>ERZ761609.1407-NODE-1407-length-21305-cov-59.332612_pt1 | contig 21305 bp, 17 predicted proteins | sample MGYA00511163_ERZ761609 | MGnify/ENA primary metagenome ERZ761609 (study PRJEB28899, sample SAMN02445070) | bioreactor sludge metagenome | biome: EBPR sludge | place: Australia: Brisbane, Thorneside Wastewater Treatment Plant | collected 2011-12-16 ... | reverse complement strand
TGGTCAGTGACGGGAGTTCAGACGTGTGCTCTTCCGATCCTGGCGGGGCACCTCCGGCACGCGCGCGTCGAGCCGCGCGAGCGCGTCGAGGGCGATGTAGAGCGGGAATCTCGCTCGCATCACGGCGCACGAGACATGCGCCGCCACGCCGCCACGCACTTTTGACAGTCGCTGCGCCAGCAGCCGACCGATGGTCGTCAGCGTGACATCGGCGTCGACAGCAGAAACGACGAAGCGCAGGCCACGCGCGTCGAGCGTCAGAGGCAGCAGGCGACCATCCAGGATGCCGGCCACTTCGTTCGCCAGATCTTTCCAGAGATCGCGCAGGTCATCCCACAGGCGCTGCAGGCGCGCCGGTGAGGCATGCTTGCGCATCGCGAACAGCGCGAGGCGATCACCGTCGTGGCGGACGAGTCGCCATGCCTCGGGCAGCGCCGCCGACTCGCGCAGCAAGAAACCCTCTGCAACCTCGAGCGCCTTGTCCACCGCGTCGGGTGCGGCGCTACGGCCGTCACTGGTTTTCAGCCAATATTGCTCGCCGAGCAGGTTTCGGACGAGACTGGCGTTATCCTCGCTGGGCAGTCGGCCGTGGCGCAGCTCGGCAAGAAGGTCGTCGAACCAGTCGCCCAGGGCATTGGTGTCGGTGATCCTCGCGAGGCTTGCGTGCCTGGAATTCGGGTTGCCTCCCTTCTGCTTCCGGTCCCGCGGTGCCAGCGCGGCAAGCACCCGAGCCAGTGGCCTGGCCAACTGAGTGATCAGGGCGGCACCTGAAGCGATGGCGCCGCCATCCACCTGCACCGAGATCAGCGCCACGCGACTGCTGCCGCCCTCGTCGGCCAGTTCTTCGATCGTGCGGACGCTGCTGCGGAAGCCGAAGTCGGCGGCCAGATGGCGCACGCGGGCACGCTTGGCGTTGCGGTCGGCGAGAGCAGTACAGTCGTCGCACAGCGGCTGCGAACGGCTGCCGCCTTCGGTGAGCGCGTATTCACGCGTTGCGGCCGGGCGGCGGCCACATTGCGGACAAATCTGCATCAACCTGCCCTGCTCCGCGTTGGCCACCCGCCAGAGGGCGCGCAGTCTCTCCTCGCCGGCCTGCAGGTGGCGCTGGCGGACGCTGTTGGCGTCCAGCCCCAGCGCTTCGGCGTAGTCGGTGAGGTAAAGCGCGGGCCCGCTCCAGCAAACGCGAAACGGCGTGCCGACGCCGAGGGTCTCGACGCAGCCGGCAATCGCCTCCTGCAGCGGGTCGAGAATGTGCGCGGCGAACAACGCGTCCGACCTGGCGGGCTCGTCTTCCTGGAAGCCCGGTGCGAGGATCAGCACGCCGTTGTCGTCTTCATAGATCAGGTTGCCGATCGGGAATGTCTCCTCGCAAAGCTCGCGCAGATCGTCCACGACGTCTCGACGCAGCTGCGAAAGGCTGACCAGTGCTGTCGTGGTGAGCATGCCGCGCGTCAGCGCCGGCCAATCCCAGCGCACACCGAGCAGACGGAAGCGCACGCGGCCGAGCTGCGCCGGATCAAAGGCGCCCTTGTCGGTCTGCAACGGCTTGAAGTTGACCTCGGCGCGCAACGCTCCCTCGGCCACCGCCGCCTTGAAGAAACTCGCTGACGAATGCGCATGGTGCCAGAGCGTGACGTCGTTGGTCGGGCGTCGGGTTTCGCCAAGCGCTTTCGAAAACATCGGCTGTAGGTCGGCGAGCAGCCCACGGCGAGTGGCGGCAATGTCGTGCGTGGCAGCCGGCGCGAACACGCGCGCCTTGATGACCGCGATGGCGTCCTCCCACACGCCGGCGAGCCCTTCGCGGGAGTAGTGGTCGCGCCGTTGCCCGAAGGCATCGGCGATTTCCGAGTGCGCCGCTGCCTGCTTGTCACCCTCGGCCACACCGGAGGCTTTGTCGAGCGCCGAGTCGCGGATGTCGGCGCCGAAGGTGTAGAGGTCGCCGAGAAATGACAGCTGTTCGGGCGGGAACTCGCGACCGGCGTGATGTTGCCGCAGCGCCGCCCCGAGTCCAAAGGCCTGCACCGCGCCGGGCCTGAGCCAGCCAGCGGGAACCGCCAGTGCCTCGGCCCAGACCGGATCCGCCAGGAGCCCGGCGAGCACAACCGCCAGGTTGGGATTGGCCGCCATCTCATCACGGGTTGGATAGGCACGTCCCGCTTCGAGGATGGCACCGTGCGCGACCGTGATCTGACAGGACTCCTTGGTCGCGTCACCCAGGTTCCTGCCACCGGCAAGCATCTCCCCGGCAAACCCCGGGTGGAGCTTGCCCAGGTCGTGCAGCAGCCCGGCGATTTCGGCAGCCAGGATCAGGCGGCGGGTGCGCTCGTCAAATGCGTTCTTCATGCCCTGCCTTTCGCGATGCGTTCGGCGAGTTGCCGCCAGCTTGTCCCGCCAGAAAACTCGAGCGGCTGTTGCATGTCCGCATAGCCCGTGGCACGACAGACGGCGGACAGCGGCACGATCGCCCCGTATCCGGCGAGGCGCTTGGCCCCGAGCCCAAGCGCTGGCCACCAGGCGGCCAGCGCTCCGAGCAGGCAGGCGAGGTCGGCGCGCGCCGTGGGCTCATCCGAATCGTTCGCGCCAGCCGGATTGAAATAGAAGAGGCTGATCTCGGCCTGCACCGGCTTGCCCTTCTCGGTCACCGGGGCGACGGCCTCGAACTGGATCGGCTGGGTGCCGATGCCGCTGCCGTCGGTCTTGGTCGGGTTCATCACCAGGTACTGCACGTGCGAGAACCAGACCGGCGAGAAGTGCAGCCGGCCGGCCGCGCTGCCGAGTTTTTCGGCATCGTCGCTGGCGACGCCGAACAGGCGCTTTGCCGCAACCTTGTCCTGGCGATAGCGCATCGTCCGCGCCTGCTCGTCGTGGCCCAGTTCAGTCCACCCCAAGTCGTGCGGGAAGCCGCGCTGGAAGGCATCCGCCGCGAGGCCCTTCACCGAGGCGGCGGCAAGGAAGGGAACGCCAAAGACATGGTCCTTGCGCACCGGGTTATCGAAGAGATAGAAGGAATCGTCGTCGCGCGTCAGGAGTGGCGTCAGCAGACGGAAGCGCAGCGTCAGCGCCGCGGAAAAGGCCGGCAGCACCGCGATGTCGACGGGCGCTGCGCGCAAGCCGGCGCGATCGATCTCGCGCGTCGCGGTCGCGCAGGAGAGCGGGCGGGCGCCGCCACGCGCCTTCTTCGGATCGCCTAGAGCCTCCTTGAGTTCGACGCCATCCAGCTCCATGGCATGGCGAATAAGGAACTCGCTGCGGCGGCCGGTCAGATCCTCGGGCCGGACGATCCCTCGGCGCAGGTGCGCGGCATGCGCCTGCCAACTCCACTGGGCTGCGGCGATTCCCGCCGATTCGATGGCGACGCGTTCTTCCGCGAGCAGTTCAAAGTTCATCGGTCACACTCCTGCGAGCTTGTTGAGCCAGGCCGCACGCGCCTTGGCGTGCCTGCCGCCGAATTCCCAGACGATCCTGCCGTCGACGCGATAGCCGAGGCGATCGATCAGGCCCTCGATGCTGCCGGCGGCGTTGGCAAAGGCGTTCATCACTTCGCTGCGCTCGGCAGCGTCTTCCGGCTTGAGGGCCACCGCCAGCCGCAATTCGATGCCGTCGGCGATGGGGTAGGCCGCCGAAACGTTGACCGCGCTGCCGAACTGGTTGAGCTTGCCCAGCATCTGGTGGCGGAGCGCCGTCAGGCGGGCCTTTTCCGCTTCCGGCGCATCTGGCCGCGCGCGCAGCGCGTTGCGCAAGGTCGCGCGTGTCGCCAGGGCAAGCTGCAGCGCGGTCGAGCGGGTGAAGGTGGGCCGCGGGCCTGGGGCAACGCGAAAGCGCAGTCGGCCGAAGGCATGGCGCAGCAGGTTGAGCGGTCCAGCCGTCGCGGGCACGGGCCTGTCAAGCTCGCGGGCCGGGTCCAGGGGGGTGGCGAAGGGGGGGGCGCCGTCCGGAACAGCCAGGACGCCAAGCCCGAACTGATCCTTGGCGCCGAAACTGCCGTGGCGGAGCTGGATCGCCAGCGCCAGGGTCAGGATCTGCCAGTGCGCCTCCGAAATCCCGCGCCGAGCAAGCTGCAGGCCGAGTTCGCCCTCAAAGCCGGAATTGAAGAACCAGCGCGACTCGCCACCGCTTGCCCTGGGCACCTTGACCGTCTCCGGCAGGCTGACGCGCTTCAGGCCCGAGATGTCCCAGCGCAGCGCCACCTGTTTCGCCCTGGCTTTCTGCTCGCCGCGCCCGGGATTGCCCCAGACGGCGTGCTCGAAATCGGCGTCCCCGAGCGTCCGCGCCACCAGGCACGAAAAGTGACGGATGCCTCCGAGCAGGCTCGACGGATGAACCTGGTCGCCGAGCTGGCCGACCCCGCCGGTATAAAGCGGCGTGAGCGTCTGGAGCCGCAAGACGAGGCCACCAGTCTGCGGCGTCCGCAGGCCCGCGAGCATGTCCGGTGCGTTCATTTCGTCTTTCCCTCCTCCATGTCGATCGCAAGATCCCGCGTCGGTGGCACGCTCAGGCATCGGCCAACGGCAGGATCTCGTACTGCCCGCAGCCAATTCCGGTCTGCCCGCCGGCGTGAAGTTCGCTGCCGGCACACAGCATCCGCCACGCATCGGCATCGATCTGCCTCAGTTCCAGATCCCATTCCGTTCCTGCCAACAAGCGCCGCGCGAGCGGGATGCGGATGACCTTGTGCTCCCGAACGCCGCAGCGCCAGGGCTGCGCCGGGCGCGGCAAGTCGGAGCCGTCGCCGTGTTGTCGGACAAGGCGCTGCAGGCGAGTATGCAGAGCGCCAAACAGCGGCTCGCCGGTATGCTTGCTGACCAGCGGCGAGACGAAGCGCACCCGACATGTTGCTGGAGGCGGACTGCCGTCGTTCAGCACCAGACCGGCAAGCGTGCCCAGCCAGCCCCTCCCTGAACGCCACACTGCCGTACCACTTTCCGGAATGGTGGCGTACTCCAGCCGGGCGGGCGAGCCGCCAAACCGCATGTCGTCTGCACCGTCGGCCAGTGCCGCCAGCCACTCTCCGACGGCGAACGTGTTCTGCGCGCCAAGCCAGCGGACACCAACCGTCCACCCCTCGCGCCCACGTCGCCAGCCATGCAGCCAGAACGGCGGCAAGGCCGTCTCCAGGAGTGGTTTGAAGACCATCGGGTACGCACAGGCGCCAAGAGCCGGGCAACCGGAGCAAGCCGGTGCCGGCAGTGAGCAGACGGTTCGAAACAGTGCCTGTCCCATCAAGCCGCGCCAGGCAGAACCGGCAAAACCGCTGCCGCGCCCGATCGCCGCAAAATGCAGCGACAGACCGAAACCATCCAAGCCGAAGAATTCGCTTCTTCTTGTCATTGCCCGAATTATGCCCCACCTGCCTTCATGCACCATGCAACGCGCGCGAACAAGCAAGAATAAAACGCGCGTGCGCAATGCGGGCTCCAGGTGTGACGGACGACCCGCCGCTCGTTCACTCCGGCGGCCATCACCACCATCTGCACGTCACAAAGCCCTGTCACCGGGCAGGTGTGACGGACCTGGTCGAGGCGTTTCGCCGGTTCGATGGTCGGGAGTCACAAAGCCCTGTCACCGAGCAGGTGTGACGGACCAAGACCGCGACGTTCATTGCGATCGGGAGCGATTTGTCACAAAGCCCTGTCACCGGGCAGGTGTGACGGACTACCGAGCAGCCTTCGACGCACTCGACGAACAGCGGTCACAAAGCCCTGTCACCGGGCAGGTGTGACGGACGCCAAAGGCAAGTGGGCTCAAGCAATCAACACCATGGTCACAAAGCCCTGTCACCGGGCAGGTGTGACGGACCAGTTCATGAACAGGCTTCCTGGTCCGCCTAAAGGGGTCACAAAGCCCTGTCACCGGGCAGGTGTGACGGACTCGCAGACCGTGGCGGATACCGTTGCCCGTATCGGCAAGTCACAAAGCCCTGTCACCGGGCAGGTGTGACGGACATAGAACAAGCGGAGAAAGTGCTCCGCGCGTAACAGTCACAAAGCCCTGTCACCGGGCAGGTGTGACGGACGCAACATCGTGCGGCATGCCAACCAGAAGTACGGCCAGTCACAAAGCCCTGTCACCGGGCAGGTGTGACGAACATTCCTCCAGGCGCAACAGGAATTCAAGCGGCAGTGGTCACAAAGCCCTGTCACCGGGCAGGTGTGACGGACGAAGGCGGCGAGGCGGTGCCGACGCACCTGCGGTTTGTCACAAAGCCCTGTCACCGGGCAGGTGTGACGGACTCCTTGTGCAACTTCCAGACGACAACGAATGGGGATGTCACAAAGCCCTGTCACCGGGCAGGTGTGACGGACTTTGAAAACCGCCCTCTGAAGCGCGTCGGCAACGTGGTCACAAAGCCCTGTCACCGGGCAGGTGTGACGGACCGGATTATGCGAGTCTGCTGGAAAGGAATGAACCAGTCACAAAGCCCTGTCACCGGGCAGGTGTGACGGACTCACCTTGCGCAAGGTTGCTGCCCGTAAAGCAGCCTGTCACAAAGCCCTGTCACCGGGCAGGTGTGACGGACGCTCATGCTCATGGCGTAACAATTGCCGCGTATGTGGTCACAAAGCCCTGTCACCGGGCAGGTGTGACGGACGAGTCTGCAGATTGTGCGGGAGCGTTGTCTCCCGAAGTCACAAAGCCCTGTCACCGGGCAGGTGTGACGGACATGCTGCACGCCGTCGTGCGGTAGCCAGATCTGCAGTCACAAAGCCCTGTCACCGGGCAGGTGTGACGGACCGGACATCTTCGGGGCACTGGCCAAGTAGCATCCAGGTCACAAAGCCCTGTCACCGGGCAGGTGTGACGGACTTGCCGAGTACGCAACGAAAGACGGTGCCATTCGGCGTCACAAAGCCCTGTCACCGGGCAGGTGTGACGGACTACGCGGGGAAGCTGCTTGAGGGCACGCAAGACAGGTCACAAAGCCCTGTCACCGGGCAGGTGTGACGGACATCGCCGAAATTCGCAAGGAACTGGACCGAGCAGTCACAAAGCCCTGTCACCGGGCAGGTGTGACGGACTCCACCGACACGATGCCTTGCGCAACGGCGACCACGTCACAAAGCCCTGTCACCGGGCAGGTGTGACGGACTTGTCTGCCGGCGCTCGCAAGGCGTTTCAATCCTTCGGTCACAAAGCCCTGTCACCGGGCAGGTGTGAGGGACCGCAGCCGCGATCAGTTCGAGCTGTGGATTTTCTACGTCACAAAGCCCTGTCACCGGGCAGGTGTGACGGACAGCGGGGCAACGAGCATTCGAGTGGGCCTGTTGGGCGTCACAAAGCCCTGTCACCGGGCAGGTGTGACGGACACCGCAATGACGCCGCCTTCTTGACGGCTCGCAAGTCACAAAGCCCTGTCACCGGGCAGGTGTGACGGACCCCGCAACGGGCACCGTGGTGAAGTTCGACGAGTAGTCACAAAGCCCTGTCACCGGGCAGGTGTGACGGACCTAGTCGCTTCGCGACGACAGCATCTGAAGTATCGAGTCACAAAGCCCTGTCACCGGGCAGGTGTGACGGACACGCTGTCGCCAACGCCGGCAACGGCATTGGTGTCATGTCACAAAGCCCTGTCACCGGGCAGGTGTGACGGACTACGCTACGGCCCACAAGGGCGCGTACTTTACGCGGTCACAAAGCCCTGTCACCGGGCAGGTGTGACGGACAACACCGTCACCGGCGAACTGTACGGTGCCGAGGTGTCACAAAGCCCTGTCACCGGGCAGGTGTGACGGACCGTCATTGCGCCTAACGGCAAGTCGTACTACTTCCCGTCACAAAGCCCTGTCACCGGGCAGGTGTGACGGACAGCCATCGCCACGATCTGCGAGCGCCAGAAATGGGTGTCACAAAGCCCTGTCACCGGGCAGGTGTGACGGACGCAAATGAGCTGCGGGACAATGACGAGCTTCGCCGGGGTCACAAAGCCCTGTCACCGGGCAGGTGTGACGGACCATGTTCAAGAACCCTGCGGCGATGCGTTTCAAGGTCACAAAGCCCTGTCACCGGGCAGGTGTGACGGACCCCCGCATAACAACCGCCTCCAAAGCGGGGGAAAGGGGTCACAAAGCCCTGTCACCGGGCAGGTGTGACGGACACGAGCGCTGGTTTGGCGTGGAAATCCTGTCGCACAAGTCACAAAGCCCTGTCACCGGGCAGGTGTGACGGACCACACTTCGCCTTTTCCCTTGAGACAAATCTTGAATCGTCACAAAGCCCTGTCACCGGGCAGGTGTGACGGACCCAATGCACAATTGCCTTAGAACAAGGTGCAAAGAAGTCACAAAGCCCTGTCACCGGGCAGGTGTGACGGACACGGTCTGCAGATCGAGAGTGACGGCGAGATCGTAGTCACAAAGCCCTGTCACCGGGCAGGTGTGACGGACGCCATTGCCCGGTGGCCAGAGCGTTACGGCATGTATGTCACAAAGCCCTGTCACCGGGCAGGTGTGACGGACGCAACCGGGGCAAGAATGCCATCGCGCAGCTCGGCGCGTCACAAAGCCCTGTCACCGGGCAGGTGTGACGGACCCGACACCATTCTGGCTCAGGTGCGGCGGGTGAGCGGTCACAAAGCCCTGTCACCGGGCAGGTGTGACGGACGGTGCGCCTCACTCCACGTGCAATCGGGCTTGTCGCAGTCACAAAGCCCTGTCACCGGGCAGGTGTGACGGACCAGTGCGGATGGTGACGAAGTCCCGGATGTCCGTCGTCACAAAGCCCTGTCACCGGGCAGGTGTGACGGACAAGGTCAGAGCCTCGTCGGCCTGCGACGCCTTCAGTGTCACAAAGCCCTGTCACCGGGCAGGTGTGACGGACGACTTCGTCGAGCACATGCGGCGTGATGGGCAGATGTCACAAAGCCCTGTCACCGGGCAGGTGTGACGGACTTCATTCTGGAGGGCTGCACGAATGGAGGCACCGCGTCACAAAGCCCTGTCACCGGGCAGGTGTGACGGACTGAGGAGCAGCAGGACCGATTCAGCGACATAATCGCGTCACAAAGCCCTGTCACCGGGCAGGTGTGACGGACAAGGTGCGACACTGAAACTGCGTGCTGACTTCAAGTCACAAAGCCCTGTCACCGGGCAGGTGTGACGGACAAGCAATCACCCTTAAGAAAAAAGAAATCGCGATGGAGTCACAAAGCCCTGTCACCGGGCAGGTGTGACGGACGAGGAAACTCATCGCACTGGCCGAAAGCGGGTCGAAGTCACAAAGCCCTGTCACCGGGCAGGTGTGACGGACAAATCTAGGTAGAACGCGCTACAACGGTCTGTGAAAGTCACAAAGCCCTGTCACCGGGCAGGTGTGACGGACCCAGAAAGGCGCCGTCCTGAAACTCAGGGCGGACTTGTCACAAAGCCCTGTCACCGGGCAGGTGTGACGGACCACTAACACTTGAGAAGGAGGAAAGCAAACTTTTTGTGTCACAAAGCCCTGTCACCGGGCAGGTGTGACGGACCGGTACATTCAGTTCCTAACCGAGAAAGAGGACGAGTCACAAAGCCCTGTCACCGGGCAGGTGTGACGGACTGGTTGTGGGAAGCCATTCAGAGCGCAGCCAAGGCGTCACAAAGCCCTGTCACCGGGCAGGTGTGACGGACACCTGATGTGTGCGTATGTGGGAACGAACCTGCCACGTCACAAAGCCCTGTCACCGGGCAGGTGTGACGGACGTCAAGAGTCAGGAGCTGAAGTCCTGTTGTTTTGAAGTCACAAAGCCCTGTCACCGGGCAGGTGTGACGGACACGATATGCGCAATTTTGCGTAGCTTTTCACTAACGTCACAAAGCCCTGTCACCGGGCAGGTGTGACGGACTCTCGCCCGTGTCCGTGGTTGCAGCATTGAGGTTCTGTCACAAAGCCCTGTCACCGGGCAGGTGTGACGGACATATTAACCAGCTTCCGCCTGTATTCGGTGCCAGGTCACAAAGCCCTGTCACCGGGCAGGTGTGACGGACAGCACTCCTTGAAAGCGTCGGCCTGCCTGCCTTTCCGGAGTGGAAAAGGTGAACGAGGCCGCACAACCGCCCGGAAACGCTTCCATCATACCTTGGAAAAGCTTTCCTATGACTTTTCAGAATCTTGCCGCAGGGTGAACGTACACGAGAAACGATCGAATTTTGAAGGAGCGACACGACGCCGATACTCTAGCACGTCATGCGCATCAGGCATCATCGAGATGCCAGAAGCGTGGCGCAGGGATGTTCCCATCGAGCCACTGCGCCAGTTCACGTGCTTGGTCGTGGATCAGCCTGCGCCACGAGATGTGCTCACCGCGCCAGGCAATCTTGCCCGAGAGCAAGCGCTCCCAAGCCTTATAGACGATCCCCCTGCGCCCATCTCGCAGCAGGCAGCGATCGCCATCGGTAGCGAAGTCGTCCGGGCTCAGTTCCGATTTCAGTAGTCTGGCGCTGAAGCGGTCCGCGAGCGGTCGCAGGGGTTCGACCAGATCCATCAGGAGCGTTGGCCGGCCATCACCAGCGGCATGGTAGAACCCACCGGCAGCATCCAGCCCGGCGGCGGCGACGCCCACCTCGACCTCGTTGATCAGGAGGGTGTAAGCCAGCGAGAGCAGCGAGTTGACCGGATCGGGCGGGGGATGCTGCTGGCGCTGCTCAAAGACGAAAAGGCTGCCTTCGAGGTGCTGGCGCAGGCCTTCGAAGAAAGCGCGTGCCGCAGCGCCTTCATGACCGCGCAGTGTACCGAGATCCCGGCAGTGGTGGGTGGCGAGCAAAGCACCGGCGATCGCATGCTGACGTGGGACTTGCCACTGCCGCAACAAGCGGCTGTGGCCGCGTAGTTTCGCTTGCACCAGAGCACAGGCGACCCTCAGGCTCTGTGCGGAATCGTCCATGGCCCGGTACTGCTGCTTGCGGCGCATGATCTGACGACCGGGCTGGCCGCTCAATGTACCCCGGAAGCCACCACGCAAGCCGGAAAACACCACCGGAATGCCTTCCGTTAGCAGAACCGCGATGGCGTCATGGCTGAAGTGCGCATGGGCCAGCACAATCACTTGTTCGACTAGATGAAGCGGCAGCGCCTGTTCTTCCCCTCGGGATGCCTTGAGCGTCAGTCGCCCTTGGGAGGCGCCGACCTTCACGCCGTGGCGGTCAAGGTAGAGCACCGCGCTCATTCGATCACCCATTCTCTGGCCACCGGCCGTACCGAATTGGCACTCGCCCGAATGCACTCAATGCGCTCTTCGCCATCGTGCGGCAACCGCCGGAAAGTCTGGAGCAGCCTGTCGAAGCGCTGCTGGCGCGCGGCATCGAGCCAGCACAGAAACACCGATTCCTGCACCGGATCACCGAAGCCGAGCAGCAGACGTCGCAGGCAGTGTCGGCGGCGGCGGTCGGAAATGTCGTAGGCGACGTAGACCGGTCGGACATGTGGTCCGGCCGCAAGCGCGGCTGCCGATGGCCAGTGGTCGTGTTGCGAATTCGCTTCCAATTTCGTCTCGAAGACATCCATTACCCAAGCAACGTGCTTTCCGGGGCCGGATTCAAGACGGCCTTGACGCTCACGAAACCTGACCCTTTTTCGCTCACGAGAATGGATCCATCGGAGGCACAGGTGGTGGTCTGTGCGCGGCTTCAGGCGAGGGTGAAGGGGTTGCGGCAGCGGGGTTCGGCAAGCGGTGCGCGGGGACTTCTGGCGTATGGGAGGGCAGCCGTGGCGTTGCGGGAGAGGCGCCCCGGAACTGGGTCAAGGGCAGGCTGCGGCTTTTCGCAGCCTGGCGCAGCGTCCCTTGACGCAGCGCAGGGGCGATACGCTGGGGCGTGGCAGTCAGAGCGGCAGTATCGCGCTGACTGCCATGCAGACCGGCGTTTTCGGACGTTGGGCCGGCGTCGCGGTCGGCGAGAAGCGACCGTGACGCGGGGCGAACCCACTGCCGCCGTTCGCTGGCGCTGGCAAGCGCTACGCGGACGCGTCTGGCGAAGTCCTCTTGCGCGACGTGGCGCGCGTGGGGGCAGCCGGCGGGGCCGTCGTCTGGCCTTCCTGGGAAACGGCCGGTTCGCTGCGCAGACTCGAACCACTCAGGCGCAGGATCGTGCAGCGATGCTGCAGGCGGTCGAGGAGCGCATCGACCAGCGCCTTCTTCTGAAACAGCTCGTACCAGTCGGGCAGGTCGAGATTCGTCGTGACGATCGTCGACAGACGCAAGCTGTAGCGCTGGTCCATCAGGCGGAAGAACGCATTCACCTGCTCGGGTTTCAGGTTGAGGTAGCCGAGTTCGTCGATGGCGATCAGCGGCAGGCGGCACAACTGATTGAGCAGCCCGACCGTCGAGCGGTCGGCGAGCGAGGCATACAACTCGTCGAGCAGAACCTGCGCGTTATAGAACCGGGCACGGTAGCCATTCAGACAGGCTTCGCGCAGGAGCCCGACGGCGATTCCCGACTTGCCCGTTCCGGGAGGGCCGATCAGCAGCAGGTTCTCGCCGCGCCGCAGAAAGTCCAGTCCCGCAAGGCTCAGGACCTGCGCCTTGTTCACGCTCGGCTGGTGGGCAAAGGGAAACGACTGCAAGGTCCACGGCCAAGGCAGACGCGCCTGCGCCAGACGATAAGCGAGGCTCTTCTCGCGCCGCGCCGCGTCTTCGGCGCTGAGCAGACGAAAGACGACCTCCGCAACGGGCGAACCTTGCCGCTCGGCGGCATCGAGTTCCTCGTCGAGGACGCGAGCGATGCCGGAGCAACGCATCTGCTCGATCAGGGCACGCAGGCGCTCACGCATCCTCATCCCCCTCGTCGAGATGGAAGAACGCCCCGGCGACCTGCTGCAGGATCATCGCCTCCAGGCGGCCGAGATCGAAGAGACCGAACTGCAGCGCCTGCGCCACTGCGGCCAGGAAGGGTGCTTGCGGATAAGTCCGCCGGAATGCCAGCAAGCGGCGCAGCGGCCGCACCCCGCGGCCATGCGCCTGTTTGACCAGAGCCGCGACGTACGCGTCGAGCACCGGGTGGTGCCCCTGCAGCAACGTCGCCTCGGGCGCTGGCGTGCGGAGTCGGCCCTGCGGTGTCGGGTGGTGTCCGGGCAGCTTCTGCTTCGCACCGCGGATACCGATCAGGCGCGGGTGCACCGCGACGACCTCGTCGCGCGCGCAGATCCGCAGTTCGTCGGAATACAGATACACCGTCAGCGTCTTCCCCACCCAGCGTTCGGGAACCGAGTAGCGATTGGTCTCGACCGACACGAAGCCGTACAGATCGACCACCCGCTCGGCCACCTGATAGACCGGTGGCAGGACAGCCGGCAGCCGTTGCAGGCAGGGCCTCTCGACCGCGTAGGCCGCGCTCGGCGCCATTCCGAGGACACGCTTCGGCTTGGCATTCGCCACCGTCTCGCACCAGGCCCGCGCCTGCTCGTTCAGGTCGGCGAAATCGGCGAACGTCCGGCCGGCCAGGAAATGGCCTTCGACCCAGGCAAAGGGTCTTTCGACGCGCCCCTTGCGATCGGGTTGATTGACCGGGTGGGCACGGAAGGCGAATCCCAGCGTGCGCGCGAACGCCACCATCTCGGGCGCGAACACCGCGTCGTCGCCGGCGCCGTCGACGACGATCACGCTCGTGTTGTCGATGACGCAGGTCGGGCAGCAGCCGGCCAGGAAGCGCACCGCCTCGAGCAGGAACTGCTTGGCCTCAAAGCGCGTGAAGCGCGGGTAGTACCGGATGAACAGACAGCGCGAGTACGCCAGGATCAAGGACGCGCATTGTGCCGTCAGCGTCTTGCCGGCGAGGGTCACGCGGTGCGGCGAGGTATCGTGCTGCATCTCCTGGCCGGGCGCAAAGACATACTCGCCCGAGCGCTTGGGCGGGGTGCGCAGGCCGGCTTCCCGGATCCAGCGGGTGAGCGTGCTGTAGCCGGGATCGACGCCCAGTTCCGCCTGCAGCATCTCCTGTAGGCGGACCCCGTTGCCGCGCACGCGCGCGAAAGCGGCAGGGAGCCAGAGGCGTACCGGCGCCGGGCACGCGGGCTCGCGCGCCTCGGCAAGAACCGGCGATCGCAGAATGCGGCGAATGGTATTACGCGAGAGACTCAAGAGCCGACTGATCTCGCGTATCGCCAGGCCTTGCTGATGCAGCGTCTGGACGGATTGACGAATCTCTTTGGATATCATGTGGGCAGATCCGGGTCAGATGGCGCTGCAACGATTCGAGCGCCGGTTGCAGAGCAGCCACGGCCGTCCTGACGACCGGCGGCAGAGGGGTCGCGGACGAACTCAATGCGGACAAACGCCGCTTCAGGCGGGTGCCGACGGCTTCCAGGATGCGCACATCGGCGAGCACCTCGCCTTCCGGCCCAGCACGCAGACGTTCGGCAACCTGCTCCTCTTGCCGGGCTGCGACGGCCTCGAGCAACAGTTTCGGGGACTCGACCATGCGCTCACGCACGGGTCGCGCAGCGCGTTGGTACTGCGCGAACCAGTTGGCCAACTGCCGCGTTGACCGGGGCGTTTGGCGCAGGGTCGCGAGCAGTCGTTCGGCGTGCGCGCTGTTGGCGCGCGCCAACGGTCCGAGGATGCGCACCGCCGCCCAAGTCGACACCTGCCCCTGGCGTACGGCCTCGAGCAAGGCATCCGACAGACCCCCGAGCAGTTGCAGGCGGCGATTGACCCAACTCACATCGCGCCCGCAACGCCGGGCGACTTCGTGTTGGCTCAACGACGCGCCGGAAATCAACTCGCGCAACAGGAAGGCTTCTTCGATCGGCGCGAACGATCGGCTGTGCGTACGCGCCAACACGCCCAACAGCGCCTGCACGAGGTCCACCGGCCAGCACTCGACCTCTGCCCGGTCGCGCCCGAGGGAACGCAGCGCGGCGATCCGGCGATAACCGTCGACCAGGATGAACGCCTGGCCCTCCCCGGCGACCGCGATGCAGGGAACCAACTGCCCATCCGCGGCGATCGATCGGGCCAGACGCGTGATCCCCGGCGGGTCCGGCAGGCGAAGCGATGCGTAGCGCAATTCGAGACGGTGCAGGTCGAGGGTCAGAACCCCCACAGCCGACGATTGATCCATGCGAGAAACCTCCTGTCGGACCCAGCGTAGCGGCCACCTGCCGCCAGGGCGAGCACGTCGTCTTTTGCAATTCCTCAGGGTGAGGCGCAAGCCGCTGTAATGACGGTGATTTCGACCATCCACGCGTCACTCTTTGCAAGCGCGGCGTCCACCACACGGGACAAACGGTAGGTGCCTGAAGGAATGGGCATTTCAGCCTTTGACGCGTCCATCTTTGCAACCTGCCCGGTCGCCCTGTCCTGCGCCCTTTGCCGCTGCCGGGCACGGTTGCGCTCGGCGTACTCCGGGTGCTGGCGTCGATAGTCCCGCCAATAATCCGGATGGCGTTCTGCCCAAGCCTTCTGCACCCGCTTCTGGTTCTCGCGATAGTCCGGATCGTTCTGCCGCTTGGCCGCCTGCCAGCGCCGTCGCCGTTCGCGTTGGCAGGCGGCAGCGGAACAGAAGCGTTGCTCGGCCACTTGCGGGCGTGGCCGAAAGAGCTCTTGGCACGCCTGGCATCTCCGGAATTCCATGGTGGCTGCTCCCCGCACGAGATGGTGATGTCGGGCGGGAAGATAGGGCTGCCGGAGTGTGTGTTGGCCGTCAGTCGGTCCAGGAAATCCGGGGAGGGGCCGTTCCCGGTAACGGGCGCCGCGACGGGGGACCGGGTCGCGCCCTCACGAAGAAGCGTCTTCGGACCAGCGCTCCATCACTCCGGGCCACCAGCCGCCATCGGAACCGATGCCGCTCAACCGGGCGAGACGTCTCCCGGATTCTCAGCAGCCAGAACATCTCCCCTTGCGGCGCACGCTCCAACATGCCCGAGCAGACCTCTCGCCAAGCCCGCGCTGTGGGTCAGCTTTGGTGAGCAGAAACGGGTCAATTCTGGTGAGCGCCAAGGGACGGCGACGACCGCGCTGCATCATTTCCGCAAACGGCTTCCGCATTCGTGCGCCCTCCCCGTTTCGCTCTCAATACGCACCAAGGAGGCAGCGGCGGTCGGAAGAGTTCACGACGGTCCAACGGAAATCTGGACAGTCGGTCGGCGCACAAGCAAAGGCTTCGTCGTGCTGGCCGTGACACCCCTTACCGCTCGTTGCATGGGCTCGAACGGCTGTGTCCGCTTCGCGACCTTCGTTCTTCTTCGTCCCGAGGCAATGCCATCTTGCGTCACTCGTGGAAAACGAAACCCCAGGAAAGCCTCACGCAACGCGCAGTCGACTCCGAACCTGAAGTCGTGTCCCGCGCCGGCTCACCTGCGCCGACTCTTGAAAATGGCCGATGCCGCTCCGTTGCCTGATCAGCAAGCAATTCAAAGGGGGTTGGCGATGCGGCGGTCAGCAAAGGTCACGGCGGTATTCCACGAACTGCGACAGTCGGTCGGCGCCGCGGTAACGGCGAGAGAGGTGCTGGAGTGTGCCGCATCTCTGGTGGACCTCTTCCTGGACGCGGAGGGCGGGCCGCGGTACGAACTGCGGACGGAACAGCCGACCTTCGACATGCTGGCGGTCGATGTGGCCCTCGCCGATGGCGGCTGGCGCATCCTGAGCCGTGACTGGCACCGGCTGGGCTGGGAGAGCAGCGACAACTGCGGCGGCATTCGCCCTCGCGAGTGGCTATTGCCCTGAAGGAGGAAACAGGAGATGACGGCATTGAGGTATGGAATGGCCATGGCGGCGAAGGAGCATCTGGCATGCGGACAACCGATCACCCGACTCGAGGCGATCGTCCTTTACGGCGTGTCCAATCTGACAGACGTGATCTCGGAAATGCGCAAGCAGGGCTGGGTCATCCAGTCCCGCCTCGTGAGCTACGCCGCAGCGGCGGCGCGGATCAATCGTTACGCGGTACTGCAAGCGCCGGCGAACCTGCCCGTGCGCGAAATACAGTTGACCGAATACTGGGTGAACACGTGAGGCGCGCCTTCAGCCGTCAGCAGAGACGAATTCTGGCTTGGCGAGCCGGCGGCCGCTGCCAGCTTTGTGGCGCGCTTCTCGACGGGCGGTTTCACGCTGACCACGTCGTCGCCTTCGCCCGTGGCGGGGCAACAGCCAGTGACAACGGGCAGGCGTTGTGCGCCACCTGCAATCTGAGAAAGGGATCGCGATGAGAGTGAAGCTGCGTCCGTGGCAACAGGAGGCACTGTACAAGGCGATGGCATGGCTGGTTCGCACACGCCTCGATCGCCACTTCCTCATCAACGCGGCACCTGGTGCAGGCAAGACACTGGCCGCCTGCGCCATTGCTCAAACCTTGCTTGACCTCGGCGAGATCGACCGCGTGATGGTCATCGCTCCGCGCTCTGAAGTCGTCAGCCAGTGGGCAGACGACTTCAGACGGGTCACAAGTCGCCATATGGCCAAGGTCACAGCCCGCGATGGCGACATCGGTGCACTCGGTCTCGACGTCTGCGCAACCTGGGCGGCCGTCCAGGGGCTGCAACCCGAGCTGCAGGCCGTGTGCCGCGCGTCGCGGGTACTGGTGATCTGCGACGAACACCACCACGCTGCGATCGAGGCTGCCTGGGGCGACAGCGCCGACAGTGCATTCGTCGACGCCAGCTTCGTCCTGGTGCTCACTGGGACTCCGATTCGATCCGACGGCGCCCAGTCTATCTGGCTGGCCTACGACGACGCAGGCGCGATCGATCATCCAGACGATGGCACCTACACGCTGACCTACGGCGATGCGGTGGATCTCGGCTACTGCCGGCCAGTGACCTTCCACCGGCACGAGGGAAGATTCTCGGTCGACCTCGATGGCGGGGAGTCGGTACAGGTCTCCGGCCATCAGAGAGCCACGCTTTCGCCTGCCCTCGCTCGCATACCAGCCCTGCAGGCGGCGCTCGACTTTTATCGCCTAGCCCGTACACCGCAGTTCGAGCGCGATGGGACGACGCCGCTGCTGTCTGGCTATCAAGCGACGATGCTCGAATGGGGCAGCGCCAAACTGAGCGACCTGCGTCACCGCATGCCGGACGCCGGTGGCTTGGTCATCGCACCGTCGATCGAAATGGCCGAGTACATGGTCAAGTTGCTCGAACAGATCGAGGGCGAAAAGCCACTGTTGGTCCACAGCCAGCTGGCAAGTCCGGAATCACGTATCCGGGCTTTTCGGAATACCGCCAAGCGCTGGTTGGTTTCCGTGGCGATGGTCTCCGAGGGCGTCGATATCAGGCGGCTCCGTGTCTTGGTTTACCTGCCCAACGCACTGACCGAACTCGCGTTCCGCCAGGCCATTGGGCGGGTGGTGCGTACCGCCGGGCCCGACGACGACACGCGTGCCTACGTGGTGATGCCGTCGTTCGATGCTTTTGAGACCTTCGCGCGCCGTATTGAGAACGAGATGCCGGCTGCGGTCCGTTTGCCTTCCGACGACCCAAAGACCAAACGTTGCCCCGTTTGTGGTTGCGAATGCGCGCTCGGTGCTCATTCTTGCTCGGGTTGCGGTCACGACTTCCCGCAAGGACCCCAGCGAATCAAGTCCTGCGCCGACTGCGGGGCACTTAACCCGATTGCCGCAGTGGCGTGCCATGCCTGCGGCACCACCTTCACCCAGAGCTTCGTGCTGACGCTTGACGAGGCGCTACGCGCAGGGGCCATCGTGCGTGGCATGGACATCAACGAGACCGAGGTGCTGGCCGCGGAAGAAATCGCACCGGCAGTCCGGAAACTGATCCTGCACAGCGGCGACGGCAAGTTGGTGAAGATCCTCCAGACCCTTCCCGACGAAAGCCTGGCAAGGCTCAAGAGCATTCTCGTAGCCCAGTGAGTGCGCACAAGCTTGCTTCGTGCCCGTTGCGATCGTCTCCAACGCGAGTTGCGGATCGGCTGACTTGAGCCGGACGGCGCCGATGGGTCTCGCCAACGCTTCTCGACGCTGATGAGGGATGAGGCCGCATGCGAAGAACGATGCGCCCCCTGAGCGCCATGCATTCGGCCCTCGGATCGCCATGCGAGAAATACCGATGTGCCAGTCATGAGGGTTGAGCCGCCTCCCGGGCGGCCTTCTTGTGCCCATCGAACGTGCCTCGCGCGGGCTGCTGCCATTGGGGATCCACATGAGCAAGCAACTGCGCGAGCTTCAGGCTCGCAAGACCACCCTCTTGGTCAGGCAGGCCCGCTCGCTGACCGATCGCACCGCTGCGGAAAACCGCGACCTCTTCGGCGAAGAACTCAGCGCCTTCGACGCCCTGCGTGTTCGCGTCGATGCCGCCTCGGCCGTGATCGACCGAGAGACCGCACTGGTCGCCGACAAAGTGCGAATCGGCGTCTCCACCTTATTCGGCTCCACCCGAGGAGCGGCTCACCAGCTGCTCCTGCCCCCGCCCGCGACCGCCAGCCCCCTCGCGTGAGGATTCGTTCACACCCGTGAGCCAACGTTCACGGACCGGAATAAACGCTCCCGGTCCGTGAACAAACTGCCCCTGCGTCGCCATTGTATCTTCCGCGGCACCTCGACGACCATGAACACCGGATGGACTCGCTGACCCAAACAACCTTCTGGAGACCGATCATGCGCACTTGCCGGAAATTCAAACATTTTGATCCGCTGACGGGCGAAGTTCCGTACTGGCCCTTCCCCGAACTGCTCCGCGTGGCATGGCGGGCCCGCGACATCCTGAACGGGCGCAGCAGCGACCAGATTCACGATCTCGCGAACCGGATTCACGACCTCATCGCCGAGTACTTCGCCGCGGCCCGGCAAGACGAGGTGGGGCGCCTCATCGCCGCAGGACTGGACGATTTCCTCGAGGTCGACGAGCACGGCAAAGTCCTGGGAATCCACTTCGACCGGATAGAGGAACTGGATTTCCCGAGACCGGAGAACACCCGCGAATTCGAGGCGCTCGAGGCATTCTTCGAATGCTGGCCGCAGCTCTTTGGGGATGGAGACCCGGTACCAGATCTCGGCGCCTGTCTGGCGACGCTGGCCTTGTGTCACGTCAGCGACGCAGTCCGTCGCCTGCACTACGCGTATGACTTCGACCGTCTCAAGCACGTCAGACGAGGGGCGAAGCGCCTCACCGTCCATGACTGCATCGATGCCGGACGGTGTGCCATCGAGGCAGTGGAGGTCGTCTGCCGTGCGGAACGACGAATCGAGACGCACTTTCTGCGGGAGCACCTGGCCGAATGCCTCGACGCTGTGAAGCGGTAGATCAGTGCCCAGTGCCAGAGTGCCCAGCCCCTGTTGAGCGCGCCAGGAAGCCCCTGTCCCGGAACCACTTGGTTGCGTGCCCGCGAGATCAGGTACTCCCAGGCCGGCCAGCATGAATACCAGCGTGCCCCTGGTCCAATAGACCGGCGCCTGCACTTGGCGGTCGGCCAGACCGTCGCGCCTCGCCGACGGCAGCCCGTATCCACCGGGCCGTCCTCCGCAGTCCGATCCGCTCCTCGGTAGAATGAGCGCATGTCGCAACCGCTTCCTCCCTCAACCCCGGCGCTCAACCGCCTGCGTGCCGCGAGCGCCCTGATCCCCATCATCGAATCCGGCCTGGCCGATTCACGAATCTCCGTCGACCGGGCTGCGCTCATGGCTTCGTTCTGCGAATGGGCCGCCGAAAACCCGCCCGATGATCCCGAGGCAGCCAGGCTCGCGAGGTCCGTCACCGACGGCCTGCAACGCATCAGACTCAGGCTTGCCGCGGTGTCCTGAACTCGCGGGGGGGGGGGTAACGACAGCCGAACCGGCCCTGACGCCACGGGCAGCTGCCACCGCAACAACCCGCACAGCACGTCGCTGCTCACGGCCTCTTCTTCCCGGCCAGCGTGTCGCGAACGTACTGCCCAGGCTGCTCGCCGGTCAGCCCGTCCACGACACGCCCGGCCGCATTGCCCACCTCCTCGACCACCGCCGCACCCTTGCCGACCGGCGACACCGGCTTCAGCTTCCCAAAGCCCACAGCCGTCGCCTCCTCCCGATGCGCCTCAGCCGAACCCTGCTGCCGCTCCCGCACCGCCTGTGCATTCGTCGAGAACTCGCGCATCGCCGTGTGCATCACCTGGTCACTCGGGCGCCCCTGCGGCGAAACACCGCCGCGCCCCGCCCACCCCTCCACCTCGCCCAGATACCCGCCCGCCGCGCTCCCGACCGCAGCCGCGCCAGGCACCCCGCTGCGATCGGCCGCATGCCGCACCCGGACCGCTTCGCCCCCTTGGACCCCACCCGCCAGCTCGCCGAGCATCCGGTCGTAGTTGCCCGCGGTGTACTCGTCGAGGTACGGCCGCAAGCGATACGGGTCGCCGAGAATCCCCTGCATCCGCTCGTAATGGAAATCGAGCTTCGGCAGCAGGAAAT
>ERZ761609.1406-NODE-1406-length-21307-cov-37.467438_pt1 | contig 21307 bp, 23 predicted proteins | sample MGYA00511163_ERZ761609 | MGnify/ENA primary metagenome ERZ761609 (study PRJEB28899, sample SAMN02445070) | bioreactor sludge metagenome | biome: EBPR sludge | place: Australia: Brisbane, Thorneside Wastewater Treatment Plant | collected 2011-12-16 ... | reverse complement strand
CGCCTTGGGCGCTTCAAAATCAGCTGGGCGCGCCTGGCTAACTGCTTTTTTTGGGATAAATTCAGGGGTCTTATGAGGCCCGTCAGTAATTGGCTCCCTCAGCAGAAAACGCAACATCACTTCCTGCCAGTTCCGAGGAAGATTTTGAGGCGACAAATCTTTATCTACGGCCATCTTCATTCCATCCCCGTTGCCCGATATGCCTGTTGCGGATCGTTGGGCTCATCCGGATTGGTTATCACCAATCGCACATCCCGCATCAGGGGGCGCAGGTAAGTATTGCGCACATGACGGGAACTGCGGTGTAGCAGCAAGGCCACCCGTGCTACATCACCTTAGCATTTGGCACACTTGCCCACCAGCAGCAAGTCGCCTCCCTTGAGGGTCCCGGTGAAGTTGGTGATGGTCGTTTCGTGGCTGCAATGGCCGCACCAGACGTTGGAGAGCAGTCGCTGGCGGATGTCAGATGGGATGGACTCCCAGCGCTGGCGGGCTGGCTTGGTGAAAGTGGGCAGTGATTCAATCGCCACGGATCACTCCTCGAACAATTCAGAGTGCGTGCCAGCCCGCACAAAGATGATGGCGTTTCCATCCAGACGGTAGATGAGCAGGAAGTCGCCGCCGATGTGACATTCACGGTGATCGGCCCAATCGCCCTTGAGCGGGTGGTCCAGCCATTCGGGGCCCAGCGGCGCATCGTTGCCAATGAGCAGCAGCATCGCCTCCTTCAGGCGCTTCAGGTCGTATCTGCCTGAGCGCGAGAGGCGTTCCCAGTCTTTGAGGAAGGTCTTGGTGTAATCGCACGCTCTGGGCGGCGCTGCCCGCTTACTGCTGGCGGGCTTTTTCGAGGTCATCAATCAGTGCGTCGGCGGAGTCAAAACGGGTGGTGCCTGCCTTGGCAATGGCGCGGGCTTCTTCCATCGCTGCACGGGTCTGGGCGTTGGGCACCTTTAACTCCAGCGGAAACGCTTGGTCATTGACCACGCGCTTGAGCAGGATGCGAACAGCGTCGGACACGGACAGCCCCATGGCCGCGAGCGCCTCGCTGGCTTGCGTCTTGATTTCGTCGTCCACTCGGACGTGCAGCATCGTGGAATGGGCCATGGTCAAATCCTCCGCTCCCGCAATTATGTATCTCGATTGCGATACGGTCAAGCAACCGTTGACGATACTCGGCGGCGTTCGATGCCTGACCGGTGGCCTTGGTTGACAGCGAACCGGCGCGCGTAACCTGTTGATCTTTATAGACAGCCATCTGCGCCCACCCGCAGGCCAAACAGAGAAATGAGACGGCTCTGGAAGAGAAAGTGGCCGATTTCAGGCATTTCAGCAGCTGGTTACCCGCAGCACGGATGGCCAGAACCCCGCGCCACGCGGGGATTTCAGGCAAGAAAAAGGGCCCGGAGACAATCCGAGCCTTGTATGTGGTGGAGCTGGGGGGATTCGAACCCCCGTCCACAAGCCTTTTTCGCACGGTTCTACATGTGTAGTCGTCTGATTTGAGTCTCGCCAGAATCACCGCGCAGCGACACGCTGTGATTCCGGCCAGTTACCTTGGATCTCGTTTGCCCCCAAGTAACCCGGGAGCAAACCAGTCAACGTGAATTCCCTTGCAGCCGGGAGGTTTTGCAACCCCCTTGCCCAGCCCGTCGACATGCTGTTGCAAGGCTCACCGGATTAAGCGGCGAGTGCGAAACGTTCGTCGTTTGCAGTTAGTTTTTTTCAGCTGTTTTACGAGGTGACTGAACCTCGACATGCCCCGCTGCGCGTCCGAACCCATGTCGAAACCAGTGCAGCCCCTGAGAGACAGATAGTTTATGCCAGTTCCAGCAAATTCAAGAGCTGCTCGGGTTCATCGATTGAATAATCTGCGCACCAGGCCTGCGTATCGCTTTTGCTGCCTAGATATCCATAGCACGCTGCGACCGTTGGCATGCCTGCCGCCTTGCCAGCCACGATGTCCCGCTCATCATCACCGACGTACACGCAGGCGTTCGGTGGCAGCCCCAAACGTCTTGCTGCTTCCAGCAAAGGGGCAGGATGAGGTTTGGGATGGGGCGTGGTATCACCGCCCACCACGGCAGAAGCACCCTGCAGCACGGCCATGGTACCAACCAACGGGAGCGTGAACCGCTCGGCCTTGTTGGTCACAATGCCCCATGGCAAATCGGCCAATGCGAGGCGCGACAACAGTGACTCCACCCCAGCAAATGCGCAGGTATGCACCGTCATGGCTGCTTCATAATTAGCCAGAAATTCGTGCCGATAAGCCTCAAAATCAGGATGATCGGGTGTCATACCGAATGCCACGCCGAGCATGCCCCTCGCACCGGCACCGGCCATGGCCCTGTAAGCCTCTAGTCCATGTGGGGTCAGGTTGCGCCTGACCCGCATCAAATCGGCGGCAGCGCCCAAATCCGGCGCGCTGTCAATCAATGTGCCATCCAAATCGAACAGGATGGCCCGAATACCCTTCAAACGTGCCATTAATCAGGTGAGCGGCGAGTGGCCACCATGTAGTTGACGCTGGTGTCCGCACTCAGCCAGTAACGTCCGGTCAACGGATTGTGCTCCATGCCCCGTAGCCCCATGACATCCAAACCGCTGTCTCTGCAGTAACCAGCCAACTCGCTGGGTTTCAAGAATTTCGCAAACTCATGTGTACCGCGTGGCAACATACCCAGCACATACTCCGCACCCACAATGGCGAGCATATAGGCTTTCGGGTTGCGGTTGATGGTGGAAAAAAACGTCCAGCCGCCAGGCTTGACCAAGCGCGCACAGGCATTGACCACGGATGCCGGATCGGGAACGTGTTCCAACATTTCCATGCAGGTCACCACGTCGAACTGGCCAGGCATTTCCTCAGCAAGTGCTTCCGCGTTGACCTCACGGTAGGCCACGCCAGCCGTCTGGGCCTCCAACGCATGCAGCTGTGCCACCCCCAGCGCTTTGGCAGACATGTCGATGCCCAACACATCTGCACCGGCACGCGCCATCGAGTCTGACAGGATGCCTCCGCCACATCCGACATCCAGCACACGAAGCCCTTTCAGTGGCACCTGCTCCTGTATCCAGGCCAAGCGCAAAGGGTTGATCTGATGAAGCGGCTTGAACTCACTTTCAAGGTCCCACCAGCGGTGGGCCAGATCAGAAAACTTGGCCACCTCGGCGGCATCGACATTCAATGGGGCGGTCATGGACTGGATTATCGCTTGTGCGACAGGCGAAAAAAAACCGCGCCAAAGCGCGGTTTTTTTCAATCGCTGATGGATTATTTGTTGGGGCGTGTGCCAACCACTTCGATCTCAACGCGACGGTTCTTGGCACGGCCAGCACCGGTTTTGTTGTCAGCCACAGGCTGGGCTTCGCCCTTGCCTTCTGTGTAGACGCGGTTCTTTTCGATGCCCTTGGACACCAGGTAAGCCTTGACAGCTTCGGCCCGCTTGACGGACAGCTTCTGGTTGTAAGCGTCGGCACCGACAGAGTCGGTGTGGCCCACAGCGATCACCACTTCCAGGTTGATGCCTTTGACTTTGCCAACCAGGTCATCCAGCTTGGCTTTGCCTTCAGGCTTCAGCACGGCCTTGTCGAAGTCGAAGAAAGCGTCAGCTGCATAGGTCACCTTGGTGGCAGCGGCAGGGGCGGCAGCTGGGGCAGCAGCAGGTTTGGCAGCAGGCGCAGCTGCTGGTGCAGCAGCAGGAGCAGCAGCAGGAGCAGGTGCAGCAGCAGGTGCAGCAGCCTTGGCCACGATGGCACCGTCACAACCGGCAGCAGCGGTGGCAGGTGTCCATGTGGCATCGCGCCAGCACAGTTCGTTGGTGCCGTTTTTCCAAACGGTGCCGTCGGCCGCACGCCAGTTATCAACGGTTTGTGCACCCGCTGCGGTTGCCAGGGCGGCTGCAGCGAACAAGACTGCCACTTTGTTAAGTTTCTTCATGGGTTTCCTCTGTATGAAAGCCGCAGACAACTGCGATAGGGTAATGAACCTTTGACGCTACCGCCATTTTGGAAGCAAGCGTTCAGGCGATTCTGCCACAAGCGCCCATTCGATGCCGTGTCCACGTCTTGGCTGGCATGTCCCAGCGGCGGGATTCCGCCACACCATGTTGCCATTTCGCGACATACCCACGTCGGGAAAACAAGGACGTACACCTGCCACTCGGGCAACCTCCCCGCAACTGAGAACAGCCGGCAGAGGCCAACATTTGCCCGAAGCTAAAATGTTCGGTTGACCTCACCCAGCTAAGGGCTCAGTTCCATGACTCAGTTTGCCAAAGAAACCCTGCCCATCAGCCTGGAAGAAGAGATGCGCCGCAGCTACCTCGATTACGCCATGAGCGTGATCGTGGGACGTGCGCTGCCCGACGCGCGGGACGGCCTCAAGCCCGTTCACCGCCGCGTGCTGTACGCCATGCACGAGCTGAACAACGACTGGAACCGGCCCTACAAGAAGTCGGCCCGTATCGTGGGTGACGTGATCGGTAAATATCACCCGCATGGCGACACGGCGGTGTACGACACCATCGTGCGCATGGCGCAAGACTTTTCATTACGCCACATGCTGGTCGATGGCCAGGGCAACTTTGGCTCGGTGGACGGCGACAACGCTGCGGCCATGCGGTACACCGAAATCCGCATGTCGAAGATCGCGCACGAGATGCTGGCCGACATCGAGAAAGAAACGGTCGACTTCGGCCCCAACTACGACGGCAGCGAAAAAGAGCCCCTGGTGTTGCCCACCCGCCTGCCCAACCTGCTGGTCAACGGCTCTGGCGGCATTGCCGTGGGCATGGCCACCAACATCCCGCCGCACAACCTGAACGAAGTGGTGGATGCCTGTCTGCACCTGCTCAAGCACCCGGACGCCACCATTGACGACCTGATGGACATCATCCCGGCGCCCGACTTTCCAACGGCCGGCATCATTTATGGCATCAATGGCGTGAAAGAGGGCTACCGTACCGGTCGTGGCCGGGTGGTGATGCGCGCGCGCTGCCATTTCGAGGACATTGACCGGGGCCAACGCCAGGCCATCATCGTCGACGAGCTGCCCTATCAGGTCAACAAGAAGACGCTGCAAGAGCGCATGGCCGAGCTGGTGCACGAGAAAAAAATCGAAGGCATCAGCCACATCCAGGACGAGTCCGATAAATCGGGCATGCGCCTGGTGATTGAACTCAAGCGCGGCGAGGTGCCCGAAGTGGTGCTGAACAACCTGTACAAGCAGACGCAGTTGCAGGACACCTTCGGCATCAACATGGTCGCGCTGATTGACGGCCAGCCCCGCCTGTGCAACCTGAAAGACCTGGTGCAGGTGTTCCTGGAGCACCGCCGCGAAGTGGTCACCCGCCGCACGGTGTTCAACCTGCGCAAAGCACGCGACCGTGGACATGTGCTGGAAGGCCTGGCCGTGGCACTGGCCAACATTGACGAGTTCATCCGCATCATCCGCGAGTCACCCACGCCACCTGTGGCCAAGGCGGAGCTGATGACTCGCAAGTGGGACAGCAAGCTGGTGCGCGAAATGCTCACCCGCGCCAAGGCTGATGGCGGCATTGTCAATGCCGACGACTACCGCCCCGAAGGGCTGGAGCGTGAGTTTGGGATGCAGGCAGATGGCCTGTACACCCTGAGCGACACCCAGGCGCAGGAAATTCTGCAAATGCGCCTGCAGCGCCTGACCGGCCTCGAACAGGACAAGATCGTCGGCGAATACAAGGACGTGATGGCCGAGATCGACGACTTGCTCGATATCCTGGCCAAGCCCGAGCGTGTCTCGACCATCATCGGCGACGAGCTTCAGGCCCTCAAGGCCGAATTCGGCCAGACCAAGCTGGGGGCCCGCCGCAGCGCCATTGAACACAGTGCACAGGATCTGTCGACTGAAGACCTGATCGCCCCCACCGACATGGTGGTCACACTCAGCCACAGTGGCTACATCAAGAGCCAGCCCCTGGGCGAATACCGGGCGCAAAAGCGCGGCGGACGTGGCAAGCTGGCCACCGCCACGAAAGAAGACGACTGGGTAGACCAACTTTTCATCGCCAACACACACGACTACATCCTGTGCTTCAGCAACCGGGGCCGCCTGTACTGGCTCAAGGTGTGGGAAGTGCCAGCAGGCTCTCGCGGGTCCCGTGGTCGGCCCATCGTCAACATGTTCCCGCTGCAGGATGGGGAAAAAATCACCGTGGTGCTGCCACTGACGGGCGAGGCGCGCAAGTTCCCGGCAGACCAATATGTGTTCATGGCCACGAGCATGGGCACGGTGAAAAAGACTGCGTTGGACGAATTCAACAACCCGCGCAAAGCCGGCATCATCGCCGTCAACCTGGACGATGGCGACTACCTGATTGGCGCGGCACTGACCGACGGCCAGCACGATGTGATGCTGTTCAGCGACGGCGGCAAGGCGGTGCGGTTTGACGAAAACGATGTGCGCCCGCTGGGCCGCAATGCCCGCGGCGTGCGCGGCATGATGCTGGAGGACGGGCAAAGCGTGATTGCCATGCTGGTGGCCGGTGACGAGCAGCAGAGCGTACTGACGGCCACCGAAAACGGCTTTGGCAAGCGCACACCCATTGGCGAATACACCCGCCATGGCCGGGGCACCAAGGGCATGATTGCCATCCAGCAGAGCGAACGCAACGGCAAAGTCGTGGCCGCCACGCTGGTGCACGCAGACGACGAGATCATGCTCATCACCGACACCGGCGTGGTGGTGCGAACCCGCGTGAGTGAAATCCGTGAGCTGGGCCGCGCGACCCAGGGCGTGACACTGATTGCACTGGACGAAGGCGCCAAACTGGGCGGCCTGCAACGCATTGTTGAAAACGATGCCAACAGCGAGACGGCTTCCGGCCTGGCCATCGACGGTGAAGCTGAATCAGGCACCGGCACCGGAGCCACAGTGTGATTTTTTCAATAGCGTTAAATCCATATAGATAAAGCGCTAAAGCCGTTTTTTATAATGAGACCCTACAATTTTGCCCCAGGCCCCGCCACCATGCCCGAAGCAGTGCTGGCGCAGGTTGCACGCGACATGCTCGACTGGAACGGTTGCGGCATGGGCGTGATGGAAATGAGCCACCGTGGCAAAGAGTTCACGTCGATCATTCAAAAAGCGGAGTCTGATCTGCGCGAACTGCTGGCTGTCCCCCAGCACTTCCACATCCTGTTCATGCAAGGTGGGGCGTTGGGTGAAAACGCCATCATCCCCATGAACCTGTGCGGCCCACTGGGCCATGACACCGCCACGCCAACGGTCGACGTGGTGGTCACAGGCGGCTGGAGCCAAAAGTCTGCCCAGGAAGCCAAGCGGTACGCCCATGTGAATGTGGCCGCCCGTACCCAGGCACCTGACCACACCCGCATACCTGATGCGGCTGGCTGGCAGTTGTCAGCCAACCCGCGCTACGTGCACATCTGCAGCAACGAAACGGTGTTTGGCGTGGAGTTCCAGAACTTGCCCGATCTGCAAGCACTGGGCTGTCAAGCACCACTGGTGGTGGACGCGTCCAGCCACATTGCATCGCGCGCCATCGACTGGAGCAAGGTCGGCCTGGTGTTTGCAGGCGCTCAGAAAAATCTGGGGCCTGCAGGGGTGACGCTGGTTTGCGTCCGTGATGATCTGCTCGACCAGGCGTTGGCCATCTGCCCCAGCGCCTTCCACTACAAGACCGTGGCGGCGAACGAATCCATGTTCAACACGCCCCCCACTTTCGGCATCTATGTGGCCGGCTTGGTGTTCCAGTGGATCAAGGACCAGGGTGGCGTAGCGGCCATGGAAGCACAGGCCATCCGGAAGTCACAGCTGCTGTACGCGGCCATCGACGCGTCCGCGCTGTATGTCAACCCGGTGGCCGCCGATTGCCGCTCGCGCATGAATGTGCCGTTTTTCCTGAAAGGTGACGACGGCCTGCCGCTGCTGGACGCCACGCACCCTCGAAATGCAGCCTTCCTCGCCGGTGCCAGGGACCGTGGTTTGCTGAACCTCAAAGGGCACAAATCAGCAGGTGGCATGCGGGCCAGCATCTACAACGCCATGCCACTGGCCGGCGTCGAAGCACTGGTGACCTATCTGCAAGAATTTGAACGGACCCTGGTATGAACGACTCCCAACCCAAACCCGTCGACAGCACCCCCACAGGTGCCGTCGTGCAGAGTGATGCTTTGGCCGGACTTCGGGTGCAGATCGACAGCCTGGACCGTCAACTCCTGTCGCTGCTGAACCAACGGGCGCGGGTCGCCGAACAAGTCGGTGAAGTCAAGCGTGCAGAGGGCACACCGTTCTACCGCCCTGATCGGGTCGCACAGGTCATCCAGAAGATCGAAAAGGCAAATGAGGGCCCATTGCTGAACCAGCACGTGGCAGCCATCTGGCGCGAGATCATGTCGGCCTGCCTGGCGCTGGAAGCACCGCAACGCGTGGCAGTGCTGGGCCCACAAGGCACCTTCTGCGAGCAGGCCGGCCTAGACTACTTCGGCAGTGCGGCCAACTTCATTTACTGCGCAAACTTTGACGAAGTGTTCCACGCCACCGCAGCGGGCACCGCACAGTACGGCGTGGTGGGCATGGAAAACTCCACCGAAGGCGTGGTGGCGCGTTCACTCGACCTGTTCTTGCGCTCCCCGGTCCATGTGGTGGGTGAGGTAAGCCTGCTGGTTCGCCACAATTTGCTGCGCCAGACCAATTCGCTGCAGGACATCGAAGTCGTGCTGGCCCACCCGCAGGCCCTCGCCCAATGTCAGGGCTGGCTGACCCAGCACCTGCCCAACGCCGAGCGCCGTGCCGTCTCCAGCAACGCCGAGGGCGCGCGTCTGGCCGCCACACACCCAGCCTGGGCAGGGCTGGCCAGCGAGCGTGCGGCATCCCAGTTCGGGCTGCACATCGTGGCACACGCCATCCAGGACGAAGCCTACAACCGCACACGCTTTGCCATCATTTGCCTGCCCCAGACGCTGGGCACGCCCCCTGCCAGCGGCAAGGACTGCACCAGCCTCGTGGTGTCCGTACCTAACCGGCCTGGCGCGGTGCACGACCTACTGGTCCCACTGAAGAACAACGGCGTGTCGATGACACGATTCGAGTCGCGTCCGGCCAAGTCCGGCCAGTGGGAGTACTACTTCTACATCGACATCCAGGGGCACACCTCCGAGCCCCATGTGGCCGCCGCCCTGAAAGAGCTGCAAGGCCTGTGCGCGTTCTACAAGGTCCTGGGCTCCTACCCGACCAGCGACTGACGCCCCACCCAATTTGCGGAGCACAACATGTTCGAACAACTGGGACTGATCGGCTGCGGGTTGATGGGCGGCTCGTTTGCGCTGGCCCTGAAAAAAGCGGGTCTGGTCAAGCGCGTGGTGGGTTACAGCAAGTCACCCTCCACCACAGAGAAAGCCCTGAACCTGGGCGTGATTGACGTGGAAGCACCCTCGGCCTTGCTGGCCGTCTCAGGTGCCGACATTGTGCTGGTGGCTGTGCCGGTTGCCGCCACTGACAGCACGTTCAAAGCCATCCGCCACCTGCTCAACAGCAAGACGCTGCTGATGGACGTGGGCTCAACCAAGCGCGACGTGATCGATGCCGCACGTCGCAACCTGGGCAACAACCTGGGCACCTTCGTACCGGCGCACCCTATTGCAGGCAAAGAACGTGCAGGTGTCGAGCATGCCGACCCTGAACTGTACCGGGGCCGTCAGGTCATCCTGACTCCCATCGAGCGCACACAGACCACGCAACTCAAACAGGCCGAAGCCGTCTGGCAGGCGCTGGGAAGCCAGGTGCGAATGATGTCGCCCGATGCCCACGATGCTGCCTTTGCAGCCGTCAGCCACCTGCCGCATCTGCTGGCCTTTGCCTACATGAACGGATTGGCCGCACAGCCTCAGTTGGCACAGTTTCTGTCGTTGGCGGGCCCTGGGTTTCGGGACTTCACGCGCATTGCCGCCAGCGACCCCAAAGTCTGGCGGGACATTTTCAGTGCCAACAAGGACGAACTGCTGACGCAAATTGCAGCCTTCCGCGATGCGCTGCAAGCGTTCGAACAAAACCTTGCCAAAAACCAGCCCGAAGAGATCACGCGTCTGATCGCACAAGCCAGCTCCGCGCGTGCCACGTGGCAACCGCCCCAGAGCTGAGAAGCTGAGACGCTGAAAGCCATCCGCTCATGCCCCAGGGCAGGCCACTCTGATGTACACCACTGCATTTCTCGACATCCCACCCCTTCGCCACGCTGCAGGTGAAGTCACGCTGCCCGGCTCCAAGAGCATCTCAAACCGGGTATTGCTGCTGGCAGCCCTGTGCCACGGCACCACCACGGTACACGACTTGCTCGACTCGGACGACACCCGCGTCATGCTGCAGGCCTTGCGTGCGCTGGGTTGCAGCATCAGCGGTGAACAGGGCCAGCCCTTGCACATCACAGGTCTGGGTGCCCAGCTGCCTGTGAAATCCGGTGACCTGTTTCTGGGCAATGCCGGTACGGCCATGCGCCCGCTCAGCGCAGCGCTCGCGCTCCTGGCGTCTGTACACGGCGGCTCGTTCCATTTGAGAGGCATTCCCCGGATGCACGAGCGCCCGATTGGCGACCTGGTGGAAGCCCTCCAACAACTGGGCTGCCCTGTCAGCTACACAGGCCAGGCCGGCTACCCGCCGCTGCAAATCGGCAACGGTGTCCGTTCGGGTCTGAATCTGGCGCAACCCATTCGCGTGCGGGGCGACGTATCCAGCCAATTCCTGACCGCTTTGCTACTGGCCCTGCCCCTGGTGGCGACGCAAGACATCCACATCGATGTGATGGGCGAACTCATTTCCAAGCCCTACATCGAAATCACCCAGAACCTCCTGGCCCGATTTGGTGTGCAAGTTCAGCGTGAAGGCTGGCAGCGATTCACCATTCCAGCCGGCAGTGCCTACCAATCACCCGGTGACATCCATGTGGAAGGTGATGCATCGTCAGCGAGTTATTTCATAGCACTTGGCGCTTTATCATCAAGCGATGGAGGCCAAAAAGGCATCAAAATCAATGGCGTCGGCTCGTCGTCCATTCAAGGTGACATCCGGTTCGTCGAGGCCGCTGAAGCCATGGGGGCCAGCGTGACGAGTGGTCCCAACTGGCTGCACATCCAGCGTGGGCAATGGCCGCTGAACGCCATCACGCTGGACTGCAACCACATCCCCGATGCTGCCATGACACTGGCGGTGATGGCCCTTTATGCGCAAGGCACGACGCGTCTGACCAACATTGCCAGCTGGCGCGTCAAGGAAACCGACCGCATTGCCGCCATGGCGACCGAACTCCGCAAATTCGGTGCCACCGTGGAAGAAGGCGCAGACTTCATTGCCATCACGCCCCCTGCCAGCACTGCGCAATGGACGACTGGCAGCATCCACACCTACGACGACCATCGGGTGGCCATGTGTTTTTCGCTCGCGGCCTTCAACCCCGCCGGGCTGCCCGTGCGGATCGAAGACCCAAAATGTGTAGCCAAAACGTTCCCGGACTACTTCGAAACCCTGTTTGCAGTGTCCCACGCCAGTCCGCAAGATATTCCCGTCATCTGCATCGACGGGCCAACCGCCTCGGGCAAAGGCACGCTGGCTTCCGAAGTGGCACGCGCACTCGGTTACCACGTCCTCGACTCGGGCGCACTGTACCGCCTGGTGGGTCTTGCAGCCGAGCAATCAGGCCTGTCCACCGAGTCGGCAGCTTTGGCAGATGCCAGCCAGGCCTCAAACGTCGCACAGGTTGCCCGGCAGATGCGCATTGCTTTCAGCGACGGCAAAGTCTGGCTCGACGGCAACGATGTGACCCAAGCCTTGCGTGAAGAGCGCGCGGGCATGGCTGCATCACGAGTATCCAGCCTGCCTGCGGTGCGCGAAGCCCTGTTGCACGTACAAAGGGAATGCCGCGCGCTGCCGGGCCTGGTGGCAGACGGCCGGGACATGGGTACGGTCATCTTCCCCGATGCACCGCTGAAGGTTTTTCTGACCGCCAGCGCGGAAACACGTGCAGCGCGACGTCAAGCCCAATTGCTCTCGCGTGGCGAAAAAGCTATACTTGAAGACCTTTTGCAGGCGCTCAAGGCACGTGATGCGCAGGACATGTCCCGCACGCACGCCCCCCTGAAGCCCGCCGAAGATGCCCTGCTGCTGGACAACTCACGGCAAACCATCGACGAGTCGATGGCGCAAGTGTTGACCTGGTGGCAAGGCAAACAGGCTTTCTGACGCCGTCAACAAGCCACCCCCTGAGCCCGAACCTCCCCGCCGCGTCGTCTGTGACGCGCAGTTGGTTTGGTTTTTCAACCCTGACCCGCGGCCCTGCCGCACACCACCACTGCGCCTCGCCCCAATGATGTCACCCATGTCGGTGTGACGCGTTTTGCCTGGTAGCAGCTTAGGAAACTCAATGTCTGAATCTTTTGCCGCCCTGTTCGAAGAATCCCTGAAGCGCGCTGAAATGCGCTCCGGCGAAGTGATCACTGCTGAAGTGGTCCGCATCGACCACAACCACGTGGTCGTCAACGCCGGTCTGAAGTCCGAGGCCTATGTGCCGCTGGAAGAATTCAAGAACGACCAGGGCGAACTGGAAGTGCAAGTGGGCGACTTCGTGTCCGTGGCCATCGACTCCGTTGAAAACGGCTTTGGCGACACCCTGCTGAGCCGCGACAAGGCCAAGCGTCTGGCCTCCTGGATGAGCCTGGAAAAGGCCCTGGAATCCGGCGAATTCGTCACCGGCACCACCTCTGGCAAGGTCAAGGGCGGCCTGACCGTGCTGGTCAACGGCATCCGAGCCTTCCTGCCCGGCTCCCTGGTGGACACCCGTCCCACCAAGGACCTGACCCCCTACGAGAACAAGACCCTGGAATTCAAGGTCATCAAGCTCGACCGCAAGCGCAACAACGTGGTGCTGAGCCGCCGTGCCGTGGTGGAAGCCTCCATGGGTGAAGAGCGCGCCAAGCTGATGGAAACCCTGCGCGAAGGCTCCATCGTGACCGGCGTGGTCAAGAACATCACCGAATACGGTGCGTTCGTGGACCTGGGCGGCATCGACGGCCTGCTGCATATCACCGACATGGCCTGGCGCCGTGTGCGTCACCCCTCCGAGGTGGTGGCCGCCGGTCAGGAGATCACCGCCAAAGTGCTCAAGTTCGACACCGAGAAGCACCGCGTTTCTCTGGGCCTGAAGCAGATGGGCGACGACCCCTGGATGGGCGTGGCTCGCCGCTACCCCCAGGGCACCCGCATGTTCGGCAAGATCACCAACATTGCCGACTACGGTGCGTTCGTTGAGCTGGAACCCGGCATCGAAGGTCTGGTGCACGTGTCCGAAATGGACTGGACCAACAAGAACGTGGCCCCCAACAAGCTGGTGTCGCTGGGCGACGAAGTGGAAGTCATGGTCCTGGAAATCGACGAAGACAAGCGTCGCATCTCCCTGGGCATGAAGCAGTGCCGTGCCAACCCCTGGCAGGAATTTGCACAGAACACCAAGCGCGGCGACCGCGTGAAGGGCCCCATCAAGTCCATCACCGACTTCGGCGTGTTCGTGGGCCTGGCTGCCGGCATCGACGGCCTGGTGCACCTGTCCGACCTGTCCTGGAACGAAACCGGCGAAGCCGCCGTGCGCAACTACAAAAAGGGCCAGGAAGTGGACGCCATCGTGTTGGCCGTCGACGTGGACCGCGAGCGCATCAGCCTGGGCATCAAGCAGCTGGATTCCGACCCCTTCACCACCTTCGTGTCGATCAACGACAAGGGCGCTGTGGTGACCGGCAAGGTCAAGACGGTGGACGCCAAGGGTGCCGAGATCGACCTGGGTGAAGACGTGCTGGGCTACCTGCGCGCATCCGAAATCAGCCGCGACCGCGTGGAAGACGCCCGCAACGTGCTGAAGGAAGGCGACGAAGTCACCGCCGTGGTGGTGAACGTGGACCGCAAGACCCGCAACATCCAGTTGTCCATCAAGGCCAAGGACGCCGCAGACCAGCAGGAAGCCATGGCATCCCTGTCACAGCAGTCTGCCCGTGAAAGCGCTGGCACCACCAGCCTGGGCGCATTGCTGCGCGCCAAGCTGGACAACAACTGAACCGACGGTTGATCGGCAGCCCGCCTGCGTCCCTCACGGGGGGCCCAGGCGGGTTTTTTTCTGGATCCGAGGGATATCATCACCCGTGACGTAACGAGGCGCACATGACACGCAGTGACCTGGTCGAAGCTTTGGCCGCAAAATTCCCCCAACTCACACAACGCGACGCGGACATGGCCGTCAAAGCCATCCTGGATGCGATGGGCGACGCACTCATCAAGGGCCACCGGATAGAAATCCGCGGATTCGGCAGTTTCACTGTCAATCACCGTGCGCCCAGACTGGGCCGCAACCCCCGTTCGGGTGAAAGTGTCTCCATTCCCGAAAAGCGCGTGCCTCATTTCAAACCCGGCAAAGGGCTGAGAGAAGCCGTGGACGCCCAAATTGCCAGCAAGTAACCAGACCCTGAACGCCTGACCCCTGCCCTTTTGACAAGGCCACACACCCTTCCGTTTGCCGTGCCCAACACACAACGCCTCGACTCCGATCAGTTCGCCACCGGCCCTTTCCGCCCACATGGCCGCGCAGAGCTGTCTGCGCAGGGAAAAATCATTCACTTGACGGCATCCGGCCCTTTCAACATGGAAGCGGTCAGTGCCATTGGCGCAGCCTGGCGGCAACTGTTTGCGGAATCCCCCGCCGACGGGCCGTTTGCAGACATCGTCACAGTCGTGGGCAGCATGATGGCGGGCCCGGACGTGATGCGTGCATTCGGCACGTTCCTTCAGGCCAACACGGCCGCCAGCATCGCCCCGTGTGCCGTGGCCTGGGTGGTACCGCCAGGCGTCGAAGGCGCAGTTATCATGATCCCGCAATTCAGGCAGGTCTACGAAGCAGCCGGCCGCAACATAGCGTTCTTTGACGGTGCAGAACCCGCGCAGACTTGGGTGCTGGAACAGCTGCAGCTTGCGCAAACACAACCCGGCAGCAGCTGAGGGCACAGGCTCACACATCTGACAGCCAGGGGAGTTGTCATGCCGTGGCCACAAACCGCAGTGCCCTGACGGACACTGCCCCGACTGAAACCATCCCGACTGACACCGTTGAATGGCTACAATTTGGCGACTGAATAGGGGTCCGAGCCTTGAAATACATTGCATGGCTGCTCAAAGCAGTCATTTTTTTTGTGCTGTTCGCCTTCGCGCTGAACAACCAGGCACCCGTCAACCTGCACTTCTTTTTCGGCACCGTCTGGCAGGCACCGATGGTGCTGGTGGTGCTGGGCACCTTTGTGTTGGGCCTGTTCGCAGGCATTCTGGTCATGGTCCCCATCTGGTTGAATGCCCGGCGGAAAACCCACAGCGGCTTCGCCGCGCCTGCACCCCGCCCGCCCTCAGGACAACCCGATGGAATTTGACCTGACCTGGGTGTTCCTGGGCCTACCAGCAGCCTTTGCAGCGGGCTGGTTTGCATCACGCTTCGACATCAAGCAGTGGCGGGCCGAAACACGCAGCGCGCCCAAGTCCTACTTCAAAGGCCTGAACTACCTGCTCAACGAGCAGCAAGACAAGGCCATCGATGCCTTCATTGAAGCCGTCCAGCAAGACCCTGACACCACCGAGTTGCACTTTGCGCTGGGCAACCTGTTCAGGCGCAGGGGCGACTATGACCGCGCCGTGCGGGTGCATGAACACTTGCTCAAGCGTGCCGACCTCAGCCGCGCCGACCGGGACAGGGCCCAACATGCCCTGGCACTTGACTTCACAAAGGCTGGCATTCTGGACCGCGCAGAGGCCAGCCTGAAACTGTTGGCCGATACGCCTTACCGCAATGAAGCGCTGCTGACCCTGCTCACGTTGTACGAACGCACCAGTGACTGGCCCCACGCCATCGAAACAGCCAAACTGCTGGAAGCCGCTGAACAGGGCAGCTTCAGGTCACGCATCGCACACTACCTGTGCGAAATGGCCCGCGAAACCCGGCAACGCGCTGCTGCGGCCCCAAACACAGATGACAGCACGGCTGCTCAGGCCCACGCCATTGCCACGCTGTCGGAAGCCCAATCCAATTGCCCTGATGCCGCCCGCCCACGGATGGATCTGGCCAAAATGCAAGAACGTCAGGGCAATCTGCCAGCGGCCTACCAAACCCTGCTGACCCTGGCCCAGGACGTCCCCAACGCACTGCCCCTGGCCGCCGGCCGACTCGCGTCATTGGCCGTGGCCACCGGTCGTCAACAAGAGGTGCACAGCCTGCTCAGCGCTGCGCAAGCCAAGCGCCCGTGTATCGATTACGTCGACGCGCTTGTGGCCCTGACCGATGCCGCTGACCGGTCTGCTGCCGCTCATCTCTACCTGGAACACCTGGAACGTGAGCCGTCTTTGGTGGCAGCAAACAACTGGCTGAAGCTGCAACAACCCCAGCCCGACCTTGCCGAGCCTGCTACGGGTACCCCAAAGCCTGTGCCGGAATCCGTTTGCAAGGCACTGGCCGGTGCCACGCAGCCTTTGCGCCGCTACCGCTGTGCCGCGTGTGGGTTTGAAGCAGTGGGTTACTTCTGGCAATGCCCAGGCTGCCAGAGTTGGGACACCTACAGCCCTCGCCGCGTCGAAGAACTCTGAAACTGACGGTAAAGATAGCAAAAACCCCTTTGCAGACAAGCCGCAAAGGGGTTTTTTATTAATGAATGTGGTGTCTCAGACCAACGGCACGCCAGTTTTCGACTGAATGTCCTCACGGGTCACGCCCGGTGCCAGCTCCACCAGCTTCAGGCCCTCCGGCGTCACGTCCATCACACCCAGGTCGGTGATGATGCGGTCTACCACGCCTTTGCCAGTGAGGGGCAATGTGCATTCAGGCAGGATTTTCAGGTCGATGGTGCCGTCTTTTTTCTTGGCAACGTGCTCCATCAGCACGATCACGCGCTTCACGCCTGCCACCAGGTCCATGGCACCGCCCATGCCTTTGACCATCTTGCCGGGGATCATCCAGTTGGCCAGGTCGCCCTTGGCGGTGACCTGCATGGCCCCCAGAATGGACAGGTTGATCTTGCCGCCGCGGATCATGGCAAAGCTTTCGTGGCTGCCAAAAATGGATGAGCCCTTGATGGTCGTCACCGTTTGTTTGCCGGCGTTGATCAGGTCGGCATCCACCTCGTCTTCGTAGGGGAAGGGGCCGATTCCCAACATGCCGTTTTCGCTTTGCAGCCACACCTCGATGTGGTCTGGCACGTGGTTGGCCACCAGCGTGGGGATGCCGATCCCCAGGTTCACATAGAAGCCATCTTGCAGTTCAGCGGCGGCGCGGGCCGCCATTTCGTCTTGGGTCCAAGGCATGTCCAGCTCCTCAATCAAACTTTGCGGTCACGGGTGGTGCGCTTTTCAATGCGCTTCTCGGGCGTGGGGTTGTGCACGATGCGGTGCACATAGATGCCGGGCAGGTGCACGTCGTCCGGCGCAATTTCGCCAGTCGGCACGATGCGCTCCACTTCCACGATGCACAGCTTGCCCGCCATGGCGGCAGCCGGGTTGAAATTGCGGGCGGTTTTGTTGAAGCGCAGGTTGCCCGACATGTCGGCCACGTCAGCCTTGACCAGCGACACCTCGGGGCACAGTGCGCGCTCCATCACATAGGTTTCGCCGTCAAATTCGCGCAGCTCTTTACCATCGGCCACGATGGTGCCCACACCGGTTTTGGTGAAAAACGCCGGAATGCCTGCACCACCAGCGCGCAGCTTTTCAGCCAGCGTGCCTTGGGGCGTGAACTCCAAGGCCAGTTCGCCCGCCAGGAACTGGCGTTCGAACTCTTTGTTCTCGCCCACGTAGGAGGAAATCATTTTCTTGATCTGGCGGGTTTCCAGCAGCTTGCCCAGGCCAAAGCCGTCCACGCCAGCGTTGTTGGAAATAACGGTCAGGTCCTTCACGCCGGTGTCGCGCAGCGCGTCGATCAGCGCCTCGGGAATGCCGCACAGCCCGAAGCCGCCCACGGCCAGCAGCTGGCCATCGGCGACCACACCTTGCAGCGCTGCCGCCGCATTGGGGAAAATCTTGTTCACACTCAACTCCTTGCAATGGATAAGGAAACGGATGATCTGAACCGCAACGATACTACGTAATGAACTACGTAGTATTTCGTAAAGCACAACCCTCGCACAGGCGGCTTACACATGGACATTGACTACCGACTGGCCTTTGACCTTGCCCCCGTGGGCATGGTGTTGTCACGCCACCGCACCATGGTGGACTGCAACCAGGCCGTGTGCGACATGTTCGGCACCAGCCGCGAACAACTGGTGGGCCAGAGCTTTCAGATCTTGTACCCCAGCGCTGACGAATACGAACGCACCGGGGCACGCATCGCCCCCATTTTGAACACACAGGGCAGCTATGCCGACGACCGCGTGATGAAGCGCGTGGACGGCCGCTTCAAGGGCGAAACTTTCTGGTGCCACGTGACTGGTCGTGCCCTGAACCGAGATGACCCACATGAAGCCGGCATCTGGACCTTCGAAGACCTGAGCGCCCGCCGCCCGGTGAAGGCCGAGCTGACCCCGCGCGAACGCGAGGTGGCTGCGCTGGTGATGAACGGGCTGACGGCCAAAGGCATGGCCAAGGTCCTGGGCATCAGCCCGCGCACCGTGGAAATCTACCGGGCCAAGCTGATGCGCAAGTACGAGGCCAACACCAGTGCTGACCTGGTGCACAAGCTCATGCGCGCCTGACCTCGTCGATCACTTCGCAGGCGGTGCGAAAGCCGTCGATGGCCAGTGGGAAGCCGCAATACACCGTGGCATGCAGGAAAATTTCGCGCAACTCTTCCGGCGTGGCGCCGTTGTTCAGCGCACCCCTCACATGGCCTTTCAGTTCGTGCGAGCGGCCCAGTGCGGTCAGCATGGCCACGGTGATCAGGCTGCGGGTTTTCAGGTCGATGCCATCGCGCTGCCACACGGTGCCCCAGGCATTGCGGCTGATGAACTCCTGCATCACCAGAGTGAAGTCATCAGCCCCGGCAAAGGCCTTGGCCACAAAAGCCTCGCCCATGACCTGGGTCCGGGTGGCCAGGCCCTGGTCAAACTGGGTGTCGCGCAGCGAGTCGGAAACAGGCTCAGGCAAATAAGGTGGGGTCATGGCAGGTGTCCAGATGTTGAAAAGCCTGCATTGTCAACCGACCTCGGCAGCTTGGATGCAACGCTGCGATCAGCCGACCGGGCGTTGCCAAACGGCGAGCAGGCAACCCGGCAAAGCGGCCAGACGTTACCGATGCGCCCGAATGGACGCCAATATGCCCAGCACAAACAGCAAACAGGCAGACATCTCCAGTGCGCTAGGCCAGCGCCCGGCCCACGCATAGGCATAGACCACACCAAACACCGTCTCGCTGACGATGAGTTGCCCCGCCAGACTGGGGCTGAGGCGGCGGCTGGCCACGTTCCACGCCACTGAGGCCACCCATGCCGCACCTATTCCAGTAGCACCACATACAAGCAGGAAAAGCAACAAGTCAGGTTTTTGCATCAAATCCTGCACAGGCGTACCCAGCCACGGCCACAGGCACAACGCCCCCACCCCGGCGGCCACGCCACTCCAGCTGGCCCAGTTGGCCGACGACACCTCGGGGTGGCGACGCAACCACGCGGCGTTGAGCAGGGCATAGGCCGTCCACGACACCATGGCTGCCACCGCCAACGCTATGCCCGTCCAGAAGCCGACTCCCTGCGCGCCCTCTCCCGTCGCAACCCCACTGCCATGGGGCATCTGCATCATCAACACCAGACCGGCCATCGTCAGCACCAGACCGGGCAAAAGGCCGCGCCAGGACACGCCATGCGGTTTGCCCAGCACCATCACCCAGATGGGAATGGTGCCGATGATGAGCGTGGGCAACACTGACCCCGCCCGTTCAATGGCCAGCACCAGCAACAGGTAGTAGCCGGTGTAGCCCAGCAAGGTGAGCCACATGGCTGCCACGGCCTGCTGCCGGGTGGGCAGCACCACGCGCCGCCCTCTCAGCAGCGGCACACACAGCATGCCCATGGAGAATGCACCGCACGCCAGGTAGCGCCAGACGGCAAAGTCCTCGGCAGCAAAACCCGGCACCGTCAGCGGTGCCACAAACACCATGCCCCACAACGCACCGGCTGCCAGCCCCGCCAGGATGCCGCCCACCCAACCCGGATGACGCACTTCAACGATGGCCGGTGCCGTCAAAGTGCCCACACCCGATGCGGCACCGTCAACGTTCGTGTCAGATGCCAAAGCCATCGTCCGCCGCGATCACCGCTCCGTTCACAAAGTGGCTTTCATTGCTGGCCAACATCACCAGCAGGGCATCCAGGTCGGCCGGTGAGCCAATGCGTTTGCGCGGCAGCATGTTGACCAGCTTCTGACCTTGCTCGGTCTGCCAGTGGTGGTGGTTGATTTCGGTGTCGATGTAGCCGGGGCAAATGGCGTTCACGTTGATGCCGTACTTGCCCCACTCCACCGCCATGGCTTTGGTCATGTGCACCACGGCGGCCTTGCTCATGCAATACACACCAATCTGCGGCAACACTTTCAGCCCCGCCATGCTCGCAATGTTGATGATGCGCCCACCCGTGAAACTGCCCGGTGCCTCGCCCTTGGCCCGCGCCAGCATGCGCTTGCCCACCTCCTGCGCCACAAAGAAAGCACCCCGCACGTTGGTGTCGAACACATAGGCATAGTCTTCTTCGGTCACGTCCACCAACCGCTGTGTGGTGCTGACGCCCGAGTTGTTGACCAGGACGTCCAGACTGCCCATCTCGGTTTCGGCGTGGGCAATGGCCGAACGGATGGAGTCGGTATCGGTCACATCCAGTTCCACCACATGGGCGTCACCGCCTTCGCCCTCAATTTCGGCACGCAGCGCCTTGAGTTTGTCCATGCGGCGACTGGCCAGCACCACCCCTGCGCCAGCCCGTGCCAGGGTGCGCGCAAACTGCGCACCCAAGCCACCGGAAGCGCCCGTCACCAGGGCCACGCGCCCTGCCAGATCCATGCTGTATGCCATTGGAGAGTCCTCTCGAAAAGAAATGATCCACAAAAACGAACGACCGTGCTATTCTGCACCCTGCGTCATTAAAATCCCGTCGCGAACGTCAGCTTGTTGCAAGCTCTGACCCTACCTCAACAACCTTGATCCGCATGTACGCCACTCGCCCAACGCAGGCGGGAACATCAGGATCCATCTTAGCGAGCCATTCATGACCCCCACTGAGATCCTCGAACAATTCGGCCCCCGCGAGGCCATGGAATACG
>ERZ761609.1405-NODE-1405-length-21318-cov-45.750506_pt1 | contig 21318 bp, 19 predicted proteins | sample MGYA00511163_ERZ761609 | MGnify/ENA primary metagenome ERZ761609 (study PRJEB28899, sample SAMN02445070) | bioreactor sludge metagenome | biome: EBPR sludge | place: Australia: Brisbane, Thorneside Wastewater Treatment Plant | collected 2011-12-16 ... | reverse complement strand
GGTCAGTGACTGGAGTTCAGACGTGTGCTCTTCCGATCTGCGGATGCCCGGCTGCGCGCCGCCGCGCCGGGCATCCGCCTGGGCTACGACACTTACTCCCTGCGCGCCTGGGGCTGGAAGGCGATGGAACATCTGGAATTCTGCGCCCAGCAGAAACTTGATACCCTCCAGATCTCCTCGTTGAACGACTTCGAATCACTCGAACCGGCGCATCTGGAAAAGGTCCGCCGGCGCGCCGAGGAGTTGGGTATCGTGCTGGACGCCGGAACGGGCTGCATCTGCCCGAGCGCTCGTGCGTGGCGGCCCGCGTTGGGCGACCCCGGCGACCACCTGGCCAAAGCGTTGCGCGTGGCGAAAGCGATTGGGGCCAGTTCCGTCCGCTGCTATCTCGGGGACCTGGAGGACCGCCTGGGGGCCACGCCCATCGAAAAGCACATCGAAAACACGATTCAGGTCTTCCGGAAGGCTCGAGGTGTGGCCCTCGAAACGGGGGTCAAGATCGCCATCGAGAACCATTCGGGCGATTTGCAGGCCTGGGAGGTCCGGATGCTGATCGAGGAAGCGGGCAAGGACTATGTCGGCGCGTGCCTCGATACCGGCAACCCGATCTGGTGCGCGGAGCACCCCGAAGTCACCATGGAGGTTCTCGCGCCGGTGACCGTTACCACGCACATCCGCGACACCGCCCTCTTTGCACACCCCCGGGGGTGCGCGGCACACTGGACCGCCGCCGGGGACGGCTCAATCGACTTCAAGCGAATCGTGGAGCTGCACCGCAAGCATTGTCCTCAGGCTTCGATGCAACTCGAGATCATCACTGGACGCCCGCCGCGGATTGTGCCCTTCCTGGAGGACGAATTCTGGCGTGCGTTCCCGAAAGCCCGGGCGCGGGAACTCGCGCGGTTTGTGGAACTGGTCCAGCAGGGCCGCCCCTTGATGGTTCCGATGATCATCGCCGACGTTCCGGGCCAGCGGCCGCCCGAGTATGCGGCGGCGCTGAAGGTGCAGCAGCGGCGGGACCTGGAGCGCAGCCTCGAATACTGCCGCAAATCGCTGGACGTGGGTTCGCGGTGGAGGACGTGAGGCATGCTTTCTGAGATTGAGGTGCGGCGGTTGCCTGGCGGGTGGGCGCTGGTGATTCCGGCGACGGTGGCGGCTGACGGGATCGGCGACATCCTGCGGGAACTTCTGCCGGAGGCGTTCATGTGTGCCGTGTCTCGAGGGACGGTGCCCTCGGGCCCGCCTTTCACGCGCTACCTCTCCTGGAACCCCGATGGCACCGTCGATCTCGAAGCCGGCGTACCCGTCCCGGCGCCGGTCCAGCCGTCCGGGCGGGTTCAGTGTGTCGAGATGCAACCCGTCGAGGCGGCAGTGGTCACCCACACCGGACCCTATGACGAACTCGGCGACGCCCATGCGGCCCTGGGCGCGTGGGTCAAGGCCAACGGCCGCGAAACGGCCGGCCCGTGCGTCGAATGCTATGTCACCGATCCCGGTGAGGTGACCGATCCGGCCCAATGGCAGACCGAAGTCTGGTGGCCGGTGCGCTAAACGCTACGCCAGATGCGCCGCTGCCCACTCCAGGCACGCGCGCACGTTCGCTTCCTCCTTGTCGAGCCGTTCGGCTTCCGGCAGGCCCGACAAACGCGGCAGCGGTTTCTGGTTTGCGCGCGCGGCGGCCAGCAGCGCGGCCATCTGGCGTGCGGGCCGCGCCGGCATGGTGGTCCAGTAGCTTGAGGTCAGGCAAGGGATTGGGAGCGGGTCGCGCGTGATCATCTCGAGCGTGAGAGGGGTGGCGGGCCGGGCCGCGCGAATGATTCTGACGAGGCGGGCGATGTCCAATTGCCCCATCCCGAGCGGCATCTCGGAGAGCAGAAAACCGTCCCCGGTATGCTCCAGGGCCATGTCCTTCAGGTGGGTGGAAACGGCGTAGGGAGCCAGCGCCTCCACGAAGGTGGCGGCATCGTCCAACAACGCCAGGTTGTTTCCTGTATCGAGGCACACGCCCAGCCATTCGGTTTCGTACTCCCGGAGCAGCGCCACTAATTCATCGAGTGTCCAGTCTTTGTGGTTTTCGAGCGCGAGCGCGATGCCCACGCGCTCCGCGACGGGCAGGGCCAGTTCAATGCGGCGCCGCGAATCCGCCACGAACCGCCGCCAGTCCTCCAAGGTCTTAAAACTCTCGTACCTTCGTCCACTCAGGCAGACCACGCGGACACAGCGCGCGCCCGCTTCCCGCGCTTCGCGGAGCGCAGTCTCAAACTGCGCGGCGCCGCCGTCGCGCGGCAGCGCGGCGATCGCCTCGAAGTACATGCCGGTGCGCTCGCAGAAGGCGCGGACCGGGGTTGCCTGCCCTCCAGCGAGCGCTGCCTGCGCGCCGCTGGCTCCGAGCGCGTGGGCATGATCGAGCAGTTTCAAAGCGTCCGAGAGGCGCCGCACTGTCATGTAGCAGGTGGAAGCGAGTCCGAGTGGCGCGCGCGGCATGGCAACCTCAGGCAAGCAGGCTTTTCAGCACCCTGTCCCACGGAGCCCGGTAGGGCCGCTCCAGCATGGAGGCTGCTTCGCGGTCGCCGATGATCTCCTCTTTCTCCGCGTCCCAGCGGAGCTTGCGGCCGGTCCGCAGGCTGATGTTCGCCAGATGGCAGGTCAGCGTGGTGAAATGTCCGTCCTCGACGTCGGCGATGGGCCGTTCACGCGTCTTCACGCAATCCAGGAAGTTGCGGGTATGCAGGTCGAACTGCTGCTGTCCATTGCCTGTCATCTTCATCGGCTGGGTCCACACGTCGTACTCGCGCTGCTCGCGCCGAGGGCCTCCTTGCGGATGCCCCTGGAACACGGGGATGGCGTTTTCTGGCGGACGCTTCATGTCCCCCACCACCTCGAAGCCCTCGCGGTTGATCGTCAGGGCGCCTTTCGAGCCGTAGTAATAGGCTCCGCGCGTAGCCACCGTACCCATCGAGGCCTCGCGATGGCTCCAGGTCGCGGTGAGCCCGGGGAATTCAAAGAGGGTGTCCTGGGTGTCGGGAGTTTCGCCGTCGTCTTCCAGCGCGAAGCGGCCGCCCGCGCTCGAAACCGCAACCGGTCCTTTCTGTTTCAAACACCAGAGCAGAATATCGATGTCGTGCGCGCCCAGGTTCGTCATCTGCCCGCCCGAATAATCCCAGAACCACCGGAAATGATACAAGCCACGGTGCGGCGAATAGGCCCGTTCGGGCGCCGGTCCGAGCCACATGTCGTAGTTCAAGTCCGCGGGCGCTTCTCCCGCCGGCCGTCCGAACCCTGGCATGATGTTGCGGTACGATCCCATCCGCACCGAGTGCAGCTTGCCGAGATAGCCTTCCTGGATGAGGCGGCGCGCCATCTGGTAGTGCGGGCCGCTCCGTTGCTGGGTTCCGACCTGCACCACGCGTTTGTGCCGGCGGGCCACTTCGGTCATCCACCGGCCCTCGCGCACGAACAGAGTCATCGGCTTCTCGACATACACATCCTTGCCCGCCGCGCACGCCATCATGGTCATCAGCGCATGCCAGTGGTCGGGGCTGGACACGCACACCGCATCGACGTCCTTGTCGTCGAGCAGGCGGCGGAAATCGGAATACGCGCGCGGGTTCTGGCCTGCCTTCGCGCGCATCGCTTCCAGCCCTTCCCGCATCCGCGGCTCATAGACTTCCGACAGCGCGACCAGGTCCGCATCGTCCTGGTTCCTGAAATCGTGGACATGCTGCGCCCCGATCAGTCCGTAGCCGATGAAGCCCACGCCCACCCGGTTGTTCGCGCCCGCAATCCGGCTGTAGGAGGCGGCCGTCAGCGTGCCCAGGACGGCCCGTCGTGTCAGGGACATGGGCGAGATCATATCATCGAAGTTGGTCCTTCGCCATGCCTGACCCCTTCTCCGTCCCACCGCTTGCCGCCATTCTCGACTCCGCCGATCCCACTCTGTTCGACGTCCGCAGCCGGGGCCAGGGGCCCGAAGGCGCTCTGCCGCTGACTCCGGAACTGCTGGTCTCCGCCCCCTCGGGCGACCTTTTCGGCTGGACCCAGAACGTGGGGATGGGTTGGGATCCCCGGGGGCTGACCGGCCCGGAAGTGCTCATCCTTTCCACGCACGGCGGCCTGCGCGCTCCCGATGGCAAGCCCATTGCCCTCGGCTTCCACACCGGCCATTGGGAGGTGAGCCTTCTGGTCGAGGAGGCCGCCCGCGAATTGCAGTCCCTGGGCGCGGTTCCTTTTGCGGCCTATTGCAGCGACCCCTGCGACGGCCGGACGCAGGGCACCGCGGGCATGTTCGACTCGCTTCCTTACCGCAACGATGCGGCCCAGATCTTCCGCCGCCTGGCACGCAGCCTGCCGCGGCGCCGAGGTGTCGTGGGCGTGGCCACCTGCGACAAGGGCCTCCCGGCGATGATGATGGCCCTCGCCTCGATGCGCGAACACGCCACGGTGCTGGTCCCCGGCGGGGTCACCCTGCCTGCTGAAGGCGCCGAGGATGCCGGGATCGTACAGTCCATTGGCGCCCGGTTCGCCCACGGCCTGATCACGCTCGACTATGCCGCCGAGATGGGGTGCAAAGCCTGCGGCTCACCCGGCGGGGGCTGCCAGTTTCTGGGCACCGCCGCCACCAGCCAGGTGGTTGGCGAAGCGCTTGGACTCTCGCTGCCGCACTCGGCGCTGGCTCCCTCGGGCGACCCCATCTGGCGCGACATGGCCCGCCGCAGCGCCCGCGCCGCCGCCGCGATGATCGCGCGCGGCGACACTGCCTCGTCCCTGCTGACCCCCGCTGCTCTCCATAATGCGCTCACCGTCCACGCCGCCTTCGGCGGGTCCACCAACCTGATCCTGCATCTGACGGCGATTGCCTTCCATGCCGGACTGAAGCGGCCGACGGTCGAGGAATGGAGCCGAATCAACCGAGCGACGCCCCGACTGGTGGATGCCCTGCCAAACGGTCCGGCCGGCCACCCGACAGTTCAAGTGTTTCTTGCTGGGGGAGTCCCGGAGGTGATGCTGCACCTGCGCCGGGCGGGCCTGATCGAGCCCACGGCGCTCACCGCCAGTGGAGCAACGTGGGACGAAGCCCTCGACTGGTGGGAGCAGAGCGAGCGGCGCGCCGTCCTCCGGCGCCGCCTGATCGAGATCGACGGGATTGACCCCGACATGGTCATCATGAGCCCGGATGAGGCCCGCGTCCGCGGCCTCACGTCCACGGTGTGCTTTCCTTCCGGCAATCTCGCCCCCGAGGGAGCGGTCACCAAGAGCACCGCCATCGACCCTGGGGTTGTGGACCCCGACGGCGTGTACCGCAAGCGGGGGCCGGCGCGCGTGTTCACCTCCGAGCCCGCTGCCATCGCCGCCATCAAGTCCGGCGCCATCCGGGAGGGCGATGTCCTGGTTCTGTGCTGCCGCGGGCCCATGGGCTCCGGCATGGAGGAGACCTATCAGCTCACCTCCGCCCTCAAGCACCTGCCCTTCGGCAAGCAAGTCGCCCTGCTCACCGACGCCCGCTTCAGCGGCGTTTCCACGGGCGCCTGCATCGGCCATATCTCGCCGGAAGCGCTCGCCGGCGGCCCCCTGGGCAAACTTCAAGATGGCGACCTGATCGAGATTGTCATCGACCGCAACACCCTCGACGGCCGCATCGACTTTATTGGCTGCGATGGCCGCACATTCAATGCCGAGGAGGGGGCCCGCCTGCTTGCTGCCCGGCCGCCTCGCCCGGATCTCCAGCCGGACCCCGAACTTCCGGACGACACCCGCCTCTGGGCCGCCCTGCAGGACGTCAGTGGTGGGCCGTGGGGCGGCGCGGTTTTCGATGTCGATCGCATCCTCGCCGTCCTCGAAGCCGGCAAACAAGCCCTGGCCGGAAAGGAATTGAACTCATGATCAGGCTCATCTGCGTCTTCTTTACCGCCATCGCGCTGCTCGCCGCCGGGGAAGGGAAGTGGACCCCTATGCAGGTGCTCGAACTGGATGCCGCGTGGCTCAAGAAGCAAGGGCTCCGCTTGCCGGTTTCCCGCCTGTGGGATCCTGCGCGCGGTACTGGCTTACTTGCAGGGGCGGTGAACATCGGAGGGTGCTCTTCCGGGTTCGTCTCGGCCACGGGCCTCATCGCCACAAATCACCACTGCCTGTTCGGCCAACTCCAGGAGCACAGCCGCCCGGGCCGCGACCTGATCACCAATGGCTTCCTGGCCAAGACCCCTGCCGAAGAGCTGCCTTCGAAAACCACTCGGGTCACCGTGCCCCGCCGCTTCACCGATGTCACCCGTGCAGTGGAGGCCGCCATTCCTGCCGGTGCGGATGACCTTGCCCGCTTCCGCGCCATCGAGGAAAAACAGAAGCAACTGGTCGCCGATTGCGAGAAGCGCCCCCACGCGCGCTGCCGCGTCGCCGCCTTCGATGGAGGAGTTCAGTACATCCTGATCGAGACCATGGAACTCCGCGATATCCGTTTGGTTTATGCACCGCCGCGGGCCGTCGGCGAATACGGGGGAGAGATCGATAACTGGATGTGGCCCCGCCACACCGGCGACTTCGCCATGGCCCGCGCCTACGTGGGACCGGATGGTCAGCCCGCGGACTTCAGTCCGCAGAATGTGCCCTACAAGCCCGAGTTCTTCTTCCCGATTGCCAGGGAGGGGGTCAAGGAAGGCGATTTCGTCATGGTACTCGGCTACCCCGGCACGACCGTCCGTTCACTGACTGCCGCCGAGATGGAGGGCCGGCGGGACGACTTCTTCACCCGGCGCGAAGCGATCTACGGAGAATGGATCCGACTGCTGGAGGACGCCACTGGTGGCGACGAGGCGGGCTCGATCGCCGTCGCCGCCACGCTGAAGTCTCTCCTCAACCGCTTCAAGAATGCCCAAGGCCAACTTGCCGGGCTCAAGCGGGGCCGCATTATTGAGAAGGTCCGGGAGCATGAGGATACCGTTGCCGCCTGGGTCAGGCAGCGCGCCGATTGGCGCCCGGCGGCCGCCGCCAAGGATGAACTCGACCGCCTCGCCGCCGAAGCCAATGCCACGGGCGCGCGCGACTTCCTGTTCTCCGAAATCTCCAGCGGGCCTCAAGCGCTGCGTCACGCCACGCAACTTGTCCGCCTGGCCGCCGAACGTGCAAAACCGGACGCGGCCCGCGACCCTGCCTATATGGAGCGCGAACTGCCGCGGCTGCGCGACCGGATGGAGCGCGACGCCAAGAGCTGGTATGCGAAGGCGGACCTGGCTTTGTTTGAGAGCTTCCTCCAGCACGCCCGGGCTCTGCCTGCGGGGCAGCGCATCCGCGCGGTGGATGGCCTCGGCACCACGGCTGCCGCTCTCTACGTCTCCACGAGGGTCACGGATCTCGCGGAACGTCTGAAGATGTTCTCGGAAACCGAGGCGGAATTGCGCGCCCGCCAGGACCCGCTGCTGGATTTTGCCTTCGCCCTCGACTCCGAACTGCGGGACTGGAATGAGGCGGTGAAGCGGCGCGACGGCGCCATCGCCCGCCTTCGTCCGCAATGGCGGCGCGCCGTCATCGCCCACGCCGGCAAGCCCGTCGCCCCGGATGCGAATTCCACCCTGCGTGTCAGTTTCGCCCACGTTCAGGGCTATGTGCCGCGCGACGGTATGATCTACACGCCCCGCACCACGCTGGCCGGCATGCTGGAAAAGCACACCGGCCAGGAGCCCTTCGACGTGCCGGAATCCGTGCGCCGGGCCGCGAGCCGGACGAATCCGGCGGCCGTCCCGCTGTGCTTCCTTGCTGACGCCGACACAACGGGCGGCAATTCCGGCAGTCCCGTGGTGAATGGCCGCGGCGAATTGGTGGGCCTCAATTTTGATCGAGTTTGGGAGAATGTTGCGAACGATTTTGGCTATAACCCGGAAATTGCGCGTAATGTGAGCGTGGATATCCGCTTCCTCATCTGGATGCTGCGGGAAGTGGAGGGGGCCGAAGCGCTGCTGCGCGAACTCGGCCAATCGCGCTGACCGTCAGATCATCCGCCGCGTCCGGTGCCGGATTTTCCCATCGGAGCCAAGCACGTCCACATGCACGGACTTCATGAACAATTCCAGCCTTTGCGCGTAAGGCTCGCTCAGCTTGCGCAGGATCTTCAGTTCCTTGCCCGCGCCTTCATAATCGCCCCGCATCAGCAGCGCGAACCCGAGCAAATAATGCGCCTCGGTGAGATCCGGATCCAGTTCGATCGCCCGCCGGTAACATTCCAGGCGCCGCTCCGCCAGCCCGCTTTTGCCTTCCACAAAGCCCAAATGGAGCCACACCCGCGCCAGACCGGGCGTGAGTTCCGATGATTTTCGGAAATAAAACAGTGCGCCGTCGAATTCTTCCGCCCACAAATACCCGATCGCGCGCAAATACGGCTCCTCTTTTTTCGCGTCATGCAAGACATTCCATTGCTCCAAGGTGAGCCGCATTGTCTGGTGGATGGCCGCCAGCCGCTCGGGCGGGATGGCGAACGACATGCGCCGGCCGTCAATGGACCGCGACGCGTGCCAGCCGGCGTAGAGCCCGTGTTCGTCGTAGAGGGGTCCGCTCGCTAAAGCGTCCTGCTCGGTCTCCAGCCGTGCAATCAGTCCGAAAGCACCCGACTCCTTTGCCGGAACCAGCCGCGCCCGTTGCCCTGCCGCCATCACGCGGTCCGAGCCAAATGAACTCACTTGCGGGCCTTCAGGCGCCTGCGCGCCGATCCAAAGCTCCACCACCCCCGCATCCAGATCCTCACCGGTCACCCACAGCACCGGGTGCAGACGGCCCCCTGGGTCCTGCACCATCGCAGTTGCCGCTTCATACAGGACTTCCCTGGGCGCCAACGTGTAACCGCCCGTCCTCAGGATCGCCGGCGCATCCGCACGCAGCTTCCCGTCGGCGGCGAAGGTCAACAGGCGCGGCTCCGCGCCCAGGGCGGCGAAGGCGAGCAGCAGATTCAGGCACACCATCCGCATGCCAGTTCGGACGCGCTCCTTAACCGTGAAGTTGCACCCATTTTGTACCATGAAAGATTCAGGCAACACATGGATTCTCCAGTCGAAGATTTTAAGAAGACCGTTAACCTGCCGCGGACGGACTTCCCCATGAAGGCCAACCTGCCCACGAGCGAGCCCAGACTCCTCGAACGCTGGGAGCGGGAGGGCCTTTACGGCCAAATCCGTCAGGCGGCCGAAGGACGACCCACCTACATCCTCCATGACGGCCCGCCCTACGCCAATGGCAACATCCACATGGGGACCGCCTTCAACAAAACGCTGAAGGATTTCATCGTCAAGTCGAAATCCATGGCCGGCTTCGACGCGCCATTCGTCCCCGGCTGGGACTGCCACGGACTCCCGATCGAATTCAAGGTGGATAGCGAACTCGGCGCCAAGAAGGCGCAAATGACCGCCGCCCAGATCCGGGCCGCGTGCCGCCGCTACGCCGAGAAGTTCGTCGACATCCATCGCCGTGAGTTCAAACGCCTCGGCGTCTTCGGCCGCTGGGAAGATCCCTACCTAACGATGAGCGCCCAATACGAAAGCGTCATCGCGCGGGCCTTTGTGGACTTCCTCGATCGGGGCTACGTGTACAAGGGACTAAAGCCCGTCAACTGGTGCCTGAGCTGCAAGACCGCCCTTGCCGAAGCGGAAGTCGAGTACGAAGACCACTCCAGCCCATCGATCTGGGTTCGCTTCCCCCTCACCAGCGACCCCGCCGCGATCGATCCCGTTCTCGCCTCTCGCTCCGTCTTCGGCCTGATCTGGACGACCACCCCCTGGACGATCCCCGCCAACGTCGCCCTCGCCTTCCACCCGCGCTTCGACTATGTCGCCGTCGATGTCCGGGGCGATGTTTACCTGATCGCCGAAGGCCTGCTCGCCGCCACTGCCGAGAACTGCGGCTGGCCCGAATACAGCGTCGTTGCCCGCTTCAAAGGCGAGCGCCTCGACCGCGCCACGTTCGCCCACCCCATCCTCGAACGCGAGAGCCTGGGTGTCCTGGCCGATTACGTCACGCTCGAACAGGGCACGGGCGTAGTCCACACCGCCCCCGGCCATGGCCAGGAGGACTATCTCACCGGCCAGCGCTACGGCCTGCCCACGTACTGCCCGGTTGATGCCTCCGGCCAGTTCTTCCAGGCCGACGGCGCCCCCGGCCGGATTCCTGACTCTTTGCTCGGCCTGACGGTGTGGGACGCCAACCCGGTGGTCGTCAATCTGCTGCGCGAAGCCGGCGCGCTGCTCGGTCACAAGACCCTGGCCCACAGCTACCCCCATTGCTGGCGCTGCCACAACGCCACCATCTTCCGTGCCACCGAACAGTGGTTTATTGGCATGGACCAGAACGGCCGATCCCCGCAGACACTGCGCCAGGATGCGATCGAGGCCATCCGTCAGATCCACTGGCACCCGGAATGGGGCGAGGAACGCATCGCCAACATGATCGCCGGCCGCCCCGACTGGTGCATCTCCCGCCAGCGCGTCTGGGGTGTCCCCATCACCGTCTTTTACTGCGAAGACTGCGGCGAGCCGCTCACCGACCGCCGTCACCTGGACCACGTCGTGGACCAGTTCGCCGAGCACACCGCCGATATCTGGTACAGCCGCTCCGCGACGGAACTTCTGGGCTCCGATGTCCGCTGCTCGAAGTGTGGCAGCGGCCAATTCCGCAAGGAGTCCGACATTCTGGACGTCTGGTTCGACTCCGGCTCCAGCCATCTCGCGGTCCTGTGCGAGCGCTTCAACCTGCCCTGGCCGGCGGATCTGTACGTTGAGGGCGGCGACCAGTATCGAGGCTGGTTCCACAGCTCACTGCTGGTCGGAGTCGGCCTGCGCGGGGGCGCACCGTACCGCAACTGCGCCACCCATGGGTGGACGCTCGATGCGGACGGTCGCGCCATGTCCAAGTCCCTCGGCAACATCATCGAGCCGCAGGAGATCGTGAAGAAGTACGGCGCCGACCTGCTGCGCCTCTGGGTGGCCTCGGTCGAGTTCACCGAGGACGTCCGCATCTCGGAGGTCATCCTCACCCGCCTCACCGAGGCCTACCGCAAACTCCGCAACACCTTCCGCTACGCCCTCGGCAACCTGCACGATTTCGACCCAGCCCGCGACGCTCAGCCGGTGAGCGAACTCCCGGAACTCGACCAGTGGATCCTGCGCCGCGCGGCTCAACTCGTCGAGGAATGCCGCGCCCACTACGAGCGTTTCGCTTTCCACCGGGTCTATCAGGCTCTTTACAGTTTTGCCGTCACCGACCTGAGTTCGGTCTATTTCGACATCCTGAAGGACCGCCTGTACTCCTCGGCTGCCAACTGGCCCGGGCGCCGCGCCGCACAGACCGCGCTCTACCGCATCAACTACGCCCTTGTCCGCCTCATCGCGCCCTTGCTCGCCTTCACCGCCGAAGAGGTCTGGTCCCACATGCGGCGGCCCGCAGGCGCGCCCGAAAGCGTTCATCTTGCGCTGTTCCCAGAAGCCTCCGAACTCACTGCCGGGCTCGAGGGCACCGGCGGTGAACTGCTGGCCAACTGGGAACGCCTGCTGGAAGTGCGCACGCAGGTGCTGAAGAGCCTGGAAACCGCCCGAAACGAAAAGCTGATTGGCGCGCCCCTCGAAGCCCGTGTCGTGCTCGAAGCCGGGCCCACTCTGTGGTCCCTTCTCGATAGCTACCTCCCCGAGCTACCCGCCATCCTGATCGTCTCCCAGGTGGATCTCAAAGCGGCCGCCGAAGGAGTTGAACTCGCCGTTACTGTTCAGCGCGCCGGCGGCGAGAAGTGCGACCGTTGCTGGAAGTACACCTACGACCGCGGAGCGGACGCCCGCCGGCCCGGCATCTGCGCCCGCTGCACCGCTGCCGTGAAGGACACGGTGGGCGCTTGAGCCGCTCCGCCCGCTGGTTTCCCTTCGTTCTTGCGGCGTTCATCGCCGCCGCCGACCGCGCCACGAAGACGCTGGTGGAAAGCCGCGTCGCCCCATGGGAAATGGTCCCCGTGATCCCTGGCCTGTTTCAGATCGTCTTCCTGCGCAACACCGGGATCGCCTTCGGCTTCCTGCAAAGTTCCACCGGCGAAACGAACATCCTGTTAACGCTCTTCACTCTGGCTGTGCTCGGGTTCCTGGGCTGGCTGCTCTGGCATTCCTGCCGCCCTGCCTCGTTCGAACACTGGACCATGCGCTATGGCCTGGCCTGCGTGCTTGGCGGCGCCGCGGGCAATCTCTTCGACCGCCTCGTCTTCCGCGGCGTCACTGATTTCCTGGACTTCTACTGGGGCCGCCACCATTTCCCGGCCTTCAACGTCGCCGACGCCGCCATCACCACCGGCGCCGGGTTGCTTCTGTTGAACCTCTGGATCATGCGCGGCAAGCGCCATTAGACGGTACAGATCTTCACGGCTTCCGCCAGCGACACGAGCGGCTCCCGCCGCGGAATGAACTCGTGCGCGAAATAGCCGCTGTAGCCGGTGTCGGCAATGGCCCGCGCCACCGCCGGGTAGTAAATCTCCTGGCCCTCGTCAATTTCGTTGCGCCCGGGATTTCCGCCGGTATGATAATGGCCGATCCACTGCTGATGCTCGCGGATCGTGCGAATGATGTCGCCCTCCATGATCTGCATATGGTAGATGTCATACAGCAGCTTCACGTAAGGCGAATTCACTTCCTTCATCACGGCCACGCCCCAGGGTGTCCTGTCGCACATGTAATCCTTGTGATCGACCTTGGAATTCAGGAGTTCCATCACGATCAGAATTCCCTTGTCCTCGGCGTATTTCTTGATCCGGTTCAGGCCGATCACGCAATTCTCGGCCCCTTCCTGGTCGCTCATCCCCCGCCGGTTGCCGCTGAACACAATGATGGAATGGGCTTGGGCGCGGGCGGCATCCTCGATCATCGTGCGGAACTTCTGCTCAGCTGCTTCGTGGTTCTCCTTCCGGTTCAAACCGTTGGGAATCGAGGTCGGGCCGGGCACCACCGTCAGTTTCAAGCCGTGCTTGCGCACGGCGTCCCACTCCTTCGGGTCCACCAGGTCAATCGCCTCGATGCCGAGCTTCACGCACGCGGCGGCGAGATCATCAATCGGTGTTTTCCCGTAACACCAGCGGCACACGGCCTGCTTCAGGCGGCCCTTGGCGGCGGCTCCTCCCTGAGCGGGCAACAGTCCAGGGACAGCGGCGGCCAGGCCGGCCGAGGAGAGAAAGTGGCGGCGTTCCATGACCGATAGACTATCAGACGTACCATTAAATTGAATGACCCCGAGTGAGTTATCCCGTCTGGCGCAAAACGTCGACGACCACCTGATCCAACTTCTCCGCGGCTGCGCCTACCTTGCCGGTGCGGCGCTGCTGACGATGATTCTGACGTTCGTCCTACGGCGGCTGCGCAATTATTGGCTCGAAATGATGCGCGACCGCAAAGGCGTTGCCGGCATTGAGATGGAGAAGCAGACCCGCACCCTTGTCTCGCTGCTGCGCCGTGTACTCGTCACCCTGATCTGGGCCGTCGCCATCGCTCTCGCGCTCGGTCAATTCGGCCTCAACGTGGCTCCGCTGCTCGCCACCGCCGGCGTCGCCGGCATCGCCATCGGTTTCGCGGCCCAAAGCATCCTGAAGGACTGGATCAATGGCTTCTTTTTGCTGACCGAGGGACAAATTCGAATTAACGACGTCATCAAGATCGGAGAATTCGCCGGGGCCGTCGAGAAAATGACGCTCAGGACCATCGCCCTCCGCGGGTTTGACGGCTCGCTGCACGTCATCGCCAACGGCACCATCCAATCCTTCTCCAACCGGACCCTGCTGTTCAGCTACTACGTCTTTGAGATCGGCGTCGATTATTCGGAGGATCCCACACGCATGATGACGCTCATGCGCCAGGTGGATCAGGATCTTCGGGACGATCCCGATTTTGGCTCGCTCATCCTCGAGCCGCTCGAAATTGTTGGTGTCGACCGTTTTATCGAAGCCGGCGCGGTCGTCAAGGCCCGGCTCAAGACCCTACCGAGCCAGCAGTGGCTGGTCGGCCGCGAGTTCAACCGTCGCCTGAAACTCCGGTGCGATTGCGAAGGCGTCACCATCGCCACCGCCCAGCGCGCCGTGCAACTGTTCGAGCGGGGCGACCCATCGGGCGGCGCCCGGCGGCTGGTCTTCGATCCGCTCGCCCGCCAGGAAATGATGGAGATGATTCGAGAAGTCATCCGCCAGGAAAACCCGGGAAAGGAAAAGCCCCATGCTTCCGCTTGATGCCCGCATTTCCTCCACGCTCGAATGGAAACAGGAATCCGCCTTCGGGCGCTTCTTCCAGCTCAAGGATGGAGATTCGCTCTTTGCTGAACTCGAGTTCGTCAAGCGCTTCGGCTCGCTCGCCGACGCCCGCACCGCCGGCGGAACTTGGACCTTCAAGCGGAGGGGCATGCTGTCGCCCGTGGTGAGCGCTCGCCTGCCCGGCAGTGAAACCGACGTGGCCCTGTACAAGCCAAACTGGTCCTCGACGAAGGGTGTGCTGACGCTTGCGACGGGAGAAGCCCTCGAGTTTCGCAGCGCCAGTTTCTGGGGCCAGGATTGGATCCTCACCCAGCCCGACGGCCAGCCGCTCCTCCGTTTTGCCTTTCGGGGCGTCCTGAAACACGGTTCCGAGGTGAAGGTCGAACCGGCCGGCCGCCAGCGCGCCGAGTTGCCCCTCCTGCTCACCTTCTGCTGGTATTTGCTGCTCCTCTACCAGATGGACTCAAGCGGCGCTACCGTCGCCCTGACCAGCGGCTGACGCATGTCATCCCGCATCCGCTCCATCCTTTATTGCGCCGCTCATGGTGGTTTTGCCGGCAAGTCTGTCCCCCTCGGCGGTGGCGCCGCCATCGCCAATCTCTTGCTGGACGAATGGACGCGCACCCGACCGTTTGACGTGACGCTTGTGGCGCCCGCAATTCTCGGTGCCGCCGCCCCCGGGCCGGAGGATCTGGTCCGCTTCAACGAACGGCAGTACGCCGCCTTCTGTGCGGCCTTCAGCCAGGCGGCCACGACCGAGGCGCTCCGCCATGATCCGCGGGAGACGGCTATCCTGGTCAACGATATCTCTGAAGGGCCCGACTTCGAGCGTCTTGCCCGCGCCGGATTCCACATCGTCACCATCTATCACGTCGACGTCATCGCCTACATCGCGGAGATTTACCTGCGCGGCTGGATCAGCGCTCCGGTGCTGACGCGTGCCTGGGAGCGGCTGCGCCCCGCGCTGGGCCCGCTGGCTCCGCGCATCCTTCGTCTGATCTTCGAACAACAACGCTCCAGCCTTCGCTACTCATCGTGCGTTGTGGTCCCCTCCACGGGGATGCGGGAACTCCTGCTGGCCGGAGACTCCCAGCCGGACGGACCCCGGATCGAAGTCATCCCCTGGGGCGCCCCGGCCGCGCCCGCGATTGCCGGCGCCCGCGCGCAAGTCGAAGCCTCATTTGGTGTCCCGGCGGGGGCAAGGCTGGCCGTCTGTCTCAGTCGGCTCTCACCGGAGAAGGGGCATGACCTGCTGCTGGAAGGGCTGATCGAAGCCGAGCGCGGGGGAATCCTCCCGCAGCCCCTCTGTCTGCTGATCTGCGGCGCCCCCGCCTTCATGCACGGCGCCCGCTGCGCCCGCCAAATCCGGACCCTCGCCGGACGGCTCCGGCAGACCCGCGTCATCTTCACCGGCCATCTGACGGGGTTCGACAAACGCGCCGCGCTCGAAGCCGCCGATCTCTATGTCTTCCCCTCCCGGCATGAGAGTTACGGGCTGACGCTGGCGGAAGCTCTGGCTGCCGGCGTCCCGGCTGTCGCACTCGATCAGCCAGGTTCGCGGGAGATTCTGACTCCGGAATGCGGCGTCCTGGTTGCCCGCGCGCCCGCGCGCACAATCCCGCTGCGGCTGGCGGGGGCGGTCGCAGAACTTTTGCAGGCGCCCGAGCGCAGGGTGCTTATGGGCGAGGCAGCCCGCCAGTGGGCGGCACGCCACCGGTTTTCCACCTCGGCTGAACGCCTTGCCAGCCTGCTTCAGGCGGCCGACAGCGCGCGGGCGTGATGGGCCAGCGCCGGACCGATCTGCGCCAGCGGGAGCACCCGCTCGGCCGCTCCGCGCTCGATTGCCTCGCGGGGCATGCCGAAGACGACGCAACTGGCCTCATCCTGGGCTACCGTCCAGGCACCTGCCGCTCGCATGGCGCCCAAGCCCTCCGCGCCGTCGCTGCCCATGCCGGTCAGGATGACTCCCGTGGCCCGCGCTCCCGCAGCGCGCGCCACCGAGTGGAACAAAACATCGACCGAGGGCCGTTGATAACAGACCTTCGGCCCATCGTCGAGCCGCGTCCGCCAGCCGCCGTCCCGTTCCCGCTCCACCACCAGATGATGTCCGCCAGGCGCCACGACCACATGACCCCGCTCCAGACGTTCGCCGCCTTTGGCTTCCCATACGGTGAGAGTCGTGGAGCGGTTCAGCCGTTCCGCAAACGCAGCCGAGAACACGGGTGGAATATGCTGGGTGATCACCACTGGGGGCATCCCCGCTGGTAGCGCCCGGATCACCTGTTCAATCGCCTGCGTGCCTCCCGTGGAGGCGCCAATCGCGATCAAACCCGCCGGAGGGCGGTTGTCCAGCGCTGGGGCGGGAGTTGGCGCTGGCGCTGCTTCCGCCGTCTCCCCGTCCCGGCGGATGGTCCGCGCCGCTGCCGCGGCACGCACGCGACGCGGTAGGTCCTCCTTCAGATCCCCCACGGAGTAAGGCCCGCCTGGCTTCGCCAATACGTCCACCGCGCCCCGCGTCAACGCCTCCATTGCTGCCTTGGTGGAACTCTGGGCCAGTGAACTGATCACGATCACCGGCAAGGGATGGAACTTCATGATCTTTTCGAGGAACGTGAGGCCGTCCATCCTCGGCATCTCAATGTCCAGCGTGACCACATCGGGTTTCAGCGTCAGAATGCGATCGCGCGCAATGTAGGGGTCCGGGGCCGTCCCCACCACCTCAATGTCGGACTGTGCGTCCAGTATGTCCGTCAACACCCGGCGGACGATCGCCGAATCGTCCACAATCAGGGCCCTGATGCACTTTGCCTGCTTCATTCGCAATCCGTGAAGCTCAACCGGACAGCCAGCCGGCCGCTCTCCAGCGGCGCCACCAGCCAACCCTCCGCTTCCGCTTCATCGTCCTCGCAGATCGGCCGCGGAGCCGCGATCTGAAACGCCCCACGAGGTTCAATTCGTGACAGCGCGTTACCGCACACCATATTGGCCAGTTCCATGAGCACAAGGCCTGTCTCCTCCTGCGTCACCGTCGAGTCGTCCTCCCGGCCCAGAAAACTTGCCGCCAGCCGCACCGCCGCCGGCCCGTCCAGCCGCACCAGCAACGTGCCGTTCCGGGAGCCGGTGAAGTCCGCCACCGAGCCCGGCCCCTTGCGGGGTGGCTCTCCGCACTCCACCTCTTCCTGAGGAATCTCGAAGAACATCGTCTCGAGTACCTCGACCGTCCCTTCGGCCAGCGCTTCCTTAACCGGCGCCGGTCCGAACCCATGCTCGTGCAATCCGTCAGAATCCCACATCGATGGCCTCCATTGCTCCGCCCGGGCCCCAGTCCGGGAAAATGTTCCCCAGCACCGCGCACAATTGCTCTGGGGGGAACGGTTTGCGCACGTAGCCGTTTGCGCCCAACTCCATCAGGCGACCCATCCGCTGCTCAGTTCCGTCGGTGGAGACAACCACCACCGGCACGGCGCGCGTTCTTTCATCGCTGCGCATCGAGCGCAGCAGACCTTCACCGTCCAGCACCGGCATGTTGATGTCGGTCAGCACCAAGTCCACTTCCTCGGCCGCCAGGCAGTCCAGCGCCTCCCGTCCGTGTCCCGCCTCGAACCAGCACTCTACGGGCAACCCCGCGATCTCAATTGAACGGCGGACGAACGACCTCATCACCGGTGAATCATCCACGATCAGCAGCCGCTTACTCATTGCCGGCCTCCCTTCGACCAACCCTCTGCCGGGCGCCGGCCCGGCGTCTCCGCCGCCAGTTCCTGCTCGCCCTCGTCAGGCTTGCGCACGATCATCCTGCCACTGCCCACCTCCATCCGCACTGTCCGCGAAACCGAGCCCCCCACATCCTCTCCATGCACCATCACCCCCGCCTGCCACAGGATCCTGCGCACGGCGGCGTAGTTACGCCGGCCGATATTGAAAAGTCCTCCATCATTGACCACCGCCGCCCCACCTGCCAACCGCACCACGAGCCGCCGCTTCTCCGCTCCCAACTGGTAGGCCGAGCGGAACAGCAGCGGTGTCCCCGTGTCGGCATAACGGTACGGCTGGGCGGCCGCATCCTGGGCAGTGCCCTGTGCCGACTCCGGCAGCATGAAGTGCAGCAGCCCGCCCACACGCGCCACGGGATCCCAGATCGCCACCGCGATACACGAGCCGAGGGCATAGGTCACCAGAATCGACGCCGGATCGGAGCTCAACTGGCAGTCGCCGACTCCGACCACGACCGGCTTCACCGCGGCCCCCTGGCTTGGGCGGGCTTCCGGTAGACCGCGGGCATCACATATTCGAACTCGTGCCGGATCCCCATCAGGCCCTCGCTGTGGCCAATCAGCAGCCAGCCCCCCGGCTGCAGGTGGTTGCAGAATTTTCGCACCAGCCGCTCCTGTGTCAGTTTGTCGAAGTAGATCATCACGTTCCGGCAGAAAATCACGTCAAACTGGGGCAAGTCTTCCATGCTCTCCATCAGGTTGCGGCGCTGGAATTCCACTCGCCGCCGGAAGCTCTCCTTCACACGGTAGAACCCCGCCCGTGGACCTTCGCCACGCTGGAAGAATCTCCGCCGCCAATGCTCGGGCAGCGGTGCTACCCGATCCTCGCTGTAGATCCCGGCGCGCGCAGCCTCGAGCGCCCGCGTCGAGATATCGCTGGCGACAAGCCGGAGGTTGTCCAGACCCGCCTCGCCGAAGACGTCGGCCGCATGAAGCAGAATCGTATAGGGCTCCTCGCCCGTCGAGCAGCCCGCGCTCCAGATGCTGAGCTTGGCATGCCGCGCCGCCGCCGGCTTCAGAACCCGCTCACGTAGTAGATCGAAATGCTGCGGCTCACGCTGAAAACTGGTGTGGTTGGTGGTCAGCGCGTCGATCAGCGCCACCAGTTCCAGACCCGTCCGGTCCGCCTGCACCACCTTCAGATACGCCCCGATGCCGTTCAGGCCCAACTCGCGCGCCCGCTTGCCCAGCCGCGCTGAAACCAGCGCCTCCTTGCCCGGCCGCAAGTCCAACCCGAAGGCCTCCCGCGCCATCTCCCGGATCTGTCCGAACTGCTGCGCGCTGACTTCCCATGTGCCGGCGGCCTCCACTGTCCCCATGGCCGTCATTCCATCCCGTGCACTGCCGCACCCGGCCGCAGCGCCGCCATGTCCAGAATCAGCCCCACCCGACCGTCGCCAAGAATCGCGCCGCCGGCGATGCCGCGCACCTTCCGGAACGTTTCCCCAAGGCTCTTGATCACTACCTCCTGCTTGCCGGCAAGTCCGTCCACCTGCAAGCAGAACTGCGATCCTTCACTCTCGCCCACAATCATCAATCCCTCACCCCCGCTATCTCCTGCCACGCCCAGCTTTCTGGCCAGCCGCACCACCGGCAGCAGGTGGTCGCGGACGAGCGCCATCTCTCCCCGTCCCTCCACCGTGAAGATGGAGTCCGGCGCGGGCTTGAAAATCTCGCGCACGCTGTAGATCGGCAGAATGAAACGGTCTTCACCCACATGCACCACCAGCCCGTCGATGATCGCCAGCGTCAGGGGTACCTTGATGGTGAACTGGGTCCCCGCCCCGGGTACCGTCGTGATCTCGATCCGCCCCCGGAGCTTCTCCACCTGCCGCCGCACCACATCCATCCCGACGCCGCGGCCCGAGACGTCGGTCACCTTTTCGGCGGTCGAGAACCCGGGATGGAAGATCATCTGCCAGATCTCGCTATCCGGCGGTGTCTGCTCCGGGCCGATGAGCCCGCGCGACCGGGCCTTGGCCAGAATCCGCTCCCGGTCCATTCCGCGGCCGTCGTCGCGGATCTCGATCAGGATCTGACCCGCCAGATGGCCGGCCCGCAACTGGATGCGGCCCACCGGCGGCTTGCCCGCCGCGACACGCTCGTCCGGAGTTTCCAGACCATGGTCCATCGAATTCCGCAGCATATGGACGAGGGGATCGGCGATCTCCTCCACAATCGAACGGTCCAGTTCCACGTCCTCGCCGTACAACTCCAGTTCTGCCTGCTTGCCCGACTTGCGCGCCAGATCGCGCACCAGCCTCGTCATCCGGCGGAACAACTGGCCGATGGGCACCATCCGCATCGCCATCGCCGTTTTCTGCACCTCCGCCGTCACCCGCGCCAGTTGCGTCATGTCGCGCTGCAGCCTTGGCGTCCGCGCACCCACCAGGTCGGGATTGTGCTGCAGCATCGACTGGGCAATCACCAATTCGCCCACCATGTCGGCCAGATACTCCAGCTTCTCGGTGTCCACCTTGATCAGCGCCGCCGTCGAAGCCCGGCCCGCCGCCTTCACCTCCTCGCCCGCCGGTTGCGCCTGCTGTGCCTCGTCAGCTTCTCCCGCTGCCGCGACCACTACCGCCGGCGCTTCCTCGCCCTGTTCCAACGCCATCCGGACTCTTTCGAGCAGCGCCCCGGGCGCGGGCGGGGCCGGGGTTTCGGCCCCACGCGCGCTCAGTTCGATGTAGGCGAGCCACAGACCCAAGTAGTCGCTGGCAGCCAGCACCACGTCGATCCGCGCTGGATCGAGCCGCAACTCCCCACTGCGCGCCCGGTCCAGCAGCGTCTCCACTTCGTGGCTCACCTCCTGCATCACGGTGAAGTCGAGGAAGCCCGCCAGCCCCTTGATCGTGTGAAAACTGCGGAACGTGCTGTTGACCGGTTCGGCCGCCGCGGCGTCCTGCTCGATCTCCAGCAGCCTCGCCTCGATGTTCGAGAGGTGTTCGCGCGCCTCCAGCAGGAAATCCTGCAGCAGTTGCGGATCCTGCGCCAGCGGATTCATCGCCGGCGGGGCGGCGCCTGCCGTTGATCCGGACAGTTGCCGGAGGACTTCTCCGGCCTCCACGGGGGCGGAGGGCGCAGCAGTTTCGATCTGCGGGCCAGTGGGCTTGCTCTTTTTGCTCATTGCGCAATGATCCTCACGCGTTCACCAGGAAGCGCCGGCTGCGATCCGGACTAGAAGTCCTTGAAGTCGTCATCCATTGGGAAGCTCTCGCGGTTCAGCCCCCCGGAGACGGCTTTGGGCGCGGGCCGCGGCGCCGCCGCCAGATCGGAAGAGCGTCGTGTAGGGAAAGAGTGTAGATCTCGGTG
>ERZ761609.1403-NODE-1403-length-21340-cov-72.290862_pt1 | contig 21340 bp, 3 predicted proteins | sample MGYA00511163_ERZ761609 | MGnify/ENA primary metagenome ERZ761609 (study PRJEB28899, sample SAMN02445070) | bioreactor sludge metagenome | biome: EBPR sludge | place: Australia: Brisbane, Thorneside Wastewater Treatment Plant | collected 2011-12-16 ... | reverse complement strand
TGCGTAGACGCAACCTGCGATAACGTGTAGGGTGGGGTTCACCAGTTGCTTACGGCCTACCGGCACGCAGCCTCGGCAGGGCAGGAGAGAGTCTCGCCAGCTTTGGCCCCCGCAGAGCGGCCCTCTTGGATAATTCGGAGCATACAGACCCACAATCGGTAAATGTATATTCCGACGCATCTGACCCACCCAATCCGATTTGATCTGACCCCCCTATTCCGATGGGTCTGACCCCCTGAATGTTAATAACTTTCCGGAAGGTTTGACCCCCCTGAACAAGTGTGGATACATACGTAAAATAACGCCACCTTGATCTTCAAAACAGATCAATATGGCAAAATCAAAACGTATGGACCAGATCAAAGCGATAAGCGAGCAAATATATAATAGTAGCATGAACGATTTCATTGAGGAGTTTCTTCGGATGGACCACTTTAAGTCAAATAAGTTGCATGAACTGCGGCTCCGTCAAACAGTGACTTTCTATCTGGTTTTGAATGACTTAAGTCATTGTATAATACATATGGAATATTTTAACTTGCGGCAGCGAGCGAAATATCGATTCTCGTTTTAGAATAAGATGTTGTCAAGATTATTAAAAGTGCCAATATACATCCCAAAAAGTTGGGATATTTAATGAACTGTGGATTATGCTTTGTACCATAAAATCTTAAAACAAGAATCGCTATAGGTTCTTATTTCTTACATCCGGCTAATAAAAGTGTACGGCTGTCAACTCAGGGGTTACATATAAATTAGGCCAAAATATTCAAGCGACACAAAGAATGCTAAAATGAATATCCTCGCAGCTGAAGTAATAAAAGTCTTGAAAAGTGGATTGCTCATCAGAATAAAAGATGGCAACAGGCAAGGCTTTGTCCCCAAAAGAGAATTTATCTGGGACCGAAGGGTGGGCGCCGATATTCCGCATTATCATTCTGGTGATTCAATCGAAGTTATTCAAATAGAAGAGGACGAAAAGAAAGGAGAAAATTTGTTTAGCATCAAGCAAACTACAACCCCCTGGGAAGAAAACATTGGAAAATATGAAGTTGGGCAACATGTAAGGGGTGAAGTGGTAAATGTGCAGCATTTCGGGGCCTTTGTCCAGATAGAACCAGGGATAGATGGAATGGTATGGCCTAAAGACATGCCGCTGTTTGATGACCAGACCATCTCGGAGGCCCTATCTATTGGGGATACTATCCAGGCGGAAATAATCGAATTGGATACCGATTCCGGGCAGATGGAATTGAGCATTAATAAGTATTTGGATTATTTGGACGAACATCACGAAACCAGAAATTCTCTCCAACTTGATATTTTTAAGGAAAGCTATGAAAAGTGCAAAAAACAAGGAATAGAAGAGAAAAAATTGGAGGCATCCCAACTACCCGCACCGATTCGAAAGGTTCACAAAGCCATTCCATTCCCTCGAAAAATACTGATTGTGGACGATGATCCGGAGGAGCAAAATGAAATAGAAAGGGCTTTGCGACAAGCGTGTGAGCATCCTGCGTATGTCTTTGAAACCAAAGAAAAAGACACTTTGATCGAAGTAATTCACAAAGCAAAGGATGGCGCCGAAGTAGATCAGTTGATTCAAAAGAACAAATATGGACTCGCAGTCCTGGATTATCACCTGGCTGTTGAAAATGGCGTTCAAATAGCCGCCAAAATCTTAGATGTAATCCCGGATATACAGATTCTTTTCACGAGCGACGACTTTCAGGCAGAAATACAAGTGCGAAAAAATTTTGGTTCCAATGCGATTTTCTCTGATAAAAACCCCGGCAGTATCATCGGGTGGTTTCACAAGCTGATATCCGGTTATGAAGAAGAAGATGAAAGGGATTCGAGTGAAAAGGTTATCGAAAAAGATCGTTTCATCCAAAGTCTGGAAATGGGTGCTTTTGCAAATCAGGATTTGAATGAAAAACTCAGGGGGTTGCTGGAATCATTAGTGAAAGAGACACAGGTTAAGTATGCTTTTATATTGGAGCTTGATGCCGCGAAAAAACAGGTTGGCATTTTAGCAAAAGAAGGCATAGGTTTTCCATTAGATTACGACTATGATTTTTCAACTGAACTTTTCTATAGCCCTGTGCAGGAAGTCATCGAAAATGAAGCTCCATTTTATGAAACGAGTATTACATATGAACCCCGGTTCAAATATTTTTTTCGCTTCCTCGACTTCAATACAGGCTACGGTATCCCGTTAAACGTTCCGGGTATTCCCCTGAAACATGCCTTATTTGTTCTTGACAAAAAAAAAATGGGGGAGACCTTTAGTCTCGATGCAATCCAATACATAAAGCAGACCGGCTCTTATGCGCAGGTCGCTTTGGAAAGAGATATTATGCTGGATTTCATGCGCCGTTATGAACAGCGGTATTTCATAGGTGAGATTAAAAACAGCCTTGTTCACGAGATTAGAGGACAACTCAATGGCACGATGGCAAAACAAGCGACATTGACAAACTATTTGAAGAAGGCAATGGACAACATCGGGACAACAGCCGGGTTTGAATTTCTGGAAAAAGCAATCACCTGTAACAAAGAACTTTCGGAATTGCAGAAAGGAATTGAAGAATTGGTTGACGCTTATTCCCGGCTGGCCAAGGGGGCATCGGAAAAAACCAACCTGAACAGTATCGTCTCAAAAATCGCAAGACAATTACAAGATCAGGCGAGGGCTGCAAACGTGACTATTCACCCAATGCTTCGGGAGGACCTTTCAGAAGTGATGGCCATTCCCTCACGAGTGGAAGAAGTACTGGGCAATATCGTAATGAATGCTATTCAGCAAATTGAGGCGCAGGCAGAACGCTTTGAAAAAAAAGCAAGCGCTCCGGCTTTGTTACAGAAAGGATGCGTAATGATTCAGACCAATAGATGCGATGCAAATAATACTTGCCAAATCATTGTTACGGATACCGGGCCAGGCATTCACTTTGGCAATAAAAAACGGATATTTGAGCTGGGGGTATCTTCCAGAAAGGAGGGCTATGGTATGGGGCTTTACATCGGCAAAAATTTGACGGAATTCATGGGTGGCAAATTATTCTTGCTCGATAGCATATTATTTACTGGAAGTGTATTTGTTATTGAATTTCCAACGCCAAAAACCATACAATCATGAATAATAAGATAAAAATCGTGCTAATTGACGATCATGCTGCCTCGCGGTGGGCGATGGCTGAATTTTTTAAAGTAGAGTCTGGTTTTGAAGTAAAAGAATTTGGCTCCGGCAATGAAGCACTTGATTTTCTTTATCAGAATTGGGAAGAATATACGGCAGTCATTACGGATTATACACTACATGGCTCCCTGATACCGGGAACTGAGGTTTTGAATCGTTTGCGGAAGGAAACCCCTTATTTGCCTGTGATTGTAATTTCCGGCCAAGATTTAGACATCTTGAAGACTCTGGCAAAAGGGGCGTATGCAACGATGCAAAAGCCCATTGCATTGAATGAACTAACAAGAATTATCGAAGAGTTGGCCGAGCAGGAGACTACTTTTCAGCGTATAACGGAGGATATCAAAAACCTGCTAAGCCCGATGGGATTTGAAACTTGCTTGACCTGGTGCTTGGATAAAAAAGAGCAAAAATATCGGGCAGTCGCCTGGACAAATGAAATAAAAAAACACTATCGGGATAAAGTAAGTCTGAATACCTCTGATTCAAAATGGCAAGAAAAATTCCGAAGTGGGGAACCCCGGCTTTTTTCAGATGTCAATAATCAGGACATCTCATCAGGTCTTTTTTTCAGAAAAGCAATACAAGAACAGGGATGGCATTCCATGATCACCATCCCGCTTATACATAAAAACCGTATAATCGGTTTGATTGACAGTTTTAATCACACACCCTTCACATTTCAAAATAATGAGAAAAAGGAACTTGTTTTCAACAATTTGCGCGCTTTTGCCCATCAGGCAGCTCAAGCGATAAGGGCGACTTACCTTTCGCAGAATGCCCGTGCCATTTCTGAGATCAATCAAAATATGGGCACAACGCACGATCAGCAAACCATTCTCGACTCCATCGTCGGTAAGGCTTTGGAGTTGACCGGCGCCGACTTCGGGTGGGTTTATGTAAGGGATTTTGAAACGGATAAACTCAAACTCCTATCTTTAGGTGAAATTGAGAAAAAGCAAATTGACGAAGAACGGGAGTTGGGAGAGGGAATAACAGGCTATACGGCTAAAGAGGGTGATCTGGTAAATTCTCCGGATGTAAGTCTTGTGTCTCATTACAAACCAACCCCCGGTAAATCTGTAAAATCGGAAGTAGCTGTTCCGCTGAAAAAAGGCCATCGCACGATTGGCGTTTTGGTGATGAAAAGTCAGTTTCCAGATCATTTTACAGAGGACGATATTGACCTATTGACTTCACTGGCCGCTTCTGCTACAGCCGCTATCGGCAGGGCTAAGTTAACGCAACACCTCCAGGAAATAAGCCGCCTTTCATTGGATGAGACAAAGTATGTCGAACTTGGGAAGCATTTTTTAAAAGCCGTTCAGGACCTCACCGGCGCCGATGTTAATTTCTGGAGACTTAGTAGAGAAGAGGGCGAAGGGGATGATTTCTTTCGTAGCGTAGCCCAGCAAGGGAATTTTTTAGGTGATTATTTAGAAACTAAGCTCCCCGCAAATCCGGAGAGTTGTGTAGTAGCCCATGCCTTATGGTCCCAAAAGCCGGTCGTCTTGAAGGACATTTTTGATACAACCCATAAACCTGCATTTTTAATGCGGGAAGAAGCAAAAAAACATGAATGGAAATCTTTTATGGCAGTTCCTTTTATAGGTCAAGAGGATGAAAAAATTGGCGTCTTAAGTCTGTATGGAGATATGCAGCACATGTTTAGTGAAAAGGATGACGGTAAATTGATTTGGACTTTTGCCAATCAGGTAGCTATCGCTTTTCAGCAACAAGAACGAATGTCTATGATGAAGGGATTGGCAGAAATAGGCCAAAACCTGGGCGTAAATGAAAACGATACAAAAATCTTCTTGGAAAAAGTGGTTACTATTTCCCGAAATATCATAAGGGCAGACTGCACGGTCTTATATCCATTTGATCCCAACAGACAAGGCTTCTTCAATAGAAATATGGTGGTACAAGATGGTTTGAGATCCCCCATCCTTAACCTTACCGATAAACCCAGAACCTCAGGGCTGGCTGCCGAGATCAACCGTTTCGAGATGATCGTCGTAAATAATGTTGACAAGAGGCAATTCAGTATTAATCCATTTTCTTCAACACAATATACCAAAGATGATAATAAAAGAATATCCGAGCTTTTGCGAAAGTACAAGCCTGACCTCATAAAAAGAGAAAATATCCATGCTTTTGTAGGAGTTTCTTTAATGGTGAAGCAGCACGGCGTTGAAGATGATAACAACAGAAAAAAAGTTGGAGTTATTTACTTTAATTACCGGTATCCCCATCAATTTTCCAATTATGAGCTAAAGAGCATTCAGATATTGACCCAACACATGGCGACGGCCATACATAGTAATTGGTTGTTTGAAGAGAAACAAAGGCAAGCCAGGGAATTGGAAGCGATCCATGAATCTTCAATTGCAATCGTTTCCAAACCGGACATGAAAGAAAGATTACAGAAGATTGTAGAACATGCTACAGAACTGCTAAAAGGACAGGGCGGAAAACTCTATCTACGAGTACAAAGAACAAACGAAATAGAATTAGTCGCTGCAAAGAATGTTGCCCCGGATGTTTTACCGATTGGTACAAAAATTAAATTTGGAGAAGGAGTTGCCTGGCAGGTGATGCTGGATAAAAAGCCCATCATTGTTGACGACTATGCAAATTGGCCCAATAGAATCCAGGCATTCGTTGACCTTTTTACTACTATAATTGAAGTGCCCTTAATGCTTGGAGAGGAAGTCATCGGAGTGCTGGCTGTATTTGATAAAAAGAATAAAGACCAATTCAATGATAATGATGCAAAGGTTTTAAAAAGGCTTGCCCAACAAGCTGCATTGGCTATTAGAAGCTCAGAGCTTTATTTGCAGTTGGAGACCATTCGAAAAATCGGACTAGATATTATAGATCAAAGTAATATTGAAATAATTTATAATAAAACGCTGGAAGCACTCAAAAAAATTATCGGGTATGATAAAGCCACTATTCAACTCATTGAAGATGTAAAAAAGAAAAGGATAATAGTGGGCAAGAAAGGATTTCCGAAAAAGCAAATCAATGAGGACCTGTTAAAACCGATACAAGAAGATAAGTTAACTAAAGATATTGTACAAAACAGAGTGCCATTTATTCTTTCAAATGTAGCTGATGATACACGATGGATACCAGTAAAAGAAACAGAAAACATCAAATCATGGGCTTGTGTTCCGCTTATGTATGGGAATAATGCTCTCGGCATGTTAACACTGGATCACTTTCAATCAGGATATTATAAAGATGAGGACAAAAAAATACTTTCCCTGTTTGCCAATCAGGTTGCCATCGCCATTCATAATGCACAACTTATAAAAGGCCTACAACATAAAAAACAACAATTAGAAAGGCTTCATGAAGCGGGTATAAGAGTCAGTTCCCGTCCCGTAACTAATCAAGAGGATCTTAAAGAAGTATTGATTTCAATAGTAAAAAGTGTCAAGGAGCTCTTCAACGCAGATGTTGCCACCATCTTTCCATATTATGCGGTAAAAAAGGAATTCTGGGAGGGGGTCCGGGCCGGCAAAGGGGTAAATGAATTGAAAGCGCCATCCTCAACGGGTGATGCAAGTCAAGTGGTAGAATTAAAAAAATTAACTTATTCAAAGGAAAGATCAAAAAAAGAAAAACCATTGATCATTGCTCAAAAAGAAGTTGTAGCTACTGCAAAGATTCCACTTCTTTTCAATAATGAAGGAGTAGGCGTCCTTTATATCAATTATTTTTATGAGCACGATTTTTCAGATGATGAAAAAGCGCTGATTGAACTGTTTGCCCAGCAGGCTGCCATTGCTATCCAAAATGCCATTCGCCCTGTTTTACTACGCCGTATAAAAATGGGGGCATACAGCAGGCGGTTTAATCCTTATGTCGTAGGTATTCCCATCAATAATCCCGATCAATTCTACGGCAGGGATGAGGTGATTCAATCCGTTTTGGACAGCGTTCACAACAATCATTATATCATCTTTGGGGAGCGAAGGATTGGCAAAACATCTGTTCTACATCAGATTAAGAATCAATTGGAATATATTTCTAATACGGATGAAGAACTTTACTTCTTGCCCATTTATATCAACATTCAAGGGATTGAAAGTGCTGTCTTTTTACGTTTTTTGATGTTGGAAATACTCAAACGTAACCAGTCCTTTTTTGAAAGATTAAATATAGCTAATAATAAGGATTACACATCTGAGAACTTTGAAGATGACATGGAAAAACTCATTGAACTTGAGAAAGAAGAGCATCCGGGCAAAGAAATACGAATAGTGCTTTTGTTGGATGAGGCGGATACGTTTGTTGAGTATAAGCAAAGTGTACATGAAAGATTCCGGGCAATGCTTCAAAGTGAATGTGGCAAATACCTCAGGGTGATCATGGCAGGTGTTTTTGTTGATTACGTTGTGCAATCTAAATCAAGTCCCTGGTACAATATGATGAAAACGGTTGAGGTGCTTTCATTGGAGAAAGAAGAGGGACGCAGGTTAATCATTGAGCCTGTGTTGGGATATTATGATTATAAAAAGATATCGATCCAACGTATCTTGACGTATAGCGACCTGAAGCCGCAAGATATTCAACAACTATGCTTATTTTCAGTAAACAATATGCTGAACAGAATAAAAAACAAAGAAACTTCTGTGATGATCGAGTCTATACCCGATGAATTGATCGTTACCGGTGAAGATGTCGAGTTTGCTTGTAAACTAATAATCAAAGAGAAAGAAGAAAAGTACAGAGAACAATGGAAACATTACACAGAGGAAGAAAAGCAAATATTGGAAAACGCTGCTGATGGAAATGGAATCGTCATCATCACCGGTGGCGATAAAAAATTCAAAAAGCATAATCTGTACAACATCACAATTCCATTTAAAGATGGCAATTACAAATTGACTTATTTGTTCAAGCATTGGTTACAATCACAAAAATTGAAGCAATGAGAAATCCCTATATAGTTGGTCCTTGGGTAAGCGGGACAAATTTTTACGGACGAGAAGCGATCATTGAAGACTTGCTTGATGAAAATCATAAATGTATCTACTTGATCGGCAACAGGAGAATTGGCAAAACATCATTGCTCCATAAAATAGAAGAAGAAGTGCAGAAAATATCGGAAATCCCCATATTTCTTGATCTCCAGCTCACTCCGGAAGGTGGGATTAGAAGAATGGCAAGATCACTCTATGAGGAAGTACTCAGGAAAAGTCGTCAGTTCCCTATTCTTGAAAGAATCAATCGTGAGAATAACGATATTTGTGAAGCAATCAGTTCTATTGCAAACACAGCAAAACAAGCTAATTTAAAGATTTGTCTTTTGATTGACGAAGGGGAAATCCTTTTAAAGCTTGAAACGAAGCATATACAGCGATTGCAGGCAACGCTGCAAAATCAAAGCAATGTACGAACCATCATTGCTGCGTCAAAACGGTTAGGCGGGCAAAGCGATCCTGACATGAATCAGAAGCAGGCTTTTCTTCTTCAGGGATGGATCATTAAGTATATGCCCTTGCTCTCCGAAGAAGAGGCAAAAGGCCTGATTGCTCAGATAAATAACGGGCATGGTCAGATTAAGGTCGGAGAGGACATTCAGCAAGAAATAATGGAACTGGCCGGCAATCATCCCTATTTAATTCAATACTTATGTGATAAATTGTTCCATAGAGATGGATATTTAAGATCCATTGATGAACGGGCTAAAAGTATTGAACCACAACTCTCTATTTTTTTTCAATCCGATTTTGAAAGTCTTTCAAGTATTGAGAGGGATATCATGAAAAAGCTATCAGATAAAAAAATATTAAATATAGACGAAATTCAAAATCATTTAAATTTTAAAAAAAATCATTTTGATTTATATTTAGTTAGTTTAGAAAAATCATGTTATATCCTGTATAAGGAAGAAAAAAATCATTATCTGATAGCAAACGACTTTTTGTATAGATGGTTCAAAAGCAGGCTGTTCGAAGATACCCCCCTTGGAGTTAGTGAAGACGCTACTTTGGAAACTATAAAAACTGGATTAAGAGTTCCCGTAATTAATATTTTCATCTCCTATTCACACAAGGACGAACTTTATAAAGAAGAATTGGACAAGCATTTATCAACGCTAAAACGCAATAAGGAAATTGCAACCTGGAATGTTCGGCAAATACTGCCTGGAAGCGAATGGAACGATGTAGTAAAAAACGAGATCAAAAATGCCGATATTATCCTGCTGCTTATCAGTGCCGACTTTAACGATTCTGATGATATTTGGGAGGTAGAAATCAAAGAGGCGATTGAACGGCATCATAAAAAAGAGGCAAGGGTTATCCCCGTTTATATAAGGGAATGCGATTGGGAAGGTATGCCTTATGCTCATTTGCAGGGATTACCTAATGGTGCCAAGCCGGTTGCTTTGTACAAGAATAAGGATCAAGCTTTCACTGAGATAGTTGATGGGCTGAAAAAGGTCATTGATGAACGACGAAAATATTGACGATTACACATCATAAAGCACTGGTTACACCTGCCCCATCTTATCCGATTTAGTATACCTGATCGTTTTCAGTTCGCGTTCGAGGTGTATCATGGTAGATTGGTTGACGTAGTCTATCATTGCGTCACAAGCTTACCTCTTGCCACTCAAAATCACCCGCTCTGTCACATTCGGTATCCCCTCGCACCTCACACGAATAAAAAACACGCCGCTTTCATATAAAGAGAGATCGAGGCGCTCTATGGAAGTCTGAACTTCATCAATAGTCCGATATTGTATCAATTGCCCTTGCGGATTAAAGACCTCCATTTTCAAGGCTTTACCCATGTAATAGGAAACATCAACATTTAATTCACCTGTTGTGGGATTGGGGAACAACTCAACGTGAGGCAGCGCAGGATGGAGGTGTGAATATTCGGTGGATGATAATAAATTACTTGCTCCGGTGTAGCTGACATTAGAGAAAGTACCCGTGACTGTACTATTGGCAGAATAATTAGTAACGACTAAGCCCATTTGGATACAGTTATTCATTGTAATATTCTGCGCCCCTGCAAAATACCAAACCGAACCATTTGAAGAAACGTACATACTGAATTGATTACCTGTACGCACAATGCGTAACCAATAGCGATTAAGGCTGGGAATCTGTTGTGGGTACGCCTGACCACCTGTCACTGTTCTGAACTCCCTTCGACTGAAAGCGCTTAGGTTGGTCATTAATTGAACCTTCTTCGCTCCTGGCGAATTATTTTCACGCATGATGATACCGGCCCATCCCAAACCAGTACCGCTGATACTCACTACTTTGGTTGTGATGCTGCCATCTCCGCAAAGGCCGCGTTGTCCCCATGCAAAGGCATCCGCATTAAACGGCGATGCATAGTAACAATTAGTACTTGTAATGGACCAAAACCCAGAGGCCGGGTTGAATGAAACGCTACTGCCTCCAGTACACCCTGAGCCTTCTACGGATTGGTCCCAACCACAGGGCAATCCGTTAACAGTGATCTGGCTGATACATGTCCCCGTTACGCCGTTTTGATCGGTCGCTGTAACCGTTACAGGTATTGTTTGGCCAAGTTGACTGCATGACACATTTGTCCGAGATAGCGTAATTTGTTGAATACCGCAATTGTCGTCTGCGTCTATTAAGTTTGCAGGATTGAGTACAATGGTATTTTCTCCGTTGAAAGTAACCGTCTGACTGAAACAGATTGTCGTTGGCGGGTTGTTATCCACCTTATTTACAGTGAAGGCGCAATCGGCGCTAATGCCGTGAATGTCCGTGACGGTAAGAGTTACTTCCAAGGAGCCTGAACCGGATACAAGGGCGCCGGGGACGGGGTACTGCGCAACACCTGCCACACCGCAATTGTCTTCAACCAAAGCGATATTTGTATAGTCAGGAAGTAACGATGTACAATCATCGCCCAGCAGCAGGACTTGAGATTGCGGGCAGATGATGGCCGGGGGGGTATTATCCACTTTGGTGACCTGAAAATTGCAGATGCTGGTCATGCCGTTGATATCCGTTACCGTCAGCGTGATGGTCATAGAACCTGCGCCTGAAACGATGGTGCCCGATGCCGGGGACTGCTCTACACGCTCCACACCGCAGTTATCTTCTCTCAAGGCCATGCTCGTGTAGTCCGGCAAGGAAGCTGCACAGCCTTCGCCCAACAGCAGCGTTTGGGTTGCCGGGCAAATGATCGCGGGCGACGTATTGTCCGTTTTGTTCACTGAAAAAGAGCAGGTATTCGTCAGGCCGTTAACGTCTGTTACGATGAGCGTCACGTTCATGGGGCCGGCACTGGTGACAGTCGTACCCGCCGGGGGCGATTGCGTCACGTTTTGCACACCACAGTTATCGCTGGTAGCAATCCCGATGGTGTAGTCAGGCAGCGAGGCCGTGCAGTCTTCGCCCAATAACAATGTTGGGGGTTGAGGGCAAGTGATGGCAGGCGGTACCTCATCGACCAATTCCTCATCGTCAGTATCTATCAGCCCGTTGCAGTTGTCGTCTATGCCATTACAAATCTCTAAAGCTCCGGGATATGCTTCAGGGTTATCGTCATCACAATCGCCTTGCTCAAAAGTAAAACCGTCGCCGTCATTGTCAAAGTCGTCATTGAGGATGGCGCCTAAGCCTTCCGCTTTAGCAAGCACGGCATTGACTGGATTGAACAAGCGGACTGTAAATGTTTCATCCGGTTCGACGTCTAAGTCGGGTGTGGCGGATACGGATATGGTTATGAGACTTTCCCCTGCCTCAAAGTAAAGTGTTCCGCTTTGGGCGATGAAGTCCCCATCTGCTTGCGTCGCCGTTCCAACAATGGTTTCATAATCAACTGAGGCCGGGCAAGCATCGCTATTTCTTGTAACAGTAAACTCAAAAATTGTAGCCGTCCCTCCTGTTCCTTCCGGAAGAGTTACATCGTCGATACTGATGGCAGTGGCATCATCTTCCATAAATTGAACCCCAACGGCATCCGATAATTTTTCACATCCTGTTGCATTGGTCACCAGAACCTGGTAAAGCCCTTCCATATTGGCCAGAATACTCACGCCGGTAGAATCCGGCAGGTCTATACTGTCCTTGCGCCATTGATAGGTCAGTGCTCCAACACTTTCAGCGACTAAAGTGATAACCGAATCCCGGCACAAGGTGATGGCGCCCGCGGGCTCTATGCTTACATCAATGGAATCTTTTTCCACTTCGATGGCGACGGAAAATCTGGAGGACTGGTTGGTTTCAGAGTTGGTGGCAGTCAATATTACCTGGTGATAGCCCGCTTGGTCATACTGGTAAGTGGGTGCAAATTCCGTTGAAGTATTGCCGTCTCCAAAATCCCAATGGTAGGTATCTGCATACATGCTTTTGTTCTCTAAATGAACATCGCCTCCGATACAGGGGGAGGATTCGGAGAAGGTGAAGGAGGCGATGGGAAAATCAACATGAACTGTGTCCCCCCATATTGGCAATACAATAAAATGTGCTGTATCAGTCAAGCCACTATATGAAAAAGTGACTGACGTTTCACCTGGTAAAACTCCAGAAACTCTAAAAGGCAAGGAATCAAGTGCTAAAATATTTGAATTTGTAATTCCTACTTGAATATCCCCGATAAATGAAAATTCCCCGGAGGATCCATTTGAATGTTGACCAATAAATTGGGGCATCATTTTTTCACCAACAAATAAATAATTTACTTCTGGTAGTACCTTGAAATGAGATAAGATAGAATGAGACCGTACAAATATTTGAATGGAATCATATAGATACATACAAGTGTCTCCCAATGAGTAATAAGTATTCACATAAATGGTTTGTTCATCAAGAAAGTTAGAAGAAACAGGAATAGTGATATTGTATGTGCCCATCAAGGTCGTCGGCAAAGAATAAGTTTTTCCTTGAAAATATATATCTACCCAATTCAAAAATGAAGTATCGTTTATTTCTACTGATAAAACAATATCCTGATCTACAAACACATCTTGATTAGAACTATAAGAAGATAAATTTATCCGGGATGTGTCAACTTGTGTTAATACAACTTGGCATTCTGAATTCATATTCCTAAGCTGTACTGAGGGGGTGTGTATAAATGGATTTGATCCCGGAATTGGGCCAAAATCCGCACTAATAATACTTGAGTTAAGTAGCCTAATTATTTCGTTGCCAATATCACTGCTATTCATGAGATTCTGAAAAATACAACAATGAATTAGTGGGCCCTTAACTGTAGCAATTTCACTGTTCTTCGGTAGTCCAGCCAGTTGACTTGAGATGGGTACAATGAAATCGCTTTCCGGCAAAAACGCCCCAATATTCAATAGCTCAAACACTAATTGTATTTTTTTTATCACCCTATTAACCACATTTACATCTTTAGATAGAAGTCTAAATTCTCTGGCAGCTTCAGTGTTGCCTCTAAGAATTTCAACGACATCAGCTCCTTTTAGAATGTCTTCAATTATACTCATATCGCTTATTCTATCTAATTTTTCAAAAAAATCCAATAATGATTGGTCCACTAAATCTGAGGAAGAAACATCAATGCCAGGAATTATATCTCCTGCAATTAAATGAGCATTTAATGAATGAGTTTCCGTAAAGCTAACACCGTTAGAGACCCTCAGGTCTCGAACTGCGTCTGTAAGTTCGAACTCCGGATTCCAGCTCCTTGATTCGGGTTTGATTTTTATAAAATTAAATAGAAAATTCACAATGCCTTTATTGTTTTTAGTGTCATAGCCCTTGAGTAACAAAAGTCTAGGTACAAGCGGAATATCATCTAAGTATCGTTCAATAAAATTAGCCCAAGGTGAACCTTCATGAGGTGTGCCTATGGTAACTACTTTGTTGGTATATCCTTTGCCATAATTCTTAAAATCTCTATTTGATGCAGAGTTTGTTCTTAAGAAATAATCATAATAGTCTTTTAATACATTTCTAAGAATACTTCCTCCCATGCTGTGCCCAATATAGTCTACGCGATTTGTCGCATAACCCAATCGTCTCATTTCCTCAATTACTCCCTGAAAAGATGATTGTTTAAAAAGATCGCTGTTTTTGGAAAATCCAATGACCATGTTTCTAGAATTGAAACTAAAAGAAGCCGTAGGATCCATTTTTATTTTTTTTATGACAATAAACCGTGCATCTGTTTCCAATAATCCCTCATCACTATTCATATCATTCCAAGAATTTGGACTTCCGCCTAATCCATGTACTAGCATTAGGGGCGGGCGGACTATTTGGATTTTTTTCGAAATAATTTGACTTGTCCCATCTAAAAATAGTAAGTGAAAAACTACTTCTACTTCTCTGTTTTTCCTTGAGTTATCCATTTCGCTTCTACAAAAATCGTCGGGTGCTACATACCAAAAAACAATCTTACCGGCATTAGTCAATCCAGATGCGACTATTGTATTTGCATCATTGGCTTCTTCGTGATAAAAATTGGTGAAATTTGCCAACATTACCTTCCCAAGAACATCTGGTCTATTACTACCAATATCATCTCTTAATTCTACATCGACAGATAATAAGTCAGGGGCATATACTTCCATGAAAAACCTTGCTGTGCCATCAGCGGAAATGCCTCGTATTGGCCTGTAAATAAGCGAATTATTTACACTATAATCCCATTTATAGTTAACAACAGCTGCCGATGCAATAGATTTGAATGTTTCAGAGATTGTAAAATTTGTTTCATCAAATGAGTCGATTATCCTTATCTTAAAGAAAGTTTCCGCACTTGGTATTTCATAACTAAAAGAACGCCTAGCAACTTCTCCTATAGCCACATACCCATCACCCTCCCCAATTGAGCTTCCTAAAGGGAGCCATGGCCCTCCATCTTTCGATATTTCCAGGCGATAAAGACATTTTCTGTAGCGCTCATAATACGGATATCCTGTTTTGTTTAATACTAATTCTTCCCATTCAATTGTTTGTTGAGAATGGGCTTCAAATTCTTCATATATATATGGATAAGTAATGATAATATTGCTCTCTAAAATAATTGTAGTATCTATTACCTGGAAATATTTAACAGCAGACACTTCCCCTGAAATCAAATCGCGGGTCATAACACTGTATAGTCCTTTAGAAATTCCCGCAGGAATAATAAGTAAAAAAACAAACCTACCATCCTCATCAGTCAATACCTCTGTGTCTATTAATAAATCTTGAGAACCCAATACAGTCAGCGCCACTTTCCCATTCGGTATAAAATTCTCACCAGAAATTACTTGAGTTTCGCCCTCGTTCAATTCAGCGGCTGATAGAAAAATTTGGGGAATAATCACTTCACAGGCATTGCTCGCGCCAAGCCTAAACCGGTCGAAGCCAACAATAACTTCTTCCTCTGCAATACAGCCAATAGCATCGGTCACCGTTACTCCATAACGCCCCGGAGCCAACCCACTCAAGTCTGCAGAAGTAGCTCCATTGTTCCACTCAATGTTGTATGGCTCGACAGCGTGCGTCACGGCAATCGTAGCCGTTCCATCGTTCATTTCGCAAGAGGCTTCAGTGACCTGAATACTTACCTCTGGCTCCAACTCCTGCGCTACTTGAACATAGCCTACGCCTTGCAAACCATTGACGTCCGTAGCGGTCACCGAATAACTTCCCGCCCCCAAGCCGGAGGCAGTAGCTCCTACCTGCCCATTTACCCAACTATAATTATAAGGCGGCGTTCCACCGGAGGCTATTGCTGTAGCTGTACCGGTATAAGGCACGCACAGTTCGGGCGTTGAAGAAAGTGCCAAATCCAGACCTCCAATTACATAAAAAACTTCGTTGTCGGTATAGGAGTATTCCTGAGGATTTGAATTGACGATTTTGCCCGTTAAAACAGTGTTTATATCCGTAACAACCCAGGGGAATTGAATGGTAGTTTGCCCACCTTGTTGTAGTCCAAAGTTTTTAGAATTGATGGACACCAAATTGCCGGCATCGTTTTCAAAAAATAGCTGGTAGCTGGCCGTACAAGATAAATCGCCATTGTTTTCAATAACCGCCGTTACGATCAGTATCTCGCCAAGCGAAGGGCGGGTATTGCTGACGGTAAAATCTACAAACCTCATGTTGGGCGACTGCCCCACCACAATAGCGCGCGTAGCTTCGTTGTTTTGTTCGTCGCGTTCTTCAATTTCTCCTAAATGATCTACAACAGCACGGACTATATGTGTGCCGACAAGCGACGAAGACCAAGGCATTGAGAACTCTACGGAATTATGGTCGCCATGTAATAAGCCTGGAACTCGGGTACTGGCAAATGGGATTTCGTCCACAAACAAGCTAAGCTCCATCTCATCTGGGGGGTTGTTGAAGCCTACGTTTTCATAAGTGACTGTGAATATAACGGGTTCATTTGGATCAGGATTGAGTTTGTCCGGAGCAATATGCTGTGAAAGTACCTGCATATCAGGCAAAATCTTCACTTGGCGGACCAATACATTGTCCGATTCGTCCCATTCGGGGTATTGATTGTCCGAATCAATGGTCATTCGCACGGTAAAAGTGCCGGCAGTCAAAAAAGTAAACGGGTTGGGCGTGCTCGCAACAGGTGCGCAAGAGCAACTTAACTCCAGCAATGGAATGGTGTCAACCCCGATGTTTACCCAGCCATTTAAACCAGGCCCGGATATTTCAAACTTGACCGGAACATTCGCTGCGGGATAATAACCTGCATTGAATACTCCTATTGAAAACCACATCGTCGAAGATGTGACCGGCGCCTCCCAAAACATCGGCGTCCAGGGACAGATTTTTCCAAGAGAGAAATTCCAATCCAATATCCCTTCTGTCGCATTATTGCCTTCATCCAATTCTGCTATTTGCTCAAGTGCGTCAGCCTTTATTCTAAAGCTATTTTTTATGGCCGTCGGCTTGGGTACAGTGAAATTTACCGTAATGTCCTGGCACGGCAGAATCGCCTCATTCACTATGAGCGAATATGAAACCGAAGGCGCTGTCGGAAAAAGATTTGCATCTTCAATTTTGAGTTCCACCTCAAATGGGGCGGCAACCGGCAGATTCCCTTTGTTGAATAATTTAGCAGAAATGTTAACCTCTGGTTGACCTGGCCCAACAGGCTCCATCACATATTTAGGGCAATACCCCCAAGCAGGCGGGCATGGATAAAAACTCAGATCACCCCCTGTAACTGGAATAGGGCATTCGCTGACATAGAAATCTCTTTCGAGGACATTATTCAATTCCGAAAACTCAATAACCTGGCTCAATGCATCACAAGAAAGTCGTAAAGTGTAATTCACATTCGAAAACAAAAAAGTATGCATGAATGAGAGCAAAACTGAACTATCCCGTGGAATATTGGCTACTTGTTGCTCTTGGAAAGCCTCCACGATACCTCCGATTGAAACGCTCCAAGAGACGCTGAAAGGCCCCGTCGGATTTGCCCCGCGGTTATCAATCTTATAGGTGAATCCGTTTTCATTACATTGATACAATGGAGAGGCATGAAAGATCCTGTCCACAGCAATATCAGGAAGCAATGGTATGACCGTAATATTTACTACCGAAGTATTATTTAAAGTCGAACATTCCTCCAACAACAACAATGGGTCTATCTCTAATCGCAGGCTATAGTATCCAACAGTGTTCAGGGAGGGCAATATGAATGGTATATCGGCAAAGGAATCCTTCATCAGGGCGGGTATGCCCAGCATGATGTCATAGTCTGGGCTTCCTCCGATCATGTGGAGCCTCGCCTGAGTAGGCGTCGATGCTACCAACCCTGCATTATATATACGAATACTTCCCTGAACTTGCTCTCCTTGTACTATGATGTAGCGGCTGGGTATAATTGAGCCATACAAGTCCGACTGTTGGCATGGCAAAGGTATCACGGTAAACGAAGTGGAAAACGAACCTACCAAAGTGTAATCTGTGATGGTCCCGGTAATTTGATAAACGCCCGGATTAAGGGGCTGAGGGAAGCTGATGCTAAAGGCACCTGATTCATTGGTAGTGCCTGTGTACGTTTGACCACTGCCCGAAATAGTGAATTGCACGGTAGCGCCGGCACAACTTGGGTCGGTAAGAGGTATAACCACCCCATCGTAATTGGCACTTCCGCTCAACGAGAGAGAAACGTTAGGGTAACTAATGGAAGGATTGGGCTGTACTTGTGCGTTTGCTACAATTGTGCCGGTCAGTATGTAGTCTCCGTTAATGAAGGGGCGAATGGCCTGGTTGTCCAGTTCATTAGGCTCTTCAATTACGTTGGTAACATCTATTTCGACTTTCAATGGATTCCAACTCGGGTCAGGCGGTGTTATGATGTTCCAACTTACCTGGGTCGAACCTCTTGGAGCCAAGATTGGAACGTTAACCAAAGGAAATACCTGCTGAGTATTCATGTTGGTTAAGCGACATGTGAAATTTTCAGCGGCAAAGTCAGATTCATTTCGCACCGTTGCGATTACTGTGATGGTCTGCAAGGGTTCGGGGTTGGGATCTGATATAAAAATATCATTCGCAAAAATGGAAATATTGGGAGCAACCAATACAGCCGGCCCATCGAAAGGTCCAAATTCGCCCGGGCAGCCATTGCCATCCATCGCCCGAATGACGGTTTTGTAATGCCGACTTGGCGGTATCCCCGAAAGAATCGTTCGGTAGAGTTTGCCGTCCGTGATATCCGTATCAAAAGGATCGGAAGCCTGTAAGACAAAAGAAAGATCGTTTGGTCCGAAAAGATTACCGTCTCCTTCATAATCAAGAAACAAGCGAGGATACCCCGGTTGAGGCAATGTGCCCTCCCCGTCAAAGTAGCGCACCTCCACTCTGAAGGTTTCATATGGAGACCCACTTGCTGGATCCACTACGGACGATTCGAAACCGGCAGCTTCAGAAAAAGTGAAATATGGCGCAAAATTCTGCGCCATTACGATCGCTGTTTCAGACTTCTGACACCCCCTTGCATCTGTAATGGTGAGAGCGTAGCTGCCGGCACGGATATTGGAAAGATTCGGCGTTTGCTGCCCGTTGCTCCACATCCATGCGTACGGAGCAGTGCCTCCTGACACCGTACTGGAAATAGCGCCATCATATTCACAGGGGGCATCCTGGGGAAGCAAGCTGAGTTCGATTTCAGCAGGCTCCGTCACCACGACTACATTGGAGATGCCTTGACAGCCGTGGGCGTCGGTCACAGCAGCGAAGTACTGCCCTGGAGACAAGTTGGAAATGGAGAAATCGTCGGATCCATTGTTCCAACTGATGGTATAAGGCGATGTTCCTCCGCTTGGAATAGCCGTTGCAGCGCCATTGTTGGCAAAAGCGCAAGAAATATTCGTGTGTGATGCCAACACCTCCACCGATATGCGTTGAATCGTTTTTTCTGCCCGGTCGTTGTCGGAATTCACGTCAGTCGGGTATATTGTATAAGCTTCGATTAAGAATTCGTTGCCCCCCGTTAAATTGACGCGGGTTGAAAAAGTATAGTCGGCAGTCTGCCCCGGCAAAAGCGTCAGTGCTCCAATATTTTCAACTATTGCGTTCCCGCTGCCTAAGCGATATGCGACATCAAAGCCTGCTACCGGAACGGAGGAATAATTTTGTATTCTAATCTGGACTATCTCGCTGTCGGTAAGTTCACACGCCGATATGGGGGTTAAGATAGCTATGACTCCTACATCGTCAGGCAATAAGTTGATTTCATGCGCACCGATGTCCGGAGTAACAGGATCGCGAGGGTTGCCGTCAATGTCTGTATCAACACCTGCTACGGGAGTGCCTGCGCCGTCTAATGCAGTTTGTGAAATGTGGAGGTCGGTCGAGGATATGTAAAGCGGATCAATGGAGAGTGAGTTGGCGTCCTTTCCGGTTAAAGATTGCCATGCAACAAGGTCGGTAGCCTGTGTTCCATTCCAATATCCGAGTACATTGCCTGTGGTAAAAAGGTTATTGTGGTTAGAAACAGGTATGCCGCCACCGGCATTATAAAATGCGTAACCTTCACCGGAGTTGGCTAAAATATTGTTCAACAGGGTGATATTGCCTCCGTTGTTGACGTAGAATGCCATATTGTTGGGGTTTGTGCCGGCTACATGCAGGTTGTTGTAGTACAGATTGATATCGTTACAGTAACTCAATTTCAAACCATAGCCAGCATTGGAACTACCGATCAAAGCGGAAAAATTGTTGGCCACGAGGAAGGGGGCGGCTTCTGAATGATTTATCCATGCCAAGTTGATACCGTCTCCACCACTTGCAACCCCGGCGACTTTGTTGCCGGTAACCTGACCGCCATTACTACAGCTTGCCAATGCGATACCTGTATAGTTGTTCGGAGTACTGGCAATCAGGACGTTATTAACCATAATAGGAGTGCTGAATGTGCCTGCACTTATCCCCTGATTCAGTTGGTTTGCAAAGTGGTTGCCTTCCACAACAAAACCGGAAGAATAATGTCCGCTCACGTTTTCCCCCGTAAATGAAAGACCTAGGGTGCCACCTTGAAAACGATTGTTTAAAAAATGGTGATGGCCGGACGAGGTTCCATATATCAGTTCCTGGCTTCCTCTGAACTCATTGCGCTCCCATAGTACATGTTCAGAGCCATTTATCTCAACGGCCCTTCCCAATGAAGCATTGGATGCTTCAATGGTTATGCTGCGAAAAATGACCCAATCGGTGTTGGTCAGTCGAAGCGTGTAGGGTGCACTGTGATTAACAGCATTAAAAGTCAACCTCACAGAAGAGCTATCTCCTGTTTCAGATTGAAAAGTGACGGTTTTAAAAGAATCCGTTCCAAGAATCTGCCCTATGCTGACCTGTTCATTATAGATGCCCGATCGAATATTAAATACCACAGGCCCGCAGGCTCCACGCTCCATCAGGGCACCGACTGCCTCTGCGATGGTATTATAATCGGGCATACTTCCACCGATTGTGTATGTGCCGGATAAGCATTGTGGATGTAAATTGACAAACTCCTGACTCAGCATCCCACTCCAAACCCCCGCATCATCCCGAAAGCGCACATGCAAAGTATGCACTCCCACCGAGAGTCCGACGGGAGACAGGTCACCTACTACCACAACCTCCGCAGCCGGACTTACCGGTACTTCTACTGCCGATGCAGCAGCATTATCAAACCAATACT
>ERZ761609.1402-NODE-1402-length-21350-cov-8.776990_pt1 | contig 21350 bp, 20 predicted proteins | sample MGYA00511163_ERZ761609 | MGnify/ENA primary metagenome ERZ761609 (study PRJEB28899, sample SAMN02445070) | bioreactor sludge metagenome | biome: EBPR sludge | place: Australia: Brisbane, Thorneside Wastewater Treatment Plant | collected 2011-12-16 ... | reverse complement strand
TCAGCGCGATATGCTTGCCGTATCCTTTGCCGTGCTGGTGCGGATGCACATGCAGATTGCAAAGCTCTACGCGGTTGTTTTCTTTTTGCTTCAACCCGCCGAAGCCGAAAAGCGTGCGGTCGTCATCGGCAAACAGGCCGAGCATCGTGCCGTTATTGTTTTGGTAATCGCTGGCGCGCGCATGAATATCGCCGTGAAAATCCGGATTTTGCACAAAGCCTTCGGTGTTTTTCTGCAGTGAAAAACGGTAAAGCGCGCGCAGTTGTTCCGCGTCAGTTTCCGTGACGGGGCGCAGAATGACGTTGTTTTGCGTTTGCATGGGTATCAGCCCCCTTCTCCGCCGCCGCCGGCTTGTCGTCGTTTGCGGCTGCGTAATTCACCAGAGTCTGTTTGAAAATATGGCGCAGGTTGACAAGGTCGGCAACCGCCGCGCGCTCGTCTACCTGATGCATGCCGCCTTTGGCCAGATAATCATCGGGCTTGTGGTGCTTGCAGGCAATGCCGCCGCGCTCCGGCAGGCCCAGCTCGATGATTTCCGCATCGGGGAAATAATTCGATACGAAACGGCCATCTGTCGTGCCGCCGCTGCCATCCAGTTTCGCGGGCGTGCCCAGCACCGTCTGCACGGCTTCTTGCGCCGATTTGGCAAGGCCTGCGGGCTGGCTGTAATAGGGTTGCGATGCGGTGTCTTTGTTGGCCACAACGGTGATATTTTTCAGCTTGTCCACATCCGGATGCGCCTTTGCCCATTCGGGCGGGTTGGCGAGCGCGTCCTTAATCCACGCCTCAAGACTGTCCGGCGTTTGCGACGGCGTGAAGCGGATGTTCCAAAGCGCCTCCGCCTTGCCCGGAATAACCGCGCTGGCGCCAAAGTCGCCGGATTTCAGCGCAACGGTTTCGAAATTGGTATTGGGGAAGTTTTCGTTGCCGTCTTTCCATTCCTTGGAAGACAAGATAGATACCGCCAGCGCCAGCGCGCGGTTCGGGTTTTCGAAAAGCTCCTGATAGGCCGCATGCCCCTGCACGCCCGCAACGTTGAACGTGCCGACAAGGCTGCCGCGGCGGCCGATTTTGATGTGGGAGCCGAGGTCATCCTGCGAACTGGGCTCGCCCACGATAAAGGCATCCGGCGTCTGCCCCTCTTTTTTCAGCCACTCCAGAACCTTGCGCGTGCCGTTGACGGCCGCCCATTCTTCGTCGGTGGTCAAAATCATGCTCACGCGTACGTTGCCCTGCGCTTTTAAATCTTTCATGGCGTCTTCAACGGCGGTGATGAAGGCGGCGACGCTGCCTTTCATATCCGTCACGCCGCGACCATAAAGATAGCCGTCTTTCACTTCGCCATCGAACGGCTTGGTCGTCCATTTCGCTTCGTCGCCCACGGGCACGACGTCGAGGTGCCCGATGTAGCAGATATGCTTGGCAGGCTGGCCGTTATCATTGCCGGATTTATCACCGCCGAACGTCCATTCCAGATAAACGTTTTCGACGGGGTAATCCCATTTGTGATGGCCGCCGCTGTATTCGCTGCGTTCAACCCGCGCGCCGGATTTGGCAGCGTAATCGGCAATCGCATCGATGCTGCGGGCGGAAGCCGGCTTGTCGGCCGGATTCACGGCGGTGATGCTGGGAATTTTTACCAGTTCACGCGCCAGTTTGACCGTTGCGTCGCCCGCAGCGTCGATGTCGTGACGGGTATGGGTATGCTTATGCGGCACGCGCGTTCTCCATCCATTCGGTGGCGCGCTCGAAATAGCGGCTGGTGTTGATGCGGCGGGCATCCACCTGTGTTTTCGCGATTTCACGGAAAGATGTTACTGCGGGCAATTCTGCCGCCTTGTACAGATATTGATACGGCCCTTCCGCATCGCGCACCAGAAGCGCGCAGTTGTGGCTTTGCAGATTTTGGTAAACCTGTTCGCGGCCTTGCAGCAGACTTGCGCAGATAACCAGTTCGTTTTCGCCGGGTACATATTTCAGTGCGTCCATACGCTCGACGCTGACTTGCTCTTTCAGGCCGATTTTGCGGCTGAGCTGTTCGGCCAGTGCGCAGGCTTCTTCGTCGAAATCGACGCAGATGACTTTGGACTGCGGGCAATGGCGCGCCAGCAGGAAGGCCGTGAGCGGCAAAGCCCCTGCCCCCAGAAAGCTGATGCGGTCAAACTTGCGGGTTTTGAACAGGTCAAGTTCCGCCTGACAAAGCTCGGTGTATTCAGGGAAGTACCAGAATTCGGCGAGGTCGCAGACGGGGCGGCCAATCAGATGTTTCGCCCAGAATTTTTCCATCTCGCACTCCGCGATGCCGCAAAGCACGGGCAGGTTTTCACGCTCGACCGCCAGCTCCGGCGCATCCAGCAAAAACTTCGCCAGCTCCGGCGACTGGCAGCGCGTCAGGGTGCGCACCAGATGCGTCAGGGAATCCGTCACGCGGTGGTTCATGGGCGAGAGATTTTTCTCGGTGCGCAGCAGCTGATAGCTGGCGCGAATGGCGTTGATGGCTTCTTGCTTGAGCATGTTTGTCGGCATTGGTGACCTGCTTTCCCTCGTTTGTCCGCTGGGGTATATTTTTTATAATTCGTTTTTGCTGTGAATGCAAATCATTCTCATTCGCAGAAATATACACCCGGCTATAACTTTGTCAAATTAGAAAATAAGCATGATTTATCAAATATATAGACCTTGGCGGGTACTAATTGCATCTTGCCCGCTGCCGTCTGCTGCGCTAGGTAATAGAACATAAGTTTTTATAAAACAGGGAGATAGGACATGCAAAAACGCGCGCTGGGCGATTCCGGTTTGATGGTGGCGCCGCTGTGTTTTGGCGGAAATGTTTTTGGCTGGACGATTGACGCGGCGCAGTCCTTCCCCCTGCTCGATGCCTTTGTCGAACGCGGGTTCAATTTTGTGGATACGGCGGATGTGTATTCGACATGGGGCGGGCCGAACAACAAGGGCGGCGAGTCCGAAACCATCATCGGCGCGTGGTTCAAAAAATCCGGCAAGCGTGACAAGGTCGTGCTCGCCACCAAAGTCGGCCATGAAATGACGCCGGAGAAAAAGGGTTTATCCGCCGCGCATATCCTGCGCTCCGTCGATGAAAGTCTTGTGCGTTTGCAAACCGATTACATCGATTTGTATCAATCGCACAAAGATGATTTGTCCGTCGCGCCGGATGAAACGCTGCGCGCGTATCAAAAACTGATTGAACAGGGAAAAGTCCGCGCGATTGGTGCATCGAATTTCACGGCGGAGCGTCTCGCCCTCTCCCTGCAAACGGCGAAGGATGCGGGGCTGCCGCGTTATTGCAGTCTGCAGCCTGAATATAACCTTTATGACCGCGCGGGGTTCGAGGCGGAATTGATGCCGCTTTGCGTGCAGGAAAACGTGGGCGTTATCAGCTATTACTCCCTCGCCCGCGGGTTCCTCAGTGGCAAATACCGCAGCGAAGCCGACCTTGGCAAATCGGTACGCGGCGCGCGCGTGGCGGAAGTCTATTTCAATCCGCGCGGCTTTCGCATTCTGGACGCGCTCGACAGCATCGCATCCGCGCATAACAGCAACCCCGCGCGCATCGCCCTTGCATGGCTGATGCAACGCCCCGCCATCACCGCCCCCATCGCCAGCGCAACAACAATTGCGCAGCTGGAAGACTTAATGGCGGCGGCAGAGGTGAAACTGACGGCGGATGATGTGAAGGTTTTGGATGAGGCGAGTTCTTACTGATAAAAATTCTCTGATGAACAAAGAGCTAAAGCCTTTATCTCGGTTCATCATTTTCGATACTGAGAAAAAATGGTCGGAGTGCGGGGATTCGAACCCCGGGCCTCTTGCTCCCGAAGCAAGCACTCTACCAGGCTGAGCTACACTCCGACGCGCGGGAACAAGTTATAGAGCAGTTATGTCGCATATTCCCCCGCGCGGCGCAAGGGGTATTTGCGGGAATTTTGCGGGGTTAGTAATCCCGTTCTACTGCAAAATCAATGAGTTCGGCCAAATCGCGGCGGATGCCGTTGCCGGGCAGGTTTTCAAGGCATTTGCGCCCTTTGGCTGCAAAATCCCGCGCCTGAGCGAGGGAAAGCTCGAGCCCCTTATGTTTTTTAATCAGCCCCTGCGCTTCGGCAAGGTCGCCGTCTTTCTGGTCGAGGTCGCACATCGTGCGCTGCCAGAATTGCTTTTCCGCTGCGCTCGATTTGGCCATGGCTTTGAGCACCGGCAGCGTCATCTTGCCTTCTTTGAAATCATCGCCGATGGATTTGCCAAGACGCTCTTCGGAGGCGGCGTAATCCAGCACGTCATCCGAAATCTGGAACGCAAGGCCGAGGTACATGCCGTAATCGCGCAGCGCCTGACATTCGCCAGCGGGGCGGTCGGCCACAATGGCGCCGACTTCGCAGGCGGCGGCGAAAAGCTCGGCCGTTTTGGCGCCGATGACTTTCATATAATCCGCTTCGGTGGTGTCGATGTTATTGGCGGTGGAGAGCTGCAGCACCTCCCCCTCCGCAATCACGGCGGATGCGTTCGAGAGGATGCGCAAAACTTCGAGAGAGCCGTCTTCGACCATCAACTGGAACGAGCGGCTGAACAGGAAATCGCCCACCAGTACGGCGGCTTCGTTGCCGAAAACGGCATTGGCCGAGGCCTTGCCGCGGCGCTGGTCGCTTTCGTCCACCACGTCATCATGCAGCAGCGTGGCGGTATGGATGAATTCGACGCAGGCGGCCAGTTTATACTGGCGCGTGCCGTTGTAATCGAACAGCGCGGCGGAGGCGAGCGTCAAAAGCGGGCGGATACGTTTGCCGCCCCCCGCAATCAAATGCCCGGCCAGCTGCGGGATAAGCGGAATGTCGGACTGCATGCGGTCGAGGATAAGCGCGTTCACCGCGGCCATATCCGGCTTCAGCGCATCCGCCAGCCTTTGCAGCGGGTTTGCGGTTGTCGCGGCGGCGGCGGGCGTATTATCATGTGCGGTATGCGCAGGCGTCATGTCCGTCTTCCGGCATGGTTGAAACTGCACTCTTATAACAAAATTTCGCGGCGGATATCAGTGAATTTTTGGGCGGCAGGCAGCGGATGATAGAAATCTATACCACCAGCGACATGGGCGAGATTGCATTTGTAAAATCCCTTTTACAGAGTGCGTCCATTGAATATGTGGTTTTCGACGAGCATACCTCCGGCCTGTTCGGCGGGTTTGCCGATTGCCGTATTATGTTACTTGATGATAACGATTACGAAGCGGCATACGACCTGCTGTTCGATGCAGGGCTGGAGCCGAGCGAAGCGGAGTACCGTTCATGACCAGCAGCACACACGATTTACCGATGATTGAAACCACCCTGCTGCGCGGGCGGGTCAAACTGTTGCAGCCGAAGGTGGGGTTTCATGCCTCGCTCGATACCGTGTTCCTCGCCGCCGCCGTGCCGGTGAAAGAGCGCTGGCAAGTGCTCGATGTCGGCTGCGGCGTTGGCTCCGCAGGGTTATGTGTTACATCAAGAAATAAAAATATATATCTGACAGGAATAGATATTCAGCGGGAATTGACCGACCTTGCGCTGCAAAATGCTGTTTTGAACGATGTGGCAGGCCGCAGCCGGTTTTTTCAGGGGTCGCTCCTGTCTGAAAAAACAATTGAAAACAATTATTTCAACTCAGTTCTTATGAATCCACCTTATCAAGAAGGCGGCACGCATACCCCCTCGCCCAGTAGCATCAAAGCCTTCGCGCATGGCGAAGATGCCTCAGGCGCTACTTTAGAAAATTGGATTAAATATGCGCATTCTAAACTAAAAAATGGCGGATATCTGACCGTTATTCACCGCGCCGACCGTCTGGATGATGTTTTGATGGCGCTGGGTAAAAAACGGTGGTTCGGCAGCTTCGTTGTCTATCCGCTCTACCCGCACGCCGGCGAAGACGCCCGCCGCGTCATCGTGCAGGCACGCAAAGAACGCTACGCCGCCCTCAAGCTAAAATCCGGCATGGTCATCCACCAGAAAAACGGCCAATACACACCGGAGGCCGAGGCGGTGCTGAGCGATGGTGCGGTGATTGAGATGGATTAAAAACTAAAGCCGCCTTGCTGGCGGCTTTAGTTTGACCGTTGCAATTTTTGGAAAATATCAAAAACTGCTTTTCGGTGCGGAAACTTGCGGCGCTTGGGGGCGTTGTTTGAAATCGGGTTCTTTGAAGTTGTTGACGGATACGGATGCCGCGACGCCGCCCAGAATGTCCAGCAGCGGGCTGGTGGGTTTGGCTTCGACCTCGACATGCTGGCCTTTGAACATATCGGCCACGGGGTCGCCCGGTTTCATTTTGTTGCCGTTTTGGTGCATCAGGGGTTGAAAGCCATCGACCTTGAAGCCGCTGTTCGTCAATCCGGCCAAAAGCGAGCTGCCTTCACGCGCGACGATTTCGCCGCTGCCGCCGGTGATTTCCATGATGTCTTTGCCCGGTGATACGCTCATCCAAATCCCCTTATCCCGTTTTTATTATCTGTGCTTCTTCGTGATATCTTTTTTATATTTATGCGCTGTGGCGATAGGCCACATTGGTTAGGTGTTTGGGCGGGTTGGCGGTGTCCATGACCTCCATCAGCCCTATCTCGGTCGTTTGTTTGAGTTTCTGGCAGGCATGGGGGCTGAGCCCCTGTTCGGAGTAAATCAGCGTATCTTCCATCAAAAGGTCGATTGTATTCGCGCCGATGCGGAAATGGATGGGGCTGTCTTTGGGCAGCTGCCCGTTCAGCACCATGACCACGTTGCCGGTCGCCCCGAATATAATCATGCTTTCTGAAATCATGCCGCTATTCCTGCCGTCTGCATTATCACGCCGTTTTGGTCTAATGTGATTTTATGCAAAAAAGATGAACGGAAGGTTAACGCTGCGCGAATAACCCCGCCTCGGCGGAATAAGCCTTGAATATCAAGCGATAGTGATGCGGAACAGGCGCTTGTCGGCTGTGGGGTCGTTGGGGACGAACGGGCGGCTGTAGGTCGCTTCGATTTCAATCGTCTGGCCGCTTTGCTGGCCGGCCTGATAGACCAGCTCCTCAATCGCCTGCCCGCCGCAGACGAATTCGCCCGGCTCTTCCTGATGCTTGTATTCCTGCGAAATCAGGCTGGCGGCGCCTGCTTTCAGGCGGATATCCCAGAGGTAGCCCGTCGTGGAGTCCGCTTCCAGCTCGATGCGGAAGCGCTCGCCCTTTTCAACGGTCGCGGTATTGAAAGCCTTGGTCAGGGTTTTCATGGGCATGCCTCAAAGTTCTGAAAAACGGAATACCCCCATCCTAAAGCAAAAATCCCCCCTGCCAAGCCTTTTTTCACCCGCTGCCAGAGGGCTTGGAAAGATGCAGCGCAGCATGTTAGGTTATAGCCCCATGTTAAACGGCGAAAAATCAAATGGCAGACAATAAAAAACCGCTCAGCTTTCAAGAACTCATCCTCACCCTGCACCAGTTCTGGTCAGACCAGGGATGCCTTATTCTCCAGCCCTATGACATGGAGGTGGGCGCGGGTACGTTCCACCCCGCAACGACGCTGCGCGCGCTGGGTAAACAGCCTTGGAATGCGGCCTATGTGCAGCCGTCGCGCCGCCCCACGGATGGCCGCTATGGCGAGAACCCGAACCGTCTGCAACATTATTACCAGTACCAAGTCATCATGAAGCCGTCGCCGGAGAATATTCAGGAGCTGTATCTGGAGAGCCTGAAGAAAATCGGCATCGATTCAAAATATCACGATATCCGTTTCGTCGAAGATGACTGGGAAAGCCCGACGCTGGGCGCATGGGGTCTTGGATGGGAAGTCTGGTGCGACGGCATGGAAGTGACGCAGTTCACCTATTTCCAGCAGGTCGGCGGCATTGAATGCAACCCCGTTTCCGCTGAAATCACCTACGGCCTTGAACGCCTTGCGATGTATATCCAGAACGTGAACAACGTTTACGACCTCGACTTCAACGGCCGCGGCGTGAAATACGGTGACGTGTTTTTGCGCGCGGAGCAGGAATACACCGCCCACAACTTCGAATTCGCCAATACCGACATGCTGCTGCGTCATTTCGAAGATGCGGAAAAAGAATGTATCTCCCTGCTCTCCGCCCAGTCTGACCATCCTTCGCTGAAAGGCCGCACGGGCCTCGCCCTGCCCGCCTATGACCAGTGTTTGAAGGCCAGCCATCTGTTCAACCTGCTGGATGCCCGCGGCGTGATTTCCGTGGTCGAGCGTCAGGCATATATCGGCCGCGTGCGCGCGCTTGCGAAAGCGTGCTGCGAGGCATGGGTCGGCGAAGCCGCCACAGAAGCACAAAAGCAGGAGGCTGCATAACCATGGCCGAATTTTTGCTGGAACTATTCTCCGAAGAAATCCCCGCCCGCATGCAGGCAAAGGGCGCAGATGATTTGCGCGATTTGATTGTCAAAGGGCTTGAAGAAAAAGGCCTGAGCTTCACTAAAGCCGAAGCCCATTCCACCCCCCGCCGCATCACCGTTGTTGTCGATGGCCTGCCCATGGAAAACAACCCGCCGCCGATTGATAAAAAAGGCCCGCGCGTGGATGCCGCGCAACAGGCGCTGGATGGTTTCCTGAAATCCATCGGCCAGAGCGATTTCAGCAAATGCGTACAGGAAGAAAGCCCCAAGGGCACGTTCTGGTATTACCGCGAAGCCGTCAAAGGCCAACCGACCGCGCAGGTTTTGAGCGCGATTGTCGAAGCTGTTTTTGAAAAATTCGTCTGGCCGAAATCCATGCGCTGGAAATCCGGTCAAAAAGCATGGGTGCGCCCGCTGCGCAGCATCGTGGCGCTGTTTGACGGCGCGGTTGTGCCGCTGTCCTTCGCACTTGGCGGCGGAGAAGCTGCCGTTACATCGGGCAAACAGTCGCAAGGCCACCGCTTCCTCTCCTCCGGCGCGTTCGAGGTTAAAAACTTCGCCGACTACACCGAAAAGCTGAAAGCCGCGCATGTGATTTTGTCGCGGGCGGAGCGCAAGGCGTATATTTCGGCCGAAGCGCAGAAGCTCGCCGCCAAAGAAGGCCTCAAGGTCAATGAAAACGACGGCCTGATGGAAGAAATCGTCGGGCTGGTCGAATGGCCGGTGCCGCTGGTGGGCACGTTCGAAAAAGAATTCCTCGAAGTACCGCAGGAAGTTCTCATTTCCACCATGCGCGGCGACCAGAAATATATCGCGCTTCTCGATAACAACGGCAAACTGGCGAATAAATTCGTGGTCATCGCCAATACGATAACCGAAGACGGCGGCAAAAACGTTGTCGCGGGGAATGAAAAAGTCCTGCGCGCGCGCCTGTCCGATGCCAAATTCTTCTGGGATCAGGACCGCAAACAAAAACTGGAAAGCCGCGTTGGCGCGCTCGGCCAGATTACGTTCCACCAGAAACTCGGCACGGTCAAAGACAAAACCGCCCGCCTTGAAAAACTGGCCGCGCATGTTGCAAAACAAATCGGCGCGGATGATAAACAAGCCGCCCGTGCCGCGCTGCTGGCCAAGGCGGATTTGACATCGGGCGTCGTGTTCCAGTTCCCCGAAGTGCAGGGCATCATGGGGCGTTATTATGCGCTGCATGACAAGGAAACACCCGCCGTCGCGCAGGCGATTGCAGACCATTACAAACCCGTGGGCGCAAACGACACCTGCCCCAACGAACCGCTGAGCATCTGCACCGCGCTTGCGGACAAGCTGGATACGCTGGCCGGCTTTTTTGCGATTGATGAAAAACCGACGGGGTCCAAAGACCCCTTCGCGCTGCGCCGCGCCGCGCTTGGCATCATTCGCATCGTGCTGGAGAACAACCTGCGCCTGCCCCTCGTCCCGTTGTTCGAGGCGGCCTATAACGGCTATGCCGTATCCGGCCTGCGTCCGATGAAGGATGTCACATCCGACCTCGTGCAGTTCTTTACCGAACGCCTGAAGGTCGCGCTGAAAGACCAAGGCATCCGCCACGACCTTATCGACGCCGTTCTGGCCGCCGATGTGCGCAAGGATGATATCGCGCTGGTCGTAAAGCTGGTGCATGCGCTGCGTGATTTCGTTGGCACCGACAACGGCGCGAACCTGCTGGCCGCATACAAACGCGGCGCGAATATTCTGCGTATCGAGGAAAAGAAAGACGGCAAATCTTTCGACGCTGCGGCGCTGAACGACGCGCTACTGAAGGAACAGCCGGAAAAAGACCTCGCCGCCGCGCTTGCGCCTGCTGCAGCGAAGGTGAAGGATTTGTTCGCCCGCGAAGATTACACGGGCTGCATGGCCGCGCTGTCCGAACTGCGCGCGCCGGTCGATGCGTTTTTTGACAAAATCATGGTGAACGCGCCCGAAGCGGATATTCGCGCGAACCGCCTGAGCTTGCTCTCGCGCCTGCGGGATACCATGAACACCATTGCCGATTTTTCGAAAACAGAGGGGTAAAGCCGACATGACCGCCAACGCACAACTGAAGCCGGAACCAAATCAAATGCAAAAATGGGTTTATAGTTTTGGGAAAGCATTGTGCGAAGGCGACGCGGGGCAGAAAAACCTGCTCGGCGGCAAGGGCGCGAATTTGGCGGAGATGAGCCGCCTCGGCCTGCCCGTCCCCCCCGGCTTTATTCTTTCGACCGAAGTTTGCACCTGTTTTTACCAAAACGGCAGCAGCTATCCGGCTGAACTTGAAGCTCAGGTCGATGCCGCGCTGGCGCAGCTTGAATCCGAAATTGGCGGGAAATTCGGCGCGGGTGAGCGCCCGCTTTTGCTTGCCGTGCGCTCCGGCGCGCGCGTATCGATGCCCGGCATGATGGACACCATCCTCAACCTCGGCCTTAACGACCAGACGACCCTCGCCTTGGCCAAGGCCAGCAACAACCCCCGCTTTGCGTGGGATTGCTATCGCCGCCTGATACAGATGTATAGCGACGTTGTTCTGGGCGTTGACCATCACCATTTCGAAGATGTTCTGGACACGTTCAAGCGCCGTAATAAATTGAAGCTGGATACCGACATCGATGCCGATGGCTGGATGGAAATCGTTGCGGAATACAAAGCGATTGTGCAGGATTCCATCGGCAAGCCTTTCCCGCAAGACCCGCGCGAACAGCTGTGGGGCGCGATTGGCGCCGTGTTCAAATCATGGATGACGCCGCGCGCTGTCACCTACCGCAAAATCAACAGTATCCCCGAAGCATGGGGCACAGCCGTCAACGTGCAGGCTGTCGTTTTCGGCAACATGGGCGATGATTGCGGCACGGGTGTCGCCTTCACGCGCGACCCGTCCACGGGCGAAAATACTTTCTATGGCGAATATCTGGTGAACGCGCAGGGCGAAGACGTTGTCGCGGGCATCCGCACGCCCCAGCCGATGAGCGAGCTGAAAACCGTCATGCCCGAAGTCTTTGCCGAGCTGAATGCCATCCGCCTGCAGCTGGAAAAACACTACAAAGACATGCAGGACATTGAATTCACCATTCAAAACCGCAAGCTTTATATGCTGCAAACCCGCGGCGGCAAACGCACCGCGGCGGCGGCGCTGCGCATTGCCGTTGAGATGGTCGAAGAAGGTTTGATTACCAAAGAGCAGGCCGTGCAACGCATCGCGCCCCATTCGCTCGACCAGCTGTTGCACCCGACCATCGACCCCAAAGCGGCCAAGACGGTCTTGACGCGCGGCCTGCCCGCCTCCCCCGGCGCGGCGGTGGGCGAAGTGGTATTCGATGCGGACGAAGCTGAAACGCGCGCCAAGGCAGGGCATAAAATCATCCTCTGCCGCACCGAAACCAGCCCCGAAGACATTCACGGCATGCATGCGGCCGAAGGCATCCTGACATCGCGCGGCGGCATGACCAGCCACGCGGCGGTTGTCGCGCGCGGCATGGGCAAGCCCTGCGTCGCCGGTGCGGGCGATGTGCGTATCGACCATAAAGCGCGCACAATGACCATTGGCGATAAAACCTTCCGCGAAGGCGACATGCTGACGCTGGACGGTGCGACAGGTGAAGTGATGGAAGGCGCGATTGCGATGCGTCAGCCTGCACTTACCGGGCATTTCGAAACGCTGATGGCATGGGCGGACGGCCTTCGCCGCCTTGGTATCCGCGCCAATGCCGAAACGCCGCTGGATGCGGAAACCGCGCGCAAATTCGGCGCCGAAGGTATCGGTCTTTGCCGCACCGAACACATGTTTTTCGACCCCGCGCGCATTTTGCACGTCCGCCAGATGATTTTGGCCGAAACGTCGCAGGAGCGTAAAGACGCGCTGGCGAAAATCGAGCCGCATCAGCGCAAGGATTTTATCGACCTATTCAAAATCATGCTGGGTTTGCCGGTGACCATCCGCCTGCTCGACCCGCCGCTGCATGAATTCCTGCCCCAGCAGGCCGATGAAATTGCCGAACTGGCGTCATCCCTGAACATCAGCGCGGAGCGTGTAGAACAGCGCATCCACCGCCTGCATGAAACCAACCCCATGCTCGGCCTGCGCGGTTCACGCCTTGGCATCGTCTATCCTGAAATCTATGAAATGCAGGTAAAGGCGATTTTCGAAGCGGCCGCCGCCGTCAAGACGGAGACCGGAAAAACGGTTATGCCCGAAATCATGGTACCGTTGATTGCAACAAAGGCAGAAATGGATTTGCTGTCCATGATGGTGGCACGCGTGGCAGCAGCGTGCAGCATCAAACGCGAAGAATATCTGGTCGGCACGATGATTGAACTGCCGCGCGCCGCACTTGCGGCTGGTACGATTGCCGAAACGGCCGAGTTTTTCAGCTTCGGCACCAACGACCTGACGCAAACGACGTTTGGCATCAGCCGCGACGATGCAGGCTCCTTCCTGCCAGTTTATCAGCAGTCGGGGCTTTTGCCTGCGGACCCCTTCGCCTCCATCGATACCGAAGGCGTGGGCGAGCTTGTAAAAACAGCGGCGGAGCGTGGGCGCAAAACGCGTGCGGGCATCAAGCTCGGCATTTGCGGCGAACATGGCGGTGACCCGGCATCGATTGCGTTTTTTGAAACAGTCGGACTGGATTACGTTTCCTGCTCCCCCTACCGCGTGCCGATTGCGCGTCTGGCGGCAGCGCAAGCGGCCATCAAGAAGTAAAAGCGAAAACTGGAAAATCTATAATCAGGCGGCGGGCGGCAGGTTGCGGTTCGCCGCCTGTGCTTTCAGGTCGTTTTCCTGATTGGTGCGCACGACCTTGATAAAGCTCTGGCGGCTGCGCACCAGCATGCTGAGCGTGCGGGAGCGGAATTCGCGCAGGTAAAGAACAACCACAACCAATGTGCAGGCTGCCATGAACAGCACGGGCGAGATGAACCAAGCCAAGAGCGATAGCGCGAAGTAGTAAGAGCGCAGGCCATAATTGAATTCATGCGCGGCGCGGTCGGATACTTTGGCAACTTGCTGTGCGAATTGTTCTTCGTCCACGGTCAGCTCGCGCCCTGCGGGCACTTGCGGCGCGGCACCAATCATGATGGAGCAAAACGTGTGCTGGCGCAGCGCCCAGGTAAAGCGGAAAAAGGCGTAAATGAAAATCACGACCAGCATCAGCAGTTTGAACTGGATTTGCTCCAGCGTAGCGCCTGCGATAAACGAGTGACCTTCGAGCAGTTTCAAGACACTGTCAGACGAATAAAGAACCGTCACCGCGCCGGCCAGAACGAAGATGTTCGTGGTCGCCATGAAGTTGACCATTTGCATCAGATTGCCCAAAAGCGCGAGGTCCGAAATGCGGTTTTCATGCCGCAGCAGACTTTTCATCCAGTCGATGCGATAGCTGTAAATCAGCGCGGCGAGGCAGGCTTTGTTTTCGGCGGCGCGTTTGGCGTAGAAGGTATAGCCGACCCAGCAGGTCAGAAACCAAAAAAAAGCCACCCAGTTAAGAAAATCCGTGAAAATCATGCCCGAAAACCGCTGCCAAAAGGTTGACGCTGTCTATGTTTTTAATATGGACAGCGGCTTTTTGTCCACAAAAATATGCTGCGGCGCACAATTTCAGCGGTTTAGCGGGAAATATCAGGTAATCGGCGGCAGGCCGATGGCCTTGCGGGCTTCGTTTTCGAACATCTTGAGCTTGTCGAGGCCGGGCTCGATTTCCGTCATGACAAAGGTCACGCGCTTGGCGGGACTGCCCACCGTATTGTCCGGAAATTCGTAAGACCAGTTGCGGATTTTAACCAGCAAGCCGCAAAGAACCGCGCCCATACCGTCGTGGTTTTCTTCCACCTGCTTGCGCAGCTGCTCGAAGGAGTCTCTGTTAATATCGCTCCAGAACATGTGGAAAGCTTTGTTAAATCGGCTCATGCGCTCGCGCACCGAATTGGTGAGCTTGTACACGATGTCTTCGGTATTGCGGCAGGCATTGACCATGCGCGGCGACGATTTCACATCGCGGCTTTGTTGCAGCTCCCCTATCCATACCATGAAGCGCTCGATTTCATCGCCGAGGCTTTCAAAACTGTGGCGGTAATAGGCGACAGAGAGGAAAACATCGCTGTATGACGCCAGAAAACGCGGGATTTCCTCAAGCGGAATGCCTGTCTTTTCGGACATAATGCGCAGGTTATCGCGCACGCGGGCGATGTCAGGGTCATTGAGCAACAGATTGATGTCTTCATGCCCATGCGCCTGTTCATACCCGAAAATACGGTCAACCAGCGGGCGCGTGAAAGCCATCATGTACTGATGCAACGTCAGCTTCATGTCGTCGGTAAGGTCGAGTTTTTTCTCGTCCTCAACCTCGACGCCAATGCGCTTCAGACTGCCACGCAGGGAATAAACGTCGTAACTGTTCAGCGCCGCCAGCGCACGGATAATCGCACGGTCGCGTGTGCTGTTCGTGAGGTTATCGGAAATATCATCGGGCCGCATTTGCAAACTACCCGCCACAGGGTCGTGCATCAGCTCGACCGTGGTTTCCATGCGTGCATTTTTGATGAGGCGCGCATTGCGCAGCGCCGAACTGGACAAGGGAATCATGGACAACGACAATTTGTCGAGAGCGTCCTGCTCTTTACCCTTGGTGAAAATAGAATTATCCCGAGACGCGCCGGCCATGCCCCCATACCCCGCTTTGGTCATGGAACTATTGTAGCTCCATTATGGTTAATTTTTAGATACTATCGTTCAAGATACTGAATTTTCAAGGTAAGACGGCAATACCGCGCTGACAGGCTTGTTGCCTGCTGACGATAGCCCCTCGATGGAATCAAGCCGGACGATGGCCAGTGCCTGTTCGCTCTCGCGCGGATTGGACTGGCGCACTTCACCGACCACACGGCCGTTATTGAACAGCATATCGCCTTCGGTGATGTCCCGCCCCTCCACTATCAACAGGCGCTTTTTGGCAAGCCCCTTGTAGTGCATGCGGGCGGTGACTTCCTGCCCGATGTAACAGCCCTTGTCCCATGCAATCGCACCAAGTGCGTCGAGGTTCATATCCGCCGCGAAATCTTTTTGCGGCTGTATGGCCGGCGTATCGGGCACGCCGTGGCGGGTACAAAGGTCGATGTAATCGTCATGTGTGCCTTGCTGCATGCTGCCCGCCGCGACATCGGTGGTATAAAGCCGGCAGCCCAGCGCACCATGACGCGGGTCGCGCAGGCCTTTCGATGGGTGTGCGTATGCTTTGACACTGCCGTCTTCCAGCGGATGGATTTCAACTTTGGCGCGCAGTTTGAACATTTTCATGCGCGACAAGAAATCATCCGTGCGCATGGAAAATATATCGACAAGAAAACCGTCCTGTGCGGGTTGGCGACTGACAAAAAAATCATGCAGGAACTGCCCCTGCGGCGTCAGCAAAAGCGTATAGAGCATATTATCGGGGGTGAGCGTGCGGATATCCGCCGTCATGATATTTTGCAAGAAATCCGCAGCGTCCGGCCCGCTGACGCTTATCAGGCGGCGGTCCGGCAGCGGCACGCAAAGTTTAAGGTCAAGCTGCTGATTTTGATTCTGCATAGGCTTTCAATGCTCTGTCACGGGATTGGGTTAAATCGACAATCGGCGGCGGATAGTCTTTGGCGCTGCTGCGCAGCATGGGCGGTGCTTCCCACGGCGCATGAATCAAACTATCGGGCATGTCTTGCAGTTCCGGCACATAACGGCGGATATAAGCACCTGCCGCATCGAATTTCTTGCTTTGCAATACCGGGTTGAATACGCGGAAATACGGCGCGGCATCGGCGCCGCAGCCTGCAATCCATTGCCAGCCCGCCGCGTTATTGCCAAGGTCGGCATCGACCAGTGTATCCCAGAACCACGCTTCGCCGTCCCGCCAGTCGAGCAGAAGGTTTTTGACAAGAAAAGAGCCGACAATCATACGCACGCGGTTATGCATCCAACCCGTCTGCCACAGTTGGCGCATGCCGGCATCGATGATGGGATAGCCCGTCTTTCCGCGCTGCCATTTTTCCAGCGTCTCTGCGTCCTTGCGCCACGGAAAGCGGGTGAATTGTTTGTTCCACGGCTGGTCGGGAAAATCAGGCGCGTGATACAAAAGATGATAGGAAAATTCACGCCATATCAGCTGCCGCAAAAATGCCTGCGCCTGCGCGGCGAAATTTCCGGCGCCGCCCTTTGCGGCGATAACATGGCTGACGGCGTGCCATATCTGGTGCGGGCTGATTTCACCGAAATGCAGATGCGGCGACAGTTTGGATACACCGTCCTTGGCCGGAAAGTCGCGCTCTGCTTTATAAAGCCCTGCGCCGTCAGGCAGGAAAGCATCAAAGCGCGCCTGCGCCCCCTGCTCCCCAGGTGTCCATTCCGCGGCCATGCCGCCGTACCATTTGATGCGCGGCATCAGGTTGAGGTCGTCTATACCGATGCCCTTTGAAAGCGCTTTTCCATCAAAACGGATAGCAGGTTTTGCCGCGGCTAGCGCGGGGCGGATAGCGCCGCTTTGCTCAAGGCAGGCTTTGGAAAACGGGGTGAAGACTTTATAGCTGCCGCCGGTTTTGTTGGTAATGCTCCACGGTTCGAACATCAAATAGGCGCTGAAGCTTTGCGCCTCAATTCCGCGTGATTTCAAATTCTCCTTGATAACCGTATCGCGTGTCATCGCCCATGGTTCATAGCAGCGATTCCAGTAAACGCCGCGCGCACCTGTTTCGGCAATGATTTTATCCAGCTCGGCACCCGCCGCGCCCGACAGGCAGACCAGCGGATGAAACCCCGATTTTTGCAGCCGCGCATCCAGCGACAGCAGGCTTTGGTGCAGCCACCAGCGCGAAGCGCCGCCGCGTTTCCACTGTGCGGGGCTCTGGTCGTCAAGGATATAAACGGGGATGACGGGCGCGCCGCTTTGCACAGCCGCGCTCAATGCAGGATTGTCCGACAGGCGCAAATCGCTGCGGAACCAGAAAATAACCGGCGTTTTAGCAGACATGGTTGCCAATAACCTCCAGCAAATATCGAATGTCTTCCGCATCATGATATGGGCCGAAGCCGAAGCGCAGGCAATCCCCGCGGCGGTCGGTAATGACATTATTCCGTCTGAGACATTCGCAAATATCTGCGGCATCCGGGGTGCGGAAGGTCAGAAAATTACCGCGCCGTTTTTCGTCCACGGACACCAGCAGATTTTCCGGTTTTAATGCGTCATGTTTCAGCGCCGGAAGGCCTGCGACAAATTGCGCTTGCAGCCGGTGTGCATGGGCATGAATATCGGCGACAGTTATCTGTTTCTGCTCCAACCACGCCATAACAGCGCGCAAGCGGTAAAGGCCGGATACATCGGCCGTGGCGCCGGCAAAGCGGCTGGCATCCGCGCCATAAGCGACCGTATTTTTAGCGCCGTCCGGCAAAGCGCCGAAGCCTGCGAACCATCCGGTATTGCGCGGGCGGCCGCCATAATCCGGTGGACAATGCATGAAACACGCCCCCTCGCCCGACATGGCGTATTTATAGCCGCCGCCGATGTAAAAAGCGCGGGCGTGAATACGCGACAAATCCATCGGCACGGCCATGAAGCCATGGTAGCCGTCAATGACAACAAAAGTATTTTCGTCGGAAACGGCAGAGACGATACTTTCAAGCGGCGTTACCTGAAACCCGCTGTTGAAAAATACCTGGCTTACAAAAACGATATCGGCATCGCCCTTGGCCGCAGCATCGCTAAACCGTGTGTTGAAAGAGTCAAAAGGCACGGACGGAATCCGCGTTACGGTGACGAGACCGTCTTCTTCCAGACGTTTCACTTGCCTGTCGAAACTGTAAAATTCGCTATCGGTTGTCAAGATGCGCACGGGCTTATCCGGCGCGAAACACGACAGCAGGCGCAGCACGAATTCATGCGTATTTTGCGCAAAAACCAGTGTATCGGGCGATGACAGGTTCAGCATTTTCGCAAGGCCACGCCGCACATCCGGCATCAGATGGCCGAAAACATGGTCCCATTTGCTGTCGGCATGCAGTGCGGCGTCCGTCCAGGCCTGTATCTGCGCATCGAGCGTTACATCCGGCCAGTAATGATGGCTATGCGCCGCCATGTGCAGGCGACCCGGCACGGCGTTCAGAAAGCGGCTGAAATCCTGCTTGATGTCAGGCCGCATCGTCCTTTTTCCCCGAATAGCGGAAACGCATTTTATCTTCGACCTGCTTGGGCAGTTTCGGCAAGCGGGAGCGCGGTATCAAAAAAGTCGATAGCGCAAACAGGTCGCGGAAAATGCGGTGCTTCGCCGCTGTAGCAACAAGGTAGTCGTGGCCGGTCGAACCGCCGCTGCCCATTTTCGCGCCCAGCATGCGCTGCGCCATCAGCGCGTGACGATAACGCCAAAGCGCCATCAGCTCGTCCATGTCCATCAGGTCGCTGAGGATTTTAAACGGCGCCTGCAGCGCGGGCTGGTCACGGTAGAGGTTGATGAAAAGCGCCGCCTGCAATGCTTTTTGCGACAAACGCCAAGGCAAATCGGCGCTTGGCTGCGGCGTGAACAGTTTGTCGTACTGCGCGGCCATACCGCCGAGTTTACCCAGTTCCATGGCTTTCGCTTGCGCGGGCATTTTGCGGTTGGCCTCTACGGCGGCGCGGTCCTGCGCAATCATATCCATCACAGATTTGCGGTAAACAGCCCAGAAGTTGAAAGAGCCCGTTTCCACAAACGGTGTGCGCGCCAGCCATTTGTCCAGCTGGTCAAGTAGCGAAGGCGTTTTCGTGACAGTCTGCAAACGCTTGCGGTCTTCGGCGGGCAGGTAGTTTTCATACGATTTCCCGTCATAGCCGATACGGTCTTCGCTGCGCAGGCCAAGGCGGATTTCAAGTTCGCGGAATTGCATGCTTTGAAAGCCGGAGGCCGAGCGGAAAACATGGCGGAAGTCGAGGAAATCCAGCGGCGTCATTGTTTCCATGATATCCAGCTGGCTGACCAGCAGTTTCATGGTGGCTACAATGCGCCCAAGACTAGCCGAAACCGTGCGCAGGTCTTCATCCTTGACGGTCTTGCCGTTCATGATTTTCTGCACGCGGTCAAGTTCGAACAAAATAAGCTTGAACCACAGTTCATACGTCTGGTGCACCACAACGAACATCATTTCGTCATGCGCCGCACTTATCGGCTTTTGCGCATCCAGCAGCGTCGGCAGCTGCAAATAGGTTTTATAGTCTATATCGCGCGCAGCAGATTTTTTGCGTGTCGGTGCTGATTTTTTTGCCATGACGCTTTACATCCCGCCAATCAGAATACCCGCGGCAAGCACCAGCGAACCGCCGAAAATAATCTGCACCATGGCCGAATGGAACGGCGTATCCATGTATTTCCAGCGTACCCACGAAATGGCGATAAGCTCGACAATCACGATGATGGCGGCAATCCATGTCGCCGTCCAGAAATCGTGAATAAGATACGGCAGCGTGTGGCCAAGACCGCCCACCGTCGTCATGCCGCCGCAAGCGATACCGCGTATCCACGGGCTGCCGCGGCCGGTGATTTCGCCGTCGTCGGACATGGCTTCTGTCAGGCCCATGCTGATACCGCCGCCGATAGACGCCGCAAGGCCGACAAGGAAAGTTTCATGCGTGGATTGCGTGGCAAAAGCCGCCGCAAAAATCGGCGCAAGGGTCGAAACAGAACCGTCAATCAGGCCGGACAAACCGGGCTGCACGATTTGCAAAAGCAAAACGCGGCGGGCGGTTTCGTCTTCCTCGCTTTTGACGTCTTCGGGCAATGCTTTGGCTTCGATATCGACAGCCTTGGCCTGATGGCCTTTTTCGATGAGGGCAAGGTCGCCGAGCAGTTTGCGCACTTCGACGTCACGCGCTTGTTCTGCCGCTTTGGCGTAAAAATTGCCGGCCTCCAGCTCCATGATTTCGGCCTGACGGCGGACTTTTTCGATGCGCAAATCCTTCATCAGCCACAGGGGGCTGCGCTTCAAAAACCCGCGCACGTCCTGACGCGTGATGTAGGGCATTTGCTGGCCGAAGCGGCGCTTGTAGAGGTCGAGGAGCATGTTTTTATGCTCCTGCTCCTCGGCGGCCATTTCTTCGAACATCTGGGCGGTGGCCGGATAATCTGCGCGCAGGCGCATCGCGAAGGTCATATAGATGCGGGAGTCTTCTTCCTCGCTCGATACGGCAAGGGCGATGACTTCTTCTTCAGTCAGTTCGGCAAGCGTTTTCACTCCGGTCTCTCCTGTATGGCTGAACGCGTATAATGTAAAGATTTACAAACACATATCAACTATTTAGACGGTCGGAAGGCGGATATGACAAAACGGATGCTTGACCCTGGAAAATGTTATTGTATAACAGTTAATATTCGCCTGAATGTTTCCGGTTTCCTGTAAAACACCATGCCGCAAAACGCCTTACATACGGCACAAACGCCGCTCCGAAACGCCGCCGCGCCCGATGCGGTCATGGCCGCGCTGGCCGATTTCGCCAATGCGGAAATGCCCGTGCACGGCGGCTTCCGCTTCAAGGCGCTGGCGCCCTCTACTTCATTGCTGGAGGCGCCGACATACGCGGTCGAGCTTTACGACGACGAAAACATGCTGGCCGTGACCTATAAGTTCAATTTTTTTCGTGATGAAACCGCGCAAGGCGCTCTCTGGCGCTTCTTCCCGCTGGTGATACAGTGGGAAGGCAATTCTATTCGCCGCAAACCAGGAATGGACAGCGCGATTATCGAACATTGCCTCGGCGGTCTGCGCCGTTTTTTCGCGCCGGATACGGCGCAGGGCGATACGCGCTTGCTCATGGCCTCCGGCTACCTGACGACGCAGCGCCAAGGCCGCGCGTTTTTCGAGCGCATGGGCTGGACGCTCCACAGCTTTGAAAAGAAAAACGGCGATTATCCCGCCCTCGCCCTTCAGCCCGAAGAAATCCAGATCGGAAGAGCACACGTCTGAACTCCAGTCACTGACCAATCT
>ERZ761609.1399-NODE-1399-length-21378-cov-864.904985_pt1 | contig 21378 bp, 13 predicted proteins | sample MGYA00511163_ERZ761609 | MGnify/ENA primary metagenome ERZ761609 (study PRJEB28899, sample SAMN02445070) | bioreactor sludge metagenome | biome: EBPR sludge | place: Australia: Brisbane, Thorneside Wastewater Treatment Plant | collected 2011-12-16 ... | reverse complement strand
GTGAATTTCCGTGGCACCGGTCTGGACCTCCTTGAGCAGTCCACCGATCCGGTTCGCGGCCCAGAACAGCAGTTCCGGCGAGGGCGAGAAGGGGGCAAGTTCGCGGGCCAAATCCATGACGGATTATACCATGATGATGGCGAGAAAGGCATCGAAGTAACGGATTTTGAACGGGTTTATATCGCAAAGCCCAGCCTCTAGGCATGCCAGTTGGCGAGGGCCGGGGCGTCGCGGCGTTGCCAGTCTACGCCGGCGACCAGCCAACGCCATTGCGCCGCGGTGAGGGCGAAAACCGGGTCGCTGGCGCTCGGCCAGGTGAAGGCGCCGCGGTGCAGCCGGCGTTGCGACAGCCAGACGCCGGTGCCATCCCAGACCAGCAGTTTGAGCCGGCTGCGGCGCCGATTGGTGAAGGCGTAGGCGGTGCCATCACAGGGGGAGCGTCCGAGACTGGCCTGGATGCGGGCCGACAGGCCCTCAATGCCGAGGCGCATGTCCACCGCTTCGACGGCCAGCCAGATGCGCTCCGGCGCGGCCCCCAGAGGCGCGCTCATGTGCGCGATCTCCACAACGCGTTCAGCCACTCCGCAGGTGGCAGGGCGGCAAATTCGAGTCGCCAGCCCTGGGGGCTGTGCAGCGACAGACTCGGCAGGGAGGCCGCGGCATCGCGAACCCGGGCTGCAGGCACCAGGGTCAGCGAGCCTCCCGTCCGGCTCGGCCCGGACCCCTGCGCCAGGCGCAGGTGCCAGTAACTGAGCGAATGGCTTCTCAGCCCGTGCTGCTCACAGTACGCCTTCTGGCTGCCGCCACTCGCCCGCCAGGCATCCACATGCCCTCGCCACCGCGCTTCCAGTTCCCCAGATTTCTCCATCGATGCTTCCTCCTGTCGAAAACCTGGAGCTTGCCCTACCGCTCCGGGGTTTTACAGGTGGCTCGGGCGGACGCTTACGCTCATCGAGGCTTTCGGTCAGTCAGGGCATCGGTACGATCCCGTTCAGGCAAGCCGTCTTCAGCAGCGACTGGCAGGCACGAAGTTGGGCCGCCGTCCACTTGACGAACACAACTATGGTGGTGCCACCAGCGGACGAAGTCGCTGGCCCAGAGGCGAACCTGCCCAGGGATGTCGAAGCCGCGAGCGCGAAATTCCGGGCGATATGCGGCGGTGCGAAAGTGGGCGTCGGCGTGGGCATTGTCGCTGGACACCCGCACACGCCGCCAAGAGCCAGGCTCCACCACCCCGCTGGCGTCCTCCTGAGCCCGCCCAAACCCTCCCGAATACCGACTTCGCTCCAAAGCACCGATCAAGTTCGCTTTTTCGCTTGGTTGGCGATGCAATTTAACAGCTGGTGGTCAGAAAACCCAATAAAAACAACGACACCATCCTTCGGCTACCCGAAGCATAAATGGACAAAAGAGAGGAATTTCGGCCGGTTCTGGCGCCAAAACCGGCCCATGGGGTGGTGAGGAGCCAAAGCATCCTGGAAAAAATGTCGCGAAAACATGCGGTTATGGCGACAAAAAACCCCGACCGAGAACGGAGGGGGCTTCGTGTCTGGTGGGCCCGCAGGGACTTGAACCCTGGACCAAAGGATTATGCTTGCCACCACGGCTTTCGCCGCCTCTTGCGAGTTCGTGGTCTGGACTATACCTTCCCTTTACGGGCTGGCCGTCTAGTCTCTACACCTTCCCCTTGTTGCCGGGGCTTGGCTCGGTATCGGCCTGTCCGGGGGGATTTAGCTTTCACCGAATTTGACCAGTTCTACCCGTCACCAGATCGTCTGGCGGCGGGCAACCCATCGCGAACAGCCAACCGGCTGCTCTTGCCGAGTCCTCTGCTCTAACCAACTGAGCTACAGGCCCGGGGCGTATTCTACAGCCTTCCGGAGCCGGCGGGACGCATGCCACCGCCCGCCACCTGCTCAGCCTCCGGCAAGACCGGAAAGGTGACGGACATGGGCTCGACGAAGGAAGCCGGATCGGGAACCGACCGGCGATCCGTTACGCGCTGCGACGGTTGCCGGGAGCGATGCCGGCTTCGCCGAGACAGCTCAGGATGCGATCCGTCGTCTGTCCGATGTCCGCATCGAGGCCGACCGAAAAACGGATCAGCCCGTCACTCAGACCGGCGGCTTCCCGCTCGGCAGGCGGGATCTCGGACGAGGTGCTATGCCCGGGGGTCGTGAAGAGCGTCTTGAAGTAGCCCAGGCTGACCGCCAGATACCCGACCTTCTCGCGCTGCATGAGTGTCATCAGCCGATTCGCCGCCGCATGGTTGCCGGCGTCGAAGGTCATCATCCCGCCCCAGCCGTAACCGGGATTCATCAGCCGCGTCAGCAGTTCGTGCTGTGGGTGCGTGCCAAGCCCCGGATAGTGGACGGTGTATCCGAGCGCAGCCAGGCGGTTGGCCAGATGCAGCGCATTGCCGCCATGCTGGCGCAGCCGGATGTGCAGGCTGTGCAGATTCTTGAGGATGCTCGCCGCGCGCGTGCTGTCGAGCACCGGACCGAGGAGCATGCTCGGTCCGGAGTTGATGTCGTTGAGCTGGCCAATGAATTCGCGCGAAGAGACGACGCAGCCGGCGACACAGTCACTGGTGCCGTTGATGAACTTGGTCAGGCTGTGGACGACGACATCGGCGCCGTGACGCAAGGGCGACAGGATCATTGGCGTGAAGGTATTGTCAACCACCAGCCGGGCACCGGCGGCGTGCGCGATGGAGGCGAGCTGCGGCAGGTCGCTGACCTCCAGGAGCGGATTGCTGAGCGATTCGCAGTAGAGGACCCGGGTCCGTGGCGTCATCGCTGCACGCACTGCGTCCATGTTGCACAGATCGACGAAGCGGGTGTTCACGCCGAAACGCGGCAGCAGGTTCTTCAGCAGGGCATAGGTGCCGCCGTAAATGCTGCGGCCGCAGACGATCTCGTCACCGGCGGCACACAGCGTCATCAGGGTCGTGCTGATCGCACCCATCCCGGAAGCCATGACCTGCGCCGCTTCGCCGTCCTCCATCCGTTCCAGCGCACTCGCCAGGTACTTGTTGGTCGGGTTGAAATGGCGCGAGTAGAGGAAGCAGCCCTCGATCTCGTGCTCGAAAAGCTCCTCCATTCGCTCGGGGCTGAGGAAGGTGTAGGTCGACGAGTCGGTGATCGATGGATTGACGTCACCAAACTCGCCGAAAACCAGATAGTCCTGTACCCGTGACGCAGGATCGAAACTCATGTCGATCGCCCCCCAGTCGCATGCGGCGAAGAATCACTGACGCTGCCGCGCTTCACACCCGGGACCGGCGGCTTCAAGACGGTCGACGGTGCGCGTTCGCGGCGGCGCCACAAGGTCTCGTGCCGGCGTACCGGCGGTGGCCATCCGCCGGGCGGTTGTTCAGTAGCGGCCGGACGGCAGTCGGGCGAGCGGCGCACGACGACCGCGACCGACGAGCAAGGTCAGCGCCAGCGCCACGAGGACGAGAGAACCCGGCTCGGGAACGGCGGTTGCCACGGCCAGTTGTCCCAAAAGACGATGTACCGCGGCCGACGGGTGCAAGTCGTCGGAGAAGGCGGAAACGGCGCAGTTGAGGTCCACCGACCCGGGAACGAAGTAGGCGCCAGGCGCAACCGGGGCGATGCACGGTGCCGTAACGTTGCTGATCCCATATACGCTGCCGGTACCGACGGCATCCTGGTGGATCGAGTTGCTGAGACCGAAGAAGTCGAGGGCGCGGATGTCGAGGTCGATACCCGCCTGCCCAAGGAACAGGGCATCGAGAGCTGCCATCGCCGCCGCCAGCGCGGCGTTGAACTTCAGCGTCACGTCGGTCGACGCAGCCACGTTGCCGAGAGTCGTCGCCTCGGGCGTCAGCCCGAGGTCGGGCAGGCTCGAGACGAGGAAGTGGCGCGCGCCAGCCTGCGCGAGCAGACCGATCGCGTTGCTGACGTTCCCGGCAGTAAGCTGCGCCGCTGCCGTGCGCGCCGCGGCATCGCCCGCAGTCGCTCCCGGATTGGCGGTCCGCGCGTCGCGCAGGTCGTTGGCGCCGGCCAGGACGACGTACAGGGCGCCGGGATCGGCAGCGCGTGTCAGGCCCGTCGCCGGATTGAAGACGCTGCCGTTCCAGGCGATCAACTGGCCGGAGAGGCCGGTGGTCGGGCCGGCGGATCCGTCGAGTCCGGTGCGTGCACCACCGAAGGAAAAGTTCTGTCCGCCCTGGGCACCAATCGGTATCACGCCGGGGGCTCCCGCGAAGAGGAGGTTGCTCGGAGCGGCGTTGCCGGCAAGGCCGAGGCCCTGTGCCAGATGCTCCGTCCACACCGGGCCGTTGGAGAAGCGCCCCGGAGCGGCCGGGAAACTCGGGAACGGCGGCGGTGAGAACGCCGTGGTCAGCGACAGGACGTTGCCCGTATCGGACAGGCTGTCGCCGAAGAACACCAAGTCGCTGTACATGCTTGCCTGGGCGCTGCCAAGCAGTGCGCCAAAGGCGAACAGGGATGTGGCGAGTCGTTGCCGTAGCTTGTGCAGCATTTGTCTTCCTCCTTCATGTGTCGTGCCGGCACGCATGCAGCGCAGGCCTGCACGTCATGGGCTCGGCGCGAAAAATTATCGTCGGACGGATCTGGCGCGAGCGCTCGGTCCGTCGTCGCCGAGTCTAGGAAAGATTGACTGCCGCAGTCAACCGAATAAATGCGGGCGCCTGTTTCGCGACACCTCTAGCGGACGCTGATCTCGACCCGATCGTGCTGCCCGGTCTGGTCCATGACCGTGATCTGGAACGAGCCCGGCTCCGCGAAACTCAGCGTCAACGCCTGCCGTGCCGGAACGCGGCCGACCTGGCGCCCGTTGAGCAGCCAGATCAGCTCCTGCTCACCGCCGCGCGCCTCGAGTCGCAGCCTCGCGGGCGGTCCGTTGCCGGCCCGGCGTATCGTCTCGCCGTTGCTCAGGCCGACGATCTGCAGGCCGTCGCCAGCATTGCTGCCGTCGCCCGCACTGCAGCCGACCGTCCATGGCGGTGGCAACGCCCGCGCGCGCAGCGCCGGGTCAAGCCACGCTTCGAGCGCAGCCGGCCAGCGCGCCATCTCCACTGCCCGCATGTCGCCAACGCTGCAGCCCGGACGCACCCGCCGCCCGGTCGCCGAATCGCGGTAGTCGATGCGGCGGGCAGAACCCGTTCGCAGCCGGTCGGGAAAGGTTGGCGGAGCGGTATCGTTGAGGATCCAGGCGGTCCGTTGCTGATGACAGAGGGCCGCCGGCGTGCCCTCGCTGCGCGTTCCCAGCGGCCAGCAGATGCGCGCACTGCCGACGCCCGGCGGCGGCACGCGGGCAGCGGGCGGCGAATCATCAATCACGGAAAAGATGTCGACCAGCAGCGGAGCGGCGATATTGGCGCCGAAGAAGCCGGGGTTCGGCGTTCCGTCGGGTCGGCCGACCCAGACGCCGACGGTGTGGCGATCGCTGACGCCGACCGCCCAGGCATCGCGAAATCCGAAGCTGGTGCCGGTCTTCCAGGCGATGCCACGGCGACTGCCGATGCCGCCATCGACCAACCGCGCCACTGGCCCGCCGGACTCGAGGACGTCGCGAATGATGAAGGCGGCGCCTTCGCTGAGCATGCGCGACTCGACCAGCGGCGAGTCGGCAAAATAGCGCGGACGGCCGCTGACGCCGGCACGTGCCAGCGCACTGTAGGCACCGACGAGGCCCTCGAGACTCACCGCGGCGCCGCCAAGGATCACGCTGAGGTTGGCGGTTGCTCCCGGCGGCAATTCCAGCCGGAGGCCACCACGCCGCAACAGCGCGACGAAGCGCTGTGGTCCGAGCCGTTCGAGCACCTCGACCGCGGGAACGTTGAGCGATCGCTGCAGCGCTTCGCTGACACCGGCCGGGCCGCTGAAGCTGGCCTGGAAGTTGCCCGGCTGGTAACCGGCGAAGGACTGCGGCACGTCAGCCAGCAACGATTCCGAGTGGATCAGCCCTTCGTCCAGCGCCAACCCGTAGAGAAAGGGCTTCAGCGCCGAGCCGGGCGAGCGCACCGCCTGCACCATGTCGACGTGCGCAAAGCGCTCGGTGTCGGTGAAATCGGCCGAACCGGCATAGGCGCGAACCTCGAGCGTCTCGTTGTCCATCACCAGTGCCGCCATCGACACGCGCGGCGGCAGGATGCCGAGCCGGCTCGCGAGCAGTTGCTCGACCATCTGCTGCATGGCGGCATCGAGCGTGCTCTCGATGCGCGCAGCGTGCGGCTGCAGGCGCCGCAGGCGCTCGGCAAACAGCGGTGCGAGAAGGGGTTCGCGCACCGGCTGGGCGATCACCGGTTCCTGGCGCGCGTCGGCGATCGCACGCGCGGTCCAGCGCCCGGCCATGCGGTCGAGGACCTTGTCGCGCGCAGCCCGCGCGCGCTCGGGGTGGCGATCAGGCCGCAGCAGCGACGGAGCCTGCGGCAGCACGGCGAGGAGCGCCGCCTCGGATTCGCTCAGTCGCTGCGCCGGTTTGCCCAGGTAGGCGCGGCTCGCCGCCTCGACACCCTCGAGGACGCCCCCCATCGGCGCGAAGGCGAGGTAAAGCTCGAGGATCTCGCGCTTCGAGCAGCGCAGCTCGATCTGCAGCGCACGCGCGATCTGGCGCAGCTTGCCGGCCGCCGTTCGCGGTGTCGGCTCGAGCAGACGCGCAACCTGCATCGTCAGAGTCGAGCCGCCGGAAACGATGCGGCCATGCTGCAACCCGAGCACGCCGGCACGCAGGAGAGCCCACGGATTGACTCCCGGATGCCACCAGAAGGCACGGTCTTCGAAGCCGATCAGCCCTTCGATGTAACGCGGCGATACTTCGTCGAGGCGCACCGGGTGCCGCCAGATGTGCTCACGGTCGGGAAAAGCGCGCAGCGGCGTGCCGTCGCGCGCCAGCACCAGTTGCGCCCGTGGCGCCGAGCGCGTTGGCAATGGCGGCGGCAAGAGCTGGTCGGCGAGCAGCAGCAGCGCCAGCAGCGCCGCCAGCCACAGCCTCGGAGTGCAGCTCATTGCCTGGCGCCAGCGCCATCGGTTCCGCTGTCGCCGGCAATCACCAGCGTCTCGTCACCACCGGCGAGGCCATAGATCTGCGGCTGATACATGTCTTCGGCGTAGGTTGGTGGGACGACGAAACGACCCGGCGTGACGGCGCGCACACGATAGAAGAACAACATCTTTCCGCTGAGCCGGGCGGCGACGACGAAGCGGTCATCGCGAAACTCGACGTGCCTGATGTTGCTGTTCTGCATGGCCTGGCGCGGATCGATGCCATCGACGGTGATCACCGACTGCTCCCCCTGGACCAGATTCGCATTCTCGATCTCGAGGCCGGCGGGAACGTGATCGACGATCAGGCCGTTCGCGTGGCGCCCGCTGCTGCTCACCTGCAGGCGGACGATGGCGCTCTCGCCGACGCGCAACGTCCGCTTGCCGAGTGGCTGGCCATCGGCGGTGAACCAGTCGCGCCGGAGGTCGAAGGCATCACGCCGTGCCGCCGGAATGCGCGCCGGGTTGCCACCCAGGTTGAGTTCGACGAAAAGCCGTTCCTTGTGACTGTTCCGGATCGTCACCCCGCCGGCGACCTCGGCTGCCGACAGCGCCTGGAACTGCGGCCCGCGACCGCCGATCGGCTGCGTCCTGCCGGCCAACAGCAGTTCGGCAGACCACTCGCCGCTACTGCGACCGGCAAAGTCCCGGCCGAGCAGGAAGAGCGCGAGTTGCTCCTGCGTGCTGAAGTGCCGCCGCTCGTCGACGGCAGCGGCAACCTGGCGCAGCAGGTCCTCGCGCCCCTCGGCCTTGACCTGATGCCGGTCGAGCAGGACGTAGATCAGCGCCCAGTCCCGCAGGTTGCTGCCATAATCGCCCCACCAGGCGCCCTCCGGTCCGCCACGCGGTTTGCGGATGCCGGCATCGATCGCGCTCACGGCACGCGCTTCGTCACCCATCAGCCGCAACGCCAGACCAAGCTGCACCAGCGCCAGACCCGAGTGCGCTGCCGCCCGCGATTCGTGCAACTGCCGCAGCGTCGCCAGCGGCGCCCTGCCCTGGCGGGCGAGAACATAGGCACCATAGGCGAGGACTCCGAAACGTCCCGAGCCAGCGTAGCGATGATCGTTCCAGATGGCGTTCTGGTTGTAGCTGACGGCTCCCGTCGGCAGGCTTGCGACACCTTCCTGCAGCCCCTTGAGGAGAAAGTCGAGCGCCCGCTTCTCGACTTCCGGCGGCACGGTGAAACCCTGTTCGCGCGCGTCGAGCAGGAAGTTGGCGACATAGGCCGTCAGCCAGTACTGGTACTCGGAGACGTTGCCCCACAGGCTGAAGCCGCCATTCGGCGCCTGCATTCCGGCGACTCGGGCGATCGCCCTGGCCAGTATCTCGGCGCGTTGCGCGGCCGTGTAGACGGTGAGACCAAACTGCCTGGCTGCCGCCTCGTCGATGAAGACATGCGGATAGGCGCTGCTCGTCGTCTGCTCGGCACAGCCGTAGGGGTAGCTCAGAAGGCCACGCACGGCGCTGCGGACGTCGATCGGCGCCTTGTCGGAGAGGACCAGCGTCGCATTCACGCTCTGGCGCAGCAGGCCACCGAGTTCCGCATCGCGCAACTCGACGCTCTCGCCGGCAGCGATGGTCAGGCGCCTGACCACCGACTGCCGCGGCGTCGGCGCCTGCACGAGAAGCGGGAAGCTCCGCTCGATCCGCCGCAGTGGACTGTCGACGCGCACCTTCAGCTCGCTCGGACCGAGCGCGCTGCCGGCCTCGACCGGGATGTACAGGATGCGCTTCTGTTGGTCCTTGAGCGAGAACTGCTGCTCGCCATTCCTGATCAGCAGACCGTCGCGACTGCTCAGCGCAAGCCGGATCTCCTGTTCCCTGCCGGCCAGATTCTGCACCTCGAGCGCCAGCACGGCGCTGTCGCCAGCCGACAGAAAACGTGGTGTCGCCAGCTCGACAACGAGCGGCGCAGCAACGATGACCTCGGCCTCCTGCATGCCGAAGCGGTCGCTGCTGGCGACGACCGCCATCAGGCGGAGGCTGCCATTGAAATCGGGGACCGGCAGGGAGACCTCGGCCTCGCCCTTGTCATCGAGCAGGAGCGGACCACTGAAGAGGTCGACCAGCCGGAGCTTCTTCGGCAGGCTGCGGGTCGGCTTCGGCGCCGCGTCGCCGCCGAACTTCAGCTTGCCCTTCTGCCCATCCATCTTCTCGATCAGACGTCCGTAGATGTCGTAGGCGTCGGCACCGTAACGCAGCTTGGCGAAGAAGAAGGAAAAGGGATCGGGGCTCGCATAGCGCGTGATGTTGAGGATGCCGACGTCGACCGCCGACAGCGTCACCAGCGCCTTCTGGCCGGCGGCTTCGGGAACCCTGACGCGGACCTTGAGCATCTGCTCGGGCTCCATCTTCTGCGGTGCCTCGAGCGCCACGGCGAGCTTGCGGTTGCCACGCTCGAGCGGAACGTAGAGCAACCCGAGGGCGCGTGCCGGCGTCAGCCTTTCTCCGCTGCCGCCGGGACGCAGGACCATCACCGAAACGTACAGGTCATGCCGCTTCCACGCCCTGTCGAGCGGGATGTCGATCGTCCGCCCGTCGGCGCCGACCGACATGCGCCGTACCCACAGCGCCCGGTCACCCTCGACAGTGACCAGAGCCTGCCCGGCGTGCGGCGGCACGATCGTCAGCCGCGCCGTGTCACCAGGCGAGTATGCGGGCTTGTCGAGCTTGAGGGCCACCCGGTCGGGGCGCACCCCCTGCGCCTCGTCGTCCTTTGCTGCCCAACCGGCGTAGAAGCGGAAGCGCATCGTCTGACGGGTTTCGGGATCGAGAATCTCGACGCGGTAGCGGCCGTACCTGACCGGCAGGCTGAGCTTTCCGCGGCCGCCGGCGCGCACCGTCACCTGCGTCGTCGCGACGAGTTCATCGGTCTCGGTGAAGCCCGAGTTCCAGCCACGCTGATCGTCGAAGCGCCAGTAATGGTTGCGGTTCTCACGGAACAGGCGAACCGGCAGCGCCGTTCCGGCTTTCAGATTTCCGTCGGCGTCCGCCCGCACGACTTCGAAATCGGCGGCGGACGCTTCCCGCGCGTAGGCGCCGACGAACAGCGGCCGCAGCCCGACCAACACCGGCGCCGGCCACCAGACCCGCTCGACACTTCGCACCACCGGTCGACCACCGCTCTCCAGCAGGCTCAGTGTCGTGCGCACGGCGAACGGTGAGCGGCGCTTGGCGACCGACTGCAGGTCGACGGCAAGCGTCGCCTTGCCCTGTTCGCCGAGCCGCTGCTCGGGCAGCTCGCTGCGCGTCCTGACATGCTCCTCGTCGGCGTCACCAAAGACGAAGCCGGGAAGCTTCTGCGCCAGCGGGTTGCGGCTGCGTTCGCTGGTGACGACGCCGAGCAGCCGGTTGCCGGCCGCTGCTGCGCCATAGAGGTAGCGACCCCGGACATCGATCCGCCACTCGTGTTCGCCCGCCAGCGGCTCGCTGCCGGTTGTCAGCTCGAGCTGCATTCGTTCCGGCAGGAACTCCTCGACGGCGAACGGCATGCTCGTTGCAGCCAGCCTGGCTGCCGGATCGGCCCGTAGCTCGAGGCTCCACGAACCGGTGGCGGCATCGCCCGGCAACTCGATCGTCCGCCGGTAGTAGCCGCTGAAGCCGTCTTCCGCCTGCCAGCTCGCGGTCCACTGCGCCTTGCCGTCGGGGCGGCGCAGGATCGCCTGGATCGGTTGTGCCGGCACCGGCTGGCCGTCGGCATCGCGCGCAATCACCGAAACCTCGAAGCGCTCACCCGGCCGGTAGAGGTTGCGACCGCTGAAGGCGAAAAGGCGCACCGGCGAGTACGGCATGCCGGCGACGTCGAACTCGGAGAGATCGAGGGCCGGCTCCTTGAGGGCGATCAGCGACATCTGCTCGCCCTTGCGCGCCAGTAGTACACGGGCAGCCGCCGGCTTTTCGGCAAAGGCTGCGCGGCCATCGCGGTCGGTCTGGGTGCTGCCGAGCGTCCGGCCCTGGCGGTCGATCCAGCTCACCTCGACGCCAGCCTGCGCCTGTCCATCGGTCAACGAGCTGACGTAGGCGTCGGCGCCACGATTCGGGTACTGCCGCAGGTGCAGGCCAAGATCGCTGACGTAAAAGTAGGTCGTCTGGTAGTCGTCGCGAAACCGGTTTGGCTGCGACATGACCGCCACGTAAACCCCCGGCTCGCGCAGCGCGGCGATGCCCTCGACCGGAATGAAGGTGACGCCACGCCGATTCGCCTTCTGTTCGGTGAGAAAGCGGCCGACGAAGCTGCTGCTGGTCATCCGGTGAATCTGATCGAGCTCCCAACTGCCGACGGCACCCTTGAGACGGCTGCCGGCATAACGATAGCCCTCCTCACCATCGCTCGCCTGGTCGCCGTGCCGCTCGCCACCGTCGTCCTCGGCGACCGCCGCAACGGCACCTGCGGGCGAGGCGATCACCTGTTCGAGGAAGCGTGGAAGCTGATCGGCCTTGACCTTGAGGAACTGGATGTCCACCTCGGGGACGTTCACCGTTGTCACCGGCAGGCCGCCACTCTGTCCCGCTGGCAGGACCGTGCCACGACTGGCGAAGTAGAAGGCCGGTGCGACGGCCGCCGTCAGGATCGAGAAGCGTGCCTCGCTGTCGAGCGGGCGGCCGTTGCGGGCTTTCAGCCCGGGCTGCACACGAACCACGTAGCGGGTCTGCGGCTTGATGTGCGGGAAGAACAGCAGGCGGGGGTTGTCACCGACGACCCAGGCGCCGGCAACCGGCTTGCCGCCCTCGAGTACATCGTCATTGCCGAGGCGCCGGCTGCCGCCAGCAGCGGCCGCCGGCACCGCGTCTTCGCCGGTTTCGCCGTCTGCTTCGCCATCGCGAGCTGCGACCGGCTTCGCCTCGGGCGGCATCTCCAGCACCTGCAGGAAGCGCTCGTGATCTCCCCGGGCCTCGAGCGGCAGGCTGAAGGAGATCGCCAGCGCCGGCGATCCGTCCAGTTCCCGGTGCGCGCCGTCGACCACCGCGAACAGCACGTCGCCGGTGTCGGCCTCATCCCTGCCACTTCCCGCCAGGTGTCCGATCGCCATCAATCCGGCAACGGCCACCACGATACCCGCGACCAGAGCGAGTACCTGCTTCAACCTGCGCCGTCCACGCTGCCCTGTCGTCTGCATGCCTCTTCTCCCCGCAAATCCATTGAGGATTCTAGCAGGCGTGCACGAGCGATGGCCGCGCCTCGGCGGGTCGGCAACGGCAGCTGCAGCGTCCTGACGTTCAGCCCTCGTCGCTGCCGCGGCGAGGGCTCAGGCCTGACTCTCCGTGTTCGCGCAATCCACCTGGAACAGGGCACGGTCCTCCAGACGAACAGCCGTCAGATGACGGCCCCAGAAACAGCCGGAGTCGAGCGCCAGCAGCCTGTCCTCGATGCGCAGACCGAGCGCCGACCAGTGGCCAATGATGACGACGTCTTCGGCGCTGCGTCGCCCCGGAACGTCGAACCACGGCAGATGGTCCACTGGTGCGTCTACCGCCTCACCCTTGGTCTTCAGGTCCATCGCACCGGTCAGCGAGCAGAAGCGCATCCTGGTCATCGCGTTGACGATCACCCGCAGGCGCGACCAGCCTTGCAGCTCATCACTCCAGCACAGAGGCTCGCTGCCCCAAAGGTTGGCCAGGAACTCGCCGCAGGACGGTCCCTGCAGTGCCGTCTCGACCTCCGCCGCCAGCGCCCGCGCGGTCGCGGTCGTCCACTGCGGCAGCAGCCCGGCATGCACCAGGCAGAAGCCGCCCTCGAGGTGACACAGTTCCCGGTGCCGCAACCAGGCGAGCAGTTCGTCGCGATCCGGCGCGGCAAGGATCTCGTCAAGCGTGTCGCCCTTGCTGCGCCGGCCCAGGCCTGCCGCGACCATGAGCAGGTAGAGGTCGTGGTTGCCAAGCACGGTGGTGGCAGCCGGGCCGAGATCACGCACGAAGCGCAGGGTCTCGAGCGAGCGCGGGCCACGATTGACCAGGTCGCCAACCAGCCACAGCCGGTCCTTGCCGCGGTCGAAGCGGCACTTGTCGAGGAGAGACAGCAGCGAGTCCAGGCAGCCCTGGATGTCGCCGATAGCGTAGGTCGCCATTCTTCCGGCTCAGCAGCCGGCGGCGCTCTGCGTCTGCCAGCGCCAGGCATCGCGGCACATCTGTTCGATGCCGCGCTGCGCCTGCCACCCGAGAAGGCCGGCGGCGAGGGCCGGATCGGCATAGCACGACGCAACGTCGCCGGGGCGCCGTGGGGCGAGGACAAAAGGAATCGGTCGACCACTCGCCGACTCGAAGGCGCGCACCATGTCGAGCACCGAATAACCGCAACCGGTACCCAGATTCACGGTCAACAGTCCCTTTTTCTCGCGCAGATGATTGAGTGCGGCGACGTGCCCATCGACCAGGTCCATCACGTGAATGTAGTCCCGGACGCCGGTCCCGTCGGCTGTCGGGTAATCGCTGCCAAAGACGTTCAGGTGCGGGCGGAGTCCTTGAGCGACCTGTGCCACATAAGGCATGAGGTTATTGGGAACGCCGTTGGGTTCCTCGCCGATCAGGCCACTCTCGTGCGCCCCGACGGGATTGAAGTAGCGCAGGCGGGCAATCCGCCAATCGGCGTCGGCGGTGCACAGGTCGGCCAGGATGTCTTCGATCATCAGCTTGCTGGCACCATAGGGATTGGTCGCCGAGCGCGGAAAATTCTCGCTGATCGGTACTGAAGCGGGATCGCCATAGACCGTCGCCGACGAGCTGAAGATCAGAGTCCTCACCCCTGCCTCGACCATCGCATGGCAAAGGGAAATCGCCCCTCCGACATTGCAGTCATAATAACGCAGGGGTTGCGCGACGGATTCACCCACCGCCTTGAGACCGGCAAAATGGAAAACGGCGCCAATCGGGGCGGCGGCAAATGCGCGCCGCAAGAGGCCCTGATCGCGGACATCGCCCTGGAAGAACGATGGCTTGCGACCCGCTATTGTCGCGACCCGCTCGAGGACCTCCTCCCGGCTGTTCGAGAGGTCGTCGACGACGCTCACCTCGTGGCCGGCAAGGATCAGTGCAACGCAGGCATGCGAGCCGATATAGCCGCAGCCCCCGGTCACCAGGATGTTCATCTTCTGGCTCCTTGTCGTCAACTCGAGGCCCGTTGTTGTCATTATGGACGGACGGCAGCGACGACCGGTATCTGGATAATCGCCCACAGCACAGGTTGCGGCTGCCCGCCCTGGTACCGCCAGCGGCAACGGAGCGGGAGGAAGCGATCAGCGCCCGCGCTCGGGTCAGAAGCATGCCCTCATTGCGGAGGGCCAGCAGTGCCTGTGGTTGGCGGCCAGTGATGGCGCCAACCACGAGGACTGGAATATCTGCTGTCAGACGAGAAACTCGTTGCGGTCACGGCCGCTGCTTTCGAGGCTGGTGAGCCAGTTCGGCGCCTTGCCGCGACCGGACCAGCTTTCTCCGTTCGGTCCGCGGTACTTGACTGCCACTGCCACCTTCGCCTTCATCGGCATCGCAGCCGCGCCAGCGACCTTGAAACCGAGGTCGGCAGCGGTCAGACCATGCTCGGAAATGAGCTTTCTTGCTTGCGCAATGGCATCGGAAACTTCCGCCTGGCGCGCCTCTTCAATCTGTTTTTCCAGCAGCGCCCTTTGCGCAAGCAGTTCCCTGTAAGTGGCCATATACTCCTCCTTGAGAAAGCCGCATTTATACACCAATAATGGATCATTGCAAACATTCCATCGCCGTAGGGTCACGGCCGGTGAAGATGGCAGGCCGCCGCGAGTAGTGCAAAACCACTCGCCAGAGCCGGCGCCGGCTGCGGTCGCGGGATGTCTGGAGCGCCATCGCGGCGATGATAATCCGTGGGATAAAGGATTAACCGCTGGCTGCCTTCCGACACCGGAGCGCCGGTGCCCGGGCATTGGCCGCAGGCGCTCCCCGGCTCCGGCGGGGTTCAGGAACCGTCGCCCAGGACCCGGTAGCGACCGGCGTGGAAAATCAGGGGTTCCGCCAGCTCGTTGCGCGAAAAACGTCTGACGCGGCCGAGAAAGATGACGTGGTCACCGCCTGGATAATGCGCCTCGCTGCTGCACTCGAACGACGCGGCGCAAGCATCGAGCAACGGCACGTCGCCAATGCCGACGATGGTGCGTACGCCCGCGAAACGATCGGGATCGGGACTGGCAAAGCGATCCGAAATCCATTCCTGATCCGCTGCCAGGACGTTCACCGCATAATGCCGGGCACGGCGAAAAGCCTCCAGTCGCGGCGAACTGCAGGCAAGGCTCCAGAGGATCAGCGGCGGCTGCAGGGAGACCGAGTTGAATGAGCTGATCGTCACCCCGACCGGCTGCCCATCGGGCGCCAGCGCAGTGAGTACGGTGACCCCGGTGGCAAAGCCGCCGAGTGCATCGCGAAAGGCACGACAGCTCATCTCGCGCGGCGTCGGCGATGGATCCAGCATCGACTCGGGGCGCAGGAGCGCCGCTACGGACTCGCCGGGTAGCATGTCTTCCGGGGTGTCGAGCGGTGGACGCATCAAGCGGCCAGGAAGAGCTGCTGCAGCATGCTAAGATCGACTGTCGAAAAAGAGACCATTGGCTTTCACGATGCTAAACGGCGCCCGGACTGCAGCGGTAAGTGGTCACCAGCCTGCTGCTCAGTGCAGTTTGCTCGACCGAAATCGCCTCGCCGCCTGTGCTGACGAACAGAATCGACGGCTATTATGGCGTCGTCGTCGGCTACTGTCGACACGGGCGTCGTGCGGCTGCCGCCGTCATCCCCTTGCGGCCCGCCTCGGCAACCGCACCAGGCTATTGCCGGCGATGCTGATCTACGCTGTCCGCTGGCTGTTCTTTCCGGGGGCGCAGCGGGATGCGGTCGCGCACCGCCGGATCGCCGCGCGGCACAACCGGGGCTGCCGCCGGTGAGCGCCGTGACCGCCGTCAGCCCCGGGTTTGCCGCACAGGTGATCGCCTGGCAAAAAGCCAAGGGGCGCCACGACCTGCCGTGGCAGCAAAGCCGCGAGCCCTACCACATCTGGCTGTCCGAGATCATGTTGCAGCAGACACAGGTGCGCTCCGTGATTCCCTACTATCAGCGCTTCCTCGCCCGCTTTCCGACGCTCGCGGCGCTCGCTGCGGCGCCACTGACGAGCGTCCTCGAATCGTGGTCCGGCCTCGGCTACTACGCCCGTGCGCGCAACCTGCACCTGTGCGCGCAGACCATCGTCGGCGACTACGGCGGCAGCTTCCCCAGCGACGCGCAGCTCACTGCGCGCCTGCCCGGAATCGGTCGCTCGACGGCGGCGGCGATCAGCGTCTTCGCCTTTGGTCGCCGGGCGGCGATCCTCGATGGCAACGTCCGGCGGGTGCTCGCAAGATGCTTTGCCGTCGCGGGCAGCGCTTCCCTCGCCGCCGATCAGCGCCGGATGTGGGCGCTGGCGGAATCGCTGCTGCCGGCAACCGAACTCGAGGCCTATACACAAGGGATGATGGACCTCGGAGCGACGGTGTGCGTGCATCGGCAGCCCGCTTGCGACCGCTGTCCGCTGGCCTCCGTCTGCAGCGCACGGCAACAGGGACGACAGGCCGAACTACCCGACCGGGTGATGAAGAAGCCGCTGCCGCAGCGCAACGGCAGCGTCATCGCGCTCACCGATGGCCAGCAGGTGCTGCTCGAACGCCGTCCGGCGAGCGGTATCTGGGGTGGGCTCCTGAGCCTGCCCGAGCTTGCACCGGAGTCGGCCGACGCGCTTGCGCAGCGCAACGGCTGCCGGCTGCTGGCGACAACCGAACTGCCGTCGATCAGCCATCGCTTCACCCATTTCCGTTTGACCCTGGCCGTCCTGCAGGGCGACGTCCAGGTCGTCGGCCGGCCGGCGGGTGAGGATCGCTGGCAATGGCTGCCGCTGCAGCACGAGCGGATCGCCGAAGCGGCGCTGCCGACGCCGATCAGACGCCTCTTGCTGTCGTTGCGCCCGGCTGCGGGCGAGACCGCCTGGCCGTCGCCGGCTGTCAGTCGGGAGCGTCGCGCAGCAACTGCTCAAACGCTCCCGCTGGCATCGGACGACCGAACATGAAGCCCTGATAGCCGTGGCAGCCATGGCGCTCGAGGAACTCGCACTGGGCTGCCGTTTCGACGCCTTCGGCGATCACCTTGAGGCCAAGGCTGCGGCCCATGGTGACGATCGTCTGCGCGATGATGGCGTCACTCTGGTTGTCCGGCAACCGGCTGACGAAGGCACGGTCGATCTTCAGCTGATCGAGCGGCAGTCGTGTCAGATAGGACAGTGACGAGTAACCCGTACCGAAGTCGTCCATCGAGAAGCTGACTCCGAGCTGCTTGATGGCGTTCATCCTGGCAATCGTGTCGGCGACGTTGTCGAGCACCAGGCTCTCGGTCAGTTCGAGCTTGAGCCGCGTCGGGTCGGCGCCGCTGCGTTGCAGTACTTCGTGCAACTGGTCGACGAAATCGGCCTGGCGAAACTGGCGCGCACTGACATTCACCGCCACCTGCAGTTCTCGCACACGACGGTCATCGTTCCAGGCTGCGAGCTGCGCGCAGGCGGTTGCCAGAACCCATTGGCCAATCGGGACGATCAGACCGGTATCCTCAGCCAGCGGAATGAAGTTGCCGGGCGGGACCAGACCATGCTCCGGATGCTGCCATCGCACGAGGGCCTCGGCGCCGAAGACCCGACGCCGGGAGTCGACCTGCGGCTGATAGTGGAGGAGGAACTGGTCCTTCTGCAGCGCCAGGTGCAGATCCTCCTCGAGCTGCCGCCGGTCCCTGGCTGCCTGATTCATGCTTGCCGTAAAGAACTGAACGTTGTTGCGTCCAGCCGACTTGGCGTGATACATCGCCGCGTCGGCGTTGCGCATCAGCAGTTCGACCGTGTCACCGTCACCGGGGAAGACGGCGATACCGATGCTCGAGGTCGTGTGCATGGCCTGACCATCGATCTCGTACGGCTGCGACAACGCGTGCAGAATCTTGGCCGCCACGCGTTCGGCGGCGACGGCGTCGGCCCGCGCAAGGACGACGACGAACTCGTCGCCGCCGAGCCGGGCGACGATGTCGCTCGCCCGGACACTGCCGCTCAGCCGCTGCGACACCTGTAGCAGCAGCGCGTCGCCGACGTGATGGCCGAGCGTATCGTTGATGTTCTTGAAGCGATCCAGGTCGAGGAACATGACCGCCAGCGGGCAGCCATCACCCTCGCGTCGCGCCGCCGCCAGCGCCTGCTCGAGACGGCCCTGCAGGTTGGAGCGATTCGGCAGCTCGGTCAGCGTATCGAAATGCGCCAGATGCCGGATCCGTTCCTCGGCAGCCTTGCGCTCGGAGATATCGACGAAGCTGCCGATGTAGTTCTCGATGGCGCCGTCGACGCCACGAATCGTCGAGATCGACAGCCATTTCGGATACAGCGTGCCGTTCTTGCGGCGGTCCCAGATCTCGCCCTGCCAATGGCCACTACTGCTGATCGCCTGCCACATGGTGCGGTACTCGTCCGCCGATGCTCGTCCCGAGGACAGAAGGCGCGGGTCACTGCCACGCACCTCGTCGGAGCTGTAGCCGGTGAGGCGCGAGAACGCCCGGTTGACTTCGATGATGCGGTTGTCGCGGTCGCTGACCATGATCGCCTCGGCACTGTTCTCGAAGACTGCCGCGAGCAGGCGCAGACGCTGCTCGGTCAGCCGTCGTTCGCTGATGTCGCGCCAGAGGGTATGCAGGATCACCTCACCACGCAGCGTGATCGGCGTCAGGGTGACTTCCACCGGAAGCGCGGCGCCGTCGCGGCGCTGGTGTGTCCACTCGAAACGGTGGTAACCGAACTCCTTCGCGGCAGCCATCATCGCTTGTGCCTTGTCGTTCGACGGCTGACCATCGGGCTGGTACGGTGGCGACATGTCATCGGGACTGTGACCGAGAAACTCCTCCTTGGACGGGTAGCCAAGCAGTTCGAGAGTGGCCGTGTTGCAGTCGATGAAGGCGCCGTCCTTGAGCAGCAGCAGTGGATCCTTGGCGTCTTCGAAGAGCCGCCGGAACGCCTCCTCGCTTTCGCGCAGTTGCTTCTCGGCCAGCAGGCGGTCGGTCACGTCCTCCTTGACGGCCAGGTAACGCGTCACCTCACCGTGATCGCCGAAAAGCGGCGCGATCGAGGCGCTCTCCCAGAACAGCGTGCCGTTCTTGCGCCTGTTGTGCAGCAATCCGGTCCACACCTTGCCCTGGAGCAGCGTCCGCCAGAGAGTCTCATAGACCTCGGCTGACACGTCGCCGGACTTCAGGATGCGCGGGTTCTGGCCGATGGCTTCGAGCCGGGAGTAGCCGGTGACGCGGGTGAAGCTCGGGTTGACGTACTCGATGTCGCCGTTGCGGTTGGTGATGACGATGGTGACCGGACTCTGCTCGACCGCCTGCAGGAGGTTGCGTGACTCCTCCTCCGCCTGCTGGCGTTCGGAGATGTCGGCGAAGACCCAGATACTGCCGTCGTGCGGCCGGCCGGCATCGATCGCGCGGCCGGTCAGCGCGCCCCAGAAGAGGCTGCCGTCCTTGCGTCGGAGGGTCAGTTCCGTACTGAAGTTTCGCCCTTCGCCGACAACCGCGTAGGCGCACTCGCCGACCCTGACGAAGATCTCGTGGCTGGGGTAGAAGCACGCGGACGATTCACCGATCAGCTCACCCGCCTGATAACCGAAGATCTCCTCGAGGCGCCGGTTGCACGACACCACTCGTCGCTGCCGGAGGTGAACGATGCCGACCAGCGCATTGCCGAGCAGGGTTTCCATCTCGGCCAGCAACTGGCGATTGCGCTGCTCCATCTGCTGGCGCTCGCTGAGATCGGCAACCAGGTCGGCGATGATCGGCGTTTCCCCTTCGCCCGCCTGGACGACGAAGAGCGTATGCAAGGTCGGGATGCGACGGCCATGCAGCGAAAACACTTCAAATTCGCCGGTCCATTGGCCATCGGTGACGGTCGCGGGCAGGACAACCTCCTGCAGCCGGCGACCGTTCTCCGGACTGCAGAAGCCGATCAGCGAGTGCCCGCCGCACGCCGCTTCTGCCGGAAGGTCGAGCATCCGGCGCAGCGCCGGGTTGGCGTAGCTCAGTGCCCCATCCACGTCCAGCATCGCGATGCCCTGGCTGGCGTTGTCGGCCAGCCGCTCGAATACCGCCAGTTGCTCGCCCTTCGCGCGCTGCAGCCTGTCGCTGCGCAGCAGGTCGGCAAGAACCTTCGCCTCGCGCGCCTCGCTGCGCCAGAGACGAATCAGCAGGGTGACGAACAACACCAGCAGCAACAGCCCCGACATGCCGACGACGAGTGCCCGCGCTCGCCAGCCGGTCAGAAGCTCGTCACGGCCAGCACCGATGATGAAATAGAAAGGGTAGCGCTCGAGCTGCTGATAGCTGTAGATGCGCTCGACGCCATCGGTCTGGGCAGCAAAGTGCAGGGTGGCGCTTCGCTCGCCACGGCTCATCTGCTGGCGAACGGGATGTTCCGGATGCAGCGTCCGGTTGACCTCGTCAGGAATGTGCGGCCAACGGACGACCAGCCGCTGATCGTCACTGCGCCGGAAGGAGATCGACCCCTGTCGGCCGAGGTCGACGCTGCGGAAGATCTCCTGGTAGCGTGCCAGATCGATGACGGCGCTGACCAGTCCGAGAAAGGCGCCCTGCTGGTCCCGCAGCGCGCGCGCGACGATCAGGCTTGGCCGGCCCGTTGCCCGTGAATCGATGACCTCGGAGAAGAAGAGCCCGGCCTGCGGGTCGTCCCTGAGCCGGAGGAAATAGTCGCGGTCACTCACCTCGATACGTGGCGTCCTCACCCAGTCCGAACTGTAGAGCAGCCTTCCCTCGGCATCGAACACCCGCAGACCGACGAGTTCCTCGAAACTCAGCAGGCGCAGGTCGAGTTCCTCGCCGATCTGCCGCGCGTACCGCTCGGCCGCCTGCCTGCTCAGCAGTGCGGCAGGCAGGAAGCGGACCAAGCCCTGGAGAACCGCATCGGTCCGGCGGAGCGTGGCGTCGAGCCGCGTCTCAAAGATCGCCGCGTAGTTGCGGGTCTTCGTCTCGGCCTCGCGAAGCTGTTCGTGATAGCTCAGCCAGAGCTGGTAGGCGAGCAACAGCAACACCGCCAGCAGCAGACAGCCGAGCCAGATCAGCAGCCTCCTGCGCTGGCGGCGATCGATGGCATGCGCTGTCCACTGGCTCATGGGTCAATACTGCAGGACTTCGCGGGTGAAGGCAAGAAAGCAGGCGGCCCGCTGACGGTCATGACAGTTGAGACACCCGTGATGATGAAAGTCATGACCGTTTCCCTTGTATGCTTTCTTTCGTGGCTTTTGGTTCATCTGGGAGAGGGCGGGAAGGA
>ERZ761609.1398-NODE-1398-length-21385-cov-70.164088_pt1 | contig 21385 bp, 18 predicted proteins | sample MGYA00511163_ERZ761609 | MGnify/ENA primary metagenome ERZ761609 (study PRJEB28899, sample SAMN02445070) | bioreactor sludge metagenome | biome: EBPR sludge | place: Australia: Brisbane, Thorneside Wastewater Treatment Plant | collected 2011-12-16 ... | reverse complement strand
ACAAGGCCCGGTTTCTGACGCTGAAAGACGCAGGTTTTTATGATTGTTATGTCCCCCTCCGAGCAGCGCAAATCATAAAAATCATAAAGATCAGCGTCGGAAAAAACAGGTACTCGCCAAGTCAGGGCTTAACCGGAAGTTACGGCCTGACCTCGGTTCGGGGTAGTGAAGGGGTGACTCAGCAAGTTTCAGCGGGTCAGTCACCCCTTCACTAAGCCAGAGAACCCCCAAAACAAGGCCCGGTTTCTGACGCTGAAAGACGCAGGTTTTTATGATTGTTATGTCCCTCTCCGAGCAGCGCAAATCATGAAAATTGTAAGGAGGAGTGTAGGTTTCGGGTTCCCTCGCGCTGCAAACCGCCTACCGCCAACTGATTTCGGGTTTCGTACCTTTGCCACATGGATCACCAAACGATGTATTATCAAAAACGAGCCGGCGAGTACGAGCAGATTTACCAAAAGCCTGAAAGACAGGCCGATCTGCAACAGTTAAAGGCATACTTGAGCCGCCAATGGATGGGGAAACATATTGTGGAAATAGGTTGCGGCACAGGGTATTGGACGGAAATACTGGCCCGGCATTGCGCCTTGGTGACGGCAACAGACATCCATCAGGAAGTCATCGAACAAGCCAAATTGAAAGCATACCCCCGGCAAAATGTACAGTTTGAGATCATGGATTTTTATCACCCTGAGAGACGGCAGCCACGGTTGGAGGGGCTTTTTGGGGGATTCGTATGGTCGCATGTTCCGTTGCAAGGTCTCCGCGATTTTTTACTCCTTTGTTTAGATCAGATAGAAGCAGGCGCTGAGCTTATTTTTATGGATAATCAATATGTTGAAGGAAGCAGCAGCCCCATTCATCGAACGGATGAACACGGAAACACCTGCCAATTGCGCACGCTGAAGTCGGGAGAAACTTTTGAAATCATCAAAAATTTCCCCGATAAAATATCTGTCCAACAATCCATTTCAGACTTATGTACAGATTTTGAATGGCTTGAATTGAAATATTTCTGGGCGGCAAAATTTAAAAAACCGGCGTAAGGCGCGCACTAACAGTGTATTATACGCGATGAAACCCCCGCAATCCCTCCATCGGGGCCGCCAGAAATGTACCCGCTTGAAGTCCGGCCTCCGACAAAACCCCTTCCAAAACCCCGCGAAAATAAAATGCCACCGACCCCGTAAAATGCACCGGTAATCGCCGGGCATCGGGATAGGGCAGTACGCAACGCCGAACGAAAAGATGAAACTGCCGCTGCAATAACTCCTGTACGAATGCACTCACCAAATGCGCCGAGAGAAAGGGTGTAAAACCAGCCAAAAACCGGCTCGGTGTTTCGCCCCGATATACCCGCTCGATCACCGCATCTCTCGAAAGCCCGTATTCCGCATCGAAGGCTTGTTCTAATTCAGCGGGCAGTTCCCGGTTGAGCCAGGCGATGATGAGTTCCCTGCCCAGCACGGCACCGCTGCCCTCGTCGCCGAGAATGTAGCCATAGCCGCCGCTGTTTTGCAACACCTGCGCGCCATCGTACCAAACCGAATTGGACCCCGTGCCGAGAATGCAGGCAATGCCGGCCTGCCGACCACACAAAGCCCGCGCTGCCCCCAGCACATCCGTCTCTATTTCGATGGCGGCGGCAGAGGGAAAGGCTGCGGAAAATGCTGCGTGCAGGCGCTTTCTGGAGCTTTCTGCCTTACAACCGGTGCCGTAAAAAAAGATGCCGTCAACGGTGTCGCCGGTTTGACCGGCAATGACCGCCAATTGCGCACTGATTTCCTCATCCGACATGAAAAAGGGAGGAATTCCAGGCGTTTTGAACTCAGATACCAGTTCTCCGGCCTGCATCAGCGACCAATCGGCTTTGGTAGCGCCGCTGTCAATGATGAGCACGCGGTTCATACCTGAATGGACGATTCGACGCCGGAACGCGATTCGAGCGCTTTGCGAACGCTGCCATGCTCCAGCAGCAGGGCCTCGGCGGTGGGATAGTCCAATTGCAGGGCATTCATCAGGATTTTGGCGCCCCGATCCACCAATTTGGTGTTGCTCAATTGCATGTCCACCATTTTGTTGTCGAGCACGCGGCCCATGCGAATCATGAGGGTGGTGGAAATCATGTTGAGCACCAATTTTTGCGCGGTGCCGGCCTTCATGCGGGTGCTTCCGGTGACGAACTCCGGCCCGGTGACCACCTCGATGGGAAAATCGGCGGCTGCGGCCAAAGGCGTGCCTGCATTGGAGGCGATACAGCCCGTGAGGATGCCGTTGGCCCGACAGTCGTGAAGACCGCCTATCACATACGGCGTAGTGCCGCTGGCCGCGATGCCCAACACCACATCTTGTTGATTGATAAAGTGTTGCTTGAGGTCTTTCCATGCCTGGGTGGGATCGTCCTCTGCAAATTCGATGGGTTTTCGTATCGCCGTGTCTCCGCCGGCGATGATGCCGATGACCCAGTTGTCGGCGACGCCATAAGTGGGCGGTATTTCCGAAGCGTCGAGGATGCCCAATCTGCCGCTGGTGCCGGCGCCAATGTAAAAGAGACGACCGCCGTTGTTCATTTTTTCTACCAATGCCTCCACAAATTTTTCAATTTGCGGCAGCGCTTTTTCTACTGCTAAGGGCACGGTTTGGTCTTCCTGATTGATACCTTTCAACAGTTCGGCAACCGGCATTTGCTCCAAATGCCTGTAATGAGAGGGTGCTTCTGTGAGTTTTTGCATGATCTGACAGTATTGGCTGCGCCAAAGTAGCAAGTTCCGGCAATTTGTACACTATACTGTGATAAAAAACAGCAAAAAGCAGCAGGCTCGCACGAAAAAAGCGGGACGTTCCGAAAAAATAATTCCTTTTTTTTCGTGTGAAGGAACTATCAATTCTGCTATTCATTTATTTGTATTAAACCAACTACTCGTTCCAAAACACTATATTTCAATGAATTACCGAGGAGGTAAGGAACCGGAGGGCACAGCTCTTCAGGGATGGCATGGCTTTGGCAATAAGTTTTGAGTTACATACCATTAAATATAGATCAACATGGAACAGCAGGCTTTCTACATCGTGTTTGCCATTATCGGCATGGCCATTGTCGGAATCGTTTCCTGGGCGGCAACCTACTCTTCCAGAAATGATTACGACGACTACTACCGCCATCCGGGAGGCTACCCGCCGCCCTACTACCCGCCGTATCCGCCGCACTATCCGCAGCCGCAACGGGAATCTCCCATCATGACCTTACTGGGCTTGGGCCTGGTGGTATTTCTGATCTTCTCGATGATGCAATACTGCGAGAGAGTGGAGGAGCGCAAGCGTTTACAGCGCATCCATGACGAAGATAACAACGTCGTGGGGGTGCCACCCACTGTTGATTCTTCCAACTGGGGTGATTCAACAAATTATGAGCCTCCGCTTACGGTACCTGTAACTGAATACGATGTTCAGCCCGAAAACGAACGTCCTCCTGTTTCGCCCCACGACGGCTTCTATTTCCAAAAGTCCGCCTCCCATGACGATGGTCGGATTTTGGACGCCGCGCAGCAATTGGAAACAAGCTTTCCGGGCAGGGTTTTCATCGGCGTTGTTGACGACGGCACCGGATTTCCCTACAAATTGCTGATCGGGCCTTACGACACCGAGGCGGCTGCCCAATCCGTACACGGTCGGGGCAGCAACATCTACCGTCCGGCAGACGAGGGCGTTCAGATTTACAATCCGCGATGACATTCCGTACGTTTGCTAAGCTCCTCCGGGGTTTCGTAAACGTACGTCTTTAATCCTTGATTTTCAGCACAATATTGTGCTTTACGCCCGATTCGCTCTGAAAGTACAATGTGAACTCCTCATCGTTGTAAGCTACTATGCGAAACAAAGCAACCTCGTCAAGCGAAACAAAATCTCCTGTGGCTGTTTTGAATTTGGAGAACACGCCCCGCACCCAAAGTTTGTTATTCTTGTTGGGTTCTATGATTCTCAACGTAAATTCTCCTGAAGCAGCAGAAGAACTGAGATCAAAACTGTTTCTTCCCATCCAGTACCTGTATTTTACCTGAAAAGTGGTTTTATCGCCGATCAGCGCCCGGAAAGCCATCTCGTCCGGAGCTTGAGTGGTATAGGCCATGCCGGTTTGCAGGCTGTAGGCCGTCTGGCCCGGAACAAATTCGTTGCCGGCACGTCCCGGAGTAGTCATTACCTGCGTGAGGGATAAGGCATTCCCGCCGATCATGGCCGTTTCGATCAATAGTTTGCGGAGTGCCCGGTCTTGCACTGCCAGCGTATTGGCCAGCGTAGTAGCGCCTTTTGCCTTGCTGACTACGGGGTCCAATTTTATCAATCCTTTCGTTTCAACCTCTGTGGTCAAAATCTGCACTTTGGCATGGTCTCCTGCATGCAAAACGGGTTGCAAGGCTTTAAATTCCTCAAAAGTCTGTACCCGCCCGTTTCGGAATACGATTTTGGCAATGGTGTTTTTGTACATCTTGTTGATCACGTCCTCGCCGGGGTAAGAATAGCTGACGGTTTGTTCGCCTATTTCCTTCACGGTGCAGGGGATCACTTCCGAACGCGTGAAAATACTGTCTGTTTGCGCTTGAACAGTGGCGAAAAACATAGACAGAAAGAGGCTGGTAAAGAGCGTAGATTTTTTCATGTAGAGATTGTTTTTGTGGTGAATAGGAAAGGAATGATAAACAATCAACAACATTACAGCGCTGCTGTTTGGCCTGCCGCTGCGGAGTTGCGTTAATCTTTTCTAAAAAGATGGTTTCAGGTTCAGCGTTCCGGGTTCCGGGTTCCGAGTTTCACGTTCCCTCGCGCTGTGCCACGACGTAGGCGTGGTTCGCGGAAATTCGCGTATTTCGCATTCATTCGCGTTAAAACTTCGCGTTCCGCGTTCCGGTTTTTCGACGCTGAAAGACGCAGGTTTTTATGATCGTTATGCCCCTCTCCGAGCAGCGGAAATCATAAAAATCATAAAGATCAGCGTCAAAAACAACGCGCGGGTTCCGGGGGTAGTGAAGGGGTGACTCAGCAAGTTTCAGCCCCGCAGTCACCCCTTCACTAAGCTGGAGACTCATCCACTCACTCCTCACTCACTCACCCACTGAAAACCACACCTCATTATCATCCTCCGGGTCGCCGTTGTAATTCACAGTAATCTCCTCCCCCGCAGGTATATCCCTCAGACTGTAAAAACTAATGACCCCCCCCTCAAAATCAGGCATATACATCGCATTGGGATCAAACGAATGATTGTACAAAGACCCAAACCCCAGCGCAATGGCACACTCCTGCTGCTCCTCGCCCCAGAGAAAATAATAGTCGTGCAACCGGGTGCTGTGAATAATCGGCAGGTCTTCAGCCGGACATATCACAACCGGGCAAATTTCAATCAGCGAACCCTCCTCAATGGGCGCAGCCGAAAAAACACCACGACCTCCCAGCTGGCTGTCGGCAAAATAAAGCGAAGGAATGCGTTGCATACAGGCAAATGACTTTTGTCAGCCAAAGAAACGCAACAATGCACATAACTTGCCTCGGATTTATAGAAAAAAATCACCAATATGAACACTACCGGTCTCACCTTCGGCCCCATTCCCTCGCGCAGGCTGGGCCAGAGCCTCGGCATCAACAACACCCTGCTGCCCAAGGCTTGTTCTTACAATTGCGCCTACTGTCAGGCTGGGCGCTCCCATTATTTGGAGATAGAAAGGAGGGCTTTTTTTTCGCCGCAGGAGATTTATAAAGCTGTTTCAAAGGCCATCCAAAATGCTGAAAAAGAAGGTGTTGAAATCAATTACCTCAGCTTCGTACCCGATGGCGAACCTACGCTCGATATCCAGCTTGGCGAGTCCATCAGGCTGCTCAAAACCCTGGGCAAACGCATCGCCGTTTTTACCAACGCCTCCCTGATCTGGCGGCCCGAAGTGCGCGCCGATCTGGCCCTCGCCGACTGGGTATCGCTCAAGTTCGATGCCGTGCTCGAAACCGCCTGGCGCCGCACCGACCGACCCCAGAAATACCTCAGCCTGCCCCTCATTATGGACGGAGCGCTCGCCTTTGCCCGCCAATTCCGGGGCGCATTGGTCACCGAAACCATGCTCTGCGCCGACCTCAATGACATGCCTGAAAATCTCACCGCCACCGCTGAATACATCGCAACACTCTCTCCCTCAGTGGCATATCTCGGAGTTCCCACCCGCCCGCCTTTGGAAAAATGGGCTTTGCCGCCCGATGAGGCCATTCTTACCCAGGCTTTTGCCATATTTGCAGCGCGCATTCCAAAAGTGGAACTCATGGTGGGCTACCCGCCTCCGGCCTATCAACCGGGCAACGATGCCGAACGCGACATTCCCGCCATCCTCGCCGTGCATCCCATCCGCGAAGCCGAAATGCAGGATTATCTGACCAAGGGCGGCTATTCCGGCGATGTGCTCGAACGCCTGCTGCACAAGGGCATCATCAAAAAAACAGCCTATGCCGGCGAGGAATTTTGGCTGCGGGTGATGTGACCTCAATGACATTGTTGGGGCGTGCCGGCGCTCTTATAGGAACATAGGCGCCGTCGGGTGCTTCGGTCGCTCCTTGAGGTCGCTACCCTCAGCCCCCTCACGCAACGCAAACCAAAATTTCACTGCCCGCGCGAGGTTCCTAACTCGCGTGAAGTATCAGGCGGGTTCTACCCGCAGCCCAATATGTATCTCAATAATATGACGCCAATGAACAAGCACAACCTTTTTACACTCGCGCTCATCTTTTTCGGATGGCATATTGCCGCCCAAAACAACCCGCCGGCCCTCATTCCGCTGCCCGCTCAGTTAGAATATTGCGGCGGCCATTTTTCGTTCAGCGAATCCACGCGGGTACTCCTGCGGCCGGCCTCTCAGGAGCTGATGCCCGCAGCTACTTACTGGCTCTCTCACTGCTTTCGCAGGGCCGGCATGGAATTGTACATCATTGAAAATGACCCCGGCCAGGATGTCATCGAACTGGTATTGGACAAAAAACTTCCCAATCCGGAAGCTTACCGGCTCCAGGTGGACGCAAACAAAATCGTTATCACGGCGAGCGCTCCTGCCGGCGCATTTTACGCATTCCAAACCCTGCGACAGTTGTTGCCCGCCGATTTCGAGTCGAGCATTCACAGCGGCAATGTTTTTAAATCGCAGGTGCCCTGCGTGCGCATTGACGACGCTCCCCGCTTCCCGTATCGCGGCATGCACTTGGATGTAGGTCGCCATTTCTTTCCGGTGGAATTTATCAAAAAATACATAGACGTGCTGGCCTTGCACAAGTTCAACCGATTTCACTGGCACCTCACCGAAGACCAGGGCTGGCGCATCGAAATCAAGCAATATCCTAAATTACAGGAAGTGGCCGCCTGGCGCAAAGAAACCCTCATCGGTCATTACAGCGACCAGCCGCACCGCTTCGACGGCCAACGCTACGGCGGTTTTTACACACAGGACGAAATCCGCGAGGTGGTGCGCTACGCCGCCGAACGACACATCACCATTGTGCCGGAAATAGAACTCCCCGGCCACTCGCTGGCAGCCCTCTCTGCGTATCCCGAATTGGCCTGCACGCCCGGCCCCTTTGAAGCAGCCACCAAATGGGGCGTTTTTGAAGACGTGTATTGCCCCAAAGAGGAAACTTTCACTTTTCTGGAGAATGTCCTCACCGAAGTCATGGGGCTTTTTCCCGGCGAGTATATCCACATCGGCGGCGACGAGTGCCCCAAAGACCGCTGGAAAACCTGCCCTTCCTGCCAGGCGCTCATCCAAAAAGAAGGACTGAAAGACGAACACGGTCTGCAAAGCTATTTCATTCGCCGCATCGAACGCTTCCTCAACAGCAAGGGCCGGCAGATCATAGGTTGGGATGAGATTCTGGAAGGCGGCCTGGCGCCCAACGCCACGGTCATGTCGTGGCGGGGCATCGAAGGCGGCATCGCAGCAGCCCGGCAGGGCCACAAGGTCATTATGACGCCTACTTCGCACTGTTATTTGGACTACTATCAGACCAATAACACCAACGAACCCCTCGCGATCGGCGGGTTCCTCCCTCTGGAAAAGGTATATAGTTATGATCCTGTTCCTGAAGAACTTACGCCGCAGGAGGCTCGATATATTCTGGGGGCGCAAGGCAACGTGTGGACCGAATATATGCGTACTTCCGAGCAGGTAGAATACATGGCCTTCCCCCGCGCCCTTGCCATCGCCGAACTGACCTGGACGCCGAAATCAAAGAAAAACTTCGAGGATTTTTCCACACGCCTGGCCCGGCATTTTCCGCGTTTGGACAATCTGGGACTTCAGTACTCTAAAGCTTTGTTCTGCATACGCGCACAAGTGCAGACAGGTCCGGCCCTTGCTTTGTCCACCTTGCATCCTGAAGGAGTCATCCGTTACACGACCGACGGCAGTCATCCGGCAGCCCAATCACAGTTGTACAACAATCCGGTTGTTTTGAATCAAAGCACCCAATTTTTAGCAGCGGTATTTGTCCAACAAAATGCCGTTTCTCCGCTCTTCAGCCTCCGTTTTGAGCCGCACCTGGCAACGGGCATTGTTCCTGACTTGAGCAGCCTGCCCCACTCGTCTTACAACCTTGGCGGCCCGCAGGCACTGACCAACGGCATATCCGGCAGTGACAGTAGATACAACGACGCCGAGTGGTTGGGCTGGTCGGGCAAAGATATGGAAGCCGTATTCGACCTCGGTTCCGTAAAGTCTCTATCGGAATTCAGTACCCGCTTTTTTCACTCGCCCGGCGAATGGATTCACGCGCCGCAATCGGTCGAAATCTGGGCCTCGGCAGATGGCAAAAAGTATCGGCAGGCAGGAAAGGCCGAGTCTCTGAAAGCCGGGGGAAAGCTGCTGCCCATCAGTATCTCATTGAAAAAGAACACTAAAGCGCGCTACGTCAAAGTGCTGGTAAAGCGGCACGGCATCATCGGGCAGGGCTTGCCGGGCGAGGGCCATGAGGCATGGTTGTTTGTGGATGAACTGCGGTTGCGCTGAGGGGTGCACGGCGAGGGCCGGCCGCAAGCCATTAGCTGCTGGCTGCAAGCCTGATTTTCCGTCAGAGGATCAGTTTTTGTACCGGGGAATCTCAATACGCGATTTTGAAAAAATACGATTCTTCTTTTAGCAACCCAAAGCTAACAGCTTGAAGCTAAAGGCTAATGGCCTGCATTAAACAAAACGAATATGACATGTAGCTTCCGTCCCATCACCGCCGCCGCCGACCGCGACGCATTGAGGGGCTTCATCACTTCTTTCTGGCGCAGCGAGCGCATGGTAGCGCGAGGCAGACTGTTTTTTCCCGCCGAGCAAGAGGGTTTTGTAGCTGAAAAAGACGGCCAATTCATCGGATTGATTACTTTTGAGCGCTCCGGCGACGCCGTGGAAATCACCCTGCTCGACAGCCGCGAAAGGCAACAGGGCATTGGCTCCCGCTTGGTAGAACTGGCTTTGGAATATGCCAAAAACTGCCAATGCAGCCGAGTGTGGTTGGTAACGACCAACGACAACATCCGCGCCATCAGGTTTTACCAAAAACGGGGCTTCGACCTCGTGGCGCTGCACCGCAACGCATTGGAGGCCGCCCGCCTGCTGAAACCGGAAATACCCATGACCGGACAGGACGGCATTCCCATCCGGCACGAATTGGAATTTTGTATAACACTATAAAATATTCATCATCGCATCATGTCCAACCCGATCAAACGCCGCAATTTTCTGCGCCTCGGCGCTGCCGCCGCCTCCTTTTTCGGATTCAGCCGCATAGCCTCCGGGCGCAGCGAGGCCGAAGACCAATTGGCCCGCATCCTCGAAAGCCGCCCCGCTGCCGGCAAGCCCGTCATCGGATTGCAGGTCAAGCCCATTCCGCAAGTGAGGGTGGCCGTCATTGGTTTGGGCAACCGCGGTGAAGAGCATGTCCGCTTGGTCAATGCCATCGGTACACAAAAAGCCCGCATCACCGCCATCTGCGATATTCGGGAAAATGTGGCCCAAAAGACGCTGGAGTTTTTGCAAAAAAACGGCGGCCAAAAACCTGCCGTCTATTCCGGCAAAGCCGATGCCTGGAAAGAAATGCTGCGCCGCGACGACATTGACCTCGTACTCATTGCTACCCCCTGGGAAGACCATGTGGAAATGTCGGTGTATGCCATGCAGCAGGGCAAGCACGTCGGCCTCGAAGTACCCGCCGCCTATACCGTAGAGGATTGCTGGAAATTGGTGGACACCGCCGAAGCCACCCAGCGCAATTGCATCATGCTGGAAAATGTATGCTACGGCGAAGAGGAACTCTGGCTGCTCAACATGGCCGCCAACGGTGTATTCGGCACGCTCACCTACGCCGAGTGCGCCTACATACACGACCTCCGCGAACTGTTGTACAGCAAGGATTATTACTACAATCAGTGGCGCATACGGCACAACGAAGCCCGCGACGGCAACCTGTACCCCACGCACGGCCTCGGTCCGGTGGCGCAGTACATGGACATTGATCGCGGCGACCGATTCGAGCACCTCGTGTCTATGAGTTCCATGCAGACCGGCCTCGACGAGTACGCCCGCACCGTTGAACCCGACAACGAGTTCTACAATCGCAGCGGCTATCGCCACGGCGACATGAACAATACCCTCATCAAAACGCATCTGGGACGCACCATCTTGGTGCAACACGATGTGGTGACGGGCCGCCCGTACAGCCGCATCAACATGCTGGCGGGTACCAAAGCCTTCCACAATGGCTACCCCAGCCGCATGTCTATGAGCGGCAAAGGGCACGGCTGGCTCTCCAAAGAAGACTACCAAACCTACCGCGAGCGCTTCACGCACCCGCTGTGGGCCAAACTGAAAAAAGAAGCCGAAACCAACGGCGGGCACGGCGGCATGGACTTTGTGATGCTCTACCGCCTCATTGATTGCCTCAATCGCGGCCTGCCTTTAGATATGGATGTGTATGACGCCGCCTCCTGGTCGGTAGTGACGCCGCTGTCCGAACTGTCGGTGCAGTTGGGCAGCGTGCCGGTGCGCTTCCCCGATTTTACCCGAGGACGCTGGAAAGAGCCGCGCAAACAGGGCGTGATGGTGCATCCTTGATAGGGCTTGGTTTTTCAGAAGAAGTGAGGCGCTAACCGGAGATTAGCGCCTCACCTTTCCGGCGAAGTGATGAGCTAACCGGAAGTTAGCGCCTCACCGGGGCTATCGCACAAAGCGAAAACTTCGCACATCTCCCTGCATCCGCACAAAATACACGCCTTCCGGCAATGCCGACACTTCAAACACCGCCTGCGCGCCGCCCTGCGGAACGACCCTGCGTTGCAGTACTCGGCCCTGCGCATCCAACAGCCACAACTCGCTGTCTTGCTGCGCTGCTGCGGGCAAGGTTACGTTGAGATGATCTTTAGCCGGAGATGGGAACAGATGCAGACTGCCCGACAGACCGCCTTTGAAGTCCACCGCAATGGTTTTGTGATACTCGAAGCGCCCGTCGAAGTCCACCTGGCGGAGGCGGTAGTAGTTGAGGCCGGGCAGCGGCTTATCATCGCTGAGGGTGTAGGATTGGGGTAGGGTAGTGGTACCCGCTCCGGCTACGCGGCCTATTTCTTCCCAGCGCCAGCCTTCGGCAGATTTCTCCACGGCCATGTAGTCGTTGTTTTGCTCGGAGGCGGTGGCCCAGTTGAGTTCTATACGGTCTGCTTTGGGGGTAGCGGAGAAGTGGGTGAGGGAGATGGGGAGTACGCCCTTGCTGCCCACAGCGAACGGAGATAAGCTGGTGATACCGCTGCGAGAAATGGTAAATGGACCACTGCCGCCGGCCATTGCTGCCGTCGTTTGTTGCCAACCGCCGTCAGTGTAGTGCGAGAGGTAGCATGCGCTGCCGTTAAAACCGCTGCCTTCCTCCCCGCCGTTCCATTGTACTCCCATACTCAAGGTGCCGACAGACCCGCTCACTACGGTTACATCCCAAGTGCGATTGACGACATCCGCCGTGATAGACGAGCCGGAAAGCCCGTTGGCAAAAACGCCATCCAGCACTCTGGCGCCAAATACAGAGGAAACCTGATCCCCAGTGAGCGTTACCGGGTTATAACTGCCGTTGCCTACCGGGAAAAACGCCGAGGAACTTCCTAATGGCCTGCGGAAAGTACCCGTGCCATTGGTTTGAACGTAAGAAGTAAGGGAGCCGCCGGAGATGCTGCCGGATGTACCGAGCGTGAGGTTGTTGTCGCCCAGCATGATTTTGCCATTAGTAAGTGTAAGGATTTGGTTCACCGTGGCATCGTTGCTCAATACCACGTTGCCAGCGGCTTTATCCAGAATTACATAATCAAAAGTAGTAGCGCCGCTGATGGTTTGGTCGCCGGAGGCGGCATCAAAGAATACGGCGCGATTTGAGGGGTTGAAAGTTCCTCCTTGTGTCCAGGTACCCCGTACTTTAATATCGCCGCCTGATGCTGATGACAATGTAAGCGTGCCGGATGCGCCTATGTCCAAATTGCCGGCAACTGTAGCCATATCTGAGGTTGCGCCAAAGTTTACAGTTCCATTATCAATTCGGAGATTACCATCAATTGTCCAAGCCCCGGAGCCACGAGTTATCGTTCGGCCACTGCTATTCATGGTGAAATCATAAACAGAGATGGCGCCGAACCCCGAAGCATCGCCGGTTCTGTTAAATACATAGCTGTTTCTGCTGAAGGGCGGCGTTGAACTGCCTATGGCGGTTGTGCTGACGGTGTAGTAGCGTTCGTATCGTGCAGAAGTTCCTATATTGCCACCGCCATTTTCTGTCGGAACCTGACCATAGACAAAGCCGCCACTGCTTGTAACATATGTGAAGAAATTGAAAGCTGAGGGTCTGCTACCTATTGCTGACCATGGGATTGAAAACTCTCTTGTGGTTCCGCTTTCGGAATACACTCCAAAACCTGAAGTAGCCGAAGACCAGCCATTGCTTCCATTGGTGGTACGGTATTCCCGGTAATCGTTTTTAACGTATATGACTAAGTCAGCCCTGAAAGGCAGTTCAGCAAAGTTTGTATTATCATAACCCTGCCCCACATTCGTTCCATTGCTATTGGCTCCTCCGTTGACGGGTATCTGGGGGTCTTTATCTAAATACATGACAAAACCTTCTGACAGTGTAGCGCCTGTAACACCTACATACAAATTGTTTTCATCCCAGTTCATATAAGTTACTTGCCCGCCATTCGTTTGCTGGTTCTGGCCGTCGGAGTGGGTGCCGTATTCTCCCGAAGAAATTATCCCATCTATAGTTTGTGCAGAAAGTACAGAGCCGAATAACAATAGAGTGGCAACGGTTACCATCACAATCTTTCTCATCGCTAAAAAATTTAAGTAAATTAGAAAATGCGCCGCTCCGCGTTCCCTTCCTGCGCGGTCGGCAAGGATTGAAAAAATTTGGTTGGGAAAAATCTGCCTGAGAGCTGGTCGCTTGTAGTTGGCCTTTCGGGCAGGGCTGTGTGTTTTCTCGTCTGCAAAGTTAAGGGAAAAACCTGATTTTTTTGGTTTTTAGGGAGGCGTTTTTTTTTGTGTATCCGCAAGTCAGGAGGCATCCTGATAGCGCGAGCGGGACGCCCCACTCACCTCTCACCTCTCACCACTCACCACTCACCTCTCACCACTCACCACTCACCACTCACCTCTGGCGCGGCTACCTCCCCACCTGATACGCATACACGCTGTCTCCATACGCGCACACCACCATCGGGCGGCCATTGCGGTACAAATCGGCTACGAAGAAGGGCGTATGGCCGGCCAGCGGAAAACCGGGGTACAACTCGCCCGCAGCATCCAACAAATAAATCTTGCCTGCGCTGCGACTCACCGCCCCGATGCGGTCGCTGCCCTCGCCGGGGAAACGCACGCAAAACACCTCGTCGAGCGGCGCATCAAACTTGCGGCTGAACACCTGCTCAAACTTCGAGTTGTCGCGGTACGCATACAGCGCCAGTTCCCCGCCCGATGCCACCGCATAGTCGTTGCGCTCATCGCCGGTCATGGCCCCAAAGGCCAAACGCGCACTCTGGTCCGTTCCCACCGGGCAGGCCAATTTGAAATACTCGCCCTTCAGCCCGATCACATGCACGGTGCCTGAGGCGTTCATGGCCACGATGCGGTTGCTTTTTTTAGACAACTGATAAGCCGGCGCCGACAAAAACATGCCCTCCAAAGCGCGGGGCGGCAGGCGCTCTCCGCCGTCGCGGCGATAGGCCCGCAGCACGCCTTTATCATTGAGTGTCAATAAGTAATCCTTGTCTTCTTTATAAAAATGCAGCAACGGAAACCGCAGCGTGCCCGCGCCGCTCATGGGGTTCCAGCCGGGCAGCGGCCGCCCCAGCCGGTCGAAGCCATACACGTTGCCGTTGGCGCAGGCAATGAAAAAGCAGATTTGCAGGCCCTCGTCGAAATTGACCACCGTGACGCCGTTGGTGGCCGGCGATTGCAGGGGCAGCGGGAAATTGCCCAATTCTTTACCCTGCATGTCGGTCAGATATACGTTGCGGGCGGTATTGAAGAGCAGGGCCGTGCTGCCGTCGCCGTAGTAGTCCATCGTTTGCACGGTCGAGAGGAGCGGACCGTCCAAGGTTTTGCTCCAGCGCAGTTCTCCGGCCGGACCGATGAGGTGCAGGCGGAAGGCAGAATCCTGCACAGCGATGCAAACCCGCCCGGCGGCGGAGTCGGCCACGGGGTAGGGTGCGCTTGCTGCCGGAGCGGGCAACAGGGCTTTCCAGGCTACGGCGCTTTGCTGAGTTCCCGCCGGCGCCGTGGGTGCCGCCATACCCTGAAGTTGCCAGTGCCGGCCTTTGGCGGAAGCCGCCAGGGCTATGTCGCCGAGGCTTTGCAGCAAACGGGCCATGCCGGGCGCCTGGGGTGCATAAGCCTGCACGAGCGGTTGAAGTTGGCCGGCCGGAAGGTACAGAAACCAGGCGCCGGGTCGTTTGCCCTGCTCGTACAGCGGCAGGAATCGTTCGTCGCGGGCCAGGGTTTTGCCGGCAATAAAGGCGTCTATCCACACCTCCATACCGGCCTGCGAGGAGGCAAACACCACGTCGTCGCCTACGAAGGCAAAAAAAGGATTTTCCATACGGCGCGCCGGGAAGAAAGGCAGTAGTTGGTCGGTCATCACCTGCCTGATTTGAAAGGACTGGTAGTCGTAGTCCTGCAAAGTGCCTGCTTTGGCGGCCAACTCCGACAGGCGGCGCTCGGCGAGGTCCTTCTGCCGCACGGCGATGGCAGCGTACCAGTCGGAGGGCAGGTCCACGCCTTTGGGTTGCGCCATGGCCACGGCCAATTCGCGGCCCGCCCAGGAGCCGATGTATTTTTTAAACTCGCGGCCTCCTTCTTCGCTCATGCGGTTCCAGTTGGAGATGGAGCCGACCCAGAGCAGGGCCAGATTGTCGGGTATAACTTCCAGATGTTTAGGTTGCAATATCTGCGCGCGTTCCAGCAGGGCGTCATGTATGGGGGCTTGCGGCGGTATGCCCGACAAGCCGCTGAGGAGGAGCCGGCCTTTTTGGCGTTGCAGGTCCAGCCGCAGCCAGTTGGAGAGCGTTTTCCAGCGCTGCACTTCGGCCAGTCCGGCGGGATGCAGCAGCCCGGCTAAGAGTTGATGCAGTTGGCCTGTTTGCAGATAGACACGAGTGAGTTTTGCCGCCGGGCGGTCGCCGAGAATGGCTTTGAACTCGCGTAGGCGGGCCAGACTGCCGGGCCGCCAGTCCAATCTGCCGATGGCCTCCTCCACCAGCAGGGGCAGCGCGGCTACTATGAGCAGGTTGCGATACACGGCAAAGGCAAACACGGCCTCCCGGTCTTTCAGATACACCGTGTATATCTTGTGGCCCCGATACACAGAAGGAATGACGCGCCGTATATCCGGGTGGCGCATCAATTGGTCCGCATCGGGCGCATGGCCGCGCAGGTCCAACAGCAGCGAAAACGAAATTTTACCGTTGCCCACAGGGTGCAGACCGGCAGTGAGGGGAGATTTTTTCAACTGCGGTGACCATATTTGCAAAACGCGTCCTAAGAGCCGCGATTCTTCCTCTAAGGAGGAGGCGATGGCAAAATCGGCGGCCAAGGCGTTCGAGTCTGCGCGGAAAGCAGCCTGAAAATCAGGGTATTCCAATACGGCGGGCACATCGGCAGGCAATGCTGCCCACGGGGATACCGGACCGACCGGCAGCCCTCGAAAATGCCACCAGGTCCAGCACAAAACAGCCGCAAAGGCGGTAAAAAGTATCCAACGGAGCTTAAAGTGTTTCAAAGTTGTACTTTTGCGCGGTTATTTGATCGTGTTTTTCATTCAGTGTTGTCATCCGGTAGGCGGTTGGGCGGTTTTCAGAGGTGAGGAGTGAGTGTGTGAGGAGTGAGCTACCCGAAACCTTGAACCCGAAACCCGAAACAAAAAAATTCACATTGCAAGAATAATACTTTTCCCACTATGAGAAAAATGTTCCTTCGAATCGGCAGTATTTTTGCCCTCATTGGCGTAGCCCTCGGTGCATTGGGCGCACACGCACTCAAAGGCATGCTCAGCCCCGAACGCTTAGTGTCCTTTGAAACTGCGGTGCGTTATCACCTCCTGCACGCCTTGGCCATACTGGCGGTTGCCCTGTTCATACATTTCGGCAAGAAACGGGGCTTGGTCACAGCCGGTTGGCTTTTTACGGCCGGCATTGTGCTGTTTTCAGGCTCCATCTACCTGCTCGCGTTGCAGGATGTACTCGGCCTCAACCTCGCCTTCCTCGGCCCCATCACTCCCATCGGCGGCGTAGCCTTCATGGCCGGCTGGCTGTTTGTGTTCATTTCCTCTTTTCAGAAGACGGTGGCGTATCACGGGTCGGGGAGTCAGGAGTGAGTATGTGAGGAGTGAGTATGTGAGGGGTTATTGGGGCGTGCCGGTGGCGCTGCACCCTCTTTGGGAGGGCCGGGTAGGCTACAGCGCCACCGTCGGGTGCCTCAGTCGCTCCTCCTGCGTCGTCACTACCTTCGGCCCCCTCACGCGCAAAGCGATAGCTGTTGGATAGCTGCTTTACTCCTCAAAAAAATTGTCAAAACCCAACGCCCTCAACCCATTCTTCAGTTGGATATCTCTTGTCCATAAAGGGCAATCCAATTCCAACGAGAGCGCTACAAAGGGCGTATCTTTTTCATCCGTATTTTTACACAGGCGATATGCGGCAATGAAATTGGCGGTGGAGATGTCTTCCTCGTTGACAAACTGAATCTTATGGAGTATTTTGAATAAAAATTCCAGTGTTTCTTCTTCGGATGCTTGACTGTTTTTCAGGATTTTAGCTTTGTATTTAAAAATTTCTCCGATCAGATAATTGGGCGCAAAGTATAGGTGATCGCTTTTATTCAAAATAATTTCCCTCGCTTTTGACTTCCCGCCTCTTAGCGCGGAAAATATAACATTTGAATCTATTATGACCCCGATCATAACACACTTTCCGGTATAAAACGCCGCTTGTTTTGATCCCACCACTGCTGCTTGATGGTTTCATCCAACTCTTCCAATTGTGAGCCAAAATCTACTTTGTCGGCAAGTAACTCTATCCGCAGGTCATTGAGTAGCTGCAAGAGACGGTCCTTGGCTACCAAGTTTTTTTCAATACTTATCACGAACCGGTCGTCCAACGTATCAAAAGTGATAGATTTCATAATCAGTAGTTTATTATGCCTTAAACGTGTGCCGGTTGGTTTTGGTTGTTATGTGCCGGCAGAACAAACAGCCCCGCTAATGCGCAAAATCCTTCTCATAATCCCCCGCAATTCGCTCCACCGGCGGATTGAAGTAGCCGTATTTCAGGTGCGGAAACTCCTCCTGCAATGCCTCCATCATGTTTTTGATGCCGATGGGATCGCCGGGTTCTTCCAAGCCTACGCGTTGCAGATACCAATCAGGGTCAATATTGAAATTGCGCCACTGAATCATTTTCAGGCCGGTGCTGCGAATGGCCTCGCGCAGGGCCTCATATTCAGCCTCGGTATCCGTCACGCCGGGGAACACGAAATAATTGATGCTCGTCCAGCCGCCATAGCGATTCACAACGCGCAGACTTTCCAGAATATCCTCAAACCGGTAGTTGTTGGGCCGGTAATACAGATTGTAAATGTCGGGTTGCATAGAGTTGGTACTCACCCGAATGCTGTTGAGGCCCGCTTTGCACAGCGCTTCCACCGCGGCGGGTTTGCTGCCGTTGGTATTGATGTTGATGCTGCCTTTGGGCGTAAAATTCCTGATCTGCACAATGGCCTCGCGCAGGGTTTCCCACATCAGCAGCGGCTCGCCCTCGCAGCCCTGCCCAAAACTGATGATGGGGAAGGGCGCGTTTTCCAAGTGCGGCACCACATACTCCACAATCTCGCCGGCGCTGGGCTTGAAGTCGAGGCGAAACTGCGGCGAAGGTACCGGCTCCTCCTGCGGCTGCATGGAAATACAGCCGATGCAGTTGGAATTGCAGGCCGGCGAAGTAGGTACCGGACATTCCCAGCGGCCCATGAAATAATTGCGGGCGGCAGGGCAATGGTAGGTCAGCGCGCAGTTGTCGGCCAAGTGCTCCACAATGCGGTTTTGAGGAAACTGCCGGCGCAGGTCTTCAATGCCCAGTTCTACCTGGTTTTGGTCAAAACCTGCACATTCCTGCCGGATGTCCTGTTCAATTCTCACCGCAGGCACATAGTTTTTGCCTTTGTGGTAGCCCACGGTGGTGTAGCAAAACAGCGGCAGCGGCTGCGCGCCTTCTTCATTGGCAAAAGGGGCAATGTACAGGCCGGTATAGGCTGGCGGCACAAAAGCGGCTACCGCCCAGCCTTTGTCGCACAAACGGATTTCGCCGGTTTTGACGTCTATGCCCAAGCCGCGCCGGTTGGGCAGTTCGTACAAATTTCCGCCTTCGGGCAGTTCTATCCAGTCTTCGTCGGGCACGGGGTCCACATAGTGGCCGCTGCGACCGGCGGCGTACAGGCTGGTATCTTCAAAAACATTTCCCTGGCCGTCGGAGTAGAGGAGGAATGGCGGGCGTTGTAGCGACATGAATGGTATCTCTTTTTGTTGCGAACAGCAAAGGTACTGTTTGTTGTTAAATCGCCGTTAAAGTGCCCGCGTGTCACGGAGGTTTTTTGTGATAGGATGTCTTTTTACAAGCGCAAGAGCCGACAGTTCTGCGGCGTTGCACACAAAGCGGGATTTCGCGGGAGCGGCTCGTTCATTTTGAAATGTTTCCAAACGGGAAATCTAATTCCTTGACAGTAAACAAGCTAACAGCCAGTAGCTTACAGCTTGTAGCTTTTGGTATAAATTCAATTCACACAAAATAACGCCATGAAATACCTTGCCATTACCAGCCTTATCGTCCTCTTTGCAGGATGTGCCCAGCCGCGCTATCTTCAGCCGGCCAGAGAACAAAATTCCAATACGGAAATACTGTACCACAGTGGAAATCCCTATATTCGCTCCACGATGGACAATGCAGAGGTCTCTGCGCAGGTACTGGCGCGGAGCGGGCGCACGCTCAGCCTCGATTTGTTGTGTTTCAACGACGGCGCCGAGGTGCTGGATATTGTTCCCACCGACATCAGCGTGACGGGCTACAGCGATCTGGGCATCCCTTACACGTTTCGGGTGTTTTCGGCAGAGCAATACATCCGGCGGCGCAATACCCGCAATGCCATCATCGGCGGCGTGGTAGTGGTGGCTACCGTAGCGAGCGCTATTGCTTTGTCGGACAATGCTTTAGCCAATGGAGGCAATTTCAACGCCAACTGGTTTTTGTGGAGCCTGAGTACGGTGCCGTCTATTGTTTTGGACAGTCGCGCTGTCTCGCCGGCCATTTCCAACGATGGGCTGGCGAGGCCGCACTCGCTGCTGCCTCAAAGCGGCTACCGGGGCATTGTGGTCATTCAGGGCAAGCAGGAATACATGCACCGTATAGATATGACCGTGCCGGTGAACGGGGTGCCGCACCGCTTCAGCTTTTTAGGAAATAACCAACGATGATGATAAATTTAATCAGCGACACCGTTACAAAACCTACGCCGGAGATGCTGCAAGCCATGATGGCGGCGGAGGTGGGCGACGATGTGTTTGGAGAAGACCCCACGGTGCGGGCATTGGAGGAAAAAGCGGCGGCTATGTTTAGCAAACAGGCGGCTGTGTTTTGCCCTTCCGGCACGATGACCAACCAGATAGCCATAAAAGTGCATACCCGGCCATTGGATGAGGTGATTTGTGAGGAGGGGTCGCATGTGTATCAATACGAGGTGGGCGGCTATGCTTTTCATTCCGGGGCGGGCATCAATCTCATCAAAGGGCAATACGGCAAGATCACGGCGGAACAGGTGGCTGCTGCGGTGAAGCCCCTGCACGACTGGCTGCCGGAGAGCCGCTTGGTGGTGCTGGAAAATACCTGCAACAAAGGCGGCGGCAGTTATTACACGGTGGCGGAAATGGCCCCGATACGCGACTTGTGCCGGGAACGAGGTCTGGCCCTGCATTTGGACGGTGCGCGCATCTTCAACGCATTGGTAGAAACGGGCGATGCGCCGCAGCAGGTGGGCGGGTTGTTCGACAGTATTTCCGTGTGTCTTTCCAAAGGATTGGGCGCGCCGGTAGGCTCGTTGTTGCTGGGCGATGCGGAGTTCGTTCGGCAGGCGCGGCGGGTGCGCAAGGCCATGGGGGGCGGTATGCGGCAGGCGGGTTTTCTGGCGGCGGCGGGCATTTATGCGCTCGACCATCATGTGGAGCGGTTGCGCGATGATCACCGGCGGGCGAAGGCGCTGGGCGCTGCATTGGAGGTACTGCCGATGGTGGAAAACATTCGGCCCATAGATACCAATATCCTGATTTTTGATGTAAAAACACCCCATACAGCGGCGAGCTTTCTGAGTATGCTGGCCGACAAAGGCATCAAAGGTTCGGCATTCGGGCCGCATACCGTTCGCTTGGTGACGCATCTGGACTTTACCGAAGCCATGCTGACAAAGGCGCTGGAAGTGATTTCAGCGCTGAGATAGGCGGTGTGTAGTGAAGGGATGACGTTACTATTCAGCGCCCTGCAAAAAGCTGCGAGCCGCGAGTTTGATTTTCCAGAATGAAAAAAAACGCTCGTTTTCAGAGGGAGATTTTGAAATTTCCCCAAATGGAAAATCTAATTTTTCAACGAGTAAACAAACTCATACCACGCCGAGGGCGTGGTCATAACTCGTAGCTTTTGCGGATCGGCTATAGATACGGGGTGACTTAGTCCGGTTCAAAACTCCGCCATCCCCCCTTCACTACACATAGTAGTGGGGCAAAAATAAATGCTCATTTTCTTTAGGCCAAAGGATTAGATAAG
>ERZ761609.1397-NODE-1397-length-21396-cov-27.721147_pt1 | contig 21396 bp, 21 predicted proteins | sample MGYA00511163_ERZ761609 | MGnify/ENA primary metagenome ERZ761609 (study PRJEB28899, sample SAMN02445070) | bioreactor sludge metagenome | biome: EBPR sludge | place: Australia: Brisbane, Thorneside Wastewater Treatment Plant | collected 2011-12-16 ... | reverse complement strand
ACCACCGAGATCTACACTCTTTCCCTACACGACGCTCTTCCGATCTGGTCGCGGCCTGAGGCCGCTCATTCCCTGAGTTCTGGCCCCTGAATCCTGTCGTCAGTTCAGCCGCGGTGCAGCGCCCGCAGATAAGCCACGTCGACGAACGGCTGGCCGAGATCGGCACCGGCAATGTGACGGTTGGGTGCGTCGGGGTCGCCGAGGTCGGACAGCACCACGGCGGCGCCGCTGAAATCGTGGTCCAGCGTGTAGTCGTTGACCGTGATGAGCGTTTTCAGACCGGCGCCCAGGCTCGCGCGCAGGCCGTTCTCCGAATCCTCGAATGCCAGGCAGTCGGCGGCGTCGATCCCCATTTTCTGCAACGCGTAGTGATAGATGTCGGGCGCGGGTTTCTTCGCCGGAACAATGTCGCCTGCAGCGATCACCTCGAACCAGTCCGGCGTGCCGGCACCCAGGCTGTGTTCCAGCAGCACGGTGACGTTTTCCGGGGTGGTGGTGGTGGCGATCGCCAGCCGCAGCCCGGCGGTACGCGCTTCGACCAGCAGACGCTCGACCCCGGGCCGCATCGGAATGCCACCGCGCGCGGCAAGCGCCGCGTAGTGCCGGGTTTTGGCCTGATGCAGCTCGGCCACCATTGCGTCGAAATTGTCCGGTTTTCTATAATCCGGCCGATAGTGGTCGATATAGTGTTTCATCCGCTCCTTGCCGCCAGTCACGGCGAGCAGTTTGCCGTAGAGGGCGACGTCCCAGTGCCAGTCGAGACCGGCATCTTTGAACGCCTGATTGAAGGCAGGACGATGGCCGTCGCGTTCGGTGTTGGCAAGCGTGCCGTCAACGTCGAAGAGTAGGGCGTGTAATGTCATGTGGGTTGCGGCGGTTAAATGATTCTGTTATTAAGTCGGGTTGGGCTTCGCCCGGGATGAACCAAAATTTTCAAAGAGAACGAGATGGCTGAAACTTTGATGCGCTTTGAGCCGTACAAGGCTAAAAAAGGCGAAGAATACATGAACGCAAAACAACTCGAGCATTTTCGCAAGATGCTTGCGTCCTGGAAAGCGGAATTGTCGCAGGACATCGATACCACCCTGCATTCCATGCAGGATGAGCAGACCGTCTTCGCCGATCCCAACGATCGCGCCACTCAGGAATCGGACATGGCGCTGGAACTGCGTAATCGGGACCGGGAGCGCAAGCTGATCAAGAAAATCAATGAAACCATCGCCAAGATCGACAGTGGCGAATACGGTTACTGTGAATCCTGCGGTGTCGAAATCGGGCTCGACCGCCTGCAGGCGCGCCCGACCGCGACGCTGTGCATCGACTGCAAGACGCTCGAGGAAATCCGCGAGCGCCAGGTCGCCAAATAAGCCTGGCGTCCCGGATTGCCAGGTCATTTCCGATTCACAAGCTGATTCACGCAATGGCAGATACCGACGAGTTCGACCGTTATTACAATGGGACGCTTTATAGCGTGATGCGCTGGGATCAGTTGACGGCGTTCTGGCAGAGAGTGGATGCCGGGGCCGGCTGGTATCTCTATGCGGTAGGCCAGCAGGCACCGCAGGCCCCCGCTGCCGCCGACAAAGTGCAGCAGTTCATGCGCGAGCTGGATGAACTGCTGCGGCGCGAGCATCATGAAGATTACTGCGCGATCGTATACGCGGACAATCTGGATACGCCCAGCATCATCAAGATCTACGACCCCAATCATCTCGGCAGTTCGTGTGGATCGAGCGCGACCAAATCGTCGATCCTGCCGGGCTGGCTGATGAGCCGCATGCCACCGCGCGAACTTGAAATGCGCGGTGTGGTGACAGGCCAGCGCAAACGCTGGTGGCAGTCGTTTCTCGATAGTCCGGCATAAACAAAAAACCGCGCCCTCGGGCGCGGTTTTTTGTGGCCGTGAAGAATTATTTCTTGGCGGGCCCGGCAGGCATGGCAGCGGCGTCAGACTTTTTTGCTTCGGTCTTGGCAGCGTGCTTCTTGGCTTCTTCGGCCTTCTTGGGCGCGGTAGCGTGCATTTCAGCCGCAGCGGCGGCGCCGGCAGCAGGGGCATCGGCAGCGACGGCGGACATGCTGAAAGCGCCGGCAATAGCCGCGGCGACCAGGGAAGACATCAGTTTGCTCATCAATTTCTCCAGTGTGATCAAGTAGGTTTGCCGTGCAATCGCGGGCTGCAATTGCACGACGTCACTATGCGGCGCCATGCTTACACGAACCTTACGAAGGTTGCCTTGATCGAGCTTCCGCCCGCGATGCGTTTCAGGCTGGATTGACGATTGACGGGATTTCCCGGATTCTGGCTAAAGAGGATTGCTGCGCGATTGTTTGCGCGGACAGCCTCGATGCGCCCGGCTTCAGCAAGGCCCTGGATCCCAACGACGGCTTTGTGGGATGGGACGCATGCCTGCGTGTGAGCCCGCGGTGCGGCACGGTGACGGCCCAGCATAACAAGCCGCGCCCGAGAGCACGGTTTGTTGCGGCCCGGAAGGATTACTTCTTGGCGGGCTCGGCAGGCATGGCAGCAGTGCCAGGCTTTTTCGCTTCGGCCTTGGCAGCGTGTTTTTTGGCTTTATGGGCCTTCTTGGGAGCGGCGGCGGGCTTCTCGACCGCAGAGGTGGCGCCGGCAGCGGGAGGAGCGGCGGTGTCGGCAGCGATAACGGACATGCTGAAAGCGCCGGCAATAGCCGCGGCGACCAGGGACGACATCATCAGTTTGCGCATCATTTTCTCCAGTGTGGACAAGTGTGTGTTGCCATGCAATCGCGGATTGCAACTGCATGACGGCCACTATGCGGCGCCACGCTTACAGGAACCTTACGAAAGCCGGCTTGGACGGATGTTTTTGAGAAGCATTTCGTGCGCGACAGGTAGGCTTTGTGTCAGACTTTTGGCATGAAAATTCTGCTCGTGGAAGATGACCCGACTCTGGGCGAGGCGGTCATGCTGGCAGCCCGGCAGGCGGGGTTTGCGGTCGACTGGAGCCAGGATGGCGTGCAGGCGGAAAACGCGCTGGCGGGGTATGCCTACGATGCCATGCTGCTGGATCTGGGGCTGCCGCGGCGCGAGGGGCTGCAGGTGTTGCGCAACTTGCGGAAACGCGGCGCGACCTTGCCGGTGATGATTCTGACTGCGCGCGATACGGTGGAGGACCGGGTGCGGGGGCTGGATGCCGGCGCGGACGATTACCTGCTCAAGCCGTTTGCGCTGGATGAATTGCTCGCGCGATTGCGGGCTTTGCTGCGACGGGCGCATGGCGTGGCCGATACCCAGATACGCATCGGGCGCCTGAATTTCGACAGCGTCAAGCGGCAAGCCAGCATGGGCGAGGCGCCGCTGGTATTGTCCGCACGCGAGATGGAAGTGCTCGAGATTCTGCTCCATCATGCCGGGCGCGTCACGGCCAAAGAGGCGATCGCAGACCGCCTGACCGGCTGGGATGACGGCGTGGGGGAGAATGCGGTGGAGGTCTACATCCATCGGTTGCGGCGCAAGTTGGAAGGCTCCGGCGTGGCGATCCGCACCTTGCGCGGCCTCGGCTATCTGCTTGAGACTGAGCGTTGAATCGGGAAAAGCGGCAAAGCCTGCGGCGGCAACTGATCGTCCGCATGCTGGCGATGATGTTGCCACTGTTCATTCTGCTGTGGGCCATCGCTTATTTCTCCAGCCAGTATTTCATCAATGCGGCGTTCGATCGCTCGCTGATGCGGCGAACCTTCGCGCTTGCAGATCGGGTTGAGGTGCTGCATGGCCGGATACAGGTGGATTTGCCGGTCGCCGCGCGCGAATTGCTGGTGTTCGACCAGGAAGACTTATTGTTTCACAGCATCACCAGCCCCGATGGACGGGTCGTCGAGGGTGAGCGGGATATGCCGCGGCTTCCCGCGCGAAAGCCGATCAGGCCTGGCCAGTTGATCGTCTACGATGGCGTCAAGGATGGCGCAAAAGTCCGGGTGGCGGCATTTGCGCTTTCGCTCAAGGGCACCAGTGCAAGCGGCGCGGCGCTGGTGCAGGTGGGGGAAACGCTGACGCGCCGTTCGGTTTTGGCGGGGCGCGCCACGCTGGCGATTGTGATTCCGATGCTGCTCATGACGCTGACGGCAGCCGTTGCCATTGCTTTTGGCGTCGGGCGCGGCCTCGAGCCGGTGAGCCGGCTGCGGGACCGCCTGTCGGCGCGGCAAGCGTTCGACCTAAGCCCGGTCCCGCTGGAGGGGACGCCTGCGGAATTGCGGCCGTTTCTGGATGAGATCAATTCGCTGCTGCAGCGCCTGTCGGAAGCGGTCGAAGCGCAATCGCGCTTTGTCGCTGATGCGGCGCATCAGCTTCGCACGCCCATCGCCGGCATCCGAACGCAGGCCGAAGCCGCCCTGGCGAGCGCGCGGCACGAAGACGCGCAGCATGCACTGGCGCGTATTGCGCGGTCGACCCAAACCATGGGTGATCTGGTTCAGAAGCTGCTTATCCTGGCGCGCGTCGATGCTGCGGAAAATACGCTGCGCCTGATCCGGCTGGATGGCGCAGCGGTGATGAGGGCGGTTGCACGCGAGTGGGCGCCGCAGGCATTGGCTAAAGGAGTGGAAATGGGCTTCGAAATGAAAGGCGGCGAAGCCTGGCTGAGGGGCGATGCGCAATTGCTGCGGGAGATGCTTGCCAATTTGATCGACAATGCCCTGCGCTATGGCGGGACGCGCATCGCATTGACAGTATGCGGTTCGGAGCAGGGCGTGACGTGGCTGGTGGCCGACAATGGCCCGGGCATCCCGGAACCGCAGCGCGCCGCTGTTTTTGCACCATTTCATCGGCTGTCCGCCGGCGTGGGGGGAGCCGGGCTTGGCTTGACAATCGTGCAGCGCATCGCGCATTTGCATGGCGCGGCGGTAAGCCTGGAAGCGGGGAAGGGAGGAACGGGCCTGGTGGCGAGCGTGAAATTTCCGCCGGCGTAAGCGCAAAAAAACCGCGCCCGGGAGCGCGGTTTTAACGGCGGCGGCTATTTCAGCCCGCAGTTTCCGGTGTTTCGTTGTCGCTGGCTGCCGGTGCAGGCGCTTCCAGCAGGGCCTTCATCGACAGGCGCAGACGGCCTTTTTCGTCGGCCTCCAGAATCTTCACCTTCACGACCTGGCCCTCCTTCAGGTAGTCGCCGATGGTGTTGACGCGCTCGTGGGCGATCTGCGAGATGTGCAGCAGGCCGTCGCGGCCCGGCAGCACGTTGACGATCGCGCCGAAGTCCAGCAGTTTGATGACCGGGCCTTCGTAGACCTTGCCGACTTCGACTTCGGCGGTGATTTCCTCGATGCGCTTCTTCGCCAGTTCGCCGGCTTCCATGCTGGTGCAGGCGATCTTCACGCTGCCGTCTTCCTGGATATCGATCTGGGTGCCGGTTTCCTCGGTCAGCGCGCGGATCACGGCGCCGCCCTTGCCGATGACGTCGCGGATCTTTTCAGGATTGATTTTCATCGCGATGATGCGCGGCGCGTAGGCCGACATTTCATGTGTCTCGGAGACCGACGCCTTCATGATGCCGAGGATGTGCAGGCGGCCTTCTTTCGCCTGCGTCAGCGCAGCCTGCATGATCTCCTTGGTGATGCCGGTGATCTTGATGTCCATCTGCAGCGCGGTCACGCCTTTTTCAGTGCCTGCGACCTTGAAATCCATGTCGCCGAGGTGATCCTCGTCGCCGAGGATGTCGGTCAGCACGGCGAAGCGGTTGCCTTCCTTGATCAGGCCCATGGCGATGCCGGCGACGTGCGCCTTCAGCGGCGCGCCGGCGTCCATCAATGACAGGCAGCCGCCGCACACCGAAGCCATCGACGACGAGCCGTTGGACTCGGTGATTTCTGACACCACGCGCATCGTGTAGCCGAATTCCTCCTTGGAGGGCAGCACCGCCATCAGCGCGCGCTTGGCCAGGCGGCCGTGGCCGATCTCGCGGCGCTTGGGCGAGCCGACGCGGCCGGTTTCGCCGGTAGCGTAGGGCGGCATGTTGTAGTGCAGCATGAAGCGGTCAGAGTAGGAGCCTTCGAGCGCGTCGATGGTCTGCTCGTCGCGGCCGGTGCCGAGCGTGGTGACCACCAGCGCCTGGGTTTCGCCGCGGGTGAAGAGTGCCGAGCCGTGGGTGCGCGGCAGCACGCCGGTGCGGATGGTGATCGGGCGCACGGTGCGGGTATCGCGGCCGTCGATGCGCGGCTGGCCGGACAGGATGCGGTTGCGCACCACGCCGGCTTCGAGGCGGTGGAACGCGTCCTTGACGTGGTTGGCAGCGACGGTATCCATGTCGGCGCTGATCAGCTCGGCAAAGGCCTTGCTGCGGACTTCATCGACGGCCGCCATGCGGGCCTGCTTCTGCTTGATGTTGTATGCCTGCTGCAGGCCGTCCTCGGCCAGTGCCTTGAGGCGCTCGACCATCGCGGCGTCTTCGGCCAGCGGCTCCCAGTCCCAGGCGTCGGCGCCGGCTTCGTCGGCCAGTTCGTTGATCGCACTGATCGCAGCCTGCATCTGGGTGTGGCCGAACACGACCGCGCCCAGCATGATATCTTCGGGCAGTTCCATGGCTTCGGACTCGACCATCAGCACGGCGGTTTCGGTGCCGGCGACGACCAGGTTGAGCGCGGAATCCTTCAGCTCGGAGTTGGTCGGGTTGAGCACATACTCACCGTTGACGAAGCCGACGCGCGCTGCGCCGACCGGGCCGTCGAACGGCAGGCCGGACAGCGAAAGCGCGGCGGAGGCGCCGATCAGTGCGGGGATGTCGGCGCTGACTTCGGGGTTGGACGACATCACGGTGGCGATGATCTGCACTTCGTTGAAGAAGCCTTCCGGGAAGAGCGGGCGGATGGGGCGGTCGATCAGGCGCGAGATCAGGGTTTCGCCTTCCGAGGGCCGGCTTTCGCGCTTGAGGAAGCCGCCGGGGATGCGGCCAGCAGCGTAGGTCTTCTCCTGGTAGTCGACGGTCAGCGGGAAGAAATCCTGGCCCGGCTTGACTTCGTTCTTGGCGACCACGGTGACCAGCACCACGGTGTCGTCCATGTTGACGATGACGGCGCCGGAGGCCTGACGGGCGATTTCGCCGGTTTCCAGGGTGACCTGGTGACGGCCGTAGGTAAACGTTTTCTTGATAGCGCTCACACGAGTTCCTTTCAAAGCAAAAACGCCCCGCAATGGGCGGGGCGTGGGAAATTCAGGGGGCAACAATCCCCATCCACTGTGCCGGTGCAGCGAAGTGCCGGGTCATCACAGTGGCCCTGTCGGGATTACTTGCGCAGACCGAGGCGATCGATCAGGGTCTTGTAGCCTTCGAGGTTGGTGCGCTTCAGGTAGTCGAGCAGCTTGCGGCGGCGGCTCACCATCTTCAGCAGACCACGGCGCGAATGGTGATCCTTCATGTTGGCCTTGAAGTGGCCGGTCAGGTCGTTGATGCGCGCCGTCAGCAGGGCAACCTGCACTTCGGGCGAGCCGGTGTCGGCGGCGGCGCGTTGGTAATTCTGTACGATTTCAGCTTTTTGAGCGACGGTAACAGCCATGGTGTACTCCTTCTGAATCGCGTGGCCTGCGGCTGAGCGGGACACGTTCGGGGAAACCGCGAATTTTACGCGGAAAGTATGGGTCGACTCAAGTCTGTTGTGTGGCAAGCAGGCGGTGAGGGGCCAGCTGGCCGGCGTCGGCCTGGGCCAAGCCGAGAAAGCGGTTTGCGTCCGTATACAGGCGCACCAGCCCGGCGTGCGGGGCGGGATGCGCAATGCTGCGGCCCTGGCACAGCGCTGTCGTGCTGGCGTCGTCGAGATGCAGCGCCGGCAGGTGGGACACCAGGCAGTCTGCCGCCTGCAGGAGGGCGGCACGCCGGGCGGGATCGAGCGTTTCCAGTTCGGCCAGCGTATGCGCCTGATTCAGGCTGAATCCGCCTGCCGCGGTGCGTGTCAGTGCGGTGAGGTGGGCGCCGCAGCCGAGCGCGGCGCCGATGTCCTGCGCCAGGGTGCGGATATAGGTGCCGGCGCTGCATTGCACATCCAGCACCACGCGCGGCGGGGCGCATTCAATCAGTTCCAGTGCGCGGATCGTGACCTTGCGGGGCGGGCGCTCGATCTCGATCCCGGCGCGCGCATATTCGTAGAGCGGACGCCCCTGGTGCTTGAGTGCGGAATGCATGGGCGGAATCTGCTCGATTTCGCCTATGAAGCGCGGCAGCACGGTGGCAATGTCGTCACGGCTGACCGCCGCCTCGCGGCTGTCGAGCACCTCGCCTTCCGGGTCGCCGGTGGTGGTGGTGGTGCCGAGTTGCAGCACCGCGCGATAGTGCTTGTCCGCATCCAGCAGGTAGGCCGAGAACTTGGTGGCCTCGCCGAAACACAGCGGCAACAGGCCGTCGGCGAAGGGATCGAGGGTGCCGGTGTGGCCCGCCTTTTTTGCGTTGAGCAGCCACTTGGCTTTCTGCAGTGCGGCGTTGGAGGTGATGCCGACCGGCTTGTTCAGCAGCAGCACGCCGTCGATAGGCTGGCGGGCCTGCTTCACGCGTCTTTGGGGTGCTTGGCGTCTTCGGCGACGGCGGTTTCGATCAATTGGGTGAGCTCGATGCCGCGCTCGACCGAGCGGTCGTAGACAAAGGTGAGCTTGGGCACCACACGCAACTGCATGCGGTGCGACAACTGCGAACGCAGAAAGCCGCTGGCGCGCTGCAAGCCCTGCAGGCAGGCATCATGCTCGACCTGGCCGCCGAGCGTGGTGAAGAAGACCTTGGCGAACTCCATGTCGCGGTTGACCTCGACCTCAGTGATGGTCAGCATGCCGACGCGCGGATCCTTCACTTCCTGCCGGATCAATTCCGGCAGTTCGCGCTGGATCTGGTCGGCGACGCGGCGCGCCCTTGGAAAGTCTTTGGGCATTACAGCGAGCGCGCGACTTCCACCACTTCAAATACTTCGAGGATGTCGCCTTCCTGGATGTCGTTGAAGTTCTTCAAGGAGAGACCGCACTCGAAGTTGGCCTTGACTTCCTTGACGTCGTCCTTGAAGCGCTTGAGCGAATCGAGTTCGCCCTGGTGGATCACCACGTTGTTGCGCAGCACACGCACGCCAGCGTTGCGTTTGATGACGCCATCGGTCACGTAGCAGCCGGCAATGGTGCCGACCTTGGAAATCACGAACACCTGGCGGACTTCCACGGTTCCGATGACGCTTTCCTTCTTCTCGGGCGCCAACATGCCCGACAGCGCGGCCTTCACCTCATCCACCGCTTCGTAGATGATGTTGTAGTAGCGGATGTCGACGCCGCTGGACTCGGCCAGCTTGCGCGCCGACGCATCGGCGCGCACGTTGAAGCCGATCAGCACCGCCTTGGAGGCGAGTGCCAGGTTGACGTCGGACTCGGTGATCGCGCCGACCGCGCTGTGGATGATGTTGACCTTGACCTCGTCGGTCGACAGCTTGCCCAGCGCGTGCGCCAGACCTTCGTAGGAACCCTGCATGTCGGCCTTGAGGATGATGGGCAGATGCTGCACTTCGCCCTGGCCCATCTGCTCGAACATCGATTCCAGCTTGGCGGCCTGCTTCTTGGCGAGCTGCACGTCGCGGAACTTGCCTTGGCGGAACAGGGCTATTTCACGAGCCTTGCGTTCGTCCGGCAATACCATCATGTCCTCACCGGCCTGCGGGACGTCGGACAGGCCCTGGATTTCGACCGGGATCGAGGGGCCGGCTTCGTTCACAACCTTGCCCGATTCGTCGAGCATGGCGCGCACACGACCGAAAGCCTGGCCTGCCAGCACCATGTCGCCGCGGCGCAGCGTGCCAGATTGCACCAGCAGCGTGGTAACCGGGCCCTTGCCCTTGTCCAGGCGGGCCTCGATGACGATGCCTTTGGCGGGGCCGTCGGCCGCCGCCTGCAGTTCCAGCACTTCGGCCTGCAACAGGATGGCGTCGAGCAGACCGTCAATGTTGGTGTTGGCCTTGGCCGACACTTCGACGAACTGGGTGTCGCCGCCCCATTCCTCGGGCGTGACACCCTGTGCGACGAGTTCCTGGCGAATGCGCTCGGGGTTGGCATCGGGTTTGTCGATCTTGTTCACTGCCACCACCAGCGGCACATTGGCTGCCTTGGCGTGATGGATGGCTTCGATGGTTTGCGGCATCACGCCGTCGTCGGCCGCCACCACCAGCACCACGATATCGGTCGCTTTCGCGCCGCGCGCCCGCATTGCGGTAAACGCTTCGTGACCCGGGGTGTCGAGGAAGGTGATGACGCCCTTTTCGGTTTTGACGTGGTAGGCACCGATGTGCTGGGTGATGCCGCCGGCTTCGCCGATGGCCACCCGGGTACGCCGGATGGTGTCGAGCAGCGAGGTCTTGCCGTGGTCGACGTGGCCCATCACCGTCACCACTGGCGGACGTGCGACCATTTCCACTTCGCCGGTCTCGCTGGCTTCAATGAGGAAAGCTTCCGGCGTGTCGAGCGCAGCCGGCTTGCCGATGTGGCCCATTTCCTCGATCACGATGATCGCGGTTTCCTGGTCCAGTACCTGGTTGATGGTCACCATGCTGCCCAGCTTCATCAGCGCCTTGATGACTTCCGCCGCCTTCACCGACATCTTGTGGGCGAGTTCGGCCACGGTGATGGTTTCAGGCACCAGCACCTCGCGCACGATCGGCTCGGTCGGGGCGACGAAGGTGGTGTCATCCTGGCCGGACCTGGACTTACCCTTGCGGCCGCGCCAGCCTGCGTCAGGTGCGGCGCCGCCACGGGTCTTGAGTCCGCCCTTGCGGCGCGCGGCGTCGTCCTTCCAACTGCTTCCGGCTTTCTTGTCCGGGCCCTTGGCACCCTTGGCCGCAGCCGGCTTGTCCGGTTTGTGCAGGGTTTTTTCGGTGGGTGCAGCCGGCGCGGTGGGCGCAGCGGCTTTTTCCGCTGCCGCAAGCTTGGCGGCTTCGCGCGCAGCTTCCGCCTGTTTGCGCAGGGCTTCGCGTTCGATACGGGCCTTGGCATCCGCTGCCTGACGTTCCTGCAGCGCCTGGTGACGGCGCGCCTCTTCTTCGCGCGCCTTGACTTCGGCTTCGTTCAGAATCGAGGCTTTTTTGATGCGGGTGGTTTTCTTCACCGCCGGGGCGGGTTCCGCAGCGGCGGGCTGCGCAACGGCCGCATCGGGCACGGGCACGGCTTCAGCGGCTACGGGTTCAACCACCGCGGGCTCGGCGACGACGGGCGCAACCTCGGCAGCCGGGACCGCAACCGGTTCGACGACGGGTTCGGCGACGGGGGCTTCGATCGTGCTCTCGGCGATGGGCTGGGCCTGCTCTGCAACCGCCGAGGTGGGGTGTGCTTCCGCGACGGACTCTGCCGCAGGCGGGACTTCGGTCGCCGGTGCGGAGGCATCGCGCTTGACGTAGGTGCGCGACTTGCGCACTTCCACCTGGATGGTGCGCGACTTGCCGGTGCTGTCGGTCTTGCGGATTTCGCCGGTCTGCTTGCGCGTGATGGTGATCTTGGTTTTGCCGGCCTCGGTTCCGCCGCCGTGCATCTTGCGCAGATAGTCGAGCAAATGCGCCTTGTCCGCTTCGGTGACAGGGTCGACGACATCATTTTTGCTGACGCCCGCCGCTTTCAGCTGTTCGAGCAACAGCTGGGGCGGCAGTTTCAGTTCCTGTGCGAATTGTTCAACGTTCATGCAGTCCTCTTAGCCTTGGGCGAACCAGGGCGCGCGTGCGGCCATGATCAATTGTTTGGCACGATCGGCATCCATGGCGGCCATTTCGGTGAGTTCATCGACCGCCAGTTCCGCCAGATCCTCGGTGGTGTGAACGCCTTTGCTGGCGAGCGTGCGTGCAGTTTCCGCGTCCATGCCTTCGAGCGACAGCAGGTCGCCTGCCGAGGCCTCGACCTGTTCCTCGCCGACGATGGCAGCGGTCAACAATGCGTTGCGGGCACGGTTGCGCAGTTCGTTGACCAGGTCTTCGTCGAATGCCTCGATCTCGAGCATTTCGTTCAGCGGCACGTAGGCGACTTCTTCCAGTGTGGAGAAACCTTCGTCGACCAGGATCTGGGCGACTTCCTCGTCCACATCGAGTTTCTCGATGAACAGGGCAAGCGTCTTTCCGCTTTCGGCCGACTGTTTCTCTTCAGCCGTTTCGCGCGACATGATGTTGAGTTCCCAGCCGGTCAGTTCGGACGCCAGGCGCACGTTCTGTCCACCGCGGCCGATCGCCATTGCCAGCTGTTCCTCGTCCACCACCACGTCCATGCTGTGCTTGTCCTCGTCGACCACGATGGAGCTGACTTCGGCCGGCGCCAGTGCGTTGATGACGTACTGCGCGGGGTCGGACGACCAGTGGATGATGTCGACACGTTCGCCCGCCAGTTCATTGGTCACCGAGGTGACGCGCGAACCGCGCAGGCCGATGCAGGTGCCGATCGGATCGATGCGCGGATCGTGCGAGACGACGGCGATCTTGGCGCGCAGGCCGGGGTCGCGGGCTGCCGCCTTGATTTCGAGCAGGCCTTCCTCGATTTCCGGCACTTCCAGCTCGAACAGCTTCATGATGAATTCGGGCGCGGTGCGTGACAGCACCACCTGCGGACCGCGGGCGCCGCGGTCGATGCGCAGCAGGTAGGCGCGCACACGGTCGCCGACACGCAGGTTCTCGCGCGGGATCATCTGGTCGCGATGCAGGAAGCCTTCGACGCGGCCCGATTCGATAATGGCGTTGCCGCGGTCGATGCGCTTCACCACGCCGTTGACCAGGTGTTCCTTGCGGTCGAGGAAATCGCTGATGATCTGCTCGCGCTCGGCGTCGCGGATCTTCTGCAGGATGACCTGTTTGGCCGCCTGCGCGCCGATGCGGCCGAATTCGACGTTTTCCAGCGGCTCCTCGATGTAGTCGCCGATCTCGATGTCGGGAATCTTGTCCTGGGCGTCGATCAGCAGAATCTGGTGGCCCTCGGACTCCAGTTCGGCTTCGGACACGACCTGCCAGCGGCGGAAGGATTCGTACTCGCCGGTGTTGCGGTCGATCGACACGCGCACATCGGCTTCTTCCTTGAAGCGTTTCTTGGTGGCGGAGGCGAGCGCCTGCTCGAGGGCTTCGAAGACCACCTCCTTGTCCACGTTCTTTTCGCGCGCCAGCGCGTCGGCCAGCATCAACATTTCACGGCTCATCATTCCCTCCAGCACGGCCAGCCTAAACCATCGGTTTCAGGCGGGCCGCGTCCACATTCCTCAAGTCAACCGACACTTCCGTGCCATCGACGATCAATTTCACCGCATTCTCTTCCAGGCCGACCAACTGGCCGCTCAGGCGGCGCCGGTTGTCCATCGGAACCCGCAGCTTCAGCGTTATCTGCTCACCGGCGAAACGCGCATAGTCCTGCGGTTTGACCAGCGGCCGGTCGAGGCCGGGCGAAGAGATTTCCAGTCTGTCGTAGTCGATGTTCTCTACGGTAAACAGGTGGGTCAGGTGATTGCTCACCGTCACGCAGTCGTCAATCGTGATGCCGCCCGGCTTGTCGATGAAAATCCGGACCAGCCCACGTCCCGCACGCTCCAGCATCACCAGCTCGTAACCGAGTCCGGCAAGTACAGGCTGCAGGCGGGCGGGCAAATCCATCATCGAAAATCCATCGTTGCTTTGCATCGGACACAAATAAAAAATGGGCGAACCGCCCATTTGCCCAACGCCATTACACAAATAATCAAGCGGCGAAATTATACCACTCAGGCCGGTAGACTGGAAGGGAGAGGTGGTGCCCGGAACCGGAATCGAACCGGTACGCCATCGCTGGCGAGGGATTTTAAGTCCCTTGTGTCTACCAATTTCACCATCCGGGCGAAGCGGACAGCTGACCCTGAATCTGGAGGCGCGTGCCGGAGTCGAACCGACCTACACGGATTTGCAATCCGGTGCATAACCGCTTTGCTAACGCGCCCAAGTTGAATACCGCTGAGATGGGCGGTAAACCGCTTAAACGAAAAGGGGAAAACATCCGGGCTTAGCCTTCTGTTTTCCCCAGAATACTGGAGCGGGAAAGGAGGTTCGAACTCCCGACCTCAACCTTGGCAAGGTTGCGCTCTACCAGCTGAGCTATTCCCGCGTTGAAGGCTGCGCATTATGGAGATTTCGTTTTTTTCTGTCAACACCTCAGGAAGATTCTTGCAGCGCGCGCGCCGCCATCACCAGGTAATACGCCATTGAAACCAGGGTGAGCAGCGCGGCGCCCCAGATCAGCAAGGTGCCGATGGCGGCGGTGGACAGGCCGGCGAAGGGGGTGAAGTACAGCAGCAGCACGATGGCGATCATCTGCGCCGCGGTTTTCAGCTTGCCGACGAAGGACACGGCCACGCTGGCCGATTTACCGACCTTGGCCATCCATTCGCGCAGGGCGGAAATCGTGATTTCACGGCCGATGATGATGAGCCCGATCAGCGGCGCCACCCGGTCGAGGTCGATCAGCACGATCAGTGCGGCGGCGACCATCAGCTTGTCGGCCACCGGATCGAGAAAGGCGCCGAAGGCCGAAGTCTGGCCAAGTTTGCGGGCCAGCCAGCCGTCGAGCCAGTCGGTCAGTGCCGCCACGCCAAAAAAACCTGCCGCGAACAAATTGGCCTCGAATGGCGTCACCCAGCCGTCGGGCAGGTAGAACACGCCTGCCATCAGCGGAATGAAAAGGATGCGCAGCCAGGTGAGCAGGTTGGGGAGGTTGAGCGGCATCGGCGTTAATGGAGGGCGTTATAGATGGTTTCCGCCAATTCTCGGCTGATACCGCTGACCGTGGCAAGCGCGTCGACGCCGGCGTTGCGCACGCCCTGCAGGCCGCCGAAGTGTTCCAGCAGTTGTTTGCGGCGTTTGGGGCCGATGCCGGGGATGTCTTCCAGCGTCGACTGCACGCGCGCCTTGCCGCGTTTGGCGCGGTGGCCGGTGATGGCGAAACGGTGCGCTTCGTCGCGCACTTGCTGGATCAGGTGAAAGCCGGGGTGATCCTTGGCCAGTTTTAGTTCGCGGCCGTCGGCGAAGATCAGCGTTTCCAGCCCGGGCTTGCGCGCCTCGCCCTTGGCCACGCCAAGCAGGAGCACGTCGCTCAGCCCAAGTTCGGTCATCGCCTCGACCGCCATTGCGATCTGCCCCTTGCCGCCGTCGATCAGCAGCAGGTCGGGCAGCACGCCGTTTTCCTCGATGCTTTTGTGGAAGCGCTTGATCAGCGCGGCGTGCATCGCGGCGTAGTCGTCGCCGGGAGTGATGCCGCCGATGTTGTAGCGGCGGTAGTCGGATTTTTTCAGGTCGTCGCCTTCGTAGACGACGCAAGACGCGATGGTCGCCTCGCCCATGGTGTGCGAGATGTCGAAGCATTCGATGCGCTTGAGCGCCGGCAGGTCGAGTGTGTCGCGCAGCGCGGCAAGCCGCTGCGACTGGTTGGCGCGCTCGGCGCTGCGGCGTTCTGCCGATAGCCGTGCGTTGGCCTGCGCCATGGCGAGCCAGATCTTGCGTTCACCGGTAACGCGGTGCTGCAGGCTGACTTTCTTGCCGGACTGCTCGGTTAGCAGCGCCCCCAGCGCGTCGGCCTCGATCGCCTCGTTGACCAGGATGCGCGGCGGAATGGGGTGGTCTAGGTAATGCTGGGCGACGAAGGCCTCCAGCACTTCGGCCGGCGTCGCACCTTCGCCGTGCTGGGGAAAAAAGCTGCGATCGCCGAGATGGCGTCCGCCGCGGATCATGGTCAGGTTTACCGCGATCACGCCGCCGGCCTCGGCCGCCGCGATCACATCGGCGTCGGCTTCGCCGCCGGTGCTGTCGACGAACTGTTTTTCCCGCACCGTCGCCAGCATGCGCAGGCGGTCGCGCAGCAGTGCCGCGGTCTCGAAATCGAGTGCGGCGGCAGCGGCGTTCATCTGTTCGGTGATCTGTCCGGTCAGCCGGCTGGCTTCGCCATGCAGGAGTTGCGCAGCCTCGGCGACGTCGCGTGCGTAATGGTCGGGCGCGATGTGGCCGACGCAGGGCGCGCTGCAGCGTTTGATCTGATACAGCAGGCAGGGGCGCGAGCGGTTGGCGAATACGGTGTCCTCGCAGGTGCGCAGCTGAAACACCTTCTGCAGCAGCTGGATGCTTTCGCGTACCGCATAGGCGTTTGGATACGGCCCGAACGTCTGGTCGAGCTTCTTTGGCGTGCCGCGGAAATAGGCCAGGCGCGGAAAACGGTGCCCGGTCAGCAGCAGGTAGGGATAGGATTTGTCGTCGCGGAACAGGATGTTGAAGCGCGGCTTCAGCTCCTTGATCAGGTTGTTTTCCAGCAGCAGCGCCTCGGCCTCGGTACGCGTCACGGTGGTGTCGATATGGTCGACACTTTTCAGCATCAGCCGGATGCGCGGGCTCTGGTCGGTTTTCTGGAAATAGCTGGAGACCCGCTTCCTCAGATCCTTCGCCTTGCCGACGTAGAGCACCGCGCCGGCCACATCGACCATGCGGTAGACGCCGGGCAGGGTGGGCAGCGAGGCGAGGAAGTCCTTGTCGACGCTCAAGGCTCAGTCGGCTTCATCCAGCAGCTTGCCGGCGATCGCCCAGTTCTCGTCCGGCAGTTCCTCGAACGCGATATAGGTGTAGGAGGCCGGCTTGCCGGCGTGGCGTTCCAGCGTGGCGGTGATTTCCTCGGCGACTTTCTGCTTCTGTTCGCGGCTGAGGGTGCCGGCGAGCTTGATGGTGACGACGGGCATGGTCAGTCCTTCGCTTGAATTTTCTCGAACACCGCCGCGAACATCTCGGGGGTGAGGCGGCGCGTCTGGGTATTGTAGCGGGAGCAGTGGTAGCTGCTGACCAGCCGCCGGCCGTCGGGCAGGCGGTAGTCGCTGGCGTGGGCGAAGGGGTAGTCCTTGAGCTTCAATCCCTGCGCGCGCAGCACCGCCTGATGCGCGATCTGGCCCAGCGCCAGGATGCTGGCATGCCCGGGCAGATCGGCCAGTTCGGTGGCGAGATAGCGGTTGCATTCGCGGATTTCGCCTGGTTCCGGCTTGTTGGCGGGCGGCAGGCATTTCACCGCGTTGGTGATACGGCAGCCGATGAGCTGCAAGCCGTCGTCCGCCGACAGCGATTGCGGCGCGCTGGCGTAGCCGAAACGGTGCAGCGTCTCGTACAAGAGCACCCCGGCGTAGTCGCCGGTGAAGGGGCGCCCGCTGCGGTTGGCGCCGTGCATGCCGGGGGCGAGGCCGACGATCAGCAGGCCTGGCACAGGGTCGCCGAAGGCCGGTACCGGGCGGGCGTGGTAATCGGGGTGGCGTGCGCGCACCTCGTCCAGAAAGGTGGCGAGGCGCGGGCAGGTGCGGCAATCCGGATCGAAGCTGGCAGGCATGAAACGTCCCACGCGGGGATTCCCTCTGCGGCGGGCCGAAGCCCGGGCAGTCGTATGTCCCGCTGGGGGACGTTGATGGTATGGCGGACTGCTCAGCCTTCAATCGGGCCGGCAGCGGTTTGCATGTAGTTCTGTTCGCCCATGCGCTGGATGAGGTCGAGCTGGGTTTCCAGATAATCGATGTGCTCTTCGGTGTCTGCCTGGATGCCGACCAGGATTTCGCGCGAGACGTAATCCTTGACCGCTTCGCAATGCGCAATCGCTTCGATATACAGGGCCCGGCCGGCGTGCTCGAGTTTGAGGTCGCATGCCAGGCACTCTGGCACGTTCTCGCCGATCATCAGCTTGTTGAGATCCTGCAGATTGGGCAGACCTTCCAGAAAGAGGATGCGCTCGATCAGCTTGTCGGCGTGGCGCATCTCCTCGATCGACTCCTCGTATTCGTGCTTGCCCAGTGCGGTCAGCCCCCAGTTCTTGTACATGCGCGCATGCAGAAAATACTGGTTGACGGCAGTGAGCTCCACCGTCAGGGTCTTGTTCAGATACTGGATGACTTTCTTGTCGCCTTTCATGACGCTCTCCTGGTGGCTGGAAATGCCCGCGAGCGGGCTGATGGCTGGTCGCATGCCCGATCAAAGGGCCAATACAGGTTCACCCGGCATTCTAGGTATACGGGCCTGCAAAGCAAGCGCCGTCGCGGCGATTCGGCGGCGCCCGGGAATGGGAAGCGGGTAGGGGAGCGGGGGTCAGGCTGCCGCGAGCGCGGCGCAGCCTGCTTCGCTGCGCGCCTCATGTACGGCGTCGCGCAGCACTTCCCTGGCGCAGCAGCCGCACTTGCCGCACTGGGTGGCGACACCCAGCTGCCTGCTCAATTCGCGCATCGAGCATACGCCTTCGGTACGCACAAGCCGGCGAATATCGGTGTCGGTGACGCTGTGGCAAAGGCAGACGTACATGATGAACACTCCAGCAGTTGCATCGGTTGAATATAATTTTATATAAATGAGAATAATTGTCAATAACAAAAAGCAAGAACGGCGCTGCCCTGGCAAAGGAAAAAGCGACAGCGTCGGCGCGCGGCCTCGCCATGCGTCGGCCGCAGGATACATATGGCCTCCGCCATGACCGCGTCCGGCTACACCGTCGCCCACATCCGCATCAGGTTGTGGTAACAGCTGGTCAGCCGCACCGCGGTATCGGTCTCGCCCCGCTCGTCGCGCAGCGCGACGATGCTGATGTCCAGTTCGTGCAGCAGCGCGCGCTGTTGCGGTTCGCGCACCATGCTTTCCAGCCAGGAAAAACACGCCAGCCGCGCGCCGCGCGTCACCGCCTCGACGCGGTGCACGCTGTACGACGGGTAGAGGATGAGATGGCCCGCCGGCAGTTTGACCGCCCGCCCGCCCATGCCGTCCTCGATGATGAGTTCGCCGCCGTCGTAGTCGGCGGGATCATTGAGAAACAGCGTGAATGACAGGTCGGTGCGCACGTGCCGGGCGCTGGCCGGATGAGTGCGGATGGCGTTGTCGACGTGGTTGCCGAAGGAGTTGGCTTCGCCGCCGTAGCGGTTGAACAGCGGCGGATAGATGCGCTTGGGCAGGGCGGCGCTGAAGAATTTTGGATTCTTCGACAGCGCATCCAGCACGATCGCGCGCAGCTGCTGGGCGAGCGGACTGGCTTCTGGCAGTTGCAGGTTGTTTTTGACCGTGGCGGCCTGCGAACCGGCGGTGACGCGACCGTCGGTCCAGTCGGCCTGGTCGAGCAGCGCGCTGCAGCGGGCGAGGGTGGCGGCGTCGAGTATGTTGGGTATATGCAGCAGCATGATCGGGTCTCCTGTCAGGGATATGGCGCCGCGTGGGCAGCGCCATATCCCTGCCAATGAATCGGCAGGGAAAGCAGGCTCAGAACTTCAGTTCGCCGGTGAGGATGAAGGCGCGGTTAGTGCCTGGAACGGTGAACGGGCCGTTGTCGTAGATCGCGTCGTAATAGACTTCGTCGAACACGTTCCTGACGTTCAGGCGAACGCCCCAGTCCTTCTGATCGTAGGCGACCATGGCATCCCAGCGGTCGTAGGACGGTGCGGTGTTGGGGTGGAAAGCGGTGCCGCCAGGCAGGGTGGGGATCGCGCCCGCGCCGCTCGGGTTGTAGCCGTAGCGGTCGCCCTTGACCTCGACGCCGCCGCCGATCTTCCAGCCGCCGCCCAGCTTGTAGGTGCTCCACAAGTTGAAGGTGTATTCGGGCGTATTGCGCGGCCGCTGGCCGATGTAGCCGAGGTTGCCCTTGGTGATGACCCCCGTCGTGGCATTGATGTTTTCGGCCGTGTCGAGGATCTCGGCATCCATCAGCGCAACCCCGGCAAACACCTCCCAGCTGTGCGTAATGCGGCCTGCCAGTTCGAATTCCAGTCCGTCGGTACGCCGTTTCCTGGTGAGAATCGAGGCCGTCGATTCGAGATCGGTGTTGCGCTCCCAGTGCTTGGTGGCGCGGTAGAGGGCGGTGCGGAACGCGAGATCGCCGTCGAAGAACATCCATTTCGCTCCCAGCTCGACCACCTGGCTGGTTTCGGGCGGCTGCGGCGTGACGGTCAGCTGATACAGGTCGGCGGTGGGGCTGAACGAATCACTGTAGCCGAGATAGTAGTGCGCGCTATCGTTGGGCTGCCATGACAGCGCAGCGCGGTAGCTCCACTCCCCATACTCCAGGCTGGGCGAGGTGGCGCTGGAGTAATCGGCATTCAGCTCGTCGCGCCTGGCGCCCAGCGTGGCTTTCCAGAAAGGCATGAACTCGACCGTGTCCTGCACGTAGATCGCGTAGGAATCGCCGGTGAAATTGACCGCGCCCGTGGTGTTCTCGACGTAGGGCTGGAACAGCGGCGGATTGCCCGCCGTCGTGCCGCCGAGATTGCGAAGCCCGCTGCGATGGCTGTCCTCGTGCAGATACTCGACGCCGGCGACCAGCTCGTGTTTCATGTCTAGGGCGCGGAAACGGGTGTTGTAGTCGGATTGCACAGTGACGGTCTCGTAGTCCATCGAGCGCGTCGGGCCGGCATTGGTGCCGATCAGGCCGATCGCGTTCGGCGGCGTGGTGGCATTGGGTGTGCGGGCCCAGTAGCTGCGCTCGTAATCGCCGTAACGAACGGTGGTGCGCAGTTCGCTTGTCGGCGAGAAGTGGTGCGTCCACGTCGCGGTGCTGATGTTCACGTCGCTGTCGTCGAAATTGGCGTCGATGCCCCAGAAGGTGTCCGGCGAGAAGTTGGTGTTCGGGCGGCGCGTGGCATTGTCGAACGAGAAGCCGTAGTCGGGGATGTCGCGGTTGCGGGTGAATTGATGCGACAGGATGAACTCGTTGCCGGTCTGCATCCCCAGCGCCAGGCTCACCGCCACGCCGCCGCGATCGACTTCCGGCTGGGCGCCGGTGACCGGGTTCTCGCGCCAGCTGTCTTCGTCGCGCTTCATCAGATTGACCCGCACGGCGGCGTCCTGCCCGATGCGCTTGTTGAGATCGGCCGTGGCTTCGGTGTACCCGTCGGTGCCGACGCTGCCGGTCAGCTTGTAGGCATCGGCGCGCTTCGGTGTCTTGCTGACCAGATTGATGACGCCGCCGGCCTGGCCGCGGCCGAACAGCATCGAGGCAGAGCCACGCAGCACGTCGACCTGCTCCAGGTTGAAGGTTTCACGGTTGTACTGCGCGGTATCGCGGATGCCATCGAGATACATGTCGCCGAAGGTGTAGAAACCGCGCAGCATCATGTTGTCGCCGGCGCGGCCGCCTTCGGCGGCGTTGAAGGTCAGGCCGGACACATTGCGCAGCGCTTCGCGCAGGCTGCCGACCTGTTGCTCCTCCATCAGCTGGTTGGTGAGCGTGGTGACCGCTTGCGGGACGTCGTGCGGGTCCTGCTTGGTTTTGCCGACGCGGGTCTCGGTCGCCTGGTAGCCGTTGTTGACGGCCATGGGATCGGTGGTGTCCTCCACCTTCACCGTGGCCAGGGTGGTTTCGGCCGCTGCGGGGGTTTGTGCCAGCGCGGCGGCGGGGGCCAGCATCATGAATGCCAGCGAGGCCGCCGCAGGGGCCGCGGCGGCCGGCTGGATGCGC
>ERZ761609.1396-NODE-1396-length-21420-cov-35.085420_pt1 | contig 21420 bp, 18 predicted proteins | sample MGYA00511163_ERZ761609 | MGnify/ENA primary metagenome ERZ761609 (study PRJEB28899, sample SAMN02445070) | bioreactor sludge metagenome | biome: EBPR sludge | place: Australia: Brisbane, Thorneside Wastewater Treatment Plant | collected 2011-12-16 ... | reverse complement strand
GGCCTGACGGCTGCCGCCAAGGCGGAAGGCGTGGCACCGGCCATCATCGGGCGGCGGCTGGACAGCCTGGAAGAGCACCTGGGCGTCAAGCTCATGGTGCGCACCACCCGCCGCATCACGCTGACCCATGAGGGCAGCGCGTTTCTGGAAGACTGCCTGCGCTTGCTGGTCGATCTGGCCAACGCCGAGGCCAGCGTCAGCGCGGGCGGGGTGAAGGCCAGCGGCCATTTGCGCATCACGGCACCGGCCGGTTTCGGGCGGCGGCACGTGGCACCGCTGGTGCCGCATTTCCGCGAACTGCACCCCGACGTGACCGTGTCGCTCAATTTGTCCGACCGTGTGGTGGACATGGCGGCCGAGGGGTACGACTGCGCCGTTCGGGTGGGTGACCTGCCGGATTCATCACTGGTGAGCGTGCGCCTGGCCGACAACCGTCGCCTGTGCGTGGCCACGCCCACCTACCTGCGCCACCGTGGCACGCCACGCCACCCGTCAGAACTGGTCAGGCACGACTGCCTCACCCTGTCCAGCGACGCGTCGCAAACCCGTGGCTGGGCGTTCCATGTGCCGCTGGACCCACCCGAGCCGGGCATGAGCGAGTTGATTCACCTGCGCCCCGGCGGCCCGCTGGACTGCTCGGACGGCCAGGTGCTGCATGAGTGGTGCCTGGCAGGCTATGGCATTGCCTGGCGCAGCACCTGGGAAGTCGAGGCCGACATTGCCGCCGGCAGACTGGTGCCGGTGCTGGAGGCCTTTGCCGCACCACCCAATGGCATTTACGCCGTTTTTCCCCAGCGCAAGCACCTGGCGCTGCGGGTTCGCCTGTGGATCGATTTTCTGAAGCAGCGCTACGGCCAGCCGCAGTTCTGGCGGGGCGGGTGAACGCGGGGCGAGGTCGATGGCACGCGGGGTGTCGCCGCCCGGTGTGGGGTCGACCTGGCCCGGCGTGGGGTGTTCCGGCTGCTGTCGCGTTACAGGGTGCGCCTGCCAATGGCCCCGCCAACCAGACGGACCAACCACTTCGGTGTGGCGCGCGAGGCGATCATTGCCCCCTGGTTGATGGCACCGGGCACCACGATGGCGTCGCCTCGCTGAGTGGCTTCAAACGCCGCGCGGGCCACTTCGGCGACGTCACCGACCAGAAAGCCCGGTATGCGTTGCAGTTTGGCGTTTGCCTGCGTGGCCTTCTCCATCATGGCCGTGGCGGTGATGCCCGGGCACAGCGCCGTCACGGTGACACCCGTGCCCTTGAGTTCCTCGGCCAGTGATTCGGAGAGCGACAGCACATACGCTTTGCTGGCCGCATAGGTCGCCAGCGTTGGAACGGGTTGGAAGGCCGCCACCGAGGCCACGTTGAGCACCCGCCCCCGGCCACGCGCCACCATGTCGGGGATGAAGTGGCTCAGCATCGACGTGAGTGCCCGGATGTTGAGGTCAATGATGGACTGGTGTTGGGCGGCATCCATGGCTGCAAAGGCCCCCTGGTGCAGCACGCCGGCACAGTTCACCAGCACATCCACGTTCAGGCCACGACGCTGGAGGTCGGCGTGCAGGTTGTTGGCGGCGTCGCTGCGGGCCAGGTCTGTCCCGTGCACGCGGGCGTGTATGCCGTGCTGCGCCTGCAACTCGCTGGCCAGTGCCTGCAGCGCGTCGGTGCGCCGGGCCACCAGGATGAGGTCATGCCCCGCGCGGGCATGGCAGCGCGCGAGCTCGGCACCGATGCCGGCGGATGCGCCGGTGATCAGGGCTGTCGGACGGCAAACCGTCAAGGGGGCCGAAGGTGTGTGGCGCATGGTCAGTTCATCTCCACGGTCATGCCGGCCGCCCGCAAACGTGCCACCAGCACATCGCCCAGACCGCTGGCCGGTGTGAGGACGCCACCATGGTTGCGGCCATGCGGAAGCTCGTTGGCCTGCAAGGCGAGTGCGAGGGCTGACTCGCACACCAGTTTGGTGGTGGCCCGGTTACCGGGGTCACCCTGGTCGGCGATGCGGCCATGCACCCGTGTGCCATCGGCGGCGCGACCGACGATGCGGGTCTGGAACGAGCCCCCGTCCATGCTGTCCTCTGACGGGCCTTCGCCAGGGGCTGGGGCCAGGCGTTGGGCCAGCGCACGCACGGGCTTCAGGGCCATGGCCCACTGGGTGGCGACCGAGCCCGCACTGAGCGCGGCGGCGGCAACGGCCCGGCTGGCACCACGGCCCAGCCGCAGGTATTCCTGGTAGTGAAAGTCGGGGTCGTAACCCAGCAGGGCGGCGCTGCGGCGAACCACGCGTGTGTTGACCGGTGCCATGAAGAAAGGGCCCAGCCAGCTGTTCAGGTCGGCATCGAAAAACGGCGCCACAGGGTCGCCGTGTGCGGCCGGGTTGGCAGGGCGTCGGTCAGCCGGGTTCAGCAGGAACGGATCGCGCATGGCTTGTGACTGCCCCGCGTCGAGCATGTTGAAAAACGACGCCAGCGTGCCGCCATTGAATCCACCGCGGATGCTGAAGGCCGCCTTGACGTCGACGCAGTCCCGCCCGTGTGTGGCGCGCATGGTGGTCTGGGCCAGGTAGGTGCCGATGTCGGACGGAATGGAGTCGAATCCGCAGCAGGGAATGATGCGCGTGTGCTGCTGCACGGCACGGGTGTGGAGGCGTTCAATCAGTCCCTTGACCCAAGGTGTTTCACCGGTGATGTCCACGTAGTGGCTGCCATGGCGCACGCAGGCTTCGACCAGCGGCGTGCCGTACAGCGCAAAGGGGCCTGCTGTGCTGAGCACCACGCGGGCGCTGCGTGCCAGGGTGTCGAGTGCTGCCGTGTCGGCGGCATCGGCCACCAGCACACCCGCCTGGGGGGCGTGCAACTCGCGTTGGATCGCTTCCAGCTTGGCGCGGTTGCGGCCGGCAATGGCCCAGCGCAGGCCGCTGGCCTGAACCTCTTGGTGGGCGGCGAGGTAGGCAACTGTCTGGCGGCCGACAAAGCCGGTCGCCCCATACAGGACGATGTCGTAAGGTTTGGATGCGCGTGGCAAGGCGGTTCCCCTCCGGATTGGGCACAGTTTACGCACGTTGTCTGGTGCAGGGGCAGGCTGGGGACCCGTGCACCGAGTCGGGCGGTCAGAACGGCGGGCTGTCGTCGTTCGGGTTGCTTTGCAGGGTGCGGGTGGTCACACCCCGGTCCGAGCGGGTGACGGTGGGTGTCACCGAAGCGCCTGGCATCCCAGTGTTCGGTGCGGCCGCAGGGGCGGGTGGTGCGGTGTCGGGTTTGGCGGGGGCCATCCCGAATGGTGCCAGGCCGTCCAGCGCGTCGATCAGGTCGCCAATCAGGGGGCCGAGTTCGGCGGTGGCCATCAGCACGCTGCCGTCGAAGTCGTCTGCATGCTGGCCTTGGGCCTTGGCCTGGTCCAGCACGCTGTCTTCAAACGCCAGTTTTTTCAGTTGCAGGCTGTCGGTCAGCACGAAGTTGACGCGGTCGTCCCACTGCAGGGCCAGCCGGGTGGGCTGTTTGCCCTGGGCCAGGTGGGCTTGTACCTCGTCGGTCAGCAGCGGGTGGCGGGCGTAACGCACCACGGCCTGGCTTTCGTCGGCTGACTTCAGCTCGCATTCCTGCCCGATGGCAAAGCCCGCCGGAGCGGCCTGTTCGGCCAGCCAGGTGGCCATGGCGGTGGTGGGCGAGGTGGCGGTGTTCAGTGGCTCGGCCACGAAGCCATCGAGCAGTTTCACCAGGGCGGTCAGGATGTCGTCGGCCCGGGCGGCGCTGGTGGTGTCCAGCACCAGGCGGTGGGTGGTGGGGTCCAGCCATACCCAGGTGGACTGCTGGCGCGGGAAGGCCTGCGGCAACAGGGCGGCCTTGATGTCTTCTTTCAGGTCGCGCTTTTCTTTCTTGCCGGGTTTGCGGCCCGAGGTGGCTTCGATCTGCTCGCACGCTTCTTCCACCCGGCGCTGGATGATGGAGGCGGGCACCTGCCGCGTCTCGACCATGAAGCGCAGCATCCACTGCCCGTTGACCGATTCGGCCATGACGCCATGGCTCTGGCCGCGCGCGGGCATCCAGCCCACGGTCTTGTCCTGGCTGGCGGTGCCGGGCACGAACGGCATGGCCGTGAGTGCATCTTCCAGCACGGTCAAGGACTCGGGCCAGCCGCCCACCACTGCATACACCCACACATTCTTGAACACGGTTATCTCTTTCCATCTGGGCCCCGTGACGGGGCATTGGCCTGATCCATTGCCACCCGCAGCGGGTGGGAGGGGGAGTCTATCCACTGGCACAGCCTGGCCGATGGCCTGTGCCAAGAACAGTGGCGAAAACTATAAATAAAAATGTGCTCTGGCGCTTGATTGGCGTCGTTTGTTGCTATTTTTTTGCGTGGCCAGCCGTTATGGAGCGGCTGGCCGGTTAGGCCTGTTTTCATTCTCGGCGGCCTGCAACTTGCCCAACTGATGGGCCAGTTCGACCGCCGAGCTCACCCCCAGCTTGTCAAAAATGTTGGCGCGGTGGAACTCCACGGTGCGCTGGGTGATGCCGAGGTGGTCGGCAATGTTCTTGTTGTAGTGGCCCTGCAGCAACTCGGCCAGTACCTCGTGCTCGCGCTGGCTCAGGCTGGCCAGCGCGGTCTTGAGTTGGCGGCTCTGACCTTCTGCATCTGCGCGCGCCACGGCGGCAGCCAGCGCCGCTTCGACGCGGTCAACCAGTTGGTTGTCCTGAAACGGCTTTTCCAGAAAGTCCCACGCGCCGTTCTTGACGGCGGCCACCGCCATGCTGACGTCGCCATGCCCGGTCAGGAACAGCACGGGCCAGGGGCAGGCCATCTGTTTGAGCTTTTCGAAGGTGGCCAGGCCTGACAGGGGCTCCATGCGGATGTCCAGCAGCACTGCGGCATGGCCCCAGTCTGGCGTTTGCGATGCGGCTGCCTGCAAGAAGTCGGGGCCGTTGGGCCAGCCGATGGCGCGGTAGCCCCGCGAATCGAACAGCCAGGCCAGGCCGTCGCGGATGTCGGCGTCGTCGTCAACAATGTGAATCACTGGGTGTGTCAACTCGGTGCTCCTGAAGGCGGGGTGGCCACCGGGTCGGTGGCAGCGGGGGCGGGTGACAGGGGTAGCCAGATGCTGAACCTGGCGCCGCCCAGATTGGGGTCGCGCGCCACGCTGATGCGGCCATGATGCGCTTCGACAATGGAACGGCAAATGGCCAGCCCCATGCCCATGCCACCTTCCTTGGTGCTGAAGAACGCGCTGAAGATGCGCTCCCGCTCGTCATCGGGCACGCCGGGGCCGGTGTCGGCCACATGGAACGACGTGGTCTGCTGCGTGGGGTCAACGTCCACCCACATGCGAACCTGCGGGGAAGTGGCGTGCCCCCTCGGCGCCCAGTCCTGTGCGTTGCTGACCAAGTTGTGAACCACGTGCTCCAGCAGCAGGCCGTCGGCCAGCACCCACAGGTGTCCATCGGCTGGCAGCGGCTGCAGTGTGACACCGGCTGTGCCGTGGGTGTGTGCGGTCACGCGGCGGACAAAAGCGGCCCAGTCCAGCGTTTGCAGGGACAGTTCGCGTCGCCGTGCAAACGCGTTGACACGTTGGATGATGCTGCCTGCCTTTTCTGCCAATCTGGCCATGCGTTCCACCACGGGACCCACGTCGGCGAGCGTGATGGAGTCGCTGCCCAACCGGTTGAGCAGGCCGTTGGCAAAGCTGCTGAGTGCGCCCAAAGGTTGGTTGAGTTCATGAGCCAGGGTGGAGGCCACTTCGCCCATGGCCACGAGGCGGCCCGACGCTTCCAGCTTCTGTTGTTGCACCTCGGCCATGTGCTGGGCCCGCTTGCGCTCGCTGATGTCCAGCACCGAACTCATCCACCCCACCTGTTCTCCGGCGGCAGTGGTCAGGGGGGCCTCGTGGATGAGCACGTCCACACGCCGCCCGCTGCGGTGCTGAAACTGCACCTCCACGCCAGCCTGCTCGGTGCCCTGGTGAATGATGTCGCGGTGGACCTCGCTCAGGTCTTCGGTCAGTTCCGGTGGCCAGTACGGTAACGGGGCAGACCGGCCGATCAGCTCGCTCGCACTGTAGCCCACCATCCGGCAGAACGCGTCGTTGACGTACAGGATCTGACCGCCGAGGGTCCAGGCCCGCAGCCCTATGGTGACCGAGCTTTCCATCGCTGTCCGCAGGGCAACCTGTGCCTGCAGCATCGCCTGCACCTGCTGACGTTTGCGCACGTCGCGCAGCAAGGCCAGCAGGCTGACCACCATGCCCAGCAAAAAAACCACGGCCACTGCCAGGAACAGCCGGGGCACCACGGCGGGCTGGGGCGCGAGGGGCGCCATTTCGATGAACAGGTCGGTGCCTGCCAGGTTCATGGGGACCATGTGGGGACCGATGGCATCGGCATCGGGCTCGGCTGCGCCGTGAGCGGCATCACCGATGAGCCGGATGGCATGCTGCCGGTGGAACCAGGGGGGCACCACGCTCTGCACGCTGGTTTGCATGGACAGCACGGCTATGTAGACGCCTTTGTATTGCCCGCGCTCGAAGAAGGGCACCGCCAGCCACACCACGTCGGTGGGCTGGCCGTCCGCTTGTTTCAGCGGTCCGCCGTAAGCCGAGCGGCGCAGCCCTTTGGCCACCTCGAGCATGCTGGCCAGCAGGTCGGCGTTGTCGGGGTGGGTGCGTGCATGTACTGTGCCCACTTCAGGCCAGTTGCTGCTGGCGGCGGCCGTCAAATCGGGCAGCCAGCCGTGCCATTGCACGGCCCCTGGCGCGTTCCAGATTTGTCCGCCCAGCATCGAGGGCGGGGCACTGTGTGGGGAAACGGCGACGGCCTGCCGGGCCAGTACCAGCAAGTCTTCTTCGAGCCGGTTGAAGTGAAAGCGCACACTTTGTTCCAGCCACTGACCGTCTGCAGCGCGGTTGCGTGCAGTCTCGCTCCGCTCGTGGTGTTGCAGGTAGATCACCAAAGCCACCACGGCCGCCGTGACCAGCGCCAGCATGGCCGTCAGCACCAGTAGCATGCGTCGGCTGCGCAGCCCTGTGTGGGGTAGCGCCTGGTTCAGCAAGGCAAAGTCGAGGGTGGTGTGGGCGGGTGAGGGTTGCATCGGAGTGCATGATCGACACGTCAGCCATAGCATAGCCACCATGTTGAAACTTGCCACTGTTGCAAACCTCAGTCGACGCCGTGTGTTGCACGGCGTGGCGGCTTCAGCCTGCGCGGCGCTGGGCGGTGCACAGGCGTTGGCATCGCCGCCGGGCGCATTGGGCCACGCACGGGCCGAACTGCTGATCCGCTTTGCGCATGTGGTGGCACCGGACACGCCCAAGGGCCTGGCGGTGGAGCGCTTTCGCGCTCTGGTGTCGCAGCGATCGGAGGGGCGCATTCAGGTGAGCGTGCATCCCAACGCCCAGTTGTACGGCGACCACGATGAAATGCAGGCGTTGCAGCTGGGTGCGGTGGAAATGCTGGCACCTTCGCTGTCCAAATTCGGGCGTGTGGGGTTTGCCGAGTTCGAGCTGTTCGACCTGCCGTACCTGTTTGCCGACCTGGCCAGTGTGCGGCGCGTGACCCAGGGCCCTCTGGGTGCACGCCTGTTGGCCAGGTTGCAGCGTCAGCGGCTGGTGGGGCTGGGCTTCATGGACAACGGCTTCAAGCACATGAGTGCCAACCGGCCCCTGCTCGAGCCCGCCCACTTTGCGGGTTTGCGCATGCGTGTGCAGGCTTCGCGCGTGATTGCCGAGCAAATGCGTGCGCTGGGCGCACGTCCCGTCACGCTCGCGTTCAGCGAAACGCACCGTGCACTGGCTGCAGGGGTGGTGGACGGTACTGAAAACCCGGTGTCGAACTTCTGGACGCAACGCATGCACGAGGTGCAGAGCGACCTGAGTCTGACGCAGCACGCCTACCTGGGGTACGCCGTGGTGACCAACCAGCGATTCTGGGAAGGCGTGAACGTTGCCGACCGGCAGTTGATCGGGGAGGCTTTGGCCGAGGCCTTGGCCCACGGCAACGCCATTGCCGACGAACAGAACGCCAGTGCCCTTAACGCCTTGCGTCAGACGGGGGGGGCACGCGTGCACACGCCCAGTGCCGCGCAGCTTGAGGCCATGCGCCGTGCTACCCAAGGTGTGCACGATGCATTGGGCCAGCGCATCGGCGCGCACTGGCTGGCTGACATCCGTCAGGCTCTTCAATCAGGGTAAACCCTAGATGTTGAACTGTTGAACGCCACAGTTACGCACTGAGGGGGTGATCGATATCGTTGCGTCCTGTCAGGTTTTTGACGCATCCCTCGATCGGAGACACCCCCATGAAATTGAAATTTGTTCTGGCCGGCGCGCTGCTGGCTCTCGGTGCAAGCGCATTCGCGCAGCCTATCGTCATCAAGTTCAGCCACGTGGTGGCGGCCGATACGCCCAAAGGCAAAGCTTCCGAATTTTTTGCCAAAAAGGCAGCGGAGCTGACCAAGGGCGCAGTCAAGGTCGAGGTGTATGCCAACTCGGCGCTGTACAAAGACAAGGAAGAAATGGAGGCACTGCAGATTGGCTCTGTTCAGATGCTGGCACCGTCCTTGGCCAAGTTCGGTCCGTTGGGCGTCAAAGAGTTCGAGGCGTTCGATTTCCCGTTCATGTTTGACGATGCAGCGGAACTGCACAAGGTGACGCAGGGGCCTGTGGGTGCAGCCCTGCTGGCTAAGCTGGAGCCCAAAGGCATCAAAGGCCTGGCTTATTGGGACAACGGATTCAAGTCGTTTTCAGCCAACTTCCCAGTCAAGGTGCCGACTGATCTCAAGGGCAAGAAGCTGCGCATCCAGTCTTCAAAGGTGCTGGAAGAGCAAATCCGCTCCATCGGTGGCATTCCTCAGGTGATGGCGTTTTCGGAGGTGTATCAGGCGCTGCAAACAGGTGTAGTGGACGGTACCGAGAATCCGATCTCCAATTTCTACACCCAGAAGATGCATGAGGTGCAGAAGCACATGACGCTGACCAACCACGGCTACCTGGGTTATGCCGTCATCGTGAACAAGAAGTTTTGGGACGGTCTGGCTGCTCCCGTGCGCACCCAGTTGGAACAGGCGATGAAGGACGCCACGCTCTACGCCAACAAAATTGCGCAGGAAGAAAACGACATGGCGCTGGAGGGCGTGAAGAAGTCCGGCAAGACCACGGTTTACACCCCCACCAAAGAAGAGCGTGATGCGTTCAAGAAAGCCATGAATCCGGTTCACACCAAGATGGCTGACCGTGTAGGCAAGGAAACCTTGCAGATGTTCTACAAGGAAACCGGCTTCAACCCCAACTGAAGTCAGGGGGCTTGAATCGGCCCCTTCTTTCGATTGGCACACCCGAATCAAGTGCATCCGGGTGCCTGCCTGCCGGACGGTCGGTCGGTCGAAAGCCCATGGCGGCTGAACCGTTGTTCCAACCCCGAATGACCAGGGTACCCATCATGAAACTTCTTGATCACCTTGAGGAATGGCTCGTCACATTCCTCATGGGCGCAGCCACGCTCATCATTTTTGTGTCCGTTGTGCATCGCTATGCTGCAGGCCTGAGCGTTCCAGGTGTGCAGGACTGGCTGTTGTCCATCAATCTGACCTGGGCCCAGGAACTGACCATCATCATGTTCGTGTGGATGGCCAAGTTTGGTGCGGCATATGGCGTGCGCACCGGCATCCATGTCGGGGTGGACGTGCTCATCAACCGCCTCGATGCAAACATGCGAGCCAAGTTCATCGTGTTCGGCCTGGCTGCGGGTGCCCTGTTCACCGCGATCGTTGCCGCCTTGGGTGGCGGATTCGTATGGGAAAACGGCGCACACCATTATTTCTTCAATCTCCTGGGCAAGTCGGTTGAGGGCATACCTGAAGGCCCCACCACGCCCGACCTCGAGTGGCCCACCTGGATGGTTTACAGCGCAATTCCGCTGGGGACCAGCCTCATGTGTTTCCGGTTCTTGCAGGTCCTGGTGAGCTTCATCAGAACCGGCGAGTTGCCGCACCACGACCACGGGCATGTGGATGGTCTGGACGAAGAGGTGCCTGTTGACGTGGACGTGTACGCCATGCCTGATAACTTGCACCCTCAAGACCTCAAGCACGCCCAACTGGGCGAAGCTGCCGCACCCACCTATCCATCCAAGGGGCAGACCAAATGAGCGCCGCCATCATCTTTACCTTGTTGCTGGTGCTGATGCTCACCGGCATGCCGATCTCCATTTCACTGGGGTTGACGGTTCTGACCTTCCTGTTCGGGTTCACGCAGGTGCCGCTGGAGTCGGTGGCACTCAAGTTGTTCACCGGCATCGAGAAGTTCGAGATCATGGCCATCCCGTTCTTCATCCTGGCGGGCAACTTTCTGACCCATGGCGGGGTGGCACGGCGAATGATCAACTTTGCTGCCAGCATGGTCGGTCACTGGTATGGGGGTTTGGGTTTGGGTGGCGTGCTCGCTTGCGCACTGTTTGCGGCTGTGTCGGGCTCCAGTCCGGCAACGGTGGTGGCCATCGGATCCATTCTGCTGCCAGCCATGGTCAAGGCCGGGTTTCCACGCAGCTTTGGCGCGGGTGTGATCACGACATCGGGCGCGCTGGGCATCCTGATTCCGCCGTCCATCGTGATGGTGATGTACTCCGTGGCCACAAACACATCTGTGGGTGCGCTGTTCATGGCAGGGGTGGTGCCCGGCATCGCCCTGGCAGGCGTGTTGGCTGGCGTGACCTGGTACCGGGCCAAAAAATTTGACTACCCCCGTTTGCCCAAAGCGACCTGGGGTGAGCGTCTGAAGGCCTTCAGGGCCTCAGCTTGGGGGTTGGTGCTGATCGTGATCGTGATGGGGGGGATCTACACCGGCATGTTCACGCCCACCGAGGCTGCGGCCATGAGCGCGGTTTACGCCTTTTTTGTAGCTGTGTTTGTTTACAAGGATATGGGTCTGAAAGATGTGCCCCGTGTGTTGCTGAACTCGGCCAACATGTCTGCCATGCTGCTGTACATCATCACCAATGCCGTGCTGTTCAGCTTCATCATGACCAACGAGAACATCCCCCAGTCATTGGCAGATTGGATGCTGGGTAATGGTCTGGGCGTGATCACCTTCCTGCTGGCTGTCAACGTGATCCTGCTGTTGGCCGGTAACTTCATGGAGCCATCGTCCATTGTTCTGATTTTTGCGCCCATCCTGTTCCCGGTGGCGATGAAGCTGGGCATTGATCCGGTGCACTTCGGCATCATCATGGTGGTGAACATGGAAGTCGGCATGTGTCACCCGCCTGTCGGTTTGAATCTTTACGTGGCGTCTGGCATCACCAAAATGGGCATCACCGAATTGACCGTCGCGGTCTGGCCCTGGCTGCTGTCCATGCTGGGCTTCCTGGCCGTGGTGACCTATTGGCCTGGATTGTCGCTCTGGTTCCCACGTATGCTTGGGATGATGTAATCTGGCTCCCATCCAGAAAAAGGTCGGCTTCACGTGACGAAGCCGACCTTTTTTCTTGGTAGGTTCGTTGCGTGCTTTTTTGTCAGAACAGGCTTTTGATCAGAACCGCTGCGGTTCCCCACATCATCAGTGCCACCAGGCCGTCCAGCCAGCGCCACAGCGTGGCAGACCCCAGGCGACGGCCCGCCCAGAACACGGCGGCACCCAGCACCAGAAACCACACGGTTGAGCCGACGGCGGCACCCAGGCCGAACACGGTGTTGCCGGGTGCGCCATAGGCCAGCGAGGCGGTGCCAATCAGCACGGCCGTGTCCAGCCAGGCATGGGGGTTCAACCAGGAAAACGCCAGTGCCGAGGCCACAGCTTGCCGGCGGTTGACGGCAGCCGCCGGAGCCAGGGGTTCTGCCGAGACCACGCTGGTCAGCTGGGTCGGTTTGAGGAAGCGACGGGCCGCTTCCCAGCCATACACCGCGAGGAACAGCACGCCAGCCCCCACCAGCGCGCCTTGCAGCTTGTCGGACAGGCCGCCGAGCTGGGCCAGGCCCAGCACACCCAGGGCAATCAGCAGCACATCGGCCACGATGCACACGGCCACCGTCAGCCAGACATGCTGGCGTTGCAGGCCCATGCGCAACACATGGGCGTTCTGTGGGCCGATGGCCATGATGAGCGACAGGCTCAACACCAGACCGGCGCTGAAAGTGGGGTTGAAAACGGAGAGGGACAGGGCGTTCATGACAGGCTGCCAGCAAAGATGTGAAGAGGGTTGCAGAGCGATGGCGGCGAGTGTGTCGGTTATCCTTATTTTGTTAAACTGAATTAAAATGAATTAAGTTTGATCAATATTTTCTAAAGCAATTGCCCATGCTCGATGCCCGACAACTCGACGCTTTGGCCGCAGTGGCCGACCACGGCAGCTTTGTGGCGGCGGCCCAGGCCCTGAATGTCACGCTGGCGGCGGTGTCGCTGCGCATCAAGTCGCTGGAGCAGGCCGTGGGTCAGCGCCTGCTGGTGCGGGGCAAAACCGTGCGGGCCACTTCGGCGGGGCAGGCGTTGCTGACCCATGTGCGCCAGGTGCGCCTGATGGAGGCGGACCTGATCCAGGGCCTGAACCGTGGTGGCGCAGCGGGTGACAACCCTTGGCAGACCCTGAGCGTCGCCATCAACGCCGACAGCATGGCCGGCTGGTTTTTGCCTGGGGTCGCGCCGCTGCTGGCGGCACACCGCTTGCTGCTGGACATCGTGATCGATGACCAGGATCACACCCACGATGCCCTGAAAAGCGGCGACGTTTTAGGGTGTGTGACCACCCTTTCACGTGCCATGCGGGGCTGCGTGGCCGAACCGCTGGGCGTGATGCGTTACCGCTGTGTGGGGTCAGCCGACCTGGTGGCCTCGGTGCAGGGCGAGGGGGGCGGTTTGTCGGTTCACCGCCTGCTGGCCACGCCTGCCGTCATCTTCAACCGCAAAGACGGTTTGCAGGATGCCTTCCTGTTGCAGCATTTCGGTTTGCGCCAGCCTGCCTACCCGCGCCACTTCGCCCCGGCGGTCGATGGGTTTGAAATGGCCATCGAACTGGGCATGGGCTGGGGCATGGTACCTGACCAGCAGCTGGCGCTGCGCGAGGGCCGGCCTGCGTTGCACGAGTTGCTGCCCGGTGCCACTGTTGACGTGGCGTTGTACTGGCAACACTGGGAGCGGGAGGCCCCGTCAGCCGCCCGGTTGACCCAGGCCGTGAAGGCAGCGGCAGCTACGCAATTGGTGCAGTTTCGGTAGTGATAATGCCTCGCTGGTAAAGCGTTAGAGGCGAATAATTTATAAAAAAACCCGGCGAACGCCGGGTTTCTGGGTCGGGCGGCAGATACCGCGCCTGGGTGCAACCCATCAGCCTTTCAGGCACGAGCTCATGAAGGCCTTGCGCTCGTCGCCCTTGAGTTCTTTCTTGCCCGCTTCGGCGTTGCAGGTCTTCATTTTGTTTTGCTGGGCGGTTTTGGGGTCGACCGGCGGCTCGGCCTTGGCGCTGAGGCATGAACTCATGAAAGCCTTGCGCTCGTCGCCTTTGAGTTCTTTTTTGCCCGCTTCGGCGTTGCAGGTTTTCATTTTGTTCTGCTGCGCGGTGGGCTCGTCCGCTGCAAAAGCGGAACCGGTGGCCAGTGCCAGGCCCAACGCCAGGGTGGGTGCAAGTTTGATCATGTGACGATCCTCGAAACGGGTTGAAGGGAGGGGTGCGTGTCTGCTACACAGCCAGCGGCTGCATTGTGCGCATGCAAGTATGACTGTGGCGCGTGCAAAGGGCACAAATGTGAAGAAATGCAACGTCCATCCGCTTGCACGCCACACCCGTGCGGCAGTTTGCCGCTTGGAAGGTGCTGGGGCCAGTGGGCACCTAAAATCCCCCCATATGCTTCACATCAAACAGGAATTGCTGGCCGCCCTGGCCACGGAACTCGACAAACTGGCCCCTGGTTCGGCCGACAGGGCTGTGTTCGAATCGCCCAAAGTGGCCGCGCACGGTGACTTTGCCTGCACCGCTGCCATGCAACTGGCCAAGCCACTCAAACAGAACCCCCGTCAGCTGGCCGAGGCCCTGTGCGCCGCTTTGCGCGCCACGCCAGCGTTTGGCCAATGGGTCGATGCGCTGGAGATTGCCGGGCCAGGCTTCATCAACATCCGTCTGAAGCCCGCCGCCAAACAGGCCATCGTGCGTGACGTGCTGGCACAAGGCACCGCCTTCGGCACCCAGCCTGCCAACGGGCAGCGTGTGCTGGTGGAGTTTGTTTCGGCCAACCCGACCGGCCCGCTGCACGTTGGCCATGGCCGACAGGCGGCGCTGGGCGATGCCATCTGCAACCTGCTGGCCACGCAGGGGTGGGATGTGTGGCGCGAGTTCTACTACAACGACGCGGGCGTGCAGATCCAGACGCTGGCCAACAGCACGCAGTTGCGCGCCAGGGGCCTGAAGCCGGGTGACACCGATTGGCCCGAAGCGGCCTACAACGGCGATTACATCCAGGACATCGCCAACGACTTCCTGGCTGGCAAAACGGTGAAGGCCGATGACCGGGCCTTCACCGCCAGCGGTGATGTCAACGACCTGGATGGCATCCGTCAGTTCGCAGTGGCCTACTTGCGCCACGAGCAGGACCTGGACCTGAAAGCCTTCGAGGTGAGGTTCGACCACTATTACCTGGAGTCCAGCCTGTACACCAGCGGACGTGTGGACGCGGCGGTAGCCAAACTGGTGGCCAATGGCCACACCTACGAACAGGACGGCGCGCTGTGGCTGAAAAGCACCGATTACGGCGATGACAAGGACCGTGTCATGCGCAAGCAGGACGGCACTTTCACCTATTTTGTGCCCGACGTGGCCTACCACATCGCCAAGTGGGAGCGTGGGTTTACCCGGGTGGTCAACATCCAGGGCATGGACCACCACGGCACGATTGCCCGCGTGCGCGCGGGCCTGCAGGCGGCCCATGTGGGCATTCCGCAGGGCTACCCCGACTACGTGTTGCACACCATGGTGCGCGTCATGCGTGGCGGCGAAGAGGTCAAGATCAGCAAGCGTGCCGGCAGCTACGTCACGCTGCGTGACCTGATCGAGTGGACCAGCAAAGACGCGGTGCGCTTCTTCCTGCTCAGCCGCAAGCCCGACACCGAATACGTGTTCGACATCGACCTGGCGCTGGCCCAGAACAACGACAACCCGGTTTATTACGTGCAATACGCCCATGCCCGCATCTGCTCGGTGCTGGCGGCGTGGGCCGAGAAAGATGGGGGGCAAGTGTCCCAACTGGCTTCGGTAGACCTGTCTCCGTTGGAAGGCCCCCAGGCTGCCGCGCTGATGCTCAAGCTGGCGCAGTACCCGGCCATGCTGACAGCCGCAGCGGCAGACAATGCCCCGCATGACATCACGTTCTACCTGCGCGACCTGGCCTCCAGCTACCACAGCTATTACGATGCCGAGCGCATCCTGGTCGATGACGTAACCGTCAAACAGGCCCGACTGGCACTGGTGGCTGCCACGGCGCAGGTGCTGGCCAATGGCCTGGCGGTATTGGGCGTGAGCGCGCCGACCCGGATGTGACGGCGACCAGTTGACACAAACGACGCAAACCAACGACCGCGAACCTTTCCGGAAACGTTCTTTTCAAGGCAGCAGGTAACAGTCCATGACCCACACACATCTTCGCTACCAGTTCGGGGGTACGTTTCTGGGGCTCATCCTGGGTGTTCTGCTGGGCCTGGTCGGTGCACTGGCAGTGGCGGTTTATGTCACCAAGGTGCCCGTGCCGTTTGTAGACAGGATGATTTCGCGCAAGGCATCGGAAGATGCCGTCGAGGCCGAGCGCAATAAAAACTGGAACCCCAATGCGTCTCTGGGCGGCAAACAGGTCAAGCCTGCCGAGGCGCCGCCCACACCGATACAGGACACCCCAGCGCCTGCGCCTGCAGCTGATGCCGAAGCCGCCAAAGCCCGGAAGCAGGCGGCCGAGGACATCAAGGCCGCCGCTGCCAAAGCCGAGGCTGCCGCCAAAGAAGCGACGGTGGATGCCAAGGGTAAGGTGTATTCGTCCGATCCGCTGGGTGATCTGGCCCAGGCCAAGTCGGGCGGCAAAGTCGTCAGCACCGCGCCAGCCGCAGCGCCCGAGCCGACAGGCAAGTCTGCAGAGCCTTTCACCTATTTTGTGCAGGTGGGTGCGTTCCGCACGCCCGAAGACGCTCAGGCGCAGCGGGCCAAACTCGTGCTGATGGGGCTGGATGCCCGCATTTCCGAGCGAGAGCAGTCTGGCCGAACGGTGTACCGTGTGCGCCTGGGGCCGTACGAACGCCTGTCGGATGCCGAAAAGATGAAGGAAGACTTGCAGCCCAGCGGGCTCGAAACCGCGCTGGTGCGCGTGCAGCGTTGACGGTTCGTGGTGTTGCCGTCGGCTGGCTGTGTTGCCCACAGTCGCGAGGGAACCAAACTGTCAGAACCTGACACCAATCCGCTTACAAGGAGTGTTTCAAGATGCGTCGTCGTGATTTTTCGCAGGTTGTGGTGTTGTCGGCTTCTGCCTGGGGGCTGTCGGTCCCGTTGGCTCATGCGCAGGCCAAAGCGCCCGTTGCCGGCAAGGACTACATCAAATTGAGCCGCCCGGCTCCGGTCGACACACCGGCCGGCAAGGTCGAGGTGTTGGAGTTCTTTGGTTACTGGTGCCCGCATTGCGCCAAGTTTGAACCTGCTTTCGACGCTTGGGCCAAGAAAGCACCCGCGCACATCGTGGTGCGGCGCATCCCCGTGGCGTTCCGCGACAACCAGTCGCCGCTACAACGCCTCTATTTCGCCCTGGAGGCCATGGGCAAGGTGGACGAGGTGCATCACAAGGTGTTCACGGCGCTCCACGGCGACAAGGTGGCGTTGAACACGCAGGACGACATCGTCAACTGGGTGGTCAAACAGGGCGTGGACAAAACCAAGTTCCTGGAGCAGTACAACTCGTTCAGCATGAGTGGCAAAGTCAAGCGTGCGTCGCAACTGGCCGAGGCCTACCAACTCGACGGTGTGCCTGCCATGGGTGTGGCAGGGCAGTACTTCACCTCCGGTTCGCTGGCAGGCACCATGGAGCGCGTGCTGGCCGTTGTGGAGCATTTGGCCGAGGTGAGCCGCAAGGCTTGAGCGGTGTCCGATCCGGCTCGACGACCGGATCGCGGTTAGCCCTTTGAATGGGCTGGATGTTCGGACCTGATGCCGGGTCCAAAGTTACAATGGCAAGCAAAATACATGCCGCCATGAACACAGCACCGTTTCACGCTTCTTTTGCCGGCCGCTCATGCGGCCGTTTGCTTGCTATCGTGGTCGCATGCAGCGGGCTGTTAGGTGGTGTGCTGCATGCCGAAACCGCTGACCGCGACAAGCCCATGCATGCCGAGGCCGATGCCCTGCGCTACGACGATGCCAAGCAACTCAGCGTCTTCACGGGCAATGTCGTCATCACCAAGGGCACCATCGTCATCCGGGGCGGCCGGGTAGAGGTGCGCCAGGACAGTCAAGGCAACCAGTTTGGCGTGGTCACTGGCACGCCCACCGAGCAGGCATTTTTCCGCCAGAAGCGGGAAGGGCTCGACGAATACATCGAAGGCGTGGCCGATCGCATCGATTACAACGGTCAGGCCGACACGGTCCGCTTCGAGCAGCGTGCCGTGCTGCGCCGTTACCGGGGTGCCACGTTGGCCGATGAAACGGCGGGCAGCCTGATCGTCTACAACAACGTGGCCGAGACGTTCACCGTCGACGGCGGGCCGGCCAACCGGACCGCGTCCAACCCATCCGGTCGGGTGCGGGCCATGCTGACCCCCACGCCCAAACCACCGGCCGATGGCAAACCTCAGCCTGCACCGGCAACAGACAAGGCCACATTGCGCCCGAGCGGACAGTTGCAAGGGGTGGGTCGTTGAGCATGCCTGATGTCACGCAGCAGGTGGCCTCTTCCGCCGCCTCGGAGGCAGGGGCCGTGGCACGGTTGGAGGCACGCCATTTGCGCAAGTCTTACGGCAGCCGCAAAGTGGTCAAGGATGTGTCACTCGCCGTCAACAAGGGTGAGGTGGTGGGCCTGCTGGGCCCCAACGGTGCGGGCAAGACCACCTCGTTTTACATGATCGTCGGCCTGGTGCGGGCCGACGGGGGAAGCATCACGCTGGATGGCCAGTCTGTCGAGAACCAGCCCATCCACCGCCGTTCCCGTCTGGGGTTGGGCTATTTGCCCCAGGAAGCGTCCATCTTCCGCAAGTTGAACGTTGAAGACAACATCCGCGCCGTGCTGGAGTTGCAGCAGGACGCGCATGGCAAGCCCTTGACCCGCACGCTCATTGAACAGCGGCTCGATGCCTTGCTGGGCGAGTTGCGGGTCGATCATCTGCGCATGTCGCCGGCACCGGCTTTGTCGGGTGGGGAGCGTCGGCGTGTGGAAATCGCGCGGGCACTGGCCACCAACCCGAGGTTCATCTTGCTGGATGAGCCGTTTGCGGGCATTGACCCGATTGCCGTCATCGAGATCCAGCGCATCATCGGCTTCCTCAAGGCGCGCGGCATCGGTGTGCTGATCACCGATCACAACGTTCGCGAAACGCTGGGCATCTGTGACCATGCCTACATCATCAACGAGGGCACGGTGCTGGCGCAAGGCACGCCCTCCGAGATCGTTGACAACGCCGATGTTCGCCGGGTGTACCTGGGCGAGCACTTCAGGATGTGAGCGCGGCATGCAGATGAGTGCGTCCATGGCCTTTGTCCTGCGGGTGTCATGAAGCAGGGCCTGTCTTTACGCGTTTCGCAGCATCTGGCCCTCACGCCGCAGTTGCAGCAGTCCATCCGTCTGTTGCAGTTGTCGACCTTGGAACTTGGCCAGGAAGTCGAGCAGATGCTCGACGACAACCCGTTTCTGGAGCGTCAGGACGAGGTGGCAGACCGCGAGGCATTCGGCCTGGAGCAAGCCGATGCGCCCGTCAGCCTGGGTGATCAGGTTTCAGAGGTTGTTCCTGAAAATATAGCTGATAATATAGAATATAAAGGCGATGAAGACGTTTTTGATGCGTATTCTGCCGGGAGCGATGGGTCTGCCGTCGAAGCTGCTGCTGAAGACCACACCGATGCCTCGCCGAACTGGGAGGGCGACGGCACGCTGGAGATCAAACCCGACGACGGTGAATGGGGGGGCGAGGCCGCCGCCCGCAGCTCTGGCGGGGACGGTGACGACGAGCATGCAACGGCTGCCGAACTGGCTTCCGAGCATGTCAGCTTGCAGGCCTATCTGCACAGGCAGGCGTTGGGGTTGCGCCTGTCTGACAGCGACCGTGCTGCGCTGTATGTGCTGATCGAGTCCCTGGACGAAGACGGTTACCTGGCTGACCCGCTGGAGGAGTTGGCAGCTGCGCTGGAGCCAGGCGATGCTGAGGTGGATGCCTCCGTGTCGGCGCGACGGGACGAGGTGATGCAGCAGTTGCGCACCGCCCTGGGGTGGTTGCATCACATGGAGCCGGTTGGCGTGGGAGCCCGAGACTTGGGCGAATGCCTGCGCTTGCAAATCGAGGAGATGCGGAACACACCTGTCTCGCGCGCGGCATGGGCCATTTGCCAGCAGCCGCTGGAGTTCCTGGCGCGACGTGACACCAAGCGGTTGGCCGCTTTGTGTGGACTGGACGAGGCAACGGTGCGCGATGCATTGGCCGTGATCGCGCGGCTGGAGCCCAAGCCCGGCAGGCGGTTTGCCAATGTGTCACGCAATGTCGTGGTGCCTGATGTGATCGTGACGCGCGCTGGTCGGGGCTTCAAGGTTCAGCTCAACCCCGATGTGATGCCTCGCCTGAAGGTGCACGATGTGTATGCCAGCGCGCTGCGCGAGGGGCGCGGTGGCGCTCGTGGTGAAGGGGGTGCCCACATGCAGCAACGGTTGCAGGAGGCACGCTGGTTCATCAAGAACATCCAGCAGCGGTTTGACACCATCCTGCGGGTGAGCAGCGCCATTGTCGAGCGACAGCGCAATTTCTTCATGCACGGCGAGCTGGCCATGCGCCCCTTGGTGTTGCGTGAGATTGCCGACGAGTTGGGGTTGCACGAGTCGACCATCAGCCGGGTGACGACGGCCAAATACATGTCGACACCCTTCGGTACCTATGAGTTGAAGTATTTTTTCGGCTCCAGCCTGGGTACCGAGACCGGTGGCAATGCTTCAAGCACGGCGGTGCGGGCGCTCATCAAACAACTGGTCGCAGGTGAAGACCCGAAAAAGCCGCTCAGCGACAACGCCTTGTCCGACATGCTGAAGGAGCAGGGCATTGAATGTGCAAGGCGTACGGTTGCCAAGTACCGCGAAGCCTTGCGGATTGCGCCCGCCAGTTTGCGCAAGGCCATCTGACCTGCAGCAAGGCTGGGTGAATCTGGCGCGTCAGGGGCGTTGGCGCGAAGCCAGCCCGTTGGCGACCAGCAGGTCACCCACATCATGTTTGGTATCGCCTTGACGGTTGCGACTGACTTGCGCATCGCAGAGGAGTTCTTTGCCTGCTCGCGTGCAAGGGTTCAGCGTGACCTGCTGGCCGAGCAACAGGGCCTCAAGTTGCATTTTGTCGCGCTGCGCCTTGCCAGACCGGCTGGCCGGCGCTATGCCGCGCAACCGGACCGTCACCTGCCGGTTGAGCAATCGGAGGTCCGACGCTTCTTTCACATCCACCACGATCAGTTGGGCATTGGGTACCTGGGCGATCACGCCCCGCGCCGTGTCGGACGTTTCCTGGGTGGACATCGCTGCGGGGCGATCTGAACCGGTTTTTGCCGATGCAGGCGTGGCCCCCGCTTTGGATCCCGTCGCCGTCTCGGGCGCCGCAGCGGTTGATACCGATGGCGTGGCCGGGGCGGTTGTGGGCGCATCAGACGCCGACAACGGCAGCACGGCCTCCGTTTGCTGGCTGACCCACCACCCACCGATGGCCAGCGTGGCCATCACGATGCCCGCAGTGGGCCACAACCAACGCTTCGGCCGTCTTGTCACCGATGCCACGGATTCGATCGCGACCTCGTCGGTGTGCTGTGGACTCCCTGGCTGGGTTGCCATTGGAGATGCGGCAGCGCTGGTCTGACTGCCCGCCAGTGAAGGCTCGGGTGCCGACACAGGCAGGCTGCGGCCCAGCACTTGCGAACCGGTGGCTTGGGCCGGTGGAGCGCTGTCAGCCCTGTCAGCAGTTGGGGCGGCGTGGCGCTGCTGCACGACCATGGTCGCCGAACTCAATTCGGTGGCATCCGTGGAACCTGGTGTCTCGACACGTGGGACGTTGTTTGAAACACCCGCCGCACGGCTTTGCAACCAGCGCAACATGCCCGCTGAGTCGGCCTCTACCAGCGATGCAGAGTCGGTCAGCTTTTCCGTCAGGTCGCCACCGCCCAGAACAGTCGCTGATGCCAACAGCGCCTTGCCAAATTCACGCGCGGTCTGGAACCGGTCCGCCGGATGTTTGGCCATGGCCTGTGCCAGCACGGCATCGA
>ERZ761609.1392-NODE-1392-length-21481-cov-27.134836_pt1 | contig 21481 bp, 21 predicted proteins | sample MGYA00511163_ERZ761609 | MGnify/ENA primary metagenome ERZ761609 (study PRJEB28899, sample SAMN02445070) | bioreactor sludge metagenome | biome: EBPR sludge | place: Australia: Brisbane, Thorneside Wastewater Treatment Plant | collected 2011-12-16 ... | reverse complement strand
TGATGGCGTCGGATCTGCGCGCGAGCGCGGCGCTTGTGCTGGCGGGCTTGGTAGCGGACGGTGAAACGGAAATTAACCGTGTGTATCATCTTGACCGTGGGTATGACCGTTTGGAACAGAAGTTGTCCAAAGTCGGGGCCAGCATCAGAAGAGTTAAAGAATAAAAACTTCGTTTTTATTCTTTTCCATGTTTTGCGCGCTTCGGTAAAGCTCAGCGCGCGAGAATAAAAAATTAGTTGTTAGTTGGTTAGTAGTAAGTAGGAAATTAAGGAGAAAGCAAATGGCAGTTAGAATTCGTATGAAACGTTTTGGTGCTAAGAACCGTCCGCAATGGCGCATTGTGGTTGCTGATGCAAAATCGCCCCGCGACGGCCGTTTCATCGAGGAAATCGGTTTCTACGACGCTCTTCCGAAAGAAGAGAAGTTCGTTTTGAAGCAAGATCGTCTCGATCATTGGACCAAAGCCGGAGCTCAGGTGAGCATCTCGGTTAAGAGTCTGATTAAGAAGCAACAACGCGCGAAGAAATCCTAAGCACTAAATCCTAAACTCTAAACAGAGCCAAGCGCTCTTCGCCTCGTTTAGAATTTAGAAATTAGGATTTAGAGCTTATGCTAGAGATCGATATTGTTACGCTGTTTCCGGATTTTTTTGACTCGCCTCTGAAGCAGTCGCTGTTAAAGCGCGCTCAGAAGGATGGGCTGATTAAGGTTCGCGTGCATAATTTGCGCGATTGGGCCAAAGATAAGCACCAAACCGTGGATGATAGCCCGTTTGGCGGCGGTCCCGGAATGGTGTTCAAGATTGAGCCCATGCATGCCTGTTTGAATGAAGTGGGAGTGGGGAGCTGGAAGATTTTGATGGATGCGCACGGTGAGCCGCTTTCGCCGGAATTAGCCAAAGGGCTTGCCGGAAAAAAGAAAATTGTTTTGATCGCGGGACACTATGAAGGCATGGATTACCGCATCAAAGAAAATTTGGTCGACCAGATGATTTCGGTCGGTGATTTTATTACGATGGGCGGAGAAGCCCCCGCGCTTTGTTTGATTGAAGCGTTGACGCGGTTTGTTCCCGGCGTGCTGGGAAATGAAGAATCGCTGGAAGCGGAGAGTTTTGGCGGCGGGTTACTGGAGTATCCGCAGTATACTCGGCCGCGCGAATATAACGGTTGGGAAGTGCCGGAGATTTTATTTTCGGGAAATCATTCTGAAATAAAAAAATGGCGCGATGCGGTTGCGATGGAGTTGACCCGCAAGCATCGGCCGGACTTGCTGGAGAAAATAGAAAAACCGGCAGCCGGAAAAAAATTTTTAAAAAGAACTGATAAGAAAACGAACAAGGAGAACGAAAAATGAACGCAATACAGGCAATTGATGCCAAAACAAAAGCCAGCCGCCAAATCCCTGATTTTCGGGTGGGTGATACTTTAAAAATCCATTTGAAGGTTAAAGAAGGCAGCAAGACCCGCACTCAGATTTTCGAAGGTGTTTGCCTTCGCCGCCGCGGTTCCGGTGCCGGAGCCAGCTTTGGCGTGATTAAGGATTCACATGGCGACAAAGTTGAAAAAACTTTTCCGTTGTATGCTTCCTCGATTGAAAAAATCGAAGTGACTCGCGCAGGCAGCGCTCGTCGTGCGAAGCTTTATTATCTGCGCGATTTGAAATAACTTTTTTCCATATGCCCGAAGGCGAGGCGAACCAAGCTCAAAGCCCCCTCTTTGATTTTGACCGCCTTGCTATTTCCTCAGGCAGATGGGCGGGTGTTGATGAAGCGGGGCGCGGTCCGCTTGCCGGACCTGTGGTCGCCGCGGCCGTGGTAGTCATTGAACCCGAAGGCTTGTCCGGGCTGAATGATTCCAAAAAAGTAACACCGAAAAAAAGAAAAATGCTTTACGGCGAGATCATTGCCAGGCAGCTGGTTGGCATCGGGTTTGCGGATGAGAAAGAAATTGATAGTATCAATATCCTTCAGGCTTCACTGCTTGCCATGAAGCGCGCTGTACTTGACCTTCCTCTTTCTCCCGATGGCCTTCTGATTGACGGCACTTTTACAACTGACCTTCCTCTTTCTCAAAAAACGATTATTGGCGGTGATGCGAAATCCGCAAGCATTGCGGCGGCATCGATTGTGGCGAAGGTGATCCGCGATTCGTGGATGGAAAAAATGGAAATCGAATATCCGGAGTATGGATTCGCCCAGCATAAAGGTTATGGAACCACCCTGCACTTGCAGGCTCTTCAGGATCACGGTGCATGCGTGATTCATCGGCGCAGTTTTGATCCCGTCCGTCGGGTATGTTTTGGCTCCGGGACGCTTTCCAACCACCAATCAAAAAAATCACGTAATTATGAGAATTAAGCCCGCCAAAGGAGAATTTTATTTATCGCTGGGAGATCGCGGGGAAATGATTGCGGCGGCCTATTTGACGGAGCAGGGTTATCAAATTTTAGACAAAAAGGTTCGGTCTCCTTTTGGCGAACTGGATTTGGTCGCGCGGAAAAGAGGGCGGATTATTTTCGTTGAAGTCAAAACCCGTAGCACGCCTCAGTTTGGTTTGCCCGAAGAAGCCGTTGACTTAGTCAAGCAAAAGCAAATCACAAAACTTGCTGAATGGTATTTACAAAAAAACAAAATCGAAAACGCTTCGGCGCGTTTTGACGTTATCGCTTTAATTTATGATGGCGTTTCAATTCCTCAGGTTCGGCACGTTGAAAATGCTTTTGAGGCGCAAGCATGAAGAACTTTTTGACCGCCTTTCTCAAGCCTTTTTTTGATATTCGCCCCGGCGAGCGCATGAAAACTTTATTGATGTTTTTGTACTTCATGCTTGTGATCATGACCATTTACATTCTCAAGCCGCTTCGCAACGCCCTTTTTATTGATGATTTTGGCGCGGACAAAATGAAATACATGAACGTTGCCGAAGGCCTTTTTTTGGTTGTGGTGGTTTGGGGGTATTCGTGGCTTGGGAAAAAAATGCCGCACCGGCTTTTTGACGCGGCAATGACTTTGTTTTTAATTTTCAACTTGGGTTTTTTTTGGTTTTTTTCGAATCAAGAATCTGTTTTTATCTCCGCATTTTTCTTTTTATGGCAGGCGACTTTCTCCGTTATTTTAACCACGCAATTTTGGATTTTTGCTAATGACCTTTATTCGCAAAATGAAGCTAAGCGTCTTTTCGGATTGATTATTAGCGGCGGGTCTATCGGGGGAATTTTGGGCGGTTGGGCCACTCAAGCTTTATTGCAAGTGACCGCAATCCATAATTTGTTTTTGGTCGTTTCCGGAATTTTAGCGGCTTGTCTTTTTTTGAGCATGATTCTCTGGAAAGAAGTACGGCAAAAACAGCATGTCCCATTTTTGGAAACCCCGACAGTCCCTTTGCCCGAAGCCCAAAAACCTTTACGCGTAACTTCTTATCTATTGCTTGTGGCGGGGCTGGTGATTTTGGCGAAAATGACATCAACGATCGTTGAGAACCAATTTGCCGGCGTTGTGGAGCAAATGGTCGAAGGCAAGCAGGCGCTTGCTTCGTTTTATGGTGGATTTTATGCCTGGCTTAATTTGCTTTCTTTTTTAATGCAGTTTCTCATGACCGCGACTTTTCTGCGCCGCTTCGGAGCCCTGGGGTCTATTTGGATTTTACCCGTCGGCTTAGCGATTTTATCCGTTTGGAATTTGTGCGCGGTGTCTTTGGTGGCGGCGGTGATTTACCGGCTTTACGACGGCAGCATGAATTACTCCATTCAGCAAGCAAGCAAAGAAATTCTTTATTTGCCGCTCTCAAGCGCTGAGCGCCGGCAAGCCAAGCCCTGGATTGATATGCTTGGTTTCCGGGGCGCAAAAACGTTAGCCGGATTGTTTATGATCGCGGGGACGTTTCTTTTTCAGATTTCCGCCCCTCAAATGGGGCTGTTGGTTCTGGTTCTAATTCCTTTTTGGCTGATGGTTCTTGTTGGATTGCGTAAAAAGCTTCAGCCCTTGGTTCAATTGTGAGGGTCAAAATGCGTCTTCCTTTTTGGCTGATTTTGCTCTGCGTTTTTTTTATCAGCGCTTGCGCCCGGAAGCAGGATAGCCTTTCCGCGACAGAGCAAGGCGGCCAGGCAGAAGCTGTTTCCACCGCGCAGAATAGTCAGCCGTCTGCTAAAGCAATTAAAATTACATCAAAACCTCAAGCGAAAAAGCCAAAAGCCGATAAGAAACCACCGGCAATGATCCTGTTGGGGGATGCCGCTGAAATTGAGACCTTGGGTTCTTTCAAAAAATTAGCCGAAAAAACAGGTTTGGAGACGGATTATCAAAAGCAGAGAATCGAGTATCTGCTTGAACGGCTTTCCAGAACTGCCTATAATTTTCTGCGAAACGGAGAAACGCATAACAGCAAAAAAGCGATTTTGCTGATGCGATATAAGTGGGTTAAATTTGGCTCTGAAGTTCAAACAGCGGAAGACTTTGTGGATAAAATCGCTTCAGGCTCACGGACATCCGGAGAGCCTTATTATGTGAAAGCGAATCAGCGTTATTATCTTGTGAAAGACATTTTATTTTTCGAGTTGGAGCAGCTTGATCAAGCTCTCTTGCGGCACAAAGAAGGAAAGGTAGACTAAGTAATGATTTTCAAAAAACTGCGCACAGGGATGCTTTCCCTTGTTTTTTTTCTTGCCGGAGCTGTTTTTTTATCCGGAACGGCCTTTGCCGCGAATACGGATAAATATGCTCCGGTTTATACCAAGCCCTTAAAATCATCTTCGCTGAAAGACCCGCTTTCAGCGCTTTTGGCTTTGCCTTTCGAGATGATTCGTTGGCCGATAAGCAAAAGTCTTCTTTTTACCGAAAAAGAATATCTGCCTAAAAAAGCGGAATGGCTTTATACCTATCTTAAAAATCACGGTATTCAGCCCAGTATTGGTTTTATGTCCGGCCAGGGAATGCAGTATGGCCTTAAGCTTGATTTGCCGAAGTTATCCGGATTGCAGTCCAAGTATCCGGATTTTACTTTTGATACATGGGTTCATTACGGTGAAGAAATTTCTTTCCGTACCGGCGCTGAAATCGGAGTTGAAAGAGTTGCCGGGACGCCGTTTTTTGTTTCCGGGTTTTTTCAGTATGAAGACCGTTGGGAAGATAACTTTTTTGGAATGGGGCCTGACACCAGCGCCGGTAATGGCGTGAGTTATGGGCATGAGCAGACAACGGTTGCGGGCAAAGTGGGGTATGAGTTTTCACCTGAATGGAAAGGCGCGTTTCATTTAGTTTATGAGAACAATAATATTTCAGAAGGCGAGTCGGATGACTGGGGCCAGTTAAGTTATTTTGGCCTGAATAACATCCCCGGTTCCGGCGGCGATAAAATACTTACATTGGCAGCGGACCTTAAGAACGACACGCGTGATTTTCGTGATGCCCCCACGCGCGGAGGTTATCGCCAGATTTATTTTGGCTACAGCGAAGGTTTGGATGATTCTAACGCCAGCTATTTTACTTATCGTGCGGATATGGCGCAGTATTTTAAAGTCGGATCACCCCGCCGTGTTCTTGCGATCCGCGGATTAGCCGAGCATCATGATGAGATTAATGGCGGCAATGTTCCGTTTTACAACATGTCCAAGCTGGGCGGATACGGCACCTTGCCTGAACAAAGCCACACTCTGCGCTCTTATCATGTAAACCGGTTTTTCGGTGAAAGCCTTTTGCTTTTTAATATTGAGTATCGCTACACAATTTGGGAATACCGCGAATTGCATATGGACGCGGTGCCTTTCTTTGATTTTGGACAAACTTTCGGTGAGTGGAGCGAGTTTCAGTTTAAAGATTTCAAAGAGTCTTACGGTCTCGAGTTCCGTGTTTATGTCGCACGGAACAATTTAGTTAATATCTCGATCGCGCACGGCGATGAGGGCACTAACTTTTTTGTTCGCAGCAAGAAGGCGTTTTAATATGTTGAAAAAAATATTCTCCCTGTTTTTAATTTCCGTTTTTTCCTTGCCCGCGATCGCGGCGGAAGCCCCCGTTGTTAAAAAACAAGAGACTTTGCTTTACCGCGATGTTTACGAACAAAATGTTCACGCGGAAGCGATGAACCAATTAGATTTGAGTCGTTGGGGAAGAAAGCTTTTCAAAAAGCCTTTAGGTTCCGCGAACATCAATGTTTTTGACGAAGTCCCTGACTCCGCATTTTTTGTTAATCGGCACGCTAAAAGCCGGCTGACCTCCGCTCAGTTGGCGCGGGGATATTCGGAAACAGACGGACCCGATCTTTCCGGAGCTTTGAGCGTCACGAAAGCGAAGACGGAAGGTTTGCATGTGGGATTTTTTATTCGCGATGTAAAAGGGGATAACTATTTGGTCAAGTTTGATGGCCCGGACAGCTTAGAGCTTGCCACCGCCGCGGAAGTCATTACCAGCCGGTTTTTTTACGCCCTTGGTTACAATGTGCCCCAATATACCGTAGCTTTCTTTTCCCCTGAAAAAATAAAAGCCGCGGAAGGCGCTACGACGCGCGACAAAACAGGGTTTAAGAAACCGCTGACTCAGGAGAAGCTTGAAGAGGCGCTGATGTTTGTCCCGCAAACCGACGCAGGGGAATACCGCGTTTCCGCGAGTAAAATTTTAGCCGGCGAAAATAAAGGGTATTTTAGTTTTAGCGGCCGGCGTAAAGCGGACCCCGATGATATTGTTAATCATCGCGACCGTCGTGAGATTCGTGCGCTTGCGGTCTTTGGCGCTTGGTTGAATAATAATGACATCCGTGAAAGTAATACTTTAGATATGCTTGCGGAAGAAAACGGTAAGCAGGTTTTAAAGCATTACTTGATTGATTTTAACGGATCAATAGGCAGTGCGCATGGCGGAGCAAAACCGCCGCTTTTTGGACATGAATACATGTTCGATTTCGGTGAAACCGCCAAAGCTTTTCTGACACTTGGTTTTTGGGAAAAGCCGTGGCAAAAGCGTTGGCGTGAAGCGGGTGAGAAGTCGCACTCTTCGGCTGCCGTGGGGTACTTTGATAATCGTGACTTTAAACCCGCTGAATATAAAATTCAGCTTCCTTACGAGGTTTTTAAGCGTGTAACTAGGGCGGATGGTTTTTGGGCTTCCAAGCAAATCATGGCCTTCAGCGATGAAGATATTCGCACTTTAGTTTCAGCTGGAAAATTTTCTTCAAAGGAAGATGCGGATTATGTTTCAAAAACACTGATCGAGCGCCGTGATTTGATCGCGAAGTATTGGTTTTCTCAAAGCGCTCCTTTAGATGATTTTAAGGCTCAGCGCGGAAAGCTCACCTTTAAGGATCTTGCAGTTCAATCTCAATTTGAAAAAGCGGAAACCCGTAATTATCAAGCCGTGTTGCTTGATGCCAAGGGCAAGAAAATAAAAGATCTGGACGTGGATGCTTCCGGCGTAGCGCTTGAGGGTGTTACCGCTGATTCCGTGATTGAAATTCGTGTTAATGCCTCTCCTTACGTGCGCGTACAGGTTTCGGCTGACGATGTGGTTTCCGTTCGGCATCAAGATTAATCAAAAAATTATTTTTGGAATTTGATTTTTTCCGTAATGCCGTGTAAGTTTCGATTAGCGTAAGGCTCTTTGAGCCTCATCAAGCTAAAAGACAACCTTAGGGCCGGCGCGCGGAAATGATCAAAAATCCCTCTGGGGTCGATCTGCCGCGGGGACAAGCGTCCTTGGCTCGCCCTAGGTTCTGTCTTTGCTTTCCCCCTTTAGTTCATCAAGCAACCCCCTTTTAAAAAGACACAGGGCAAAAATTCAAAAATGCCGATAAAGTAATCGCATGTCTTTTTTATTCATACAATTCGCCGTATCTGTTGTCTTTGTTTTCGGAATTTTTCTCTCCACGCTTTTTCTTTCCCGAATTTTTCCCAAGCCGGTTTTTAGTTCCGACGAAATGATTGTCAGCTTAATGTTGAGAAGCGGCGTAGGTGTATTAGTAATTTCGACATTACTTTTTATTGTTTATAGCTTTCAGGGCGGAACCGTTCCTGTGATTCGAGCCATGGCTTGGGGGCTTTGGTGTGTCGGAGCGGCAGAAAGCTTTTATTTGTTGAGAGCGCAATCCAAAGAAAAAAGCGGGAAGGCTATTTATTTTGTCGGGGCAGGCATTTTTTTTATTGTTGCCTCGATTTGGTGCCTGCTTCCGGCAAGCGAAAAAGACGAAATGATTTATCATCTGGAAATTCCGCGGCAAATGCTTTCGCAAGGCGGATGGATTTATTGGAAAGACAACATTTACGGATTCTTTCCGCATCTAATTGAAAATTTTTTCTCTTTGGGGCTTGCGGCTCTGGGGGAAACTGCCGCAAAACTTTTTCATGCATTCTTTGGAATGCTTTTAGGGGCGACTCTTTTTGCATATGCCAGAAAATATTTGTCTGTTTTTTGGGCCTTTGCCGCGGCTCTGATTTTGATGACGGTTCCAACCGTCGCGGTGATGATGTCTTGGGCATATGTTGATTTGGCCTTTGCTTGGTTTATTCTTTTGTCTTGGATTTGCACGGAAGAATGTTGTGCGGGGAAAGGCGCAAAGTGGATTTATTTTTCAGGAGCTTTTTGCGGGGCGGCTTGTTGTATTAAGTATACCGGCATTCAATGGACGCTTTTGCTCGCCGTTTTTATTTTATTGCGCGGCGTTCTGAGGAAGAATGCATTCGAAGCTTTTCGTTTAACGGTTATTCTTTTAGCGGCAGCGGGGGTTGTGTTTTCGCCGTATCTTATTCGGAACTATTTAATGACAGGCTGGCCGCTTTATCCCTTCCCGTTATTGGGTTTGCCGCTTGCGGATGGTTTCAATTGGGACACAGAGAGAACGCGGCTTTTCCTGGGCTGGACCAAGACCTTTGGCGCTCCGCTGGGTGCGTCGCCGTGGATGGCTTATGGGCTCGCCTGGGTGCGCGTCTTCACAGACGGTGAATTCAATAATCCGGATCGATTTGACGGCATCATTGGGCCTTTTTTCTTGGCGATTCCTTTTCTTTATTTAAGCCGGAAAATGAAATCTTTTCCGCGCGCTCCTGCGGCGATAAGTCTTCTGTTTTTATATTATTGGCTTGTTACGACGCGTCAGGCTCGTTTTATTGTGCCTGTTTTGCCGTTCTTAAGTCTGATGCTGGCTTATGGACTGTCTCGTCTTCCCAAAAAAGCTGCGTGGTTATTTCTGGCTGTGTGCGTGAGTGTGAATGTTGCCGGCGTATTTCAGTTTTGGAATCAAAAGCAGCCTTGGAATTATTTTTTGGGGAAAGAAACGAAATCAAGCTACCTGGCACGACAGCACCGTGTCTTTCCGATGTATGAGGCCGTGAACAAACTTCTTCCCGCGAACACAAAGCTATATTTATTACATATGAAAAACTACGGCTATTATTTGACCGTTCCCTGGGAAGCAGATTTTATTTTTGAACGGTATAAGGTTGAGAGTTTTTTAAAACAAAACTCAGAACCCGCCGCTTTGCAGACTTTTTTTTCGGAAAGACAGGCAACGCATCTTTTGGTTGATTGGCAGGCGTTGCGGCCGGATCGGTCAGGCCTTGAAGAAGGGCCGTTTCAACAGCTGGCGCTTTATCTCGAGCGGTACGCGAAGATAATTGCTATGAAGGAAGAAATGGTTTTGTACGAGCTGAATATTTTAACCCGCTCTGAGTGACATTCGGTCAAGCCCGCGGTACTGAATTGCTTCCGCGACATGTCTTTTCACCACTTTCTCTTCCGCTTCAAGATCCGCGATTGTCCGCGCGATTTTCAGGATTTTAAAATAAGCGCGAGCCGACAAGCGCAGGTTTTTCATCGCGGTTTCCATAAGCGCTAACCCGTCGGGATCCGGCCAAGCCCATTTTCGAATTTCATTGGGCGTGAGCTGCGCGTTCAGCTTTCCCTTGTTGCGCTTCATTTGAATGGTCTGCGCGCGGATGACTCTTTCGCGAATCGTTTCGGATGATTCAGCGCGGTGCGTGTCTTTTGTTAAAAACTCGGACCCTACCCGGGGAACTTCAATTTGAAGGTCAATGCGATCTAAGATCGGGCCTGAAATTTTGTTTTGGTATTTTTGAATTTGATTTAAAGCGCAGCGGCAGCGTCTTGTGGGTTCGCCCAAATAACCGCAAGGACAAGGATTCATTGCCGCGATTAACAGAAAATGTGCCGGATAGGTAATTTGAGTTTTTGCGCGGGAAACCGTAATTTGTCCATCCTCCATGGGGGCGCGCAGTGATTCAAGCACATCGCGTTTAAATTCAGGTAGTTCATCCAGAAACAGCGCGCCGAGATGTGCCAAAGAAACTTCACCGGGTCTGGCGGAGCTTCCTCCGCCCGTAAGCGCAATTGCGGAGGACGTGTGATGCGGAGAGCGAAAAGGTCTTTGCAAAACAAGGCCGCCATCATGCTGCTCAGAGACGCTTTTGATTTTGGTTAAATCAATCATCTCATCCCAGCTGGGCGGCGGTAAAATGCTCGGTAGCCGTTTTGAAATCATCGTTTTTCCGCTTCCGGGCGGACCGACAAGAAGAATATGATGTCTGCCGCTGGCGGCAATTTCGAGCGCTCGCTTAACATGATTTTGTCCGCGGACCTCAGCAAAATCCGGGTAAATGGGCGGTTCTTTTAAGAACGCTTCCGGATCCGGATTTAAAGGCTCGATGACGATTTTTGCATTTAAGAAATCAACCGCTTCTTTCAGCGTACGAACGGAAAAGATGGCCGCTTTTTTTGCCCATGCGGCTTCCATGGCGCAGCCTTCGGGAAGCACGAAGGAAGCTTGCGGAAAATGGGAAGTTAAAATAAGGCTTCCCTGAAATGGGCGCAGGCTGCCGTCCAAAGCTAGCTCGCCGCAAAAAAAATATTTTTCAAAAATCGACGCCGGGATGAGTTCATTGGCCGCTAAAATTCCAAGCGCCATCGGCAAGTCAAACGTGGCGCCTTCTTTTTTAATGTCTGCCGGGGCGAGATTAATGGTGATTTTCTCAGGAGGGATTTCAAACCCGCTGTTTTTGATTGCGGTACGGATGCGTTCTTTGGCCTCACGAACGCTTGCATCGGGTAAGCCGACCGTAATGAGCTGAGGCAGGCCTGAGCTCCGATCGACCTCAATATTAACCTCAAACGCTCGAATTCCGATATAGGCACAGCTTTTGACTCGAATCATTCGCCAACCCGTTCTTGTTCAGTGTGATATTACTGGTATAATTAACAGAGATGCATTGATATTATTAATATAAATAATAATTATGTATATTAATAATATTTGAGCCGCTTTGTCAATAGTGAATTTAATATAGAAAGAGGCGTTTTTGTCTTCACCCGAGCACGCTGATTATTTAGGGTTTGCGGCGGTGTTTTTTAGCTGGTTTGTCGCGCAGATGATTAAGGTCGTGCGCGGTATTCTCCGCTACAAGAGACTCAATTTGCGTTGGATCTTTGATACTGGCGGAATGCCGAGCTCTCATTCCTCAACAACCTCCAGTTTAGCGACAGTGGTCGGGCTTCATTATGGTTGGAATACCGTTCCTTTTTTGATCGCGCTTGTTTTTTGTATTATCACCATGCTGGATGCGGCCGGTGTCCGCCGCAGTGTCGGCCGTCAGGCAAGGCTGCTCAACCGAATTTTGGATGAACTGAAAGAAAATGGAAATGGCGATATTTTAGAGTCCCATGTTCGTGAGCTTTTAGGCCACACCCCGCTCGAGGTTTTTGCCGGTGCGGTCCTCGGCGTTCTTATGACGCTTCTTATCTGTGCTTAGAATGAAAAATAAGTTTTTAGCTTTTTTTGTTTTTGGTCTTTTTATTTCCTTCTCCTGTTCTGGGCTTGCCCAGCAAGCTGTCCCATCGAAGCCGACAAGCAGCTTTGATAAAAAACTAAAAGAAGTCGAAGCTCTGACGCTTGAAAAAAAGTGGGATGAAGCCCAAAAAAAAGGTCGGACTCTTCTTAAGTCAGCGCAAACCGAAAAAGATAAAGTAAAACTTTCGAAGCTTTTGCGCGACGCGCGGTATCATTTGATTTATACCAAAACACAAACGGATACCAGTGAGCGTTATGAAGTTCAGTCGGGCGATTCCCTCGGTAAAATTGCCAAAAAATATAAAACAACCGTGGCATTAATTAAAAAAGCTAATTCGCTGAAAAAAGATGTGATTCGTCCCGGCATGAAGCTTAAGGTTGAAAAAGAGCCGTTTTCAATCGAGGTTTCGATCAAGAAGAATACGCTGTGGTTAAAGCAAGGGCAGTACGACATTAAAAAATACCGTGTTTCAACCGGAGAGAAAGGAAACACACCGGATGGAAAGTTTAAGATCGTGAATAAGGTTGAAGATCCAACCTGGTATTACGAAGATGAGGTGATTCCCCCTGGAGATCCTAAAAACGGGCTAGGAACAAGGTGGCTGGGGTTTGACTTGAAGGGTTATGGAATTCACGGTACGATTGAGCCCGAAAAGATAGGCCAGCCGGCTTCTTTGGGGTGTGTGCGGCTGCGCAATGAAGACGTGGAAGAGATTTTTGATTTAGTGCCCATTGGCACATCCGTTGTTATTCGTAAGCAATAGTATTATTGACCGAGGGGATTATGGAAAAGAAAACAGCACGTGATTTATCTGATGTTTGCCTTCCTTTTGAAAAGCCCATTGTTGAGCTTGAAAAGAAGATTCTGGAGTTAAAGCAGTCGTCCAACTCCGAGGTTGATTTTTCGGATGAAGTTAAAAGCTTGGAAAAGAAACTCGAAAAGTCGATTCGGGAAACGTTTCAAGACTTAACTCCCTGGCAGCGTGTACAGGTTGCGCGCCATCCGCTGCGCCCTTATACCATGGATTACATCAATCACTTGGTTACCGATTTTTTTGAAATTCACGGCGACCGTCGATTCAGTGATGACGCGGCGATTATCGCCGGCATTGGTCGCTGGAAAGGCGGCAATCAGCCGATTTGTGTGATCGGACATCAAAAGGGTCGCGATACAAAAGAAAATTTGCAGCGCAGCTTCGGCAGTGCTCACCCCGAGGGTTATCGCAAAGCTCTGCGCGTGATGCAGCTGGCTGAAAAAGGCAATATGCCGATTCTTTGTTTAATTGACACCCCCGGTGCTTTTCCCGGTGTTGGCGCGGAAGAACGCGGTCAATCCGAAGCGATCGCGGTAAACTTGCGTGAAATGGGAGAAATTTGTGTTCCTATTATTGCCGTGGTGATTGGTGAGGGTGGAAGCGGCGGCGCGCTCGGGATTGGTGTCGGCGATGAAATCGGAGTGATGGAAAACGCTTACTACTCTGTGATTTCTCCCGAAGGATGCGCGGCAATTTTATGGAAAGAGACCGGGCGCGTTTCAGATGCGGCAGAAGCGCTGAAACTGACCGCAAAAGATTTATTGAAATTGGATTTAATTGATGCGGCCGTGTCCGAACCCTTGGGAGGAGCGCATCGTGATTATGCGGCCGCGGCAGAAAGCCTGGGCAGATTTGTTGATTCCGCGGTTACTAAGCTCCAAAAGCTCTCCCATAAAGAACTGCTCGAACACCGTTATCAAAAATTCAGAAAAATGGGTGTCTTCGCCGAAGCCGGTGTTTAACGCGATTTCTTTTACATAAGTTAGTCCGCAAAAGAGCCTTCGAAAGAAGGCTCTTTTTTTATTAAAAATAAGCTCCATTTTTCTATTCAGAAAATTTCAAAAAGAGCCGTCTCTACCTAGTTTTCCGCTCTTTATTCCTCAAAATAATTTTTTTATCAAAAAATATTTAAAAAAACTTCCCATCAAAAACACTACTAATAGTATGTGTCGCCATATAAGACAACAATTGATAGAAGGTGATAAAAAAAGTTAAAAAAATAGTTTGACCAGCATTAAAAATATTTATAGCATAACTTACATAATGTACTTTACATATTGTAAAAACAGATCGCTGGTGGTGGCGGTGATGATGTTGAGCGCGCTTATTGGATGCGCCCGAAAAAACAATGACTTTGTTTTGAAGTCTGAAACTTTGTCGCCGATTGATCAGGCCCGCCTTAGTTACGAGCATGGCGAATACTACAAATCACGGCTCCAGGTGCAGGCGCTTCTTAATCAAGATCCTGACAATACCGCCGCGCAGCAGCTTATGGCCGATGTCCTTGATAAAGAGATTGAGCGCCAAAAGGAAGCGGTTGCCGGAATCCGACAGGAAGTTTTGCGAAGCGAAGCGGAAGTTTTGAACGACACGAATCAAACTGAAGTTAAAAACTGGCTTGAACGCAGCCGGACTTTGCTGCGTCAGCGTCAATATGACTTGGCACTTTTCGCGGCTGAAAAAGTTTTTGTTTACGAACCGAATAACCGTGAAGCCTCTTTTTTGATCGACGACATCAAAGATGAAGCCATTAAAAACGGGAAATCAGAAAGCTTATTCTTAAGCAAAATGTATCAGGAAGAAATCGGCGAGCGCGTAAAAAAGTACCGCATGGAAGCTCAATCGCTGGCCAATGAGAACAAAGATGATCAGGCTAAGTTTACCCTTCAAAAAATTTTGCTGTTGGAACCGGAAGATCCGGAAGCCCTCAGCCTCATGAAAAGCCTTCAACGCAAAGAGGTTCGCGCATGAAAAGAGAAAAGCTCTTCAAGATCGGCGAAGTGATGCAGTACTCCGGGCTTTCCCGGCAAACACTGCACAACTATACCGTGGCAGGACTGATTGATGAGGCCCGGCGAACATTGTCCGGACACCGTCTTTATGGCGAAGAGGTTTTTGACCGTCTTGAGCATATCAAGATGCTGCAGGAAAAAAATTACACTTTGACTCAAATTAAAAAAATTCTCGAACAACAAACCAAAACGGCTTAACAACCCAAGGAGGGCTGTTTCTATGGACCAAAATGAAGTAAAAATGTGGAAACGCTACAAACGGACGAAAAGTCTCGATCAACGCGAAGAGATTATTAAGAAGTATTTATATCTGGTTAAGTATGTTGCCGGCCGCGTTGCGATCGGATTGCCGCCGAACGTTGATTTTAACGATCTCGTCAGTTACGGCATCTTGGGGCTGTTGGACGCGATCAACAAGTATGACGTTTCACAGGGCAATAAGTTTGAGACGTACGCCGTATCACGCATTCGCGGTTCGATCATGGACGAGCTGCGCAAGCTGGACTGGGCACCGCGTCTTTTGCGTAAGAAAGCGCGTGAAATTGACCGCAAGTGCAAAGAGCTTGAAGAAAAGTATGGCCGCAGCGCGAGCGATGATGAAGTAGCGCAGGCGCTCAACATTTCTCAGGCGGAGCTTAATTCCGTTTATAGCGATTTGAATTCAACAACCTTTCTTTCTCTGGATGAAGTCTGGCAGAATGATGATGGCAATAAACCCATTTCCCGCCTCCAGACGGTTGAAGATTGTTTGATTACAAACCAGTTTCACTATCTTCAGCAAACCGAAGTGAAGGCTATTCTGGCGCAGGCGATCAATCAGCTTCCCGAAAAGGAAAAATTGGTTGTTGTGCTTTATTATTACGAGAACTTGACCCTACGAGAGATTGGTGAAATTCTGGATGTGTCTGAATCGCGGGTATGCCAGATTCACACGAAGGTGGTCACACGGATGCGTGCCAGCTTGATGAAAAAAGGCGGACCTGTTGCGCTTGAAATGTCAGCCTAAAATATATTTTGTAGAGGAGAAATTTTAAAAAAAGAGAAGTCGCTTCAGGTTTTATTAGCCCAGGCCGATGATCTTAGGGAAGCCGCAAGGTCTTCTATTGTCATCATTTTACTAAGGGGCTGGCGTGAGAATGAAGTTTAAAATCGAGCCGCCGAAAGCGGCGTTGCCGACGAGAAATTCTATCGACCGGGAAGTGAAAAAATATTTGGATATGATCCCTCAGGAGCCTGAGCCTAATTTGGGGCGGGTTTTTGAAATCAAGCAGGAAATTCGTAAGGGAAGATATCCGACACAGGAAATGATTAACGAAGCCGCACATCATTTGGCTGTGCGCTTTGCCCGCGGCGAAAGAACGTTTCTAGACTGATTTTTCCGCAAGAGTTCAAATTGTTAAAAACAATTTGAAAATATTTCTCAAAATTGTGTCTTATCTAAAAAACTAATCGGATAAGACCTAGCTCTGAGCCTTCGGCTCAACCGCAGTTTTTTCTTCCGGCTTTTGCGCGATTACCGGCTGCGCTGTAAGCGCAGAGGTTTCTTTTAATCGCGCGATCTCAACCCAGTTTTTCACCGCATCAAGTTCCATAAATTTTTTCCAAACAATGCCGTCCCGCAAAAAATTTTCAAGCATCATTAAAATAATTCCCTGATCGATCCCCAGGTATTCATGGGGATAAAATTTTTTATCAATATTAAATGCGCCGATAAACCCTAGGTCTTTGTATATTTTTTCTCCCAAACGAAGATAAAAAAATTTGATCGCGTCTAAAGACTCTTTCGGCGTAAAAATTAAAGATCCGATCGCGCCATGCGGAGCAATGGTTCCGTCCTGAAGTCCCTGGCCTGGCTTTCCGCCGTAGGCTTTGTATCCGCCGGGACCGATGGACGCCGACAGGCCCCATGAATAAGCATGATAGCTTTTATATTGATTCTCAAATTCCATTGAGTATTCACGGTTTGCCAAGCTTGCCTGAATGGAATTCTCAAAATAATTTATACCGCCGTCGTTCAGATTTCTAAAATCAATGAAAGCATGGGAGTATTGGTAGGTAAATAAACTGCCCGAATGGGAGTAGATAATTTTTTTACCTTTGTATTCGTCTTCACTGCGGAACCAAGCATTCCAGATTTCTGCCGGAACAGCATGGTTGGATGCCCCCAGAGCAAGCGCTTGCAAAATAAGAAGCTCATTATAAGAGTCCCAGTAATAAGGCAAAAAACCGCTTTCCGGCGTCCAGCCCATACAAATAAGGTCTGAGTTGTTCAGCATCCATTTCCAATTAATGCGCGCGTAAATCCGTTTGGCACGAACTTCAATTTCGGTTCCTGGGTAATATTGCGCTGCGGTGAGAGCGCCGGCAACTAAAAGCGCGGTGTCAATGGAGGATGCTTCTGATTTCCAAACGCGCTTGCCCGTTTTCATGTCGAGGAAATGATAAAAAAATCCGTTTTTATTTTCGGCTTTCACCTCAAGCGCAGTGAGCGTTCGGAGAATTTTCTCTTTGGCAATATCTTGGTTAATCCACCCGCGGTCAGCACCAATTGCCAGCGCGGCCAGCCCGAATCCGGTGGCCGCGATTGAGGCGGGAGATCCGGCGCGCGAGTTATCGCGGACCAATCCGGTTATTGGGTCAGAATGTCTTAGAAAATACTTTAAGGTGTCGCGCTCGATTTTTTCGAGAAGCTTGATTTCCGCCGGCTTCAACTCATAAGCAAAAGCCGATGACGCGCTAATACAAAGAAAAAAAGAAAGTAGCGCTGCGGTTGCGCGGAACTGGCAGAGGCCAAAAAAACTCAGTCGGATCATGAGGTCTGAGTGCTCTCGAGCTCCTTCTGAATCAGGGCAATTGCCTCTTGCGGCGGTTTTTCACGCGCCCATTTTTTAATTTTAGCGAAGCGCTCATCCAGTATCGTGTAGGTTGTGTTCATTTGTTCCGCCAAAGGATGCGCTTCATCCCATTTTCTTAAAAAAATTCGCGCTCGGTAGTTTCCGTTTTGCCATTCACGGCCGATTCGAAGCATGTGATAAATCGGCCCCGCGGTTTTGTGTGAAATATAAATGGTTCCCCAGGCTACAAAAAAGAGGAGCAAGGCAATTTTAATGGAGATGTTGCGGTTGGCCTTATCTAAAATCTCTTTAAAGATTTCGCGTTGGCGTGAGCCCAGTTTTTCTGCCGAACGGAATACGGAGAGAACATTGTTGGGAGCCGTATTCTGACGCACCTCTTCATACTGCACCATGCGTGTCGCGGTAATGAGGTCTTCCTGCACTTTTTGATCCGTAAAAGAGTTCAGAATGTCCGACCAAATTCCCACATAAAGCGAGAAGAAGGATATTCCGCAAACGACAACCAGCGGTAAGCTGACATAAAGCATGTAGCGCAGCTGGAAGGGTTTATTGATGAAAAATTGTCGACGCCGATTTTGTGTGGTTTTATTCATGGCGACATCATAAAAAAATAAAAATCGTATGTCAAAAACAACTTGAGATATAATTTGCGTCTGAGCGGCGGGTATTCGGAGCAGTTCGCCCGGAAACGCAGCAATCATTATCTTATTTCATTTACTAAGGGGCTAGCTTATGTGCGGAATTGTGGGATATACGGGGAAAAGATCGGCGCTTCCGGTATTAATACAAGGCTTGGAGCAGTTGGAATACCGCGGCTATGATTCCGCCGGCGTGGCTTGTTTGGATGCCTCGGGGCGCTTTTTTATCGCAAAAGAGAAGGGCAAGCTTTCGGAGCTGAAATCAGCCCTTAGGGTTAAGTCGGTTGCCGCGCATCAGGGGATCGGACATACGCGTTGGGCTACCCACGGCGAGCCTTCGAAGCAAAATGCGCACCCTCACCTTGATTCACATGGAAAAGTGGTGCTTGTGCATAATGGAATTATTGAAAACTATGCCGAGATTCGTAAGCAGTTGGTTAAAAAGAAAGTACGTTTTCTTTCCCAGACGGACACAGAGTCAGCGACTCAGTTGATCGGAGATTGGTACCGCAAGCTTAAAAATCCTTTGCGTGCTTTCCGTGAAGCTATTTTGCGCATGCATGGCTACTTTGCTTTTGTGACTTTGTTCAAGGATGATCCGGAGGCGGTGTATGTTTTTAAGCGTTCGAATCCGCTTGTGATCGGACTAGGTGACGGAGAAAATTTTATCGCCAGCGACGTAACAGCTCTGCTTGCTTATACGCGCAAAGTTATTTTTCTCGAGGATGATGACTTGGCTGTGGTGCGGCCTGAAGGCGTTGCGATTTACAATCTTAAAACCGGCAAATCCGTTGATCGTAAGCAGACAATTGTGAATTGGGATTTTACTCAAGCGCGAAAGCAGGGCTATCCTCATTTTATGCTCAAAGAAATTTATGAGCAGCCGCAGGCCCTGGCTGAAATTCTCAGTAAAATTTTAGGCGTGAAAGACGAGATTGCTTTTGAAACTCTGTCTTCCGCAGCGCTGAATCGGCTGAAAAAAATCAAAAAAATATCTATCGTGAGTTGCGGCACAGCCCACCACGCCGGACTTGTGGGCAGTGTCATGCTTGAAGCATGGGCGCGCGTGCCTTGTCGAGTGCAGGTTTCAAGTGAGTTTCGTTATGGTGATCCTATTGTTGGCAAAGATGATTTGATTGTCTTGATTACGCAGTCCGGAGAAACAGCGGATACACTCGCTGCTTTGCGCGAAGCCAAATCCAAAGGGGCGATGACGCTCGCGATTGTGAATGTGGTGGGAAGCACCGTTTCGCGCGAGGCGGATGCGGTCATTTATACGCATGCAGGACCGGAAATTGGCGTGGCATCAACCAAGGCTTATACCGCGCAACTTTTGACGCTTTCACTTTTTTCGATTTTAATGGGAAGGCTGCGAGGCAAAATTTCATCCGCAGAATATACCAAGCTCATCCACGAAGTAAAAAAAATTCCTGCGGCGTCAGTGCGTGTATTGAAACAAGCCAAAGCATTACAGAAATGCGCGAAGCTTCATTACAAACGTAAAAATTTTCTTTATCTGGGGCGCGGCGCGAATTACCCGACCGCATTGGAAGGCGCACTGAAGCTAAAAGAAATTTCTTACGCTCATGCGCATGGCTACGCAGCGGGTGAGATGAAGCATGGTCCCATCGCATTAATTGATAATCAGCAGGTTGTGATTTGTATCGCGCCTGCGTCCGCGACTTATGAAAAAACCGTTTCAAATATTCAGGAAATTCGCGCGCGTAAAGGCATTGTGATTTGTATCGGAACAGAGGGGGATCGTTTTCTTGAAAAAATCTCACAAGATTTTTTTACGACTCCAAAGATTCACGAGCTTTTGAGCCCTATTTTAACCGTGCTTCCGTTACAATTTTTTGCTTATTACGTCTCAGTTTTGAATGGCCGGGATGTGGATCAGCCGCGCAATTTAGCTAAGTCTGTAACTGTTGAGTAATAAAAGACTTACATTAAATTTTTGGCTGGTTTTATAGAGGGTTTGGACTGCGAAGCAAGGCTTTTTAGGTTGGGGAAGAGTTAGCCCCTGAAAAATATTTTAAAAAAAATCAAAAAAAGTATTGACTCAAAGTTTCAAATTCATATAATCCCCCTCACCTCTGAATGAGGTTTTGATCTTATCCATACGCATTTTTATTTCGTTGGAGACAGCCGGATGTGAGTTCGGCTGTTTTTTGTTCTTTCAAAAAATTTTCGTGCGAAAACCGACCAAAAGCTTTGCGACAAAAATCGATTTGGTATTTCCTACCAAATCGTGGACAAATTTTCTTTTATGGAGAGTTTGATCCTGGCTCAGAACGAACGCTGGCGGCGTGGATTAGGCATGCAAGTCGAACGCATCATTTAGCTTTTTCGAATGATGAGTGGCGAAAGGGTGAGTAACGCGTGGGCAACCTGCCCTAAGGTGGGGGATAACCTGTCGAAAGACGGGCTAATACCGCTTAAGCTTCCGGACTGAGATGTTCGGAAGGATAGATGGGGATCTCTTCGGAGACCTGTCGCCTTTGGATGGGCCCGCGTCCTATCAGCTAGTTGGTGAGGTAATGGCTCACCAAGGCTAAGACGGGTAGCTGGTCTGAGAGGATGGTCAGCCACACTGGGACTGAGACACTGCCCAGACACCTACGGGTGGCTGCAGTCGAGAATCTTCCGCAATGGGGGCAACCCTGACGGAGCGACGCCGCGTGTAGGATGAAGGTCTTCGGATTGTAAACTACTGTCAGCAGGGAAGAATAGGCGCTTGGTTAATAACCAGGCGTCATGACGGTACCTGCAGAGGAAGCCACGGCTAACTTCGTGCCAGCAGCCGCGGTAATACGAAGGTGGCTAGCGTTGTTCGGATTTATTGGGCGTAAAGGGTCCGCAGGCGGTTTGATAAGTCAGGTGTGAAATCCAACAGCTTAACTGTTGACACGCATTTGATACTGTCAGACTAGAGTATGAGAGGGGTAAAAGGAATTTCCAGTGTAGGGGTGAAATCCGTAGATATTGGAAAGAACACCGGCCGCGAAGGCGTTTTACTGGCTCATTACTGACGCTCAGGGACGAAAGCCAGGGGAGCAAACGGGATTAGATACCCCGGTAGTCCTGGCTGTAAACGATGATCACTAGGTGTTGGGGGGGTTAAACCCTTCGGTGCCGCAGCTTACGCATTAAGTGATCCGCCTGGGGAGTACGGTCGCAAGGCTGAAACTCAAAGGAATTGACGGGGACCCGCACAAACGGTGGAGCATGTGGTTTAATACGACGATACGCGTGGAACCTTACCCAGACTTGACATGTATTAGAAATCCTTGTGAAAGCTTGGACCCCTAGCAATAGGCTGATACACAGGTGTTGCATGGCTGTCGTCAGCTCGTGTCGTGAGATGTTGGGTTAAGTCCC
>ERZ761609.1391-NODE-1391-length-21494-cov-7.782033_pt1 | contig 21494 bp, 21 predicted proteins | sample MGYA00511163_ERZ761609 | MGnify/ENA primary metagenome ERZ761609 (study PRJEB28899, sample SAMN02445070) | bioreactor sludge metagenome | biome: EBPR sludge | place: Australia: Brisbane, Thorneside Wastewater Treatment Plant | collected 2011-12-16 ... | reverse complement strand
AGCCTTGACCATTACAGATCCGCCCCCGCCAATTGCACCCGCCGGTTGCGGATGCGCAGCACCCGAGCCGCGACCTGCGCCTTGGCTTGCCGGATCAGGTTCATGTCATGGGTGGCGATGACAATCGTTTTCCCCATGCGGTTCAGTTCGACCAGCAGGGTCAGCAGCCGCAAGGACATTTCCCAATCCAGGTTGCCGGTTGGCTCATCGGCCAGGATCACCTCCGGGTCCACAATCACGGCCCGCGCCAGCGCCGCCCTCTGCCGTTCGCCTCCTGACAGCGATGGCGGCAACGCATCGGCCAGATGCCGCAGCCCGACCCAGGACAGCAGATCGCCCAGATCCTGCCCGCTCACTTCACGGTTCGAGACCGTCAGCGGCAGGGTGACGTTTGAGGCCAGTGGCAAGTGATCGAGGAACTGGCAGTTCTGATGCACCACACCCACCCGCCTGCGGGTATGCGCCACCTCGTCGCGGCTAAGGCTGCGCACTTCACGGTCAAAAATCGTGACATGCCCGGCTGTCGGCAGCAATTCGGCATAGCACAGTTTCAGAAAGGTGGATTTTCCCGCCCCAGACGGTCCGGTCAGGAAGTGGAACGAACCGGGGGCCAGCCGCAATGAAATTTCCGACAGCAGCTCACCACCGCCATAGTTATAGGCCACATTCTCGAATGAAATCACCGCCTGCCCCTTGCGTCCCTGCCGCATCTTCTTGCCATAAACCGCCAGCGGGCGCCGCACAATCCCGAGGAGGAGATGCAAATTCAGGGCATTGAGTGTCGCGAATATAAAATTCCTGTGCCTCACAGGCTTGGATCGGAAACATATCGTTGCTAAAAAGGTTAAAGACACAAGCCGTTAAGCGGCGGGAGCGGTATAGATGCGCCTGATTTGCCCCAATTGCGATGCGCAATACGAGGTCGCCGATGATGCGATCCCCGAGGAGGGGCGCGATGTGCAATGCTCCAGTTGTGGCCATGCCTGGTATCAACTTTCGCCTGAACGGCTTGCCGCAGAGGCGGCTGAGGCCGAATTGTTCGAGGCTGCCGGGCCTGTGCCTCCGCCGCCTCCAGAGGTGGCCTTGGCGGTAGAGCCCATGGCAGAGGCTGTGGTCTCTTCGGGCGTGCCCACCCCTCCTGCATCGACTGTCCCACCGGTGATCAGTGCCACGCGCGGGCTGGATGAAGATGCGCTGGCTCTGCTGCGCGAGGAAGCCGAGCGCGAGGTGCAGGCCCGCTCGCGTGAGGAACATCGGCTGGAAATGCAGGGTGATCTCGGGTTGGAAATGGCCGCAGCCGGTGGGGCGGCACGCCGGATTGCACAGATCAAAGGCATGGAGGCCGAGGGGCCGGGCCAGCCAGAGCCATTGGTCAGGCCGTCGAAAGGCCGTGATCTTCTGCCTGACATCGAGGAAATCAATTCTACCCTGAGCCCCGAGCAAGGGGGATTGACGGCGGAGGACGCGGGGCACCGAAGCGCAGATCCCCGCACGGGTCGGCGTGAGTTCCGCTTGGGGTTCGGCTTGGCTTTGTTGGCGGCGCTGCTGTTGGTGACGGGGTATATGTTTGCACCGCGCATCGGCACGGCCGTTCCGGCGCTTGCCGGCATCATGGACAGTTTTGTGACCGGTGTGGACGCGCTGCGCCTGGGGCTGGATCGGCTCATGCAACAGGCGACTGCCTGGTTGCAGGCTTGAGAACGGTCAGAACAGATCCAGCAGGCGTTTGAGGTAATCTCGCTCGCTTTCGCTCCGGTTCTGTTCGCCCGACCGGCGGCGGATCTCATCCAGAAGGTCTTGCGCCCGGCGCTCTACATCCTGACCTTGCAACAGGTTCCGGTCCGATCCGATCCGCCGGCCATTCTCACCAGGCTCACGGCCCAACGGATCCCGCGAAGTCTCTCGTTCGGCCAGACGCTCTCCATCTGATCCCTCGGCATCCCGGCGATCTGCTTCGGCCTGTGCCTCGCCCAATGCGCGCATGCCGTCTCGCATGGCATCCATGGCTTCGGCCTGACGATCCAGCGCGCCAGACAAATCCCCCTCGCGCAACGCACGTTCCGCCTCTTGCATGCGGCGTTCAGCCTCGCTCAAGGCGTCGCGGCCATCGGCCCCGCGCTGGGTGCCCGCACCGGGCAATGGCCCTTGGTTGAGCCCGTCCAGCCGGTCGCGCAACTGCTTTTGTCGGTCTGCCAGGCTCTCCTCGCCCTGCTCCTGATCGCCCCCCTGACCCTCGCTTTCATCAGAGCGCTCGCCGGGGGCACCCTGTTGCAGGTCGCGGAAGGCGTCATCCGAGAGGCTTTGCTGGTCGCGCAGGGTTTCCTGCAAGCCCTTCATGCCGGGCACTTGCAGCCCACCCTGGCCCCCGCCGCCTTCTGTCATTTGCAGATTTTGCAACAACTGCTGCAACATCGCCATGGCCTGCGCAGCCTCGGCCATCTTGCCTTCTTCCATCAGGCGCTGAATTTCATCCATCATCTCCTGAATCTGGTCGCCGGTGATCTGCATCTGTTCGCCAGCATTCGCTTCGGCACCGTCCGGGTTGCGCTCCATCTCTTGCGCGAGAAGGCGCATGTAGTCGTCGGTGGCGGCGCGCAGCTCGTCCATCAGCGTCTGGATTTCTGCTGGATCGGCACCGTTGCGGATAGCTTCGTTCAGGCGTTCCTGTGCGCGGGCAAGCCGTTCGCGGGCCGAGGCCAGATCCCCTTCCTCCACCAGCAGGGCGATTTCCCACAGTTCCTTGGCCAAAGCGTCGCGCATTTCGGGGGACAGCGCGGTCTTGGCCTTTTCCAGCTTGGTAATCGCACTTTTCAGGCGTGCAAATGTCTTTTCGTCGCGCGTCAAATCATCCGGCAAATGCGTGACAGCCTTGAAGATTTGTGCTGCTCGCGGTGCATTGGCGCGGTTCCACAGCAGATCGCGCCGCAATTCGATGATGGCAGCCGCCAACGGATCGAAGAAGCGCTTGCCCGGCAGTGTCACCAAAAGCGGGGCTGTGCTGCCAGTCTGGCCTTGTGCATCCTTGACCTCCAGTCGTATCTGAACCGGCAGATTGGCAAAGGCGTGTTCTGATACGTCCTCGATCAGGGCATCTTCGAACCTTGCGCGATTGCCGCTGATCGGGAGCGGCAGGTCAAGCAACAGGTCCGGGCGCGGTTCGGGTTCGATGGCAAGGCCATAGCGGCGGTCAATCGCCGTCATATCCAGCGTGATGGTGGCTGTGCCTGACGCAATGGCGAAGTCATCCTCCGCCGCGAAAGGCAGTTTCATCTTGCCATCCCGCTCGCGTGTGATCTTGCCGTCGGTGGTGATCGAGGGGGCACGATCCTTCAACGCCACAACTTGCCATTCCCGCCCGCCTGGCCCGTTGATCGCAATGGCACCGTCTTGCAGAACGTCAAAATTCTGCGCGAGGTCAGAAGCCGGGGGCGGCGTGGTCGCGGCCGATACGGTTTCTGTCAGCGTCAGCGCACCAACCACGCCGTAAAGCCGCACTTGAACCCGCGTTCCGCGCGGCAGTTCCAGCGCACCTGCGGGCATGTCATTGAGGTAAAGCGCAGGTTTGCCGGTATGCAGCGGGGGTTGTGCCCAAGCCTCCCAGCTCGGGCCATTCATCATGGCCTCTGCGGGATTGGCGCCCAGCCCGGTGATGGAGGCGACCCGCCAGATCGAACCGAACATCAGCGCCATGATCAGCGCTGTCAGAGCCAGAAACCGCAGCCCGAACGGATCGCGGGGCGCAAGGTCCAGCATGGGGCGCACAGGGCGGGCCGTGGCGGCTCGGTTTGCCATCCGTGCCCGATGCGCCTGCCAGACGGCTAGGGCTGCCGGATCGGAGCTGCCGATTGCAAGATCATCAGACAACGCGCTCAGCGGTTGACCTGGCAACGAGGCATCCAGCCGCGCCAGTGCCTCGGCCCGTGTGGGGCGGCGAAACCGGCGAAAGCCCGAAATCAGGGCCCAAAGGGTGCCAAGCGCAATGGCGACCAGCCCGACCCAGGCCGCCTCCAGCGGCAGCACGTCCTGCGCCCCGAAGGCAAGGGCCGAAAGCGCCAGCAAGAGAACCGTCCACAGCGGCCAGAAGGCCCGCGACAGGCGTTCCGCCCAAAGGCCCACCCATGTCAGCCGCAGGGGCCAACGGATGTGCCGCATCACCTCGGGCGTCTCAGATCTGGCCATCGCCTCCGTCACATTTCTCAAAGCCGTTCCGGCTCAAAGCCATTCTGGCAGCCTATCGCGCTTCAGCATCTCGTCATAGCTGGGCCGTTCACGAATGACGGCGAAGTGATCGTCCTTCACAAGCACCTCCGGCACAAGGGGGCGCGTGTTGTATTCATTCGCCATCACCGCGCCATAAGCGCCCGCTGAGCGGAAAGCCACCAGATCGCCCTCCGCCAGCAGCGGAAGATCGCGGGCCTTGGCAAAGGTGTCGCCGGTTTCGCAAACCGGCCCCACCACGTCGAAGGGCATCGTTGGCGCGCCGGGGGCGGGTTCGGCCACGGCAACGATGTCATGATGGGCACCGTACATCGAAGGTCTTACCAGATCGTTCATCGCCGCATCGAGGATCAGGAAATCCCGCCCCTCGCCGTTTTTCACATAGATCACACTGGAGACCAGCACCCCCGCATTGCCGGAAATCAGCCGACCCGGCTCGATCTCGATCTCGCAGTCCAGGTGGCCCAAAGTGCGTTTCACCATGGCGCCGTAATCCATCGGCAGGGGCGGGGCCTCGTTCGAGCGGGTGTATGGAATGCCCAGTCCGCCGCCCAGATCCAGCCGCCGGATGCTATGCCCGTCGGCGCGCAGCGCCAGCGTCAGATCGGCAACCTTTTGAAAGGCTTGTTCAAAAGGTTCCAGATCAACCAATTGGCTGCCGATATGCACGTCGATCCCCACGACCTCCAGCCCCGGCAGGCGGGCGGCCTCGGCATAGACCTCGCGGGCGCGGGCAATCGGGATGCCGAACTTGTTCTCGGATTTGCCGGTGGCGATTTTCTCATGGGTTTTGGCATCGACATCGGGGTTCACGCGCACCGCGATGGGGGCTTTGACCCCCAGCGACACCGCCACCTCGGACAGCGCGCGCATCTCCGGCTCGCTTTCCACGTTGAACTGGCGGATGCCGCCTTCCAGCGCCACGCGCATCTCCTCGCGGGTTTTGCCGACGCCAGAAAACACGATACGTTCGCCGGGCACGCCTGCCGCCTTGGCCCGCAGATACTCGCCCATGGACACCACATCCATGCCCGCGCCCAGATCGCCCAGCAGCTTCAGCACCGCGACATTGGACAGCGATTTGATGGCGAAACAGACCAGATTGTCCATTGGTGCCAGCGCTTCCTTGAACAGCTGGTAATGCCGGGTCAGCGTGGCAGCCGAATAGCAATAGAAGGGCGTGCCGACCGAGGCCGCAATCTCGGACAGCGCGACGCCTTCCGCATGCAGGCTGCCGTTGCGATAAAGGAAATGGTCCATGCGCGCCTCCTGTAATCCCCGGCTTCCCGCCAGATCGCCCCGCTATAGCAGAACCCCGACAGCCTGCAATCGGCCAGCCCTCACCGAACGGGGGCGGTGCGCAGGAACAGATAGAGCGGCAGGCCGCAGCTGACACCGATGCAGAAAGTGGCGGGGATGGCGATCAGGGCCAGCCAGTTCTTCCGCACCCAGGTTTCGGCCAGAACCCAGATCGTCAGGGTAAAGGCGGCAATCGTCAGATCCCATGTGAGGCCGGTGGTCGAGGCATTCACATGCCAGGCATCAATCAGCCCGGACAGCCCGGTGCCGGTTTCCCGCATATGGGTGACAAACCAATACATCGGATGCACCGCGCCCCAGACCGCCAGCGCCAGATAAATGCTCCGCAGAACCGACATTCAGAACCCCACACCAAGATCAATCGGCCCGACCGAAGTGCCGACATGCCCGCCGCTGCCATTGGCCCCGATCCGCAACCCGCCCACAGTCGTGGCGACCGACGGATGCACTTGTCCCGTCGGATCGACATAAATTCCCATGCGCGGTTCGGTCGCGCAAGCTGCCAGACACAGCAAGGCCAGGGCGGGCAAAGGTCTCACAATGTGCCCACCACACCGATCCGCGCCTCGCCCGAGATCTTGACGCCGGGTTCGGGCGGTTGCGGTTCGCCATTGGCACCGCAGGCGGCCAGCAGCGCCAGAACCGAGAGGGAGAGAAGAATGCGCATGAAAGCTCCTGCAAAGGCCGGGCCTCTGGTGCCCGGCCCAAGGCTGCCTCAGGCCAGCGCGGCTTTCCAGCGGGCGATCTGCGCCTTGACCTGCACCGGCGAAGTTCCGCCGTAAGACTGCCGGGAGTTTACCGAGTTCACCACGCCCAGCACCGAATATACACTCTGGTTTATGCCCGGATGCACCGAGTGCATTTCAGACATCGTGAGCTCAGGCAGATCGCAGCCCTTCTTCTCGGCCATGGCGACCAGCGTGCCGGTGACATGATGCGCCTCGCGGAAGGGCAGGCCCAGTTCGCGCACCAGCCAGTCGGCCAGATCGGTGGCGGTGGAAAAGCCGCTGGCGGCGGCGGCGCGCAGCGTATCGACCTGCGCCTGCATGTCCGACACCATGCCCGTCATCGCGGCGAGGCCCAGCATCAGCGTATCGGCAGCGTCAAAGACCTGCTCCTTGTCCTCCTGCATATCCTTGGAATAGGTCAGCGGCAGGCCCTTCATTACGGTGAACAGCGCCACTGTGGCCCCCATGATGCGGCCTAACTTGGCGCGCAGCAGTTCTGCCGCATCGGGGTTTTTTTTCTGCGGCATGATCGACGACCCGGTCGTCCATTTGTCGCTCAGCCGCACGAAGCGGAATTGCGCGCTGGACCAGATCACCAATTCCTCGGCAAAGCGTGACAGGTGCATGGCGCAGATGCTGGAGGCCGACAGGAATTCCAGCGCGAAATCGCGGTCGCTGACGGAATCAAGGCTGTTGGCCGTGGGCCGGTCAAAGCCCAGTTCTGCCGCCGTCATGTGCCGATCAATCGGAAAGCCGGTGCCCGCCAGTGCCGCAGCGCCCAGGGGGCACTCGTTCATCCGGCGGCGCGCATCCTCAAACCGCGAGCGGTCTCGGGCCAGCATCTCCACATAGGCCATCATGTGATGGCCCCAGGTGACGGGCTGCGCGGTTTGCAGATGGGTGAAGCCGGGCATGATCCAGTCGGCCCCGGCCTCGGCCTGCGCCACAAAGGCGCGCATCAGCGCCGTGATTCCCTCAATGGCCGCATCGCATTGCGCGCGCACCCACAGACGGAAATCCACCGCCACCTGATCATTGCGCGACCGGCCCGTGTGCAACCGCTTGCCTGCCTCGCCGATGATCTCGGTCAGGCGGCTTTCGACCGCCATATGAATGTCTTCCTGCTCGACCCGGAATGCGAACTTTCCGGCCTCGATCTCTGACAAGACCGTGAGCAGCCCTTCCCGAATGGCCTCGGCATCGCTACTGGTCAGGATGCCTTGTGCCGCAAGCATCGCGGCATGGGCGCGAGACCCGGCAATATCCTGTGCGTAAAGCCGCTGGTCGAAGCCGATGGAGGCGTTGATCGCCTGCATGATGGCATCCGGCCCGCTGGCAAAGCGCCCGCCCCACATGCTGTTCGCGGCGGTCTGGGTTTTGTCGTCTGCGCTCATCTTCGGGCCTGTCTTTACGGAGGGGAAATGCTGCCAATTCGTGCTGCCGTTCTTTATACGGCCTTGCTGTTCGGTGCAAACCCGGCTGCGGCCGATCTTGCCGCCGCCGATGCGCTGCGCGCGGGCGACATGCAGAAGCTCAGCTTCGCAGAACCGCAGACCTTGCCCGATGTCGCGCTGCTGGGGATGGATGACGCCCCGCGCAGCCTGTCCGAGTTTCGCGGCAAATGGGTGTTGGTGAATTTCTGGGCCACCTGGTGCCCACCCTGCCGGACCGAGATGCCTTCGCTCGGGGCGCTGCAAACCGCGAAGGGGGGAGAGCGGTTCGAGGTGGTGACGGTTGCGACCGGGCGCAATGCGGTACAGGGCATTACCGATTTCTTCGATGAAGCGGGTGTGCAGCATCTGCAAGCGCTGCGCGATCCAAAGATGGAATTGGCGCGCAGCATGGGCGTGGCAGGCCTGCCGGTCACCGTGATCTTGAACCCTGAAGGGCAGGAGGTCGGGCGGCTGATCGGCGATGCCGACTGGAACGCGCCCGAGGCCCATGCGGTGATTGACGCCCTTATCAAATAGAGGGCTGACGATTTTTCGTCGAAAAATCGGGGGCCTGCTTAGGCGAGAGCGGCCGTCTTCGCGTGCCAGGGGCAGCTCAGCAAGTGGTCATTCACCATGCCACATGCCTGCATGAAGGCATAGGTGATGGTCGGGCCGCAGAACTTGAACCCCTCTGCCTTGAGAGCTTTCGACATTGCCTGCGATTCGGGGCTGTGCGCCCGCGCCTGCTCCAGCGACACCAAGGATGTCTGGATCGGCTGTCCTCCGACAAAGTTCCACAAGAATGTCGAAAAGCCTTCACGGGCCTCGATGCGCTGAAAGGCTCTTGCCCCTGTGATCGCGCCTTCGATCTTGCCGCGATGGCGGACGATCCCGGCATCTGACAGCAACCGCAGGACATCGGTTTCGCCCCATTGCGCCAGAACATCGGGGTCAAATCCTTGAAAAGCCGCTCGAAAATTCTCGCGCTTGCGCAAAATCGTGATCCAGCTCAGCCCGGCCTGGAAACCCTCCAGGATCACCATCTCAAACAGGCGTCGACCATCACGTTCCGGCACGCCCCATTCCTCGTCATGATAAGCCACATAAAGCGGGTCGGTGCCACACCAGGCGCATCTCTCAGGCAAGGCGCTTCCTTTCATTAAGATTGGAACTAAATGAGAACTTTCATTCTGTCTTTACCTCTACCCGGCAAACCTGTCGAGGATTTGAAGTCCAAGGGGGCAGCATGGCAGTCGATCGCAGAAATGGCATGGGCGGCGCGGATGCCAATCCTCTGGCTTTCGTGGTCTCCGAGCAGGACAAGCAGACCATGCTCATGGTGCAGGAGGCTTTGCAGAAAGGGCGCGTTCGGTTGGCTTTTCAGCCGGTCGTGCTGGCGGCTGATCCCGGGCGGACTGCGTTCTGGGAAGCGCTGGTCCGGGTTCTGGATGAAAAGGGCCGCGTCATCCCGGCCAAGGATTTCATGGGGGCTGTCGAAACACAGGAACTTGGCCGCATGATCGACTGCGCGGCGCTTGAGCTTGGCCTTCAGACGCTCGCGCGTCATTCCGATGTGCGGATATCGGTCAATATGTCGGCCCGTTCGATTGGCTATCCACGCTGGATGCGCACCTTGAAGAAGGGTTTGCAGCTTTCCCCGACTGTCGGCGAACGGTTGATCCTTGAAATCACTGAAAGTTCGGCCATGCTGGTGCCCGAGATCGTCACCGCCTTCATGGACGATCTGCAACGCGAGGGCATCGCCTTCGCGTTGGACGATTTCGGAGCTGGCTTTACCGCTTTCCGCTACTTCAAGGATTTCTTTTTCGACATCATCAAGATCGACGGCCAGTTCATTCGCAATATCCATCGTGACCCGGACAACCAGGTTCTGACCCGTGCGCTGCTGTCTATCGCAAGACAGTTCGAGATGTTCGCCGTCGCCGAATCTGTCGAGACGGCTGAGGAGGCAGCCTATTTGCAGTCCATAGGCATGGACTGCTTGCAGGGCTACCTTTTTGGTGCGCCCAGTCTTCGCCCTGCCTTTCTGCCGCAAGAGGCGAGCAAACGGGCTTGAGGCTATTCGATGGATGTCATGGCAGATATGCGAAAAGCGAAACGGGTGTTTTGCGCAATTTTCTTGCGCGACGCTGCGTAACGGCCTACCCATGCTGCAAAGCGGCGGTTGATTGCCCCGCATCGGCCAAGGGAGAGGACCATCCATGACCAATGTTGTTATCGTATCTGCCGGGCGCACGGCCGTTGGCAGCTTCAACGGCTCTTTCGCGAATACACCCGCGCATGAACTTGGCGCTGCTGTGATCGAGGCTGTTGTTGCGCGGGCAGGTCTTGAAAAGGCGGAAGTGTCGGAAACGATTCTGGGTCAGGTTCTGACAGCAGGGCAGGGACAGAATCCTGCCCGGCAGGCACATATCCTGGCCGGTCTCGCCAAAGAGGCCTCGGCATGGTCGCTCAATCAGGTGTGCGGTTCTGGCCTGCGGGCGGTCGCCCTTGGCGCACAACATGTCCAGCTTGGCGATGCCGAGATCGTGGTCGCTGGCGGGCAAGAGAACATGTCGCTTTCCCCCCATGTGGCGCATCTGCGCGCAGGGCAGAAAATGGGCGATATGAAATTCATCGATTCGATGATCAAGGACGGCCTCTGGGACGCTTTCAACGGCTATCACATGGGGCAGACTGCCGAAAACGTGGCGAACCAATGGCAGATCAGCCGCGACATGCAGGATGAATTTGCATTGGCAAGCCAGAACAAGGCCGAAGCTGCCCAGAAGGCTGGCAAGTTCAAGGATGAGATCATCCCCTTCACGGTGAAGACGCGCAAGGGCGACACGATCGTCGATGCTGACGAATATATCCGCCATGGTGCGACGCTGGACAGCATGGCCAAGCTCAAGCCGGCCTTCACCAAAGAGGGGTCCGTCACTGCGGGGAACGCCTCCGGCATCAATGATGGCGCGGCGGCGGTTGTCTTGATGACCGAGGCTGAGGCCGCACGCCGGGGGCTGACCCCGCTCGCCCGCATTGCATCCTATGCGACTGCTGGCCTTGATCCGTCGATCATGGGTGTGGGCCCGATCCATGCCAGCCGCAAGGCGCTGCAAAAGGCGGGCTGGTCCGTGGCAGACCTCGATCTGATTGAGGCGAACGAGGCTTTCGCCGCGCAGGCTTGCGCCGTGAACAAGGATATGGGCTGGGACCCCGCCAAGGTGAATGTGAACGGTGGGGCCATCGCCATCGGCCACCCGATCGGGGCTAGCGGCTGCCGCATCCTGAACACGCTGCTGTTTGAGATGGGCCGTGCCGGCGCGAAGAAGGGCTTGGCGACGTTGTGCATTGGTGGTGGCATGGGTGTTGCCATGTGTCTGGAACGCGCCTGATTTCTGCGTGTGCGCAATATTGCTGCGAAAGAAAAAATAGGGGCGCAATATTCTTGCGCCCCTTTCGTTTGTTCGGTAGCTAGATTTCAAGAACGGACTTTCTCGAGGAGGAATCATGTCGAAAGTTGCTTTGGTTACCGGGGGGTCGCGCGGCATTGGCGCTGCCATCTCGATCGCTTTGAAAAATGCGGGCTATTCCGTGGCTGCCAACTATGCTGGCAATGACGAGGCGGCTGCGGCCTTTACCAAGGAGACCGGCATCCCGACCTATAAATGGTCTGTTGCCGACTACGATGCCTGCGCGGCTGGCATCGCCAAGGTTGAAGCTGACCTGGGGCCCGTCGGCGTGCTGGTCAACAATGCAGGCATTACCCGCGATGCCATGTTCCACAAGATGACGCCGGCGCAGTGGAAAGAGGTGATCGATACCAACCTGACCGGTCTGTTCAACATGTCGCACCCGCTGTGGTCTGGCATGCGTGACCGCAAGTTTGGCCGTATCATCAACATTTCGTCGATCAACGGGCAGAAAGGCCAGGCTGGGCAGGCGAACTACTCCGCTGCCAAATCGGGCGATCTTGGCTTTACCAAGGCACTTGCCCAAGAGGGCGCGCGTGCCGGCATCACCGTCAATGCCATTTGCCCCGGTTACATCGGCACCGAGATGGTGAAGGCGATTGATGAAAAAGTGCTGAGCGAGCGTATCATCCCGCAGATTCCGGTCGGACGGCTGGGGGAGCCGGAGGAAATCGCACGCTGTGTGGTGTTCCTGGCGTCTGATGACGCAGGCTTCATCACCGGCTCGACCATCAGCGCGAATGGTGGTCAGTTCTTCGTCTGACCGCGTCGAAATCGGGTGCAAAAGGTCCGCGATATGCGGGCCTTTTTGCTTGCGGCGGCCTGATGTGACCGGCAGATTGCCCGAAAACAGGAACTCTGATGTCTCGTGTCCGCGCCACCCTGATCGGCTTCTCTGCCATTCTGCTTTGGGCGCTTCTGGCGCTTTTGACAATAGGTTCAGCACCCGTGCCACCGTTTCTGCTGAACGCGGTCTGCTTTGCGATTGGTGGTGTCATTGGTCTGGTCTGGACTGTGTCAACCGGGCAAATGACCCTGCTGCGCAAGGTGCCTGTCAAGGTCTATCTCTTGGGCACACTTGGGCTTTTTGGCTATCATTTTCTGTATTTCACAGCCTTCCGGCTTGCTCCAGCGGCTGAAACCGGGCTGATTGCCTATCTTTGGCCGCTTTTCATTGTGCTGCTGGCTGGAGCGCTGCCGGGAGAGCGGTTGAGCTCAATGCATATTCTTGGCGCCTTGATCGCCTTTGCCGGAGCAACGCTGATTGTCTTGGCTCGGGAGGGGGGCGAGAGCAATGCGCTTGGGCTCGCGTTGGCTTTTGCCTGTGCCGTGACCTGGGCCGTCTACTCTGTCGCGTCGCGCTTCTGGGGGCAGGTGCCGACTGTGGCTGTCACCATTTATTGCCTGGCCACCGCCGTTCTGTCGGTGGTGGCGCATCTGCTGCTGGAACAGACGGTCTGGCCACAGGGGGCAGGCGGCTGGTTCTCGATGCTGGCCTTGGGCTTGGGGCCGGTAGGCTTGGCGTTTTTCACCTGGGACATCGGGATGAAAAAAGGCGACATCCAGTTGCTGGGTGTCGCCTCCTATGCTGCGCCCTTGCTTTCGACGCTGGCGCTCGTTCTCGCAGGGATTGCTGCGCCATCTCTGATCTTGGCAATTGCCGCTGTGCTGATCGCCGCTGGTGCTGCGCTGGCCGCGTGGGCCAGCGCGAAACACAACCACAGCTAAACGCGCATCATGCGTGAGTCAGGCGCTCGATCTCTTCCTTCAGCTTCATCTTCTGCTTTTTCAGCGTAGCGATTTCCAGATCGCTGCTGCCTGGCGCGCGTTGCGCCTTTTCAACCATCTCCGACAGGTGCTCGTGCTTCCTTTTCAGTTCGACGATATGCGAAGCGACGGTCATGCAAACCTCCTGTGATGTGTTCGACAGGTATGATTGCAGCACGGATTTCGGCGTCTGTCATCAAAATGTCACCGCCGCAACGCGGCAATTCTGAAGCATTCAGCTAAACTGCGCCGAAAAGTCATTGCCACCGCGCAAAATCTCGCTCGCCTCAAGCGTGTAGCCTTCGCGGTCACCGTCATGTGATGGCCCATGGTGCAGCACAAACGGGGGCAGCAGGCGGAACGGGGTCTTGCCGCCCTTGCGTGCGCGCAGAATCACCCGTTTGGCCGGCCGGCCGGAGCGTGCGGCAAGCGGCAGAACCGCGCCTGAACCCAGCTTACCCAAACTCCCCAAAAGCACGGGCAACGCATCTGTGCCGGTGATCATGGTCAGCCAGCCACCTGGGCGCAGCCGCCGTCCTGCACATGCGATCCAATCCATCAGCGGCACTTCCTCGACCTGCATGGCGATGGCGCGCATTGCCACAGGCGAAGGCGTGCCGCCTGCCGGATAGTAAGGCGGATTGCAGATCACATGATCAAAATCCCGGCGAAGCGCTACTGGCGTGGCGCGCAGATCTCCTTCGGCCACTTCCATTTCGATTCCATTTCGCGCCGCATTGCGCCGCGCGAGTTCTGCATAACCGGATTGAAGTTCCAACCCGGCCAGTTTGACCCCAGGCACACGGACTGCCAGGCACAGCGCCGCCGCCCCGGCACCACAGCCCAGATCCAGCACACTGTCCCCAGCCGCGGCCGGGCAAGCCGCCGCCAGAAGAACAGGGTCCGTCGCGGCGCGGTATCCGCGCAGGGGTTGCCACAACCGCAACCGCCCATTCAGGAAATTGTCATCCGAAAGTTGATCTTCGGTAAACATCAGTCTGGCAAACCCGTTGCGATCTGATTGTCGCGCAAGACGATTCCGGCCCGAAACGCATCACGATCCGCCACCATGAGCCTTTGCGGCCACAATCCGATACCCCCTTCGAGGATGCTCATGTGGACGTCCAGCCGAAACACCGTTATACCCTCGCCCTCAAGAAGAGCTGTGGCAAAGGCAAGGATCGTCGGGTCTGTGCTGCGGAGAATCTCTTTCATTCGACTAGAAATGTCGGCATTCCCCGGGGATGTCGAGTGGGTCAAGCGAGGGGCAGATGGGCTTGGACGAGGTGGCGCAAAAACCGCATGAGCGTCTGATGGGCTGGCTCGCTGCCGATATGGAAGCGGTCAATCTGATGATCCGTGACCGTATGGCCTCGGAACATGCGCCCCGCATCCCCCAGGTGACCGCGCATCTGGTCGAGGCGGGGGGCAAGCGTCTGCGGCCTTTGCTGACGCTGGCGGCAGCGCGGCTTTGTGGCTATGCCGGCCCCTATCACATCCATCTTGCAGCGACGGTGGAGTTCATCCACACGGCCACGCTTCTGCATGATGATGTGGTGGATGAAAGCGCTCAGCGTCGGGGCCGCCCAACCGCCAACCTGTTGTGGGACAACAAGTCTTCGGTTCTTGTCGGCGATTATCTTTTTGCCCGCAGCTTTCAGTTGATGACGGAAACCGGCTCCATGCGGGTCATGGAAATCCTCTCCAATGCTTCGGCCACCATTGCCGAGGGCGAGGTGCTGCAACTGACTGCGGCGCAGGACTTGGCCACCACCGAGGCGATCTATCTGCAAGTGGTGCGTGGCAAGACGGCGGCGCTGTTCTCGGCGGCAACCGAGGTGGGCGGCGTCATTGCGGGGGCTGATCCGGCGCAGGTGCAGGCGCTGTTCACCTATGGTGACGCGCTTGGTATTGCCTTTCAGATTGCCGACGATTTGCTGGATTATGGCGGCACCTCTGCCGCGATCGGTAAAAATGTTGGTGATGATTTCCGCGAGCGCAAGCTGACGCTCCCTGTCATCAAGGCGGTCGCACAGGCCACGCCGGAAGAACGCGCCTTCTGGACGCGCACCATCGCCAAGGGCCAGCAGGTCGAGGGGGATCTGGAGCAGGCCATGGCCATCATGGCGCGGCATGGGGCCATGGAGGCCGCCCGCGCTGATGCGAACGCCTGGGCGGCGCGGGCGCGTGAGGCCATCGCCACACTGCCCGACCACCCGATCCGGGGCATGCTGTCGGACATTGCGGATTACGTCGTCTCGCGGATCAACTGAGCCATATCGGCGCGGCCGGGATAGATCAGCCCTGCCGCCACCCACCAGCCCGGATAGGCTGCCCGCAGCGCCTCGGCTGCGTCTTGCGCCTGATCCTCCTTGGCAAACAGCGCAAAGCAGGTGGCCCCAGAGCCTGACATGCGGGCGAACAATGCCTCGGGCAGGGCTTCCAGGGCGGCGATCACTGTGCCAATGACCGGCTGTTCCGCCATTGCGGGGGCTTGCAGGTCATTGCGGCAGGTTTTGAGCCAACTGGCCAGTGTGGCGGCGCTTTCCCATTGGGGCAGCGCCTCTGGCAGCGGTGGATTATCTTTCTGCGTCAGGGCTTTGAATACCGTTGGGGTTGAAACCTCCACCCGTGGATTGGCCAAGACGACATGCACTTCGGGAAGCGGGGGCACCCAGTCCAGCTGTTCGCCAATCCCGCGCATGCGTGCGGGATGCGAGGCGAGGCAGACAGGCACATCCGCCCCCAGAGCCGCAATCTGCCGTGCCACATCGGGCGATAGGGGGGCGGCATGCCCGGCCATGGCCTGCAAACGCAGCACGGACCGGATGGCCGCCGCTGCATCAGCCGAGCCGCCACCGATGCCGCTGGCCGGGGGCAGCCGCTTGGTCAGGTGTAGCGCCACGCCCTGATCTGCCACCAGCCGCGCCGCGCGCAACACCAGATTGTCCTCTCCTGCTGGCACCGCATCTGCAAAGGGACCGTCTATGGTCAGGCTGACCTCTGCCGCAGGGGTTGCCCGCAATCCGTCGCCGATCCCGGCAAAAACCACCAGAGAATCCAGCAGGTGATAGCCATCGCTGCGCTGCCCCGTCACATGCAGACAGAGATTGATTTTCGCATGGGCGAATTCAGTTATCGTTTGCAGCATTCCGGGTTTCCAGTGGGGCAGCCCCCTCTTCGGCCAAGACCTTGTCCAGCCCGACTTCCAGCTTGCGGCGGATACGGGTGGCGTCTTTCTCCTCGGGCTCGTAGGACAGGGCGCGTCGCCATTGGAATTGCGCCTCCAGCTTGCGGCCCACAGCCCAATAGACATCGCCCAGATGGTCAGTGACCACGGGGTCTACGGGCTCCATCATCGAGGCTCGCTCCATCGGTGCCACCGCATCCTCATAACGGCCCAGACGGAAATACGCCCAGGCAAGGCTGTCGGTGATGGCACCACTGTCGGGCTGTGCCTTCACGGCGCGCTCGATCAGTTGCAGCGCTTCCTCAAGATTCTGGTTCATCTCCAGCATGCTGTAGCCCAGGTAATTGAGCACCTGCGCCTGATCGGGGCTGAGCTCTAGGGCCTTGCGCATATCCGCTTCGGCTTGGGGCCAGCGTTTTTGCCGCTCGTGGCAGATGCCCCGGCTGAAGAAAAGCCGCCAGTCATCGGCCTCCGGCGTGGGGATCAGCGCGATAGCGGCATCATAGGCTTTTGCGGCGTCTTCAAACTTTTCCTCGCGCCGGAGCATGTCGCCATAGGTGGCATGCACGCTGCGCAGTTTGGGATAGGCGCGGGCCAGCGACTGCATCACTTCCAGCGCAGCATCCGGTTTGCCCGCGGCCATCAGCGTTTCGGCGCGGCCCATTTCGGCCAGATAATGCTCTGGTGCCGTAGTGGGCACTTGCGCATAGGTTTCTGCGGCTAGTTCTGGCTGGCCATCCCCGTTCAGCAGCGTGGCGGCCGTAAGCAGGGCTTCGGCATGATCAGGGCGCAAATAGGCCGTCGCGCGGCTGAGCAGCAGCGAATACCCACTGCCGCCTTGCTCGCCGCGCAATGCTGTGGCGAGGGTGTAAAACACTTCGGCCATACCTTGTTCGGGTGTTTGCACGATGGTCCAGGGCAGGGCTTCGCCATTTGCGAGACGCTCGCGCAAGCCAATCGCCGTCGGGTCTTGCCCGGCGACAAAGGCCTCGTCCAGAAGGGCGATGGCTTCCTCATTGCGCTCAAGCTGGCTGAGGATCTCGACATGGGCGAGGACTGCGCGGCGCAGGGCGCGTGCCTCAAGGCCCGCATCAGAAGAAAGCACGCGGTCTGCGCCTTCAAAATCTCCGGCACTGGCAAGGGCAAGGGCCTGGTGATAGGCCCCAAACAGGCTTTGCTCCGGATTTTTGGCGATCGTTTCAAAGGCTGAAATGGCATCCGTCATCTCGCCCGCGCCTGCGGTGGCCCAGGCTGCTGTCAGCACATCGAACAGGGCGCCACCAGTGCGTCCCGCAGCGTGCAACTTCTGCAAGCCGCTGTAATCGCCACGTTTTGTGGCCTCGGTCACCAATGCAAGGGTGCCGACCTGCCCTTTGTCGCCCTTGTCAGACAGCAGGCGTGCATAGCGCGCGGCGGCGGTAAAGTCGCCCGTGCCCATGGCGCTGATCGTGGCCCCCTCCAGCAGGGCGACATTGCCGGGATCAGCCTTGAGCGCTTGCGCGAACCAATAGGCCGCCGCCGGATAGTCGCCATGGGAAGCTGCGTTGCGCGCCGCCAGATAGGCCCCGGCATTCATCGGTGGTGTAGCGGTTTCGGCGGCCACGGTCAGCGGTGCAAGGGCAAGCACGAGGCCAAGGGCTAGGGCAGGGCGTCTACGGCGCATCGGTTCCTCCGGGACTGGCCTTGCACCCTAAGCTGCGCACCTTTGCAACGCAATGCGGGGCACCCTTCCGGATGCCCCGCTTGGCGCGATGTCGCGCAGAATTTATCACATATTCGGGTAGTTCGGCCCGTCTCCGCCCTGCGGTGTGGTCCAGACGATGTTCTGCGAGGGGTCTTTGATGTCGCAGGTCTTGCAATGCACGCAGTTCTGAAAATTGATGCGGAATGTCGCATCCTGGCCTTCGCCCAGCACCTCATAAACTCCCGCCGGGCAATAGCGCTGCGCCGGTTCGTCATATTCGGGCAGGTTGACCGAGATCGGAATCGACGGGTTCTTCAGCTTCAAATGCGCGGGCTGCGCCTCGTCATGGTTGGTGAAGCTGAAAGCCACGTTGGTCAGCCGGTCGAAAGACAGTTTGCCATCGGGTTTCGGGTAGTCGATCTTCTTGAAATCCTTGGCCTTGCCGGTGGCTTGCGCGTCGTTCTTGCCATGTTTGAGCGTGCCAAACAGCGTCAGGCCGATGGTGTTCAGCCACATATCCGCACCGCCGCCCATCAGCGAGGCGACAAGGCCGAGTTTCGACCACAGCGGCTTCACGTTGCGGACCTTTTTCAGGTCTTTGCCAATCGCGCCGCCGCGCACTTCGGCCTCATAGGCGGCAAGCTCATCGCCCTCGCGGCCTGCCTTGATCGCGTCGAACGCAGCCTCTGCCGCCGCCTTGCCCGAGAGCATGGCGTTATGATTGCCCTTGATGCGGGGCACGTTCACCATGCCGACCGAGCAGCCCAGCAATGCCACGCCCGGCGCAACCATCTTCGGCATGGACTGCCAGCCGCCCTCGCTGATCGCCCTTGCGCCATAGGCCACGCGTTTGCCGCCTGCCAGAAGCTCTGCCACCATGGGGTGATGTTTGAAGCGCTGGAATTCCATGTAAGGGTAGAGGTGCGGATTTTCGTAGTTCAGGTGAACCACAAACCCGACATAAACCTGATTCCCTTCCAGATGGTAAATGAACGAGCCACCGCCGGCATTGCTGCCCAAGGGCCAGCCCATCGTGTGGGTGACAGTGCCAAGACGATGCTTCTCCGGGTCGATCTCCCAGATTTCCTTCATGCCGATGCCGAATTTCTGCGGGCATTTCCCGGCAGAAAGATCATATTTTGCAATAACTTCCTTCGACAGGCTACCACGCACACCCTCTGCCAGAAAGACATATTTGCCGCGCAGCTCCATCCCCGGCTCATAGTTCGGGCCGGGCTGGCCATCCTCGCCCAGGCCAAATTCGCCCGCGACAACACCGACCACCCGGTCGCCCTCATACACCAGTTGCGAACAGGACATGCCGGGGAAGATCTCGACGCCCAGGCCCTCGGCCACACCGGCCATCCAGCGGCAGACATTCGCCATCGAGACAATGTAATTGCCATGGTTGTTCATCAGCGGTGGCATCGGGAAATTCGGGATCCGCATCTGACCAGCCGGCCCGAGGACATAGAAATTGTCCTCTTTCACCTCGGTCTTGATCGGTGCATCCATACTGCGCCAGTCGGGCAACAGTGTGTCAAGGCCCGACGTGTCCAGCACCGCCCCCGACAGGATATGCGCGCCCACTTCGGAGCCTTTCTCCAGCAGCACGACATTCAAATCAGGGTCGAGCTGTTTCAGCCGGATCGCCGCCGAAAGACCGGCTGGCCCGCCGCCCACGATGACGACGTCATATTCCATGCTTTCGCGTTCGATCCCGCTCATCCCCGTTCCCTCTCTGGCTGCGCGCGCCGCACTGCTTGATGCCCGCGTTTCTGTGCCGCAACGGAAGCCGATCGTCAATCGTGACGCAAGATCAAAGCGCCACATCAGGGGCTTGGTGAAATATTCTTGCCCGGCGAATGCCGTTTTGAGCCTGCAATATGCCGCTTTCCCTCTGCTCTGCCCCGTCACCCTCTTGCATTTGCCCTGCCTCTCGGGCCAAGTGCGGGAAAGAGTCACGAAAGTCATGGCCCCGCCGGGCCGTGGCTTTGCTTTTTTCGTGAGAGAGTGATGGAAAAGATTCCGATGACCCGCGCCGGCAACCTGATGCTGGACGAGGAGCTGAAGCGCCTGAAGACGGTGGAGCGCCCCGCCATCATTCAAGCCATTGCCGAGGCGCGCGAACTGGGCGACCTTTCGGAAAATGCCGAGTATCATTCGGCCCGCGAGAAGCAGAGCTTCATCGAAGGCCGGATCAAGGAGCTTGAGGGCGTTCTGTCACTGGCCGAGGTGATCGACACGGCAAAATTGTCAGGCCCTATCAAGTTCGGGGCCACGGTCACACTTGTTGACGAGGATACGGACGAGGAAAAGACCTATCAGATCGTTGGCGAGGTCGAGGCTGATCTGGAACGCGGTCTGCTCAACATCCGTTCGCCCCTGGCGCGAGCCCTGATCGGGAAGGACGAGGGCGACTCGGTCGAAGTGAACACGCCCGGAGGCCAGCGCAGCTACGAAGTGCTCAGCATCCGCTACTCCTGACCCCGAGAGAGGTGGCACCATGGCCGAATCTCAGCCCGGAAAGATCGTGACGCCACAGGCCTCCCCGCCGGTGGAAGGCGAGGCTGCGCGCGGCATGTCGCGCACCGAAATGGTGGCCTCCGTTCTCAGTGTGATCTGGCTGGTGGCCGTGGCCGCCTATATCTTTGTCGCACCCGAGGGCGTGGGCACGCTGGGCCTCGTGATGACCCTGATGATGGTGTTCTTGCCCATCGCGGTGATCTGGGTCGCGGTGACCACGCTGCGCTCAGTGCAGGAATTGCGGGCCGAAGCCGCGCGTTTGCAGTCCACTGTGGAGAGCATGCGCGCGACCTGGGTGCAGGCGCAGGTGCAGCCTTCGGTCGAGAAAAAGCTGGACGAAATCGAACGTGCTACCCGATCGACCGAGACGGTGCTGGCCACTTTCACCTCGCGCCGCGATGTGACGCTGACCCAGGCTTCGGCAGATCGCAAGGCTGCGCTGGTGGTGCCCGGCCGCGAAGTGGGGGATGATCAGCCTGCATTGGCCCTTGGCACTCCGGCGGAAGATCTGCGCCCGCCGCTTTCGGTGGCCGATTTCATCCGTGCATTGCAATTCCCGGAAAGCCCCGAGGACAAGGAGGGCTTCCGTGCCCTGCGCATGGCGCTGGAGGATCGCAAGGTCGCCAAGCTGATCCGGGCTGCGCAGGATGTGCTGACCCTGCTGGCACAAGAAGGCATCTATATGGATGACCTCAAACCCGAACGCGCCCGGCCCGAGGTGTGGCGCGCCTTTGCCGAGGGGGCGCGGGGCGGTGCCGTTTCCGGGCTGGGCGGGATCCGGGATCGGTCATCGCTGGCTCTGACGGCAGGGCGCATGCGCGAGGATCCGGTGTTCCGCGATGCGGCGCATCACTTCTTGCGCACCTTTGACAAGACCTTTGCCGAATTCGAGAAAAACGCCAGTGATGCCGAGCTGATCGCATTGGCCGATAGCCGGACTGCGCGCGCCTTCATGCTGTTTGGCCGGGTGGCCGGCGTGTTTGACTGATCGCATGCGAGTGGCAAGTCAGGCTTGATTTCCCCTCGTTTCGTGGCTATCTCGCGCCGGTGAAGATCACGGGCGCAACATCGCTGCCCCCCAATCCACGAGGGCCGTTATGGCAAAGGCAAAGTTTGAACGGAACAAACCGCACGTCAACATCGGCACGATCG
>ERZ761609.1390-NODE-1390-length-21494-cov-29.078922_pt1 | contig 21494 bp, 16 predicted proteins | sample MGYA00511163_ERZ761609 | MGnify/ENA primary metagenome ERZ761609 (study PRJEB28899, sample SAMN02445070) | bioreactor sludge metagenome | biome: EBPR sludge | place: Australia: Brisbane, Thorneside Wastewater Treatment Plant | collected 2011-12-16 ... | reverse complement strand
TCGCCGGACCCTGCGTGCAGTTCGCCCGATTGTGCCGCGGCTTCCAGCGCGCGCAGGCTGGTGGTGCCCACCGCCACCACGCGGCCGCCGCGGGCGCGCGTTTCGGCAATCGCCGCCACCGCCGCGTCCGGGATCGTGTAACGCTCGCTATGCATCTTGTGGTCGGCGATGGCGTCCACCCGCACCGGCTGGAAGGTGCCGGCGCCCACGTGCAGCGTCACCTGCGCCGTGCGGACCCCCTGTGTGCGCAAGGCGTCCAGCATTGCAGCATCGAAATGCAGTCCGGCGGTGGGGGCCGCCACCGCGCCGGGTGCGTCCGCGTACACGGTCTGGTAGCGCGCCTCGTCGTCGGCTGTCGGCGTATGTTCGATGTAGGGCGGCAGCGGCAACTGGCCGAGCCGCTCCAGCACATCCAGCACCGGGCGCGGAAAGCGCAGCCGGGTCAGGTCGTCCTGCCGCGCCAGCACCTCTGCCGCCACATCATCGGCGAGGCGAATCCGCGACCCCGGCCTGGGCGCGTGGCTGGCCCGGATGAAGGCCAGCGCATCGTGTTCATCCAGCACCCGCTCCACCAGCAGCTCGACCTTGCCTCCGCTTTCCTTGTGGCCGAACAGCCGCGCCTTGATCACGCGCGTATCGTTCATCACCAGCAGATCGTCGGGGCGCAGCAGGGCAGGCAAATCGCAAAACCGGCGGTCGTGCAGCATGCCGGATGCCTCGACGTGCAGCAGCCGGCTGCCGCCGCGCAGCGCGGGCGGAAACTGCGCAATCAGTTCGTCGGGCAGGTCGAAATCGAAATCGGCAACATGCATGGGGCGCGATTATAGCGGGCGCCTTGCGGCAGGCTGCCCGGTTCGGCGATAATGCGCGGCTTCTGTCGCCGGCCGCATCCGCGTTCGGCTTCCCTGCCGGGATGGCGGAATCGGTAGACGCAGCGGATTCAAAATCCGCCGCTGGTAACAGTGTGGGGGTTCGAGTCCCCCTCCCGGCACCAAATCAATTTTTTCTCACTGAATCCGAGCGCCGCCGTCTTGCTTGGGGCTGGCCTTGCTCCCCCTGTTCTTCTGCACTATTCAGGGGCATTTCTCCCGCCACATCAGGCGGCTAGCCCCAATTGGGCGCAGTCTTGATACGGTTTCATGGATTCGTCATCAGCGCCCCACGGATTTTTCCTATAGTTCTAAGTGACGGACGTAACCTCCGGTGCTATGGCACAGGCATTGCTCGATGAGCGTTGGAAGTCGCGCAGACAGAAGGGGCAGCATGTCTTCAGTAGTTCAAATGGTGCGGAACGGGGCGGGCGGGCCGGGTGTATTGCACCGGCCTGTATATCGTGTGTTGCAGGCGCATCACGCACAGATGGAAACAGTGCATATGCGCGATCTGTTTGCGGCCGATCCGGCGCGCTTCGAGCGGTTTTCGCTGCGGGTGGGCGCGTTGCTGCTGGACTATTCGAAGAATCGCATCACTGGCGACACCATGAGCTTGCTGCTACGGCTGGCCGAAGAGGTGGATGTGGCGGGCTGGCGCGAGTGCATGTTCACGGGCGAGAAAATCAACAACACGGAAAACCGTGCGGTGCTGCATGTGGCGCTGCGCAATCGCAGCAACCAGCCGATGCGTGTCGACGGCGAGGATGTGATGCCGAAGGTAAGCGCGGTGATCGGACGTATGGCGGCGTTTGCCGAGCAGGTTCGCAGCGGCGAGTGGCGCGGCTATACCGGCAAGCGTATCAGCGACGTGGTGAACATCGGTATCGGCGGCTCGGATCTGGGGCCGCGGATGGTGTGTCAGGCATTGAAGCCGTACCACCATCCACAGCTGAAGGTGCACTTCATTTCCAACGTCGACGGCGCGCATGTACAGGAAGCGCTGGAAGCGCTGAATCCGGAGACGACGCTGTTCATCGTGTCGTCGAAAACCTTTGCCACGCAGGAAACGATGATCAATGCGCACCATGCGCGCGAGTGGTTCCTGACACGGTCACTGGCGACCCGGCATATCGCGCGGCATTTTGTGGCGGCTTCCGCCAACCGAGACGCGGTGGCGGCATTCGGCATCGATCCGGCCCACATGTTCGAATTCTGGGACTGGGTGGGTGGGCGCTATTCGCTATGGTCGGCGATCGGACTGTCGATCGTGCTGGCGGTGGGCGCGGAACGCTTCGCCGAACTGCTGGAAGGCGCGCACGAGATGGACGAACATTTTCGCCATGCGCCGCTGGCGCAGAACATGCCGGTGATCCTGGCGCTGCTGGGAGTCTGGTACAACAACTTTTTCGGCGCCGAGTCACACGCGATCCTGCCGTATGACCACTACCTGCGCAGCCTGCCGGCGTACCTGCAACAGGCCGACATGGAAAGCAACGGCAAGTCGGTGGACCGCGGCGGCAAGGTGGTGGACTATTCCACCGGGGCCATCGTCTGGGGCGCCAGCGGCATCAACGGACAGCATGCATTCTATCAATTGCTGCATCAGGGAGGCAGGATGATCCCGGCCGATTTCATCGTCTCGGTCGAGCCGCACACCGAACTGCAGGAGCACCACGATATCCTCATCGCCAATTTCCTGGCGCAGACCGAAGCGCTGATGCGCGGCCGCACGCGCGAGGAAACCCTGCTTGAAATGGGCTCGCTTGAAGGGGAGCCGGCGCAGACCGGCCAGTTCGTCCAGCACAAGGTGTTCGACGGCAACCATCCGAGCAATGCGCTGCTGCTGCAGAAGCTGACCCCGCACGTGCTCGGCATGCTGATCGCGCTGTACGAGCACAAGATTTTCGTACAGGGTGTGATCTGGAATCTGAATTCCTATGACCAGTGGGGGGTGGAACTCGGCAAGCAGCTTGCCAGCCGCATCCTGCCCGAACTGCATGCCGCCGCGCCGGTGGCCGGGCACGACGCTTCGACCAACGCGCTCATCAATTACTACCGCCGCATGAGCCAGCCGCGCGCTGGCTTATAGTTCGAGTATGGAGTTGATCGCGGGCGATATCGGGGGGACCAAAAGCTGGCTGGCCTGGGTGGCCGGCGAAGCGGGCGGCGCGCCGCGCCTGCGTTTCGAGAAGGTGTATGCCAGCGCCGATTTCGCTTCGGCGGATGCGCTGTTGCGGCAGTTCGTGGCCGAGGCGCAGTCGGCCGCCCCGCCGAACGCACTGCTGCTGGCGCTGCCCGGGCCGCTGCATGTGCAACGCGTCAAGCTCACCAATCTGGACTGGACGCTCGATGCGGCCGACATGGCGGCCTCGCTGGGTATTGCCGACGTACGCTTCATCAACGATTTTCAGGCGGCGGCGGCAGGCGTGGCGACACTGACTGCATCCGACGTGATCGCACTCAACCCCCGGCCAGCCGATCCCGGCGGCGTGCGTGCCATTATCGGTGCCGGCACCGGCATGGGACTGGCCTTCATGGTGGCCGATCCCGGCGGGCGCTACCGGAGCTTCGCCAGCGAAGGCGGGCACACCGACTTTGCGCCGGGCAATGCGCTGCAGGTGCGGCTGCTCGAGCGTCTGCGCGCCGAATATGGTCATGTGTCATGGGAGCGCGTCGTGTCGGGCTCGGCGATGAACGACCTGTACCGCTTCTGCTGTACCGAGCAGGGCCTCGCGCTGCCCAGCGAACCGGTGGGCGGTGCCGAACTCGTTGCACGCGCCGGGGCGGGCGATAGGGCCGCCGTGGCCGCGCTCGATCTGTTCGTCGATCTGTATGGGGCGTGGGCCGGCAATGTGGCGCTGCTGTATCAGCCGCGCGGCGGGCTGTATATTGCCGGTGGCGTGTCCCGGCACCTGCAGGCACACCTGCAGGCGCCGCGTTTCATGGCCGCGGCCGGCGACAAGGGGCGGATGCGCGGGGTGGTCGAGCGCATGCCGGTTTTTTTGGTTGTCCAGCCGCGGCTGGGGGTGCAGGGCGCGATTGCAGCGGCGTTTGCGCCGCCCTGAACCCGGTGTCAACGATTCACTACTTGATCTCATAGGGCAGCAACAAGGAACGGACATGACGATTTCAAAAGACGAGCAGGAACGCCTCTATCGCTATTACACCGAGCCGAAGATGGTGACCAACCTCACGCGCAGGACACTGGCGCTGGTGCTGGCGGGCGGCGAGGGTTCGCGGCTGAAGCATCTGACTGCCTGGCGCGCCAAGCCCGCGGTGCCGATCGGAGGCAAGTACCGCATCATCGATTTTCCGCTGTCGAACTGCGTCAATTCGGGTATCCGTCGCATTGGCGTGCTGACGCAATACAAATCGCATTCGCTGATTCGCCACCTGCAACGCGCCTGGGGCTTCATGCGCGCCGAGATCGGCGAGTTCGTTGAAATTCTGCCGGCGCAGCAGCGCACCCACAAAAAAGAGTGGTATCAAGGCACCGCCGATGCGCTGTTCCAGAACATCGATATCGTGCAGCGCCATCACCCCGAGTATGTGCTGGTGCTGGGCGGCGATCATGTCTACACCATGGATTACTCCAAAATGCTGCTGTATCACGTGCAGACCGGCGCCGATGTTACCGTCGGCAGCATCGAGGTTCCGGTGGCCGAGGCAAGTTCGTTCGGCGTGATGTCGGTCGACGAAAACATGCACATCACTCATTTCACCGAGAAACCCGAGAATCCCGACTGCATACCCTGCAAGCCCGGCATTGCGCTGGTATCGACGGGTATCTACATCTTTTCCAAGGATTTTCTCTACAAGACGCTGGTCGAGGACGCCGGCAACCCCCATTCCTCGCACGATTTCGGCAAGGACATCATCCCGGCCAGCATCGCATCCGCGCGCGCGGTCGCGTTTCCTTTCCGCGATAAAGACGGCCAGCCCGCCTACTGGCGCGATGTCGGCACGCTGCATTCCTACTGGCAAACCAACATGGAGCTGTGCTCGATCGAACCCGAACTCAATCTGTACAACCGCGACTGGCCAATCTGGACCTACCAGCCGCAATTTCCGCCCGCCAAGTTTATTTTCGACGACGAGGGCCGGCGCGGCGAGGCGATCGACTCGCTGATCGCGGGCGGCTGCATCCTGTCGGGTGCGCGGGTCAAACGCTCGGTGCTGTTCTTTGCCACCACGGTGGAAAACTGCAGCCTGATCAAGGACAGCGTGATCCTGCCCAAGGTCAACATCGGCAGAAACTGCCGCATCACCCGTGCCATCATCGACAAGGGTACGGTCATCCCCGACGGCACGGTGATCGGCGAAGACCTGGTCGGGGATGCCAAACGCTTTCATGTGACGGATGAAGGCATTGTGCTGGTGACCCCCGCCATGCTCGGGCAGAACCTGTACGCCAGGTGGCAGGACGAATTCGATGGCTGAACCGCTCAATGTCGTGTTGTGCTGGCACATGCACCAGCCGTATTACCGTGAAGGCCTCAAGGGCGCATATCGCCTGCCCTGGGTATACCTGCACGGCATCAAGGATTACAGCGACATGGCCGCGCATCTGGAGCGATATCCGCAGATGCGCGCGGTGGTCAACTTTGCGCCGGTGCTGCTGGAGCAGCTCGATGATTACGCGCAGCAGCTCGATGCGCTGTTGCAGCACGGCAAGCCCACCCACGATCCGATGCTGAATCTGCTCGCGGGTGTCGAGCCGATTCCGGCGGATGCAGCCCGCCGCCTGCGTATCGTGCAGGATTGCCGACGCTGCCATGCGCCGCGCATGATCCATCCGTATCCCGCATTCCATTCCCTGCTGCGCATGATCGACGTCACCGACGAAACCGGAGCCGGCAGCGCAGACCAGCAGATGCACCTGGCGTATCTGTCCGAGCAATATTTTCTCGATTTGCTGACCTGGTATCACCTTGCCTGGCTGGGACACTCGCTCAAACAATTGCCGCTGGCGCAGCGGCTGATGACGCAGGAAAAGAATTTTTCCGCCGCCGATCGCCACGCGCTGCTGAACCTGATGCAGGGCTGCATGGCCGGGCTGATCCCGCGTTACCGCGCGCTCGCCGAACGTGGCCAGGTCGAATTATCGATGTCGCCTTACGGTCACCCCATCGTGCCGCTGCTCAACGACTTTGCCAACCTGCGCGATGCCCTGCCCGATGCGCCTGCCCCGCAGGCACCGGCCTATCCCGGCGGAGCCGAGCGCGCACGCTGGCATCTGCAGCGGGGCGTGGCCGTATTCGAACATTATTTCGGCCGCCAGCCAGCCGGCGTGTGGCTGTCCGAAGGCGGAGTGAGCGAGGATGCGCTGGCCCAGCTCGATGAAATGGGCTTTGCCTGGACCGCCTCGGGCGAGGGCGTATGGCGCAACAGCTGCGTCAAGTCGGGGCTTCCGGAAAGCGATATGCATACCAAGCGCGCGCTGTTCTCGCCTGCGCAGATCGACGGCTTCGCCACGCGGGTGTTTTTTCGCGACGATGGCCTGTCCGATCTGATCGGCTTCAAGTATGGCGACTGGCATGCCGACGATGCGGTGGGCGACTTCATTCAGCATCTGGAAAACATCGCCCATTTTTTTGGTGAGGACGCGAGCCGGCATGTGGTCTCGGTCATTCTCGACGGCGAGAACGCCTGGGAGTACTACCCCGACAACGGCCACTATTTTCTCGATGCGCTCTACTCTAGGCTGTCGAGCCACCCCGCGCTCAATGTCGGCACTTTTTCCGGGCAGGTCACGCAAGCCGCCGTCACGTCGCTGAAGCGGCTGGCGGCGGGCAGCTGGGTATATGGCAGCTTCTCGACCTGGATCGGTTCGGAAGACAAGAATCGCGGCTGGGATCTGCTGGCGATGGCGAAGCGCGATTATGACCGTGTCGTCAAAGGCGGCGGTTTGTCCGCCGTGCAACTACAGCAGGCGACACAGCAACTGGCGGTATGCGAAGGTTCCGACTGGTTCTGGTGGTTCGGCGACTACAACCCGTCCAGCAGCGTCAGCGATTTCGAACAGCTGTACCGGGACCAGGTGCGCGAACTGTATCGGCTGATCGGCGTGGCGCCGCCGATCCAGCTCGACGTGCCGCTGTCGCAGGGCCGCGGCAACGCCGAGAATGCCGGTACCATGCGCAGGAATACCTGATGCGCTTCGACACGCGCCGCGCCGGCCTGCTGCTGCACCCGACCTCGCTGCCGTCGATTACGCTGGCCGAGCTTGAACGCTGGCTGGATTTTCTGCAGGCAGCGGGGATCGGTGTGTGGCAGATGTTGCCGCTGGGCCTGCCGCTGGGCGGGTTGTCGCCTTACCAGTGTGCCTCGGCATTTGCGGTCAACCCCGCCCTGTTTCCTGCTGCGCCGGCGGATATGCACGGTTTTATGGACTGGCGCAGCCGGCAGGCACATTGGCTGGTGGATTTTGCGCGCTTCATGGTCATCAAGGCGGAGCAGGGCGACACCCCCTGGACCGAGTGGCCGCTTGCGCTGCGCGACCGCGACGCGCAGACGCTGGCCGCGCTCGATGTCAGTCATGCCGACAAGCTGAACGCGGTGATGGTCGAGCAGTATCGCGCGGCTTTTCACGGACGGCACATCCGTGCACAAGCAGCGGCGCGCGGCATCCAGCTGTTCGGCGACATGTCGATTTTCGTCGCTCACGACAGCGCCGACGTGTGGGCGCAGCGCGACCTGTTCCTGCTGGACGACACGGGTCACCCTGTGGTGGTGACAGGCGTGCCGCCGGATTATTTCTCCGCGACCGGGCAGCGCTGGGGCAATCCGCACTACAACTGGGTGGCGATGCAGGCCGACGGCTTCACCTGGTGGCGGGCGCGGCTGCGTGCGCACTTCGAGTGGTTCGACCTGCTGCGCATCGACCATTTCCGCGGCCTGGCTGCGGCCTGGGAGATTCCGGCGGACGAGCCCACCGCGGTCCACGGCGAATGGGTGGCGGTGCCCGGAGCGGAACTGTTGCAGGCGATCGCCGACGAGATGGGGGCGCTGCCCCTGGTGGCCGAGGATCTCGGCGTCATCACGCCGGATGTCACCGCGTTGCGCCACCGGTTTGGCCTGCCCGGCATGGCTGTGCTGCAATTCGCGTTTGACGGCCATGCCGACAATCCACACAAGCCGGAAAACGTGCATCCCGACACCGTGTATTACACCGGTACCCACGACAACGACACCACGCTGGGCTGGTGGCGCACGCTATCCGACGAAGCACGTCAGCAGGTGAGGCGGCAACTGGACGTCAGCGACCCCGATGCGGTGCCGGCGGCGATGATCGCCGCGGTGCTGGAAAGCCGCGCCGCGCTGGCGGTGCTGCCGCTGCAGGACGTACTGCAGCTCGGCAGCGAAGCACGCATGAATACGCCCGGCACTGACAGTGGCAACTGGACCTGGCGGTTCACATGGGATGCACTGACGCCGGAGCTGGCATCCCGCTTGCTACGACAATTACAGGAAACCCACCGATGCGAGATTCAGCTCCACCCATTAACGTGCTGCCCATGAACCCCTCCCGAATAAACGCGCCAGATGCCAGCCTGCCTGCAGTCAGCCCGCCCATCATGCGCGTGCAGCGCGGCACGCACCACGATCCCTTCGAGGTGCTGGGGATGCACCTGCAGCCGGGCGGCGGCACGCTGATCCGCACCTTCATGCCCGCCGCGGAGGCGGTCGAAGTGGCCGGCGGCTGTATGGCCCGGGTGCCCGGTACCGATTGTTTCGAGCGCCTGCTGCCGGCAGGCAGCACGGTCGAGCCGCATCCGTTGCTGCGCTGGCAGGACAAGGGCGCGGGCAATTGGCATACCACGCAATGCCCTTACAGCTTCGGACCGCAGCTGGGCGAAACGGACTTGCATCTACTGGGCGAGGGGCGGCATTTTGAAGCCTGGAAAGTGCTCGGTGCGCGTCGGAAAACCGTCGATGGCGTCGAGGGCTGCCTGTTCGCCGTGTGGGCGCCGGCGGTGCAGCGGGTCAGCGTGATCGGCGATTTCAACGACTGGGATGGCCGCCGCCACCCGATGCGCTGCCGCGGCACGTCGGGCATATGGGAATTGTTCATCCCCGGTCTGGGGGCCGGCCACGCCTACAAATACGAAATCCTCGGCCGCCACGGCCAGCTGGTGAAGAAAACCGACCCCTATGCGCGACAGATGTTCATGCGCCCGGAAACCACCAGCCGCGTGCCGGACGACGAAGCCTATGCCTGGGAAGACGGCGGATGGATCGAGGCGCGCGCGCATTTCGACTGGCAGCATCAGCCGATCAGCATCTACGAGCTGCATCCCGGTTCCTGGCGGCGCCACGATGACGGCAGCTATTACGGCTGGGGCGAACTCGCCGCCGAACTGATTCCCTACGTGCAGGACCTCGGCTATACCCATATCGAACTGATGCCGGTGGCCGAACATCCGCTCGATGCCTCGTGGGGCTACCAGGTGTCGGGCTATTACGCGCCGACCGCGCGCTTCGGCTCGCCGGACGACTTCCGCGCCTTCGTCGACGCCTGCCACCAGGCCGGTCTCGGCGTGCTGCTCGACTGGGTGCCGGCGCATTTCCCCAAGGACGACTTCGCGCTGGCGCGCTTCACCGGCGAGCCGGTGTACGAGCACGCCGATCCGCGCCGCGGCGAGCATCAGGAGTGGGGCACGCTGGTGTTCGATTTCGGCCGCAACGAGGTGCGCAACTTTCTGGTTGCCAACGCGCTGTACTGGCTGGACGAGTTCCACATCGACGGCCTGCGCGTCGACGCGGTGGCGTCGATGCTGTACCTCGACTATTCGCGCCAGCCGGGCGAATGGCTGCCGAACCAGTACGGCGGGCGCGAGGACATCGAAGCCATCCATTTTCTGCGCGAGATGAATGCCGAGGTGCATGGCCGCTTCCCCGGCGTACTCACCATCGCCGAGGAGTCGACCGCCTGGCCGGCCGTTTCGCGCCCGGTCGAACTCGGCGGACTCGGCTTTTCGATGAAGTGGAACATGGGCTGGATGAACGACAGCCTCGACTACATCGAGAAGGATCCGGTCTACCGCAAGTACCAGCACAACCAGCTGACCTTCAGCCAGATGTATGCGTGGACCGAAAATTTCGTTCTGCCGCTGTCGCACGACGAAGTGGTGCACATGAAGAAAAGCCTGCTCGACAAGATGCCGGGCGACGTCTGGCAGCGCTTCGCCAATCTGCGGGTATTTTATGCATGGCACTATGCGCATCCAGGCAAGAAGCTCCTGTTCATGGGCGGCGAATTCGGCCAGTGGAACGAGTGGAAGGAGTCGGGGCAACTCGACTGGGCACTCCTTGCGTTTCCCGCGCACGACAGCATCCGCGCATTGCTGCGCGACCTCAATCGCCTCTACCGCAGCGAGGCGGCGCTGCATGAGCTCGACTTCGACCCGCACGGATTTCGCTGGATCGACTGCCACGATGCCGACCAGTCGGTGCTGAGCCTGGTGCGCCAGGGACGGGAGGCGGGCGCGCAGCTGGTGGCGCTGTTCAACTTCACTCCGGTTCCGCGCCGCGCTTACCGCATCGGCGTGCCGTCGGCATCTCCCTGGTGCGAAGTGCTGAACACCGATTCGGCCTACTACGGCGGCACCAATCTCGGCAATGGCCAGCCGCTTCATCCGCAGAATCTGCCGTGGATGGGCTTCGAGCAGTCCATGGAGGTGACGATCCCGCCGCTCGGTGCACTGTTTCTCAAACCCTGCGGTTGATTCGATGTGACCAATCAGTAACGATGGAAAAGAATAATGAAACGCGGAGCAATGAAAATCCTGTTTGCGGCCAGCGAAGCCTATCCGCTGGTGAAAACCGGCGGCCTGGGCGATGTGCTCCACAGCCTGCCGCATGCCTTGCATGATCGCGGCGCCGACATCCGTCTGGTGCTGCCGGGCTATCGCGCGTTGTTGCGCCAGCTCGACCCGATGCGCATTCTCGGCTGGCTCGACGTGCGCGGCGCCGAGGGCATGGTCAGCGCGCGCATCCTGGAAACGCGCCACCCCGATTTTCCCTTTCCGCTATGGGTAATCGACTGCCCGCCGCTGTTCGACCGCGAAGGCAATCCCTATGTCGATGCCAGCGGCCAGGACTGGCCCGACAATGCCGAGCGCTTCGCGGTGTTTGCGCGGGTGGCGGCACTGCTGGCGCAGGATGCGCTGAATCTGGGCTGGCAGCCTGCGGTGGTGCATGCGCATGACTGGCAGACCGGCCTGGTGGCGGCGTTGCTGGCCGAACAGCCGCGGCGGCCGAAAACCGTGTTCACCATTCACAACCTCGCTTACGGCGGTTATTTTCCGAGCAGCGATTTCGTACGCCTGCAGCTGCCCAGCCACTGGTGGTCGCCCGAGGGAGTGGAGTTCCATGGCGGCTTTTCCATGCTGAAGGCGGGCATCGTGTATGCCGATGCCGTCACCACGGTAAGCCCTACCTATGCGCAGGAAATCTGCACCCCCGAATTCGGTTACGGACTCGACGGCTTGCTGCTGTCGCGGCAATACAAATTGCATGGCATCCTCAACGGCATCGATACCCGGATCTGGAACCCGTCCACCGATCCGCACCTGCCCGCGCATTACTCGATGAGCCGCATCCAGCCCGGCAAGCGGCGCAACAAGCGGGCCCTGCTCGAACGTTTTTTGCCGCAGGCCGATGACGCCGCCCTGCAGGCTCCGCTGCTGGGGCTGGTGGGGCGGCTGGTCGAGCAGAAGGGCATCGACTGGGTGCTCGCCGCGATACCGGTGCTGCTCGCCGAGACCGACGCGCGCCTGGTGCTGCTGGGCAGCGGCCAGGCAATGTACGAGCAGAAACTCGTGCGGCTGGCCAGACAGCATCCGCAGCGGGTATTCGTCAAGATCGGCTACGACGAGCCGCTGGCGCACCAGATCGAGGCTGGGGCGGACTTGTTCCTGATGCCGTCGCGCTTCGAGCCATGTGGCCTGAACCAGATGTACAGCCTGCGCTACGGCACCCCGCCGGTCGTCTTCAAGACCGGCGGGCTGGCCGACACCGTGGTCGATGCGACCGAGGCCGCCTTGCAGGATGGCAGCGCCACCGGTTTCGTGTTCGACATCCCCGACGTGGCGGCCTTCCTGGACGCCCTCCGCCGCGCGCTCGACCGCTATCGCCATTCCAAACAGTGGCGGCGGCTGCAGCAGACCGGCATGCGCCAGTCGTTCGGCTGGTCGGAGAGCGCCGGCCGCTACCTTGCCCTTTATTCGACATGATTTCAGCGGGAACCCCCATGCCAGATGAGAAAACTGCCGCCCACCATCCCATCGTTCTGAAGCGGCTGCCGGGAACCGGCGCGTCGCTCACGCATGATGTCCAGCGTTATCAGCTCTACCACCTCGGACGCATGCAGGATTGTCCGCCGCTATACACCTACAAGGCGCTGGCCTGGACGTTGCGCGACCATCTGATGGCGGACTGGATGAATACCTATGCCGCGCGCGACCAGCCGGGCAGGCGGCGCGGCTATTACCTGTCGCTGGAATTCCTGATCGGCCGCGCGCTGTCCAACCACGTGCTCAATCTGGGGCTCGACGAGGCGTCGCGCGAGGCGCTGCACCGGTTCGGCCTGACGCTGGAGGCGGTGGCCGAACAGGAGCCTGACGCGGGCCTCGGCAACGGCGGCCTGGGGCGGCTGGCGGCATGCTTCATGGATAGCTGCGCGACGCTCAACCTGCCGGTGATGGGCTACGGTCTGCATTACCAGTACGGCATGTTCCACCAGCGCATCGAAAACGGCTATCAGATCGAAGACCCCGACCACTGGCTGCGTGACGGCAATCCGTGGGAGGTCGAGCGCCCCGAGTTCGCCTGCCGTGTGCCGTTCGGCGGCCGCACCGAGCACTATCACGACAAGGCCGGTGTTCACCGCGCGCGCTGGGTGGACACCAGCGATGTGCTGGCGATCCCGTACGACATGCCTATTTCAGGCTACCGCAACCATGCCGTGAATACGCTGCGGCTGTGGAAATCGGTTTCCACCGACGTATTCAATCTCGAGGAATTCAATGCCGGCAGCTACTCCGAGGCGGTGCAGGCGGCGAACCAGGCCGAATACATCTCGATGGTGCTGTATCCCAACGACAGCAGCGAAAATGGCAAGGAGCTGCGTCTGCGCCAGCAGTATTTCCTGGTCTCGGCCAGCCTGCAGGATGCGCTGCGGCAGTGGCGTGCGGCGGGCAACAGCGACCTGACGAAATTCGCCGAGCACAACGTGTTCCAGATGAACGACACCCACCCCTCCGTTGCCGTGGCCGAGTTGATGCGCCTGCTGCTCGACCAGGAAGGCATGCAGTGGGACGCGGCCTGGGCGATCACCACGCAGTGCATGGCCTACACCAACCATACGCTGCTGCCGGAGGCGCTGGAGCGCTGGCCGGTGGCACTGTTCGAGCGTCTGCTGCCGCGCCTGCTGGAGATCGTCTATGAAATCAATGCGCGCTTCCTGCGTGAAGTGTCGGTGACATGGCCGGGCGACATCGAGCGCCGCCGCCGCATGTCGATCATCGAGGAGGGGCCGGTGCGCCAGATCCGCATGGCCTGGCTCGCCATCGTCGGCAGCTTCTCGGTCAACGGCGTCGCTGCGCTGCATTCCCGCCTGCTGCGGGAAGGGCTGTTCCGCGACTTCGTCGACCTCTGGCCGGACAAGTTCAACAACAAGACCAACGGCGTCACCCCGCGCCGCTGGGTGGCGCATGCCAATCCTGGCCTGAGCGCGCTTATCAGCGAACAGATCGGTGAGGACTGGATCGCCGATCTGTCGCAGCTGGAACGGCTGAAGCCGCTGGCGGAGGCGAGCCATGGCGCTTTCCACGCCGAATGGCGCGCGGTGAAGCGTGCCAACAAGGAACGCCTCGCCGCTATGATCAAGGCCCGGTGTGGAGTGGAGTTCAACCCGGACGCACTGTTCGACGTGCAGGTCAAGCGCATCCACGAATACAAGCGGCAACTGCTCAACGTGCTGCACGTGATCCATCTATACAACCGCGTCAATCATGGACGACTCGATGGCTGGGCCGACCGCTGCGTGCTGATCGGCGGCAAGGCCGCGCCCGGTTATGCGATGGCCAAGCGCATCATCAAGCTCATCAACAGCGTGGCCGATGTGGTCAACAGCGACCCCGACGTCGGCAGCCGCCTGAAGATGATTTTCGCACCCAACTACCGGGTGAGCAGCATGGAAGTCATCGCGCCGGCAACCGACCTGTCGGAGCAGATTTCGACCGCGGGCAAGGAAGCCTCCGGCACCGGCAACATGAAATTCATGATGAACGGCGCCGTCACCATCGGCACCTACGATGGCGCCAACATCGAGATTCTCGACGCGGTGGGCAAGGACAACTTCTTCCTGTTTGGCCTGCACGCCGAGGAAATCGAGGCGCTGCGTCCACATTACCAGCCGCTGAGCTATGTGGAAAACGACTCCGATCTGCGCGAGGTGATCGAGCTGCTGAAATCGGGTCATTTCAATTTATACGAACCGGGCATCTTCGACATGATCCTCGACTCGTTGCTGAGTCCGCACGACCCCTGGATGGTGCTGGCGGATTTCCGCAGCTATGTCGATGCGCAGGAAAGGGTGGCGCAGGCCTGGCAGGATCAGGAACGCTGGACGCAGACGAGTATCCTCAATACCGCTTCGAGCGGGTTCTTTTCGACCGATCGCACCATGCGGGAATACAACGACGAGATCTGGAGGCTGAAATAAGCGGACGGCCTGCTATAGTCAATCCGTAGTCGGAGGACTTGATGCAAGTCCGTCCCGCCTGAAGGCGGCGGCCGCAGACGAAGCAAACGGACCGGGCGTGCCGGACTTGCCTACAATCAGGAGCTTTCATGGCCATCTCCCACGCGGCATCGGGTGAATTGATCGATATTCGTCCACTTGGCGCGGCGTTGCGTCAAACGAGTTCGAGCACGCTGGTCAGAGCGGATCACCTCGAAGTATTCCGGTTCGTGTTGCCGGCCGGTCAGGTTGCCTCCGAGCACAAGGCGGCTGGCGCGCTCACGCTTCAATGTCTGGAAGGAGAGGTGGAATTCGAGGCCCACGGACGCACCCAGATATTCCGTGCGGGCAACATAGTCTACCTTGCCGACGCCGAACCGCACGCCGTCAGGGCGCTGGTGGATTCTTCCCTTCTCGTCACGATTTTGCTGAGGCGCACATGATCTTTACACGGCCCGGATTCATTCCCGTGAACGCGCACAGGCCAGGCAGCGGATTTGTACCACCCGGATCCGGTGGATAGCCATCCTCCCGGAAGTGAAGGCCTGCCGTGAGAGCCGGGATGCCGATGACGTAACGGCCGCGCCGACCTCGCAAGGCCTTTTGTCGAAGATCGCCTGGATACGAGCGAGCAATGACCCATTACAAATGGAGAGGAGGTTTCGGACAATGAGCGAATCGCAGCATGCAGACTGGAATCCGCTGGATCCGTTGATTCTGCAGGATCAACGCGGGGCGTACGATGAGATGCGGGAACGATGTCCGGTGGCGCACAGCGAATTCATGGGCTGGTCGCTGTTCCGTCACGAGGACATCGCCGCCGTTCTGGACGATCCGGAGACATACAGCAATGCATCCCGCTTCCTGGCCATTCCGAACGGGATGGACCCGCCGGTTCACGGCCGCTACCGCGAGACGCTGGACGCTTTTTTCGATCAGGAACAGATGGCGGGCATCGAGCCGCGCGTCCGTGAGATTGCGGCGAACCTGCTCGCTCCACTGTGCGCCGGGAAGGAAGGGGAATTCATCGATGCCTTCGCCACGCCTTTTGCGTTCAGGACGTTATGCGCGCTGCTCGGCTGGCCGGAACAACTGTGGGAATGCCTCGGCGGCTGGGCGCATGACAACCAGGTGGCAGCTGTCAGCAGGACGCCGGGTGTCGGCAAGGCGCTGGCGAGCCTTTTCTCGGAGCACGTCAAGGCCAACCTGACGTCGCACCGTGCTTCGCCATCGGGCGTGGATGATGCCACCGATGCGTTGCTGAGGGCCGAGGTTGACGGGGTGCGGCTTGACGACGATCAGATCGTGGCTGTTCTGCGCAACTGGGCCGCCGGACAGGGAACGGTCGTGGCCGGACTGGGCATCCTGATCCTGCATCTTGCGCGAGAGCCGGAACTACAGGAACGCCTGCGGAGAGATCCCTCGCTCATTCCCGCATCGATAGAGGAAATCCTGCGAAGGGATGGCCCGCTCGTCGCCAATCCACGCACCACGACGCGGGAAGTCGAGATCGGGGGGCGGACCATACCGAAAGGCGGGAAGCTGGCGCTGATGTGGATTGCCGCCAACCGCGATCCACGCGCATTCGAGGACCCGGACGCGGTCAGGATCGAGCGCAACCCCGAAGCTGGCATGGTCTGGGGCCGCGGTATCCATGTCTGCCAGGGGGCACCCCTGGCCAGGCTCGAAATGCGCATTGCGCTCGAGGAACTGCTCGCGCGCACAAAGCGTTTTGAGTTCGCCGACGATACCCCGCGACGCGCGGTCTATCCGGTCAACGGTCCTGCCACGCTTTTCCTGCGACTCGGCTGAACGCCGTTCGGACGATTAATCCGGAATGCACACGATGACAAGCGAGGCTGTCCATGACGCGGCCTGACATATCGAAATTGGCAATGGCAGCCTTCGTTGTCGCTGAGTCCGGACGTTGGGCGCGCCCCTCTTCTTTGCGACGCGCGGAACGCTGCCTCAGGCAGCCTGTACCGGAATCGTCCGACGCGTATCCATGATGCGGTTGTCTGCGTCGACGTACACCAGTTCAGGTGCGTAACGCGCCAATTCCAGTTCGTTGTAGGACGCGAAGGTGGCGATGATGACGAGGTCGCCCGGGTTCGCCTTGTGCGCAGCGGCGCCGTTCACCGAAATGATGCCGGAATCGCGCGCGGCACGGATGGCATACGTCGTGAAACGCTCACCGTTGGTGACGTTGTAGATCTGGATCTGCTCGTATTCGTGGATGTCGGCCGCGTCCAGCAGGGTCTCGTCGATTGCGCACGAGCCTTCGTAATGCAGCTCGGAATGCGTGACGGTAGCCCGGTGCAGCTTGGACTTGAGCATCGTTCTTTGCATGACGGTGCCCTCAATAAGAAAGGGGTCACATTATAAAACTTCAGAGTGGATTGCCCAAGGCAATCTCGATGTTGTCGATCAGCCGGGTTTTCCCCAGTCGGGCTGCGCCCAGCACGACCATGTGACGGCTGTCGACTGTCGGTGCCTGCAGGGTTGCAGCATCGCGCAGTTCGATGTAGTCGACGCGCCAGCCCGCCATGGCGAGGTGGCGCCGGGCGGTCGTGGCGAGTGCCGCGAAATCACGTTCGCCTGCCCGGACGGCGGCCGCGATGGCGGCGAGTTCGCGCTGCAGTTGCGGTGCCTGCATGCGCTCGGCTTCAGACAGGTAGCCGTTCCTTGAGCTCATCGCCAGCCCGTCGGCTTCGCGCAGGGTGTCGACGCCGACGATGTCGATCGGCAGGTTGAACTGGTTCACCAAATCCTGAATCACTCGCAGCTGCTGGAAATCCTTTTTGCCGAATACCGCCACGCGCGGCTGAACCAGGTTGAACAATTTCAGCACCACGGTCGCGACGCCGCTGAAATGGCCGGGACGGAAGGCACCGCAGAGATCGTTCGCCAGGTTGTCGGCTACCTGCACGGTGAACGTCTGCGGTACCGGGTACATCTCGGCGACATCGGGCGCGAACACGATATCGCAGCCGGCGGCAGCGAGCTTTTCGCTGTCAGCGGAAAGCGTGCGTGGGTAGCGTTCGAAGTCCTCGCCGGCGCCGAACTGCAGCGGGTTGACGAAAATGCTCGCGACCACCGGGCTGCCGTGCCGTTTCGCCTGTTTGACCAGCGAGACGTGGCCGGCGTGCAGGTTGCCCATGGTCGGCACCAGCGCAGTGCCGGTCTCGCCGACGAGCGCGGCGCGCAGCTCGGCGGCGGTATGAAAAATCTGCATCAGAACGCGTGTTCGGCGGCGGGGAAGCTGCCGTCCTTCACCGCGGCGACGTAAGCGCGCGCCGCCGCTTCGATGCCGTCGGTTCCGGCCAGAAAGTTCTTCGAGAATTTCGGCGCGCGCGGGTAGAGGCCCAGCATGTCGTACAGCACCAGCACCTGGCCGGAGCAGTCGGCCCCCGCGCCGATGCCGATGGTCGGGATGGCGAGTGCGTCGGTGACGACTTTGGCCAGCGCGGCGGGCACCATTTCCAGCACGATCAGTCCGGCGCCGGCGGCTTCCAGCGCGCGCGCGTCGGCGACCAGTTGCGCCGCGGCGGCGTCCTCGCGTCCCTGCACCCGGTAGCCGCCGAGCTGGTTGACCGACTGCGGCAGCAGGCCGAGGTGCGCGCATACCGGAATGCCGCGCCGGGTGAGGAAGGCGACGGTGTCGACCATCACCGCGCCGCCTTCGAGCTTGACCATGTGCGCGCCCGCCGCCATCAGCCGTGCACTGGCCGAAAACGCGTGTTCGGGCGATGGCTGGTAGCTGCCGAACGGCAGGTCGGCGACGATGAAGGCGCGCCCGGTACCGGCGGCGACGCAGCGCGTGTGGTAGGTCATCTCGGCAAGTTTTACCGGCAGCGTCGAGGTATGGCCCTGCACCACCATGCCGAGCGAGTCGCCGACCAGCAACACCTCGACGCCGGCGGCGTCGAGCACGCGCGCGAAGCTGGCATCGTAGCAGGTGAGCACGGCGATCTTTTCGCCCTTGCCGCGCATGGCCTTGAGAGTGGACAGGGTGAGGCTCATGTCAGGCCGCCCGGCTGAAAAATTCGCGCGGGCCGCGCATCTTGCTCATGCGTTCCAGCAGCAGCTCGAAATCGGCTTCGCTTTCCGCGAAATTGAGGTTGCTGGTGTTGACGATAAGCAGCGGCGCGTCTTCGTAGCGGTGGAAAAACTCACTGTAGCTGTTGGCCAGGCGCTGTAGGTAGCCCGCATCCATGCCGCGCTCGAAATCAAGGCCGCGGCGCTTGACGCGTTCGTGCAGCGCTTCGATCGGCGCCTGCAGGTAGATCACCAGGTCGGGCGTCGGCGCCTGCGGCGCAAGATCGGCGTAGACCTTCTGGTACAGCTCGAATTCGTCGTCGTCCAGGTTCAGGCGCGCGAACAGCATGTCCTTGTCGATCAGGAAATCCGACACCGTGCCGGCGCGGAACAGGTCGCCCTGCGCCAGGTCGCGCAGCTGACGTGTGCGGTCGAACAGGAAATGCAGCTGCGTCGGCAGCGCGTAGCGCTTCGGCTCCTGGTAGAAGCGCGGCAGGAAGGGATTGTCGTCGGCGTTTTCCAGCAGGATGTCGGCGCCCAGGCGCTCGGCCAGCTTGCGGGCGAGGCTGGTCTTGCCGGCGCCGATCGGGCCTTCGACCACGACGTAGCGGTAACGGGACAGCGTCATGCGTTGACCGCGGCAGTGGGCGGAGGAAGCAGGGTTACATTCTGGCCTGCGCAGCCGGCGAGCCAGTCGACGGCCCGGCCGCGACCGGGGATCGTCGTGTCGGGCGCGATTTCCAGCAGCGGCAGCAGTACGAAAGCCCGCTCGTGCATGCGCGGATGTGGCAGCGACAAGCCGGCTTCGTAAAAGTGGGCGCCGTCGTATAGCAGCAGGTCGAGATCGAGCGTGCGCGGGGCGTTGCGGAAACCGCGCTCGCGGCCATGGCGGTGTTCAAGGTCGAGCAGCGCGGCAAGCAACGCGCGCGGCGCAAGGGCCGTCTCGACCTGCGCCACAGCGTTGATGAAATCGGGCTGGTCGACGTAGCCCACAGGCGCCGAGGCGTACAGGCTGGAACGCGCGACGAGGCGCGTGGCGGGCAGGCGGTCGAGCTCGGCCAGCGCGGATTCGATCTGCGCGGCCGGGTCGTTGAGATTGGCGCCGAGGCCAACGGTCGCCGTCACATTCATACGGGCTGCGTCTCGGCGCCGGATTCGCCCGGCTTCCTGCGCTTGCGGCGGCGGCGCGGTTTGGGCGAGCTGTCGGCCAGCAGCATGGCGGCGCGTTCGTCCTCACCGACTTCCTGGAAGCGCGTCCACCATTCGCCGAGTTCGGCTTCGACCTCGCCGGATTCGGCACGCAGCAGCAGGAAGTCGTAGGCGGCGCGGAAGCGCGGATGCTCCAGCAGGCGATACGGGCGCTGTCCGCCGCGCTGCTCGAAACGCGGCTGCAGCGCCCAGATTTCCTTAATCATGCCGTCGTAGCGGCGCGGGATGGCGAGCTGGCCGCGCTGCGCGTCGAGCACTTCGTCCATCGCCAGGAACAGCGCGGGTTGCGGCTTTTCGCCGGCCGCTTCGAGCGCGCGCCAGCGCTGCAATACCTGCGGCCACAACAGGGTACCGAACAGAAATGCAGGCGAGGCCGGCTTGTCCTGCGCGATACGTGCGTCGGTGGTTTTCAGCGCGGCGGTGATGAAGCGCTCGCCGGTAGGGTCGTCCAGTATCGTATCGAGCAGCGGCAGCATGCCGTGGTGCAGGCCCTCGGCGCGCAGCTGGTGGACGCCGCGCAGGGCATGGCCCGACATCAGGAGCTTCAGCGCCTCGTCGAAGATGCGCGCGCGCGGGATGTTGGCAAGCAGCGGCGCCAGCGTGGCGACCGGCTTGCGGGTGTCGGGATCGATGTGGAAATCGAGCTTGGCGGCAAAGCGCGCGGCGCGCAGCATGCGTACCGGGTCTTCGCGGAAGCGCGTCTCGGGATCGCCGATCATGCGCAGCACATGCTTCTTGCAGTCGGCCACACCGCCGAAGTAGTCGTGCACTTCCTCGCGCGCGGGGTCGTAATACAGCGCGTTGATGGTGAAATCACGGCGCGCGGCGTCATCCGCCATGTCGCCGAACACGTTGTCGGACAGCAACCGGCCGTGCTCGTCGGTGAGCCGCTTGTGCTCTCCCAGCGACCTGTCGGCGGGAGAGTGCTCGTCTTCTTCCTCCGCTTCCTTCTGGCCGTTGGCGCGGAAGGTGGTGACCTCGATGGTGACGCGGCCGCACATCACGTGCACGATCTGGAAGCGCCGGCCGATGATGCGTGAACGGCGGAACAGCCGCCGCACTTCTTCCGGGGTGGCGTCGGTGGCGACGTCGAAATCCTTCGGCGTCTTGTCCAGCAGCAGGTCGCGCACCGCGCCGCCGACGAGATAGCCCTTGAAGCCGGCCTGTGCCAGGGTTTCGCAGGTTTTCAGCGCGCAGTCGTCGATCTGCTCGCGGCGGATGCCGTGTTTGAGCTGCGGCAGGATCTGCGCGCCGGAGGCACGCGATTTGCGGCCGAATACTTTGCTGATGATGCGACGAATCATTGGAGTGCGCGGAGCAGGGGAGCGAATGAAGCAGATGGGCGATTATACAGGCTGGACCAGTCGGTTCTGCAGTCGCCACAGCGTCGCGGAGCCGGGGCCATACAGGGCTTCCAGCGCGCCCGGCGTGAGCAGTTTGTCTGGCCTGCCTCGTTGCCAGCGGCCATCGCCGTACAGGAACAGCAGGTGGTCGCAGTGACTGGCGGCCCAGTTCGGATCGTGCAGTGTCAGCGCCACGCTGCGCCCGGCGTCGGCTTCGCTACGCGCCCACGCCAGCAGCCGCGCCTGGTGCGCCGGGTCGAGGTGGGTCAGCGGCTCGTCGAGCAG
>ERZ761609.1388-NODE-1388-length-21529-cov-8.347443_pt1 | contig 21529 bp, 17 predicted proteins | sample MGYA00511163_ERZ761609 | MGnify/ENA primary metagenome ERZ761609 (study PRJEB28899, sample SAMN02445070) | bioreactor sludge metagenome | biome: EBPR sludge | place: Australia: Brisbane, Thorneside Wastewater Treatment Plant | collected 2011-12-16 ... | reverse complement strand
AGAATGACGTCGCGCGTTGCGACCTTGCGTCTCCACCAACCCAACGTCCCGGGAGGACCTCATGGCCCCGCTCGACATGAAGCCGAACGAGCTCGAGCCCTATTGGATGCCGTTCACGCCGAACCGGGCATTCAAGAAGCGCCCGCGCCTGTTCTCCGGCGCCAAGGACATGCACTTCATCGCGCCGGACGGCCGCAAGCTGATCGACGCCACCGCGGGCCTCTTCTGCGTCAACGCCGGTCACACCCGCGAGCCGATCGTCAAGGCGATCCAGCAGGCCGCCGCGACGCTCGATTACGCGCCGCCCTTCCAATACGGCCACCCGCAGCAGTTCCAGCTCTCCTCCCAGCTCGCGCTGATGGCACCGGGCGACCTCGACTACGTGCTCTATGCCAACTCCGGCTCCGAGGCGGTCGACACGGCGCTCAAGGTGGCTCTCGCTTACCATCGCAACCGCGGCGAGGCCTCGCGCACCCGCTTCATCGGTCGTGAGCGCGGCTATCACGGCGTCGGCTTCGGCGGCATCTCGGTCGGCGGCATGGTCAACAACCGCAAGGCGTTCGGCAACATGCTGGTCGGCGTCGATCACCTGCCCACGACCTACAACAAGGCGAAGCAGGCGTTCACGAAGGGCGAGCCCGAGTGGGGCATGGAGACGCTCGACGAGCTGACGCGGCTCATCGGCCTGCACGACGCCTCGACGATCGCGGCCGTCATCATCGAGCCGGTCGCAGGCTCGACGGGCTGCATTCCGCCGCCGAAGGGCTATATCAAGAAGCTGCGCGAAATCACCGAAAAGCACGGCATCCTGCTGATCCTCGACGAAGTCATCACCGGCTTCGGCCGTCTCGGCCACGCGTTCGCCGCCGAGCGCTACGGCGTGGTGCCGGACATGATCACCTTCGCGAAGGGCATCACGAACGGCGCGGTGCCGATGTCGGGCGTGATGGTGCGCAAGGGCGTCTATGAAACGCACATGAGCGGACCGGAATATCTCGTCGAGCTGTTCCACGGCTATACGTATTCGGGACATCCGCTCGCGGCTGCCGCCGGTCTCGCGACGCTCGAAGTCTACAAGGAAGAGGGGCTGTTCGAGCGTGCCCAGAAGCTCGAACCTCTCTTCGCCGACGCGATGATGAGCCTCAAGGACTGCCCGCACGTCGCGGACATCCGTCCGATCGGTCTCATGTGCGGCATCGACCTCGATCCGATCCCGGGCAAGCCGGGCTTGCGCGGCTACAACGCCATCGAGAGCATGTATCACGAGCACGATCTCTACGTGCGCGTGACGGGTGACACGCTGATCTCGTCGCCGCCGCTGATCGTGTCGGAAGCGCAGATCGCCGAGATCACCGACAAGATGCGGACGGTGCTGAAGGCGGTTGCGTAAGCCGCTCGCGAAGTGACAAAATCTGGCCGCGCGGGGGCGTTCTCCGCGCGGTTTCTTTTGGGGTGGGTGCATGAAGATCGGTGTCGCGGGTGTCGGCAAGATGGGGGCTGCGATTGCGGCTCGATTGAAGGAAGTCGGACACGACGTCGCGGTCTGGAACCGGACGTCGGCGAAGGCGGAAGTGCTCGGCGCGCAGGGTTTAGAGGTCTGCAAGACCGCACGCGAACTCGCCACGCGATCCGATGTCGTCGTGACGATCGTCACGAACGCAGAGGCGCAAGCTGCGATCTACGGAGGGGCGGACGGGCTCGTGGCTGGCGGGGCGGCTCAGAAGACGTTTCTCGACATGAGTACGGTGCGGCCGGATGAAATGCGCGCTGTCGCTGCGATGGTGCGCACAGCCGGTGCTGCATTCGTCGAGTGTCCGGTCGGCGGGACGGTCGGCCCGGCGCGACAGGGCAAGCTGCTGGGGCTCGCGGGCGGGACGGCAGATGATTTCGCGCGCGTGAAGCCACTGCTCGACCAGATGTGCCGGCGCGTCGAGCACCTCGGTGACGTCGGTGCGGGTTCGGCGGTGAAGCTCGCGATCAATCTACCGCTCGTCGTGGCCTATCAGGCGCTTGGCGAAGCCTATGTGCTCTGTCGTGATCTCGGGCTCGATGCGACGGTGCTTTTCGACCTGTTCGCGGATACGTCTGGTGCACCGACGATGCTGAAATTGCGTGGCGGCACGATCGCCGAGGGTATTGCGCAAGGGAAATTCGCGCCTCCCGCATTCGACGTGGACAGCATCCGCAAGGATCTCAGGACGATGATCGCCGAGGCACAAAGCATGGGTGCGCGGTTGCCGGTTGCGGAGGAGACTTTGCGGGTCTTCGATCAGGCGGCTGCCGATGGCTGGGGCGGACGTGACGGCGCGTCGCTGCCGGCGTATTGGGTTCAGAACGCGACGGGGTAGTTCAGGCGGCATAGCCGGCCGCGTGAGATGAAGACTACCGCCCCTTGCGCGTGCCGCGGCCGGTCTGAATGCCATTGGTTTCGTCGAAGAGTTCGACGAGCTTGTCGGTCATGGCGCCAGCGAGTTCGGAGGGATCGGTGATGGTGACGGCACGCTTGTAATAACGCGTGACGTCATGACCGATGCCGATGGCGATCAGTTCGATCGGCGAGCGATTCTCGATTTCGTCGATGACCTGGCGGAGATGCATCTCGAGGTAGGAGCCGGAATTGACGCTGAGCGTCGAGTCGTCGACCGGCGCGCCGTCCGAGATCATCATCAGGATGCGGCGGTGTTCGGAGCGGCCGAGCAGGCGCTTGTGCGCCCAGGCGAGCGCTTCGCCGTCGATGTTCTCCTTGAGCAAGCCTTCGCGCATCATGAGCGCGAGCGAGCGCTTGGCGCGGCGCATCGGCGCGTCGGCGCTCTTATAGACGATGTGCCGGAGATCGTTGAGGCGGCCGGGGTTCGACGGCTTGCCGGCGGCGAGCCAGGCTTCGCGCGCCTGTCCGCCCTTCCAGGCCTTCGTCGTGAAGCCGAGGATCTCGACCTTCACGCCGCAACGTTCGAGCGTGCGGGCGAGAATGTCGGCACAGCAGGCGGCGACCATGATGGGGCGGCCGCGCATCGAACCGGAGTTGTCGATCAGCAGCGTGACGACGGTGTCCTTGAAGTCGGTATCGCGCTCGCGCTTGAAGGTCAGCGCGGACATGGGGTCCATGATGATGCGCGGCAGGCGTGCGGTGTCGAGCGTGCCTTCCTCGAGATCGAAGTCCCAGGAGCGGTTCTGCTGCGCGAGCAACTTGCGCTGTAGCTTGTTGGCGAGGCGGGCAACGGCGCTCGACAGGTTCTTCAGTTCCTTGTCGAGGAACGTGCGGAGACGCTCGAGTTCGTCGGGGGTGGAAAGATCCTCGGCCTCGATTTCTTCGTCGTTGACCTTCGAGAAAACCTTGTAGCCAAAGGCTTCGGGGTTATCGAGGACGTTGTGGTTCGGCCGGTAAGGCTCCGGCGTTTCCGCCATTTCCTCGCCGTCCTCCTCGCCGTCGTGCATGTCGGTGTCGGAGGCTTCGGCGCTCTCGGACTCCTCGCCGTCTTCGCCCTCGGACTCGCTTTCCTGGGCCTGGGCTTCCTGGGCTTCGGAGCCTTCCTGCTGTTCCTGCTGCTCGCTGTCGCCGCCGTCACCCTGGTCCTGTTCCTTGTCGTCGCCGTCGTCGGGCTGGCCTTCGGCGGCGGTCTCGGTGAGTTCGAGATCCTTGAGGAGGTCTTTGGCGAGGCGACCGAACTTGTGCTGGTCGAAGTTGGCGGCTTCGAGTTTTTTCAGGGTGTCCGCACCCTTCTCCTCGATGAAGGGGCGCCAGAGATCGACCATCTTCTGCGCCGACTGCGGCGGGGCGAGCCCCGTCAGGCGCTCACGCAGGATCAGCGCCACCGCATCTTCGAGCGGCGCATCGGCACGGTCTGAAATTTCCTCGTAGCGGCCGTGGCCGTACTGGTCGTCGAGCTTGGCCGAGAGGTTCTTGGCCATGCCGGGCATGCGGTTGGCGCCGATGCTTTCGATGCGGCAGCGCTCGATGGCTTCGAAGACGTTGCGCGCGGGCCCGGACGCGGGGGCGAGGCGGCGATGCATCTTCTTGTCGTGGACGGCGGCGGTCAGCGACAGGCTGTCGGACCAGCCACGCAGAACGGCGATCTCTTTCGCAGTTGGTTGGCGCGAGGGCTCGGGGAGCGAAAGCTCCTTGCCGTCGAGTTCCGGCTTGCCGGGGCCGTAGCTGACGTGCAGGTCCTTGTCGCCGGCGATGGCGCGCGAGGTCAGCCCCAGCACGCGCTTCAGCGGCTCGGCGGGGCTTTCTTTCTTGCTGGATGCTGGCGGGGCCATGTCCTCAGCTCACGCGGTATGGTACAGCCTGCGTCAGCTCAGTGCGACGTTGGCGGCGCTTTCGGGCAGTTCCTCGCCGAAGCAGCGCTGGTAGAACTCGGCGACAAGGGGCCGCTCGAGTTCGTCGCACTTGTTGAGGAAGGTGAGGCGGAAAGCGAAGCCTACATTGCCGAAGATCTCGGCGTTCTCGGCCCACGTCATTACCGTGCGCGGGCTCATCACGGTCGACAGATCGCCGTTGATGAATGCCGAGCGCGTCAGGTCGGCGACGCGGACCATGTTCGAGACGATCTTCTTCTTGTCGTTCGACTTGGCCCAATGCTTGACCTTCGAGAGGACGATGTTGGCTTCGTCGTCGTGCGGCAGATAGTTGAGCGTCGAAACGATGGACCAGCGGTCCATCTGCGCCTGGTTGATCTGCTGGGTGCCGTGATAGAGGCCGGTGGTGTCGCCAAGGCCGATGGTGTTCGCGGTGGCAAAGAGCCGGAAGGCGGGGTGAGGGCGGATGACGCGGCTCTGGTCGAGGAGCGTCAGTCGGCCCGAGCTTTCCAGCACGCGCTGGATGACGAACATCACGTCGGGACGGCCGGCGTCGTATTCGTCGAAGACGAGTGCGACGTTGTGCTGGTAGGCCCAGGGAAGGATGCCGTCACGGAATTCGGTGACCTGCTTTCCGTCCTTGACGACGATCGCGTCCTTGCCGATCAGGTCGATGCGGGAGACGTGGCTGTCGAGGTTGATGCGGACGCAGGGCCAATTGAGGCGGGCGGCGACCTGCTCGATGTGCGACGATTTGCCGGTGCCGTGGTAGCCCTGAATGATAACGCGGCGGTTGTGCTTGAAGCCCGCGAGGATGGCGAGCGTCACGTCGCGATTGAACAGGTAGTCGGGATCGAAGTCCGGAACGTAATCGTTGCGGTCCTTGTAGCCCGGTACTTCGAGGTCGGTGTCGATGCCGAAGACCTTGCGCACCGAGATGGTCGTGTCGGGCAGGCCGGGGACTTTAGATTCCGGGGCAGTCTGGGCAGTCGCGCGCATCGTCTGTCTCTCAAAACCCATCGGTCTATAGAAATTCGGTACATGGCGTAACGTCCGGTACGCCACGGCGCGCCGAAAGGACACAGAGGTCGGTTGGCTCGAACCCCGGTCAGCCGGGCCGAACTCAGACGAGACCGGCCTGTTTCAGATAGTTATAGGCTTGGATGATTTCGCGCAACGTGTCTTCGGAGCGCTTGTCGCCGCCGTTTGCATCGGGATGATGCAGTTTAACCAGTGCCTTGAACTTGGCCTTTATCTCGTCGGATGTCGCGTTTTCGCCCAAGTGCAGCGTTTCGAGGGACTTGCGCTCGATCGGTTTGACGTAACGGCGGGGTGCCTCGTCGGCGCTGGCCTGCCGCTTTGCGCGCCACGCAAAGAAGCCATGCGGATCGTTGACTTTGCGACCCTCGAAGGTTCCGGCCTCCGAGAATTTCTTGCCGGCAGACGTGCCCGGGCTGCCGGTGGTCGCACCGGTCTTCCAGGTCGGCCGGTGGCCCGTGATCGCGTCCTTCTGGAAGCTCGCTACTTCGGCGTCGGACATGCCCTGGAAGTAGTTGTAATTGGCGTTGTACTCTTTGATGTGGTCCGGACAGAAAAGGTAGTATTTGCCCTCCTGGCCGCGGCCGCGTGGCGCCTTGTGCAGGCCCTTGCCGGTGCAGCCCTTCCAGGCGCACACGGGCGTCGTTTCCGCCTTCGGCTTGCCGGCCTGCGTCCTGGTGACCCGGATCTGGTCGAAATATTTGCTGTCGAGCTTCATGGTTGCAGCAGTATCGTAACCGCAGAGACGTTTAACAAGGTCTTGACACGCTGTTGAAACGGGAGCGTTGCAAGCGCGCAAGACGGGGCCGTCGTTCAGCCGGTCCTCATGGAGCAAAGCACATGGGTATGCAAGACCGGATTCGTGAGATCCTCATGGTCACGTTCGAGCCGATGCGGCTCGACGTCATCAACGAGAGCGAGCAGCATGCAGGGCACAGGAGCTCGCCGGGCACCGGGGAGAGCCATTTCCGCGTTCTGATCGTTTCGGAGAAGTTCCGGGGTGTCAGTCGCGTCGGGCGGCATCGCATGATCAACGAGGCACTCGGCCCGATCGTCGGCAAGGAAGTGCACGCATTGGCCGTTTCGGCAAAGGCGCCCGAGGAGACGTCAGTATAGCCGGCCGCCGAAAATCTGTCTGACAACGGCATGTCAAATCACAGACGTCATTCATCCACATTTTCGTTCCGGATGTCGGCAACGATAAATTTGTTACAGCCGCACATCCCTCGCCCCACTAGAACAACCGCACGAGATCGGCCGGTCGAGTTGTGCGTTCCCGGTTATCGCGTTTTCCGTGTTCTGTTGCGTCGCTTTGCGTTCCTGGTCGCGCTTCGTCAGTGTGCGCCGGATAAGTGTTTTGTCTTAGTGGCGTGTGATCTCTCGTTCGAATCGCAGCACTCGCTGCCGGGCGATCACTGTGAAACAGTAGGTGTTTGTTGCTCATTCGGTTTGGCATCAGCGAGTTCGTTGCGACAGGGCGCTTGCGTGCGCTCGCCGTCGCCGCCGCGTCCGCCGTAATGTTGATCGGGTGTAGCGATGCTCGCGTTCCCGACAATGGCGTGAAGCCCCTATACGATCTCGAAAAAACGTCCACTCAGACGCGCCGCTCAGTGTGGGCCGCACGTGAAGATACGCGCCTGGTTGCCACGGATGGCAAATGCGCACCGGCGGGTACCGCGCAATTCATCCTTCCCCCGTCGGGTGGCCGCAAGCGGCCAAGACACACCGATCTCACGATGCGTTATTCGCCGGGTGATCGGCTCAATATCTTCATTCCGGGATCGGCTGAATTCTCAGGCGACTATGCCGTCAACGCGGACGGCCGCGTCATTCTGCCGTTCGCCGGTGAAGTTCAGGCGGTTGGTCTGTCCAATGCAGAACTGTCGAAACGGATCGAGGCGGCGCTCGTGAAAGCGGGTGTCTTCAAGTCCGACAAGTTCCTGATTTCGGTCCGCCCGGTGCTTTATGCGCCGATCAACGTGACCGTTTCGGGCGCGGTGTTCCTGCCTGGTCGTTTCATCATCAACAACATCGCGCCGGCCGACAAAGGTGACAAGGCACTCGTGAAGTACGGCGACAGCCCGGTCGACCGGTTCATCGCGGCCGCCCTCAGGGCCGGCGGTGGCGTGCGTCCCGATGCCGATCTCAGCCGGATCACGCTCAAGCGCGGTGGCAAGAGCTACGTGCTGAACTGGCAAGGTGCGATCACGGGCGCTGCTGTCGACGACGTGCCGCTGCTCGAGGGCGATCACATCTACGTGCCGGAAGCGCCGTGCTTCCAGTCGGCACTGGTGCGGCCGTCGCAGATCACGCCGCCGGGCGTTCGCGTCTTCATCTCGAACGTGTCGCAGCCGGCAGCGGCGCAGCTCACCGCCACCAACACGGCCGGCATACCCTACGGAACACGACTGCTGGCGGGGCTCGTGGCGGCCAACTGCGTCGGTGGCAGCCGGTCGACGAATGCGGGACGCGTCGCGGTTCTCATCAGCCGCAATCCGAAGACTGGCGAGACGGAGGTCATCCAGCGCTCGGTCGAGGATCTCGTGCTCAATCCGGATCGGGACACGGTCAATCCGTATCTGATGCCGGACGATTCGATCGCGTGCTACGACAGTGCCGTCGTCGATGCCCGTGAGGTCGCGTTGACCATCCAGAGCTTCATCAATCCGGTCGAGACGGTCCGCAAGGCGCGCTCGTATTGAGCTTGGCGCGGAGTTACGCTTCCGACGGGCGCGGTGTCGTGATGCGCTGGCGGCGGACGCGGGCGGCTTCCCGGGCGGCGTGGACCAGGAAGACGGCGTTGCCGACGAGGTAGCGCCTGGCGAGGCGACGCGGCTCCAGCATGAGCCGCCACATCCATTCGAGGCCGATCGAGCGCAGCCAGAAGGGCGCGCGACTGACGCGGCCGGCGAAATAATCGAAGAGGCCACCGACGCCGATGGCTACGGATGGCGTGAGCCGATGGTGGTTCGCCGCGATCCAGGTGTCCTGGAGGGGCACGCCCAGTCCGACCAGCACGATCGAGGCGCCGCTGGCGTTGACTTTATCGATGACAGATTGCTCGTCGTCGTCGTGACGCCTGAAGTGGCCGTGATGGGTGCCCGCAATGGCGCCGCCGAGGCCGAACTGCGCGAGTTTGGCAGCTGCGGCTTCGGCGACGCCGGGGGCGCCGCCCAGCAGGAAGACCTTTTCGCCGGCTTCGTTGGCCATGGCGGCGAGAAGGGGGAAGAGGTCGGTGCCGTTGACGTTGTCGGCGAGCGGGGTGCCGGCGAGGCGGGCGGCGATGGCGAGCCCGGAGCCGTCGGCGAGGATCGTGTCCGCTGCGGCGACTGTGGCGGCATAGTCCTGGCGGGCCGCCATTTCGTTGACGACGTGCGCGTTGACGAAGACGGCGCGCGTACGGCGGCGCTGGCGTGCCGCGTCGAGTAGGTTCGCGGTGGCGCGATCGAGAGGCAGATTGGAAATGCGCACGCCGAAAAGATCGATCGCCGGACGGGTCTCGGCGGTCGATGCGTCCCAGAGCGCGCGCGAGCGGCGTGCGGCACGGGCCAGCCGCAGATCGGCCGAGGTGAGTTGCGACTGGGGTGTCACGGGTGGTCCTACTGGAAAAGCGAGCCACAGTGCCACGGGATTGGCGAACAAAACGTTGCGGTGGCCGGTAAACGATCTGTTAAGGCGGGAACGACGGATCCGGGGTGGAAAAATCCTGCCCGGCCGGCGCCGGCCTTCACACAAACTTGGTGATCGGGACGTTACTCTCGGGGCAGTCGTTCCCGGAGTTCTGTCGTGGTTTCTGGTCCAGCACCTGTCGTTTCCGTCGTCGTACCCTGTTTCAATGCAGCGGCGACGATCGATGCCACGCTGTCCAGTGTCGTACGGCAGACTTTGGGCGGCATCGAAATCGTCTGTGTCGACGACGGTTCGACCGATGCAACCCGCGCCATTCTCGAGGCGAGAGCAGCGACGGATGCCCGGTTCCGCGTGGTCAGCCAGCCCAATGGTGGTGTCGCCGCGGCGCGCAATGCCGGGGTCGCGGCCAGCCGCGGGCGCTACATCGCCTTTCTCGATGCGGACGATCTCTGGGAGCCGACGCATGTCGAAGCGGCCCTCCGGCACTTCTCCGAGCGCGGCAACCTCGGTGTGAGCTATTGCTCCGCGCGCTTCATAGATACGGCGGGGCGCGAAACGGGCCGGGCCAATCCGAAGCTCGGTCCGCTGACGCCGCAGCATCTGCTTTCGTCGAACCCGACGACGACGTGTTCGACGCTCGTCGTGCGGCGCGACGTTTTCCGTGACGTCGGTGACTTCAGGACGGGGATGCGCCACACGGAAGACCAGGAATGGCTGTTCCGCGTTTCGCTATCAGGCTGGGCGATCGCCGGACGGCCTGACGTCAACGTCTCCTATCGCACGAGCCCGGGCGGGCTCGCGTCGGATCTCGAAGGGATGCTGGCAGGCTTCGAAACGATGATCGCGGAAGCTCGCCGGCTCGCACCTCAGCTCGTCGCGCGCAACGAAGCGGCCGCGCGCGCGCGCATGAACCTTTTCCTCGCGCGGCGTGCCGTGCGCCTCAAGCTGCCGGCGCGGATCGCGCGGCACTATTTCATCGCTGCGGTGAAGGCCTATCCGCGCGTGCTGTTGGCGGAACCGAAATCGACCATGACGACGTTCGGTGCCGCCCTCGCCCCGCGTCTCGTCCATCTCGTGCTCGATCGCACGATGCGCGCCTGAGGTTTCAGCCATGCCGAAGGTCAGCGTCGTCATCTCGCTCTACAACACCGAACGCTATATCGCCGAGACGATCGGAAGCGTGCTCGCGCAGTCGTTTGCGGATTTCGAGCTGATCGTCGTCGACGACGGCTCGACCGACCGGGGACCGGAGATCGCGCTCGGGTTTTCAGATCCGCGCGTGCGGGTGTTCAGCCAGAAGAACCGGGGGCTGGCAGGTGCGCGCAATGCCGGTATCCGCGAAGCGCGCGGCACATACGTTGCGCTCCTCGATGCGGACGATCTCTGGCATCCGCGCAAGCTCGAAGCCTGCGTGGCAAGGCTCGATGCCGATCCCTGGGCCGGGATCGTGTTCACCGCATCACGTCTCGTGGATGACGAAGGCGCCTATCTCGGCATGGAACAGCGGCCGTCGACACCGACATTCGGTGCGGCCGATGTTTTCTGTCGCAATCCCGTCGGTAACGGCTCCGCCCCCGTTCTCAGGCGCTCTGCGCTCGACGCCATTGCGTTCTGGGACGACAGGCGCGGCCGCGTCGCATGGTTCGACGAGGATTTCCGTCAGTCCGAGGATATCGAGTGCTGGACGCGGCTCGTCGCGACGACAGCATGGACGTTCGCATATGTCGACGAAGCGCTGACAGACTACCGGGTCAACTCGCAGGGTCTCAGCGCAAACACGGACAAGCAGCTCGATACGTGGCGGCGCTTCCGGGCGAAGGTCGGCAGCTATGCGCCCGGTCTCGCGTCTCGACACGGTGACAGGGCGGAGGGCTATCAACTTCGCTATCTGGCGCGCCGCGCGGTGCGTTCGGGTGACGGGCGGAAGGCGCTCGGCCTGATGCGGCAGGCGCTCGGTCTCGCGCCGCAGATCCTCAGGGAAGAACCGGCGCGCACTCTCGTCACACTCGGGGCGGCGGCCGTGACAGGGGCACTGCCGAGATCGGTTTCGGCGCGGCTCGTCGAGCGGGGCATGTCGGTGTCGTCGCGGAGGAATGCCGCGTGAGCGAGGTGGCCCCGGACAGCAGGCGCGGTGATGCGGACGACGGCCGGAAGCTGTGGCGCTTCATCGGCTGGTACGGCGCGTCCGAGATGGCGCAGCGTGTGACGCGGATCGTGACCACGATCCTGCTCGCCCGCTGGCTCACGCCTGAAGCGTTCGGTGTTGCGGCCATCGCGATCACGACGTTCGAAATCGTGCGTATCGCGGCCAATGCAGGTATCGGCCAGGCCGTCGTCCGTGCGCGGGACGAGGCGCTCGTGGCGACGCTCGAAGGGGCGCGGCGGCTCCTGCCGAAGCTTATGCTCGGGCTTGCGGTCGTCCAGTGCTTCATAGGTCTTTCTGTCGCCTGGGTGACCGGTCGGCCGGAGCTCGGGCTGATGATCGCCGTACTTGCCGGGGTGTATCTGATGATGCCGGCGGGCCTCATCGAAGCCTATCTGCTACAGCGGTCGGAGCGGCACCGTGCGATCGCCGGCGTGGCTACTGCACAAGCGGTGGCGGACAACGTGCTGACGGCGGCGCTCGCGCTTTCCGGCTTCGGCGCTTGGGCAATCGTTCTGCCGAAGGTCCTGACGACGCCGATCTGGGTTCTGGGCATGCGCTGGTCATTGACGCGGCCGGATACGCGTGGCGTCGTGCCGGTCCCGGCGCGGGATCTGCTCGCGTACTCGGTTCCGGTCGCGGGGACTGAACTCGCAGCGGCAGCACGGTTGCATCTCGACAAGGTTCTGGTCGGTGCGCTGCTCGGTGTGGAGGCGCTCGGCATCTACTACTTCGTCTTCAATGCGGGGCTCGGTCTCAGCCTGTCACTGACGACGGCACTCTCCAATTCGGTTTATCCGCATCTCGCGCGCGTCGCGGACGATGCGCGGGCGCTCCTCGAACGGCTCGACCGGGCGGTGGTGCGAACCGCGATCCCGATCGGTCTCGTGATCGGGCTGCAGGCCGCGCTGGCCGTCTATTACGTACCGCTGCTGTTCGGGCAGAAATGGGCCCACGCGGCGGTGCTGGTACAGCTGCTGACCGTTTCCGCCGTCGCCAAGCCGCTTGCCGATCTTGCTAGTCAGGCACTGCGCGCCAGCGGGCGCACGTCTTTCGATTTCGCAGTGTCGTCGATCGTTTCGGCGGTGGCGCTGGCCGGTCTCGCGGTGGGCCTCCAGGGTGGTCTGTGGGCCGGCATCGCGGCGATGTCTGTCATGACGATCCTCGCGCAGATCGTCGCGGCCCTGGTGGTGCGGCGCGTGCTCGCCGCGCAGGCGCCGGGTGGTTCCCTGGCTGTCAAGGAGGTCCTTTGACGATGCGGGTCGTTCACATCATCGACGACGCGGGATTCGGCGGCGTCGTTCGATACATCGACACATTGAAAGAAGCACTCGGTGACGCCGTGCATCACGATCGCGTTGTCGTCGACACGGGTTCGGTGCGCCTGCCGAGGCTCGACGGTGACGTCGTGGTTCTGCATGCGACGGTGGCGTGGCGGAAGGTGCCGTTCTTTCTGGCACTGCGGCTGGCGACACGCGGACGCATGCTTGTGCTCGTCGAGCACAGCTATACCGAGGCATACGAGCGGCTGAAGGTCGGCAACATCGCGCGCTTTCGCAATCTGCTCAGGTTCTGCTACGGGCGGGCCGATCGCGTCGTCGCCGTGTCCTACGGTCAGGCGGCCTGGATGCGCCGGGCGCATCTGCTGCCGGCGACGCGGCTGGTCGTCATCCCGTCGTTCACCGATGTCGCCGGTCTCAGGCAGATCGCGCTGCCGAAGGATGGTGCGCGACCGCTCAGGCTCGGCGCTTTTGGACGCTATGCGGAGCAGAAGGGCTTCGATGTGCTGATCGAGGCCATGCGGCAGGTGCCGGCGGAGGTGGCGACGCTCGAATTGCGTGGGCTCGGGCCGGACGCGGATGCGCTCAAGGCCCGTGCCGCTCAACTCGACCATGTGCGGGTTGGTGACGCCGTTGCAGACGTTCCGGCGTTCCTTTCGAGTGTCGACGTCGTTGTCGTCCCGTCGCGCTGGGAGGCGTTCGGTCAGGTCGCACTCGAAGCCCGGGCAGCCGGCCGGCCGGTTATTGCGTCGGCGGTGGACGGCCTCGTCGAGCAGATCGAAGCCGATGCCGGATTGCTGGTGGAGCCGGACGAGGCGGCCTTGCTTGCGCAGGCAATCCGGAGTTTGTCCGGTTACGATGGGCTCGAAGCGATGGCGCAGGCCGCCCGACTGAGCGCGCGCGATCATGCGGCCCGCAGCATTGCGGCATGGCACGATCTACTGGCCGGAGTCTCCGCGCACCGATCGCCGGTGCGGTTGCGGCTGCAATCGGAGGCGTCGGGCGACGCGTCCACGGATCGTGGTGATGCAACCCGGGCGGCGTGAGATGCCACCGGGCTGTCGCTTGACGGTCACAAGCGCGCGACGAGTTCAGAACAATCCCGCTTTCGGTCGATCGTAAAGGTTTGGCTAAGATATTGGGCCGCACAAATGGCATTCGTCCGGAACAGGTCCGGACGATTCGTCTCGGTTCGGTATGGCGGTCGCAACGCAACAGCGTCAGACAGTCTCGGACGGCCAGGGCAGCGATGGCGGCTCCCGGTCGGAATTTGCCGCGCGCTTCGATACGGCGTGGCCCTATATCCGCGGGGCGGTGTTGTCGGTCGTACTCGTCTGGGCGCTGGTTACGATCTACATGACGATGTCGCCCCGGCTATATGCCAGCCGGTTCACACTCAATGTGCCGGGTGCGGCCAACCAGACCAACGTTTCACTCGAAAGCCTCGGTCAGGCGACCACGACACCGACCTCGCCGTTCTCGACGACGGCACTTTCGCCGAAGGTCGTCTACAAGGAAATTGCCGACAGCGAGCAGGTTCGTTCGGCGGCTGCGGCGATACTCGGAATGACGGTCAAGGAGTTCGGCCGGCCGCGCGTCAAGCTGGTGGACGAAACGGCACTGATGCTGTTCCAGATATCGGATTCGACACCGGACGGGGCAAAGCGCAAGGCCGAGGCTCTGATCGCAGCGTTCAACGTCCAGCTCGACAACCTGCGACGCGACGAACTCGAAAAGCGCGAGGCGGCGATCCGGCGCAATCTCGAAAGCTATCAGGCCGAAGCGCGGCGCGTCCGCGATCTCCAGCAGAAGACGCACGATGCGTCGGGGTTGCACTCCCTGACACAGTATGCCGAACTCGTCTCCCAGACGACGGCTCTCAGGCGACGGATCGCGGACCTCGACGGCGAACTCGTCCGCGCGGAGCGTGAACACGGTATGTTGGCCGCCCGGCTGGGGCTGAGCCCGCAGGAGGCAGATGCCGCGCTGAAGATCGCAGGCAGTCCGCAAATCCAGAAGGCACTGGCCGAATTCAGCGAGGCGCAAAGCCTCGCCAGCAGCGAAACGCAGCGGTTCGGAGCACGACATCCGGCCCGTATCCTGGCTGAATCGCGCGTCGACGCGGCGAAGTCCGAACTCGATCGGCAACTCGCGAAGATCGGGCTCGGTGCCGGAGACGGCCTCGCGAATGTGCTGCTCGCGATGAACGGCGCGCACAGGGCCGAACTCCTGCAGATGCTGGTCCGGACCGAAGCACTGGCTTCGGGCAAGCGGCGGGAAATAGAGACATTGCGCGAGGAAGCGCAGCGCATCGACCGGGACATCGAGCGGCTGATGCCGGCTGCGGTCCAGCTCGAGCAGCTCAAGAAGGATCAGATCGTCGCCGATGCCGTCCTCAGCTCGGCGATGGCGCGCATCAATGCATCGCGGTCGGACATCTACGGCAGCTATCCCATCGTTCAGGTGGTGGCTGCTCCCGATCAGACTGACTACCTCGTTCAGCCGCGCCTTTTCTACGCCGTACTCGGCGGTGTGAGCGGATCGCTCTTCGCCTGTCTCGCCTGGATGCTCGCATGGTTGCAATTTCTCCATCGCGCGAGACGCCGGAAGAGCATCTGATCCACTGGTTCCTCGTTGGAACCTGGGGGCTCTGGTTCGTCGGCGGTCTCTATCATGCCATCCCCATCCTGGGATGGTGCCTCGTGCTGCTCGTCGTCGGGCGCTGGGCCGGCATATTCGAGGATCCGGAGCCGGTGCACGGGCCTACTCCCTGGGGTGTGCACGCCTGGGCCTTCGGCATGTTGGTGATGGCGATCGCGCTCATCGGCGGCCATCTCAACTTCGATCTCGGCCTCCCGGCGATCATCAAATCGATGTTCGGCTGGGCCAAGGGCTGGGGCCTGCTGGCGGCATTCATTTTCGTTGGCGCCGAGCTCAAGATCAAACCAGAGGTCGTCTATCGCGCGTCGAACATTCTCGCCCTGCAGACGCTGCTCATCACACCGGTGTTCTTCGTATTCGGTCTCCTCAACCTGCCGGGCGTCTGGTTCGTGTCGCCGCTGCTCTATCTCGGCGGGCCGGGGCCGCTGTTCTTCGAGGTGGGCTCGCACCTGTGGGATGCATCGTCGCTTGGCTTTCGTCTCAGATATTACGCGCCATGGGCGCCTGCTGCAGCTTTTGCGGCACACGTTGCGCTGGTGCTGGCACTCAACGACAAGGACTGGCGCTGGCGCTGGATCGGCATCGTCTCGGCAATCGTGGCCTGCGCGCTCACGCAGTCACGACTTTCTCTGGTGGCGGTGCCGATACTTCTCATCGGGTTGCCGATCCTTGCGAACATCATGTCACCCTGGCCGGCTGCGGCGCTGGCGGCAATGTCGACGTTTGCGCTGCTGTTTCTCACGCAGGTCAAGGATACGATCGACGACATGGTGCAAGCCTTCGTCGGTGCGCGCGCGGATTCAAGTCGCGTGCGCGCCGCCCTGGCACGGATGGCGTATCATCGCTGGGAGACGGACGCGCCGTGGTTCGGGCATGGAACGATCGAACGCGGGTCGCACTATGTCGAGTACATGCCGATCGGATCGCACCATACCTGGCACGGGCTGCTGTTCATCAAGGGTGGGGTTGGTTTCGTCGCGCTGGCGCTGCCATTGGTGTGGACTTTTCTCGAAATGCTTGCGAAAGCGCAGCGCGACCGGCATGCGCGCGCGGGTCTCGGGATCGTCCTGGTGCTGCTGTTCAACTCGTTCGGTGAGAACCTCGAAATTCTGGCCTATCTCGCCTGGCCCGGTCTCATCGTCATTGGAATTGCCATGAAGCGGCGGCTGATAGCGCCGCCGATCTGGGCTGCGTTCTTTCGTCAGTTCTTTTCGCCGGTCCGCGCGTGAGCGGTCAATCGCGGCGGGCGATCAGGGTGTCGGGACGAGACGCACGAGTTTCCAGTCGAGATCCTTGAAGGCCATGCCGGCCGTCACGTCGGATTTGGCCTGGTTCGCATCTCTCGCGAGGGAAACCGAGAAGCCGAGAGGTCCGTCGAACCCGAAACCCTTGATGTTGCCGAGACCGAATGATGGCGGCGTCGCCGGCGGTGCTGCGGGTGTGGCCGCCGGCTTTGCCGCCGGCGTCGGCGCCTGAGCTGGCGCACCTGCACCACCGAGACCGGGGATACCGGGAAGTCCGCCCGGAAGACCGGGAATGCCGCCGCTTCCGGCACCACCGAGCACGTTGCCGATGACGCCGCCGATGTTGTTGCCAGACGAACCGCCTGCGCCGGAAATGACGCCGCCGAGCCCGCCGCCGGCCTTCCCGACCTGCTCCATCACGATCTTCTGCACGGCTGAGGCTACTCCGGCGCCGTCACCGGCAATCCTGATCACGTTTTCCGGTGTCACCAGAGTGGCGAGAACCTGATCCACGATCCTGGACATGAGTTGCTTGCCGAGGTCACCGCCGAGCAGCTGACCGGCACCGCCCGTACCGGCGAGCTGCTGTTTCATACGGGCATCGACCTCTTTCGTGACCGCCGGACGCAGGCTCTCACGCACGGAGGGGAAATCGATCTTGCTCGCGAGTGTCGCCTGGTCCTTCGCCTGGAGCGCCGAGGCTATGCGGTATCCTGACCAGGCTGGCCAGGCTACGTAAAAGCCGATCGCGCCAAGAATGATGAGGGCGAGGAGTTTGCGCATGACGTGCCTCCGTCTGTTGCGGGCGCCGTGGCTCGCGAGCGGTCACGGCGGCGGGTAGTCGTCCCAGCGACTTATAGCGCAGCCCCGGCGCCAATGTGACTCCGAACATCAGCGTGCGGCGATTGTGGACAATACGCCCGGCGCCGGGATTGCGGCCGACGTGCGCGACCTCAAGCGCGGCCGAATCGCGTTAGATGACCACGTCGCCACCGAAATTCCAGCAACCCGGGTCACGGCCGCTCGCCGCATGTCACGTTCCGCAAGTTCCGTGCTGAAGACCGACCGGTCTGTCGCGACAGTCGGCGATGGCATGGCGCGGGCGCACGAGATCCTCGACAAGACCTTCGGGTACAAGTCGTTCCGGTCGCATCAGGAGCGGATCGTCGAGGCGCTGGTCGAAGGGCGCGACTGTCTCGTGCTGATGCCGACCGGTGGCGGGAAGTCGCTCTGTTACCAGGTGCCGTCGCTGGTCCGGCCTGGAACTGGTATCGTCGTTTCGCCGCTGATCGCGCTCATGCAGGATCAGGTCGACGCGCTGAAGGTCGCAGGCGTCCGGGCGGCGTTCCTTAATTCGACACTCGCGTGGAGCGAGGTGCAGGCGGTCGAGCGCGCGCTGGTCGCAGGCGAGCTCGATCTTCTCTATGTCGCGCCCGAGCGGCTGGTGCAGGACCGGACGCTTGCGCTCATCGATCGCGCGGAGATCGCGGTTTTTGCCATAGACGAGGCGCACTGCGTTTCGCAATGGGGGCACGATTTCCGACCGGAGTATCGACAGCTCCGCATCCTGCCGGAACGGTATCCCTCGGTTCCACGCGTAGCGCTGACGGCGACGGCGGACGAGCGTACGCGCGACGAGATCATCCAGGAGCTTCGCCTCGAGACGGCCGAACGGTTCGTCGCGTCCTTCGACCGGCCGAACATCCACTACACGATCGCCGAGCAGGGTTCGGTCAGTGCGCGCGAGAAGTTGTGGCAGTTCATCGCATCCGAGCATCCGTCGGATGCGGGCATCGTCTACTGCCTGTCGCGGAAGGCGGTCGAGGAGACCGCGGCGTGGCTCAATCGCAAGGGGCGGCGCGCGGTCGCCTATCATGCAGGTCTTGCGGCCGAGGTGCGGCGCGAGGCGCAGGAGAGGTTTCTCAAGGAGAGCGGGCTCATCGTCTGTGCCACGATCGCTTTCGGAATGGGCATCGACAAGCCGGACGTTCGTTTCGTGGCGCATCTCAACCTGCCGAAGTCGATCGAGAGCTACTATCAGGAGACGGGGCGCGCAGGTCGAGACGGCGAGCCGGCCAATGCCTGGCTCGCCTACGGCATCAACGACATCGTGCTCCATCGACAGTGGATCGCGCAGTCGGAGGGGAGCGAGCATTTCAAGAAAGTGCAGCGGCAGAAGCTCGATGCACTGGTGGGTCTCGCGGAAAGCGCGACGTGCCGGCGGCAGAGGCTGCTCGCCTATTTCGGTGAGACGCTCGAGAAGCCATGCGGGAACTGCGACGTCTGTCTCAATCCGCCCGAGACGGTCGACGGTACGGTGCTGGCGCAGAAGGCCCTTTCAGGCGTCTACCGCACCGGGCAGAGGTTCGGGGTCGGTTATCTCGTCGATGTCCTGACAGCCAAGACCGACGAGCGGATCATCCGTAACAGGCACGACCAGACGAGCGTCTTCGGCATCGGCAAGGAGGTCGCAGAGGAAGACTGGCGCGCGTTGTTCCGGCAGCTGCTCGCCGCCGGTTATCTGGCCGGTGACGACGAAGGACACGGGACGCTGCTGCTTACGGATCGGGCACGCCCGCTGCTCAGGGGTGAAGAGCGATTCCTGATGCGGAAATCGCAGATGCAGAAGGCCCCGCGCGCCGGACGCGAGCGCAAGACGGGAAGTGTCCGCATCGGCGCCGCCAGCGAGGCGCTGTTTCAGGCGCTTCGGGCCGTCAGGCAGGAGCTTGCGACCGAGGCAGGTCTGCCGCCGTATGTCATCTGTCACGACCGCACGCTCGTCGAACTTGCGGAGAAGAAGCCGAGGTCGGAGGCGGAACTCCATGGCATTACCGGGCTCGGGGAGCGCAAGATTGCAAAGTACGGCGCGCGCTTCCTGGCCGTCGTCGCCGGTCACAAGGCGCATCCGCTGCTCGACAACCGCCTGTCGCAGACGGTCAACCGTACGCTTGCCCTGCATCTCGAAGGCAAATCAGCCGACGACATCGCGCGCGAGCGAGGAATCGACGTGTCCACGGTCTTTGGTCATTTTGCCGAGGCGATCGAGGCCGGGCTCGTCGATGCGGCGACCGTCACGGGGCTCGATCGCACCGAACTCGAGGAGATTGCGGGTGCGTTCGAGCAGTGCCAGACACTCGACAGCGGTCGTCTCGGACCGGCGCATGCCGCACTGGCCGGCCGGTATTCCTACGGCCTTCTCAAATGCGTGCTGGCGGAGATGCAGTGACAAGCGGATCGCGGCCGGTGTCCGTTTTCGAAACGGAACTGGCGTCGGGCGGATCGGCTCGAGCATCGAAACTGCACAGTGCGTGCCATAAGGTGACACTACAACTTGCATCGACTTTTAGAGAATGACTTCGCAAATTTCGTGCAAGTGAGGATTTTGCGAACTGAAAGCGAATTTGGCCGGTTTTTTGAACCAATGCGCTGCAGCCGGTAACCGCTTGTTAGGAATTCACCTTCTTTCGCGGCACTCTGCCGCGTGCGGCTTCCGGCGGCTGGCCCCCGGCACCTCGATTGCACCTCTCCCTCGCAACAGCGTCGCGCTGTTTCAAGGAGAGACACATGCGCATCCCGGCCCCCACAGCTCGCCAAGGTCTGCTGGCCCGCTTCACCGAAGAGAAATCGGGCAGCGTCGCAATCATCTTTTCGTTGAGCATGTTCGGCGTGATGATGCTGATCGGTGCGGCGATCGACTACAGCCGCATAAGTCACGCCCGGCAAAAGATCGGCACCGCTGCCGATGCCGCGACGATCGCTGCTGCGAAGCGTTACAAGGAACTGCACGAGAGCGAAGCGCAGATCGAGATCTACGCGAACACATTCTTCATGCAGAACCTTTCGTCGGGCAACATCGGCGCGCGGGTGAAAGAATTCAAGGTGACAGTCGACCCCGCGACGAATTCGGTGACGACGAACGTAAAGTCGGAGCTCGACACGTCGTTCACGCGGATTGCCGGTATCAATTCCGTCTCGATCCCGACGACGGCCACGGCCGTCTTCAACCAGCAAGACATCGAGGTCGGGTTGCAGCTCGACGTCACGGGCTCCATGAACGACCGGATCAACGGCGTCCGCAAGATCGACAGTCTGAAGGACGCGACGCGCGACCTGATCGACATCCTGCTGCCCGACGGTGGCACCGGTACGACCAAGATCCGCATCGGCCTTGCGCCGTTCGCGGCCGGGGTGAACGTCGGCAGCTACGCGCCGAAAGTCACGGGTAGTTCGTCGAACGCCTGCGCCTACGAGCGCAATTCCAACGCCTACGAGGGTTCGGACGATGCTCCGGGCGGGGCTGCGCGCCTCAAGTCGCGCGCCGATCTCAGCATCAGTGCCCAATCCTGTCCCAGCGGATCGCGGGTCATGCCGATCTCGACCAACAAGACCGCGCTCAAGTCCGCCGTCAATTCGATGGTGACGGGCGGGTCCACAGCAGGCCACCTCGGAACTGCGTGGGCGTGGTACCTCCTGTCGCCGAACTGGTCGAGCGTCTGGCCGGCAGACAGTGCGCCTGCTGCCTACAACGACACCGATACGCTCAAGATCGCCGTACTCATGACTGACGGGCTCTACAACACCGTGGGCGGCATCATCAGCGGCTCGAACGTGTCGACGGCATCGCAGAAGGCGCGTGACATGTGCACGGCCATGCGCAGCAAGGGCATCGTGATCTATTCGGTCGGCTTCATCGCCAAGGGCGACGATCCGGCAGCAGCGGACACGCTCAAGGACTGTGCCGGCACGAACGGCAAGTTCTACAAGGCCGAGAATGGCGACGAACTCCGCCAGGCCTTCCGGACCATCGCCAACGATATTTCCCGCCTGCGCCTGACGAACTGATCTCGCATTCGTTCAGGCTCCCGGCACCGGACGTTCGCCCCCTGGCGTCCGGTGCCGCACCTTTTTCAGGGGAGCTGGGTAAGGGGGCACAGGTGCCCTTGCATCCCGCCGTGAGCGGGGCTACATAGGCCCCGTCCAGACGGACATGGCACCCGGCGTGCCAGCCCGGTTTGGGGGATCGTCTAATGGTAGGACCGCAGACTCTGACTCTGCTTGTCTAGGTTCGAATCCTAGTCCCCCAGCCAAATCTCGCGGCATTGCGTAGCAAGCTCACCAGCCTAGTTTTTCAATATATTTCAATGAATTATATTGTCCATCGTCAGGGTTTTCCGGACTGTTGAGGGTCTGATCTAAGAGAGTATCCGGCCCATCTGGTTGGCGCTCATAGTGCG
>ERZ761609.1386-NODE-1386-length-21534-cov-37.562410_pt1 | contig 21534 bp, 8 predicted proteins | sample MGYA00511163_ERZ761609 | MGnify/ENA primary metagenome ERZ761609 (study PRJEB28899, sample SAMN02445070) | bioreactor sludge metagenome | biome: EBPR sludge | place: Australia: Brisbane, Thorneside Wastewater Treatment Plant | collected 2011-12-16 ... | reverse complement strand
CCACCGAGATCTACACTCTTTCCCTACACGACGCTCTTCCGATCTGCTGATGCTGTCGAGGATTTCTCTCGCGCGCGCGCAGCGGTTCCACAACAGCATCTCTCCCGCCACATAGAGGGCGTGGTCCGCGTCATCCGGCCTTCTGCGGAGAGACTCCTCCAGCACGGCCAGGGCCTCGTGGGAGAGATTCATCTGATCCAGTGCCTGATAAAGCGTGACGGCGGGTGCGGCGGAGGTGGCGCCCTGCTGCTTGAAACGGCGGCGCAGCATGTCCAGCGCGGCCTCCGGCTGGCGGGTCCAGCGCGCGGCGCGGAACCATGTCATCCAGATGCCTTCATTTTGCTCCTCCATGCACGCTGCCAGGCGGTAGATCGGCGCGGCATTGTCAAAGTCCCGCGTCTCCCAGAGCAGGTTCGCCTCGGTGAGGATGGCCACGGAATCGAGCCGGGCGCGATGCACGCGGCGCAGCCAGCGCCTGGCCTCCGGGATGCCTGGCGCCTCCCAGTGCAGCTCGCGCGCGAGCATGCGCCAGTGGATGGGGTGGCTGTCCGGCTTGGCGCACACCACGCGCAATGCTTCGAGACAGGCCTCCCGCCCGCGCAGTTCACGGATGAGGTCGAGCCGGCGTGTCTGCCAGTTTTCCACTTCCGGGAAGAGCCTCAGCAGTTCCTCAAGCCCCTCCAGAGTGGCCTGGTGGTCTGAATCATACTCGGCCGCCGCCAGTTCCGCCTGCCAGCGCAGGCGGTGCCGCGGATGACGCGCACGCAGAAGCTCCACGGCCTGGCGCGCTCCCGCGCGATCATGCTCCGCCAGCCGCAGCCGGGTCTGGTGCAGCAAGTCATGCGGCTCGGTGTCCGGCAGTTCGATGGCGGCCAGCCGCTCCGACTCCGTCTCCGGCACCATGACGAATCCGCGCGGGCCGAAGGGCGCCTGCCGCGCGAGCGCCTCGGCGGCCAGAAACTCGGTGGTGTGGGGATTGCCGGGGTCGCGAATAAAAAGCACGGTGCGGAATTGATCGTAACCGGTCACCACCTGCGCGTGCGCGCCTCCGGGATGGACCGTGTCCATGACAAAAGGCATGCCCGCGTCAATGAGCCGCTCCGCAGCCTCCACGGTGACGGCGAATTCCCGCGCCGACCAGCCGTGAGTCTCGGCCCATTCCCGCTCGCGATGGTCCGGAGTGCCGTCGTGGCAGATTTCCTCCGCCAGGTCCAGGTGCCCCACTTCCCTCCCCCAGAAGCGGGCGATGCTGGTCAGGGAAGCAGGCGCGCAGGTTTTGTGGTGCTGGCGCACAAAAGGCACGGGCAGCAGCACGCGGCGAAGGCCGGGAGCGGCGGCGCGTAATTTTTCCGCCACCAGTTGATAAAAACCCTGCCGCACTTGCCCGGCCTGGCGCAGAGCCCCGGCATGGTCTCCGCGCGCGCTGGCGATGTCGCACCGCCGCCCGCAATGCCAGTCCCGCAGTTCCTCATCCATGAGGGGAGCCAGACGCTCGTGCAGGTCCAGCGCGGCCTCTGCCTCATCCATCCGTCCGCGTTCGATCAAAAGTCCCGCCAGTTGCGCGGCCAGCCCTTTGCTTTGCAGACGCGCCACCCCCGCGCGCAAGACCTCCAGCGCCTCTTCCACGCGCTCCAGCTCCACCAGCAGTTCTGCGAGGGTCCGCACCGCCGTGGCATAGTCCGGGTACTGCTTCACCGCCGCGCGAGCCGCATCCAATGCCGCCTCCCTGCAGTCTTGTTCCTGGAGGAGGTCAGCGCGCAGGACCTGGAACCAGCGCTCCTTTTGGTCCAGTGCCTCGCCCCTCTGCAAAGCTGCCTCTGCCGCGTCGAAGTCCCGCAGCCGTGTCAACGCCACAGCCAGGCAGCCCTCGTAGTCAGACAAATCATCGGCAGGCGCTGACGCGCCGGGGGCGTGCCGCAGCAGCCACTTCCAGGTCAGGTAGGCGCCGCGCCGCTCCAGCACGGTCCAAAACACATCCTGCAGCAGATCGGACGCGCCTTTCGAGCGCCGCCACTCGCGCCAAAAGAGGCGCTCCGCGCGCTTGGAGGCGCCCAGTGTGTCCAGGAGGCGCGCGCCCTGCACGCGCGTCTCGCGTGCGGGCCATTGTTCCGGCGGGTCCATTTCTGAGACGAGCGCCCAGGCATCGAGCGCGCGCCCGGCGAGCCGGAGCCTTTTGATTTCAGCGATGGTTTTTTCGTCAGGTGTTCCAGGCATGGGGGTGTATGGATTGATGTGTGCCGCCTGCAGCAGGCCGTGAGTCTCTCAAGGCGCTAAAAAGCCCCGCCGCCTGCCGTCAAAGTCGGCCGTCTCATCCCGCCACATGTCCTCAAGGGCGCGCGCGTCCCTGCCGGACTTGAGCGCCTTCAAGAGCGTGTCGTGGTTGAGCAGCGTGCCGACCTTGTCCACGGCGAATTTTCCCGGATAAAGCCGCTGCAGGACGGCTGCGACGGCCAGCCCGGCGCGCACGGGGCGCAGGGCGCGGCGGTCGGTGATCTCAATGCGCGCGCCGCCGCAGGGCTGGTCCTTGAAAATGCTGGCCGAGGGCGTGAAGCGCGCGGGCATGAAGCGCAGCCCCGGCAGGCCGAGCTTGTTCAACTCATGGGCCAGGCGGAGGTCGTCCACATAGGGCGCGCCGAGGATTTCAAACGGCGTGTCCGTGCCGCGCCCGACGCTGATGGAAAACTCCAGCAGGCCGATGCCGGGATAGAGCAGCGCGGCCTCCAGCGTGCGCATGTTCGGGGAGGGGTTGACCCACGGCAGGCCGGTCTCATCGAAGAGCATCTCCCGCCGCCAGCCCTCAACCGGCACCACCTCCAGGTCCGCGCCTGTCATGCGCTCGGCATTCATCATCCGCGCCAGCTCGCCCATGGTCATGCCGTGGCGGATGGCGATGGGATGCGTGGCGGTGAAGGCCTCCTTTGACACGAGGGCGGGGCCTTCCACCACGGCGCCGCCGACGGGGTTCACGCGGTCGAGCACGATGAATTTCACGCCCTGCCTCGCCGCCGCCTCCATGCACAGGCGCAGCGTGGAGATGTAGGTGTAGAAGCGGCAGCCGATGTCCTGGATGTCAAAGACCAGCGCGTCGAGTTCCCCGAGCTGCTCCGCCGACGGCGCGCGCCTTTCACCGTAAAGGCTGTGAACGGGCAGGCCGGTCTTCTTGTCCACGCTGTCGCCGATCTTTTCCTGGTCGAGCTGGCCGCGAATGCCATGCTCAGGGCTGAACAGGGCGCGCAGTTTGACGCCCGGCGCGGCGGCCAGCAGGTCAATCGTGCTCTCCCGCCGCGCGTTGATGCCGGTGTGGTTGGTGACGAGTCCCACGCGCATGCCCGACAAGCGCGCGAAGCCCTCGCGCTGGAGCACGTCTATGCCGTTGAGCACCGTCGGCACCTCGCCGGGCGCGCGGGCTTTGAAGGGCGCCTTGACGTTTGTAAAATCCACCCCCGCCAGGCAGCGCGCCGCCGCCGTGCCCACCTGCTCGTAAAGATCGCGCACGCTGCCGTTGCCCGCCGGATGCAGTCGCGAGCTGAGAAAAATGACAAAGCCGCCCGAGTGCGGGTCCAGCCACAAGCTCGTGCCGGTGAAGCCCGTGTGGCCGAAGCTGCCGGGCGGGAAGACCTCCCCGCGCGGGCGGCTGTAAGCGCTCTCCAGGTCCCAGCCGTATCCGCGTCTTTCCGCGATGGTGCCCGCCGTCTGCACGCGGCGCGCCTGCTCCAGTGTGGCGCCGCTGAGAATGCGCGCACCCTCCAGCTCCCCCCCGCCCAGGATCATGCGCGCGTAGCGGGCCAGGTCCTCCGCGCAGGTGAAAAGGCCCGCATGCCCGGCCACGCCGCCCATGCGCCGCGCGGTGGGGTCATGCACCATGCCGCGCAGCATGACGCCGGTCTCATCCTTCTCCGTGGGCGCGATGCGCGCGCGCCACTCCTCAGGCGGGGCAAAGCGGGTGGATGTCATTTTGAGCGGCTCGAAGACACGCTCCCGCGCCAGCACATCAAGCGGACGGCCTGAAACCCGCCGCGCCACCTCGCCCAGCAGGATGAAATTGATGTCGCTGTAGCGGAAAACCGTGTCCGGCGGCGCGTCGGGCAGGCTTTCACAGGCCAGGCGCACGCCCTCGGCGTAACCCGTCCATGCGGGTTCCTTCGGAATGCCGGGTTTCATGCCGGAGGTGTGCGTGAGCAGATGGCGCAGCCGCACCCGTTCGCGCCCGTCACCGGTGAACTCCGGTAGATGCCGGCACACTGGGTCGTCCAGGTGCAGTGCGCCGCTCTCCGCCAGCAGCAGGATGCATGGCAGTGTGGCGACGACCTTGGTGAGCGAGGCGGCATCGAAGACTGTGTCAGGCGTCATCTCCTCGCGCGCGGGGACTAGGGCGCGCGCGCCTTTGACCAGGGTGTGGCTGGAACCGCCGTGCTCCAGCCGGAGCACGGCACCAGCGGGGTTTCTCGCTGCCACGGCTTTGTCGAGCAAGGCCTCCAGCTCGCGCAGGCCTTCGGCTTTGAACGACTGCGCCATCATCGGCGGCGGAAACATGATGAGGGCGGGAAAAAGAAAGAAGCGCATGATCACAGACAACCAGACCGGCGTTGCGGAGTCAATCCTGGGCCCGGAAAGGCGCGGGTTCTTTCCATTCTGCTCGTCAGCCAGCCAGGCAGACATCCTGACTGGGAGATGGATCCAGAAATAAAAAGCTCGCTTTGGTGAGGCGGGATGGGTATTTTTTCAATTATGAAAACCAGGCCCTGGTTGCACTCAAATGCGTGCTGTCCCGACGCGTTTCGTGATGCTGTTGCAGAAGCCTGGGATCGCCAGACGCCGGCATGACCGGCGCTCACAACCCCTGATCCGCACAAGCCATGCACCCTCATTTTATCCTCCCGCCGCTTCGCCGCTTGCTCTTGGCCGCCGTTGTCATGTACCAGGCAACCGCCGCGCTGGCCTTTTTTCCTGAACCGGATCCGCTGGTGATTGAGGTTGGCAAAACGGGCGTGGTGAAGGTGAAGGGGCTGCCTGCTTCAGCGGATGTGGTTTTGGAGCAGGTGCTGATCGCCGACCCTTCAGTCGCCAGTTCGGACTTCACAGGTACACCACTCACCGGCAAAGGCTTTGTGAATGTGACTTTCACTGGACTGAAAGGCGGCGAAACGCTGGTTTCATTCATTGGCACGAACAATGGCGATCCGGTCTTCGGAACCACCATCGTGAAAGTCATCCAATCGCCAGGCACCTCCGCCCAGACCCCGCAGGTGGGTCTGGCGGGCGACCCTGTGAACACGGCCACTGGGGAGTACTTCGGCCTGGAGGCCGTGGACTTGAATCTCGGCGGGCCGATGCCGCTGTCCTTCACCCGTTACGCAGCCTCCAATCTGGCCCAGGACGCTCTCGCGGACAGCCCCCTGGGCGCGAACCGGCTGCACAACTTCGCCTCGAAGATGCTGTCTCCAGACGATTCATTCAAACAGGTGGTGCTTCCCGACGGACGGGCGGCCCTGTTCCGAATGACCTCTGGAAAATGGGTTCTCGCCAGTCCGCTGGATGTGCCCTACCAGCTGCTGGAGGCGGGCGCTGAGTTCCGGTTCGGCGATCCTCATACCAAGCAAATCTGGACCTACGACAACAATGGCCGCCTCACCAAGATCGAAGACGGAAAAGGCAACACACATACTTTAAATTACATCGCCGGAAAGCTGGACACTGTCAGCGATGGACTTGGCCGCGTCATCGAGATCAGCCAGCCGGGCAGCCTCATAGAAAGCGTGAAGGGAATGACTGGAGCCGAAGAAAGAGAAGTCACTTACAGCTACACAAGCGGCGTGCTCACCTCTGTCACTGACCATGGGGGACACATCACCACTTACGGCAATGCGGCTGGTCGTCCCACCTCCGTCACGCGCCCCGAGGGCAACGAGCTTTTCACCCAGATCTACACCGATGGCAAAGTGACCAGCCAGACTGAACGCGGCACGGACACCAGCACCCTGGATTACAATGGAGCGCAAACCACCTTCACCGACCCAACGGGCGAAACGCTCGTGGACACCTACAACGCTGAGGGCCGCCTGATCAGCCATGCTGACGAGGCCGGCAAGGCCATCACCATGACGTATGACAGCGCCGGCCGACGCACCAGCGTCACGGACCGGCTGGGCCGCACCACGACCACACTTTACCACGCCCCCAGCGGCCTGCCGGCGGCGATCACCAACGCGGAGGGGAGGAAAACCCTCTTCGCCTACAAGGCGCGCACTCTGTCCGGCATCGTGTTTCACGATCTGGTCAAGATCACCTACCCCGACGGAGCCTCGCGCAGCTTTGTCTATGACGCCAAAGGCAACGTGACACAGGTCAAGGACGAGACAGGCAAGACCTGGAAATACACCTACAACACGCGCGGCCAGGTGCTCACGGCGGTGAATCCTCTCGGCGGCGTGACCACCAGCGAGTATTATGCCAACGGCAATCTCAGCCAAGTCCAGCCGCCCGACGAGGACGCCACGCAGTTCACTTATGACCCGCGCTTCCGCCTCTTGGAGGTCATCCACCCCGGAGGTGACAAGATCGTTTATGCCTACGACACCAAGGACCGGATCACCTCCGTGACCGATGAGCGTGGCAAAGTTTACGCGTTTGGCCATGACGACAACAACCGCACCACCGGCCTGACGGATCCCGATGGCGAGCAGACCGCCGTGGCCTTCGATGTGCTGGATCGCGTCCAGTCCATCACCGACCGCCTCGGACAGACCGCGTCCCTCACATACGATTCGCGGCAGTTGGTGTCCTCCGTCACCGATCAAAATGGCAACATGGTCAGCTTTGCTTACGACGAGCGCCAGCGTCTCACCGCTTTCAATGACGCGGCAGGGCAGGCCTGGACCTTCCAATACGACGACGAGGACCGCCTCATCGGCATCAGCAACCCCGTGGACCTTCCGGCCAGCCTGCGGCGGAACCTCATGGGGTTTGCCATGGAGGCGAGCGATCCTCTGGGCAACACCCTGCGCGTGCTGCGTGACCCCATGCAACGGGTCACTCAGGCCTTCGATCCTCTCGGTCGCCAGACGACTCGTGCTTATGACAAGATGGGCAGGCTGGTCAGCGTGACCGAGCAGGGCACCGGCACCGCCAAGTACACCCGCGATGCGCTTGGCAATGTGACCAAGATCACCGACCCCAACGGCGGCTCCTGGAGCTTTGCTTATCTGAAGTCCGGCAGGCTCTCCAAAATCACCGACCCGCTCGGCAGGAACTGGAGCTACACTTACGACACCCGCGGCCGCCCTTCCGTGCTCAACCTCCCGGATGGCACACTTTGCAACTACAGCTACGACGAAGCAGGCAACCTCACCGGCCAGCAGTTCAGCAGCAACAATCCCAAACTCGATTTTGATTATGACGATCTCGGCAGGCTCTCCTCCACCAACGGGGTGACACTCCAGTATGACAAAGAAGGGCGGCTGACCCAATGCCCGCAAAACGGCAAAGCCTTCTCCGCCACCTATGACAACGGCGGGCGCCTGGCCACCGTGAGCTACCACGACAGCGCGCTCACCGTTTCCTACTACTACGACAGTCGCAACCGGCTCACAAAGGTCGCCGACAGCAACGACATCACGCTGGACATGGCCTATGACAACGCGGGCCGCCTGACCAGCCTCACCCGCACTCCGGGCATTGACTCCACCTTCACCTATGACGGAGCGGGCAGGCTGACTGGCATCCAGGAGGGGGGCATCATCAATCTGGACTACACGCTCAATGCGGCGTCTGAAGTGACGGAGGTGGATTTCACGGCTCCAGTGACGCCTTCCGTGACTCCCGGCTCGCAACTGCTGAAATTTGGCAAAGCCGGGGAAATTGTCACCCCCGGCCACACCTACGACACACGCGGCAGACTCACCTCCTCACCCGGCAGAACCTATGGCTGGGATGGCGCCTCGCGCCTGATCAATGCCAATGGAGCCGCCCTCACCTACAACGGCTTTGGTGACGTGGTCACGCGCGTGGAATCCGGGCAGACCACCCGCTTTTACCATCACTACGCGCTCGGCATGGCCCCCATTGTCTATGAAGACACCCCTTCCGGCTCCGACCGTGCTTATGTCTGGACGCCGGACGGTCATCTTCTTTACAGCGTGGACATCGCCACAGGAGACCCCATTTTTTATCACTTCGACCGCATGGGCAGCACCCTGGCGCTGACGGACAAAAATGAAACGGTGACTGACAGCTACGCTTATGGTCCATTCGGTGAGCCGCTGGCCCATGAAAGTCCTGGTACGCCTAGCACGCAGCCCTTCACCTACATTGGTAAATACGGGGTGCGCAAAGAGGGCGCGCTTTACCAGATGCGTGCCCGCTACTATGACCCGCAGACCGCGCGCTTCATCTCCAGAGACCCGCTGCCGCCGCGCCTGGCGGACCCCAAATCGCTGAACCCGTATGAGTATTCGGGGCAGAACCCGATGAAGTTTTTGGACCCGATGGGGGAAGAAAGTGACAGTGACTTGGGAGCTTTAATACTGATGCTGTGTGGTGAAATTGATTTCAATGCAGGTGATGGAAAGCTTCTCGAAAGGAAAAGTGTCAAAACAAAGAAAGGTATGACAAAGAAAGGTAAAGGTAAGACAAGGAAACCTACGCGTCGGGATGTGCTGGAATCGGCCCAGCAAGCCATCGAATCCTGGAAAAGACGCGCGGCCGCCTCGCCGCCACCTGCAGCCGGGGCCAGCGTCTCCGGCCCTCCTGGCGGCGGGCACAGCGGTGCGGGAACTTTCGTCTGCGAGGGACCATTGCCCAAAGGACTTGGGGGATTGTTTCCCGGCCTTGGAGCCCCGTCTGTGGCGGTGGGTGATTTCGACGGCAGCGGAAGACCCCAGATCCTGGTTTCCGGCAATTCAGGCGCGCCAGCACAGACTCCCGATCAAGACGCACAGGGCGGCGGCCTATGGACTGGGACTGGGAATATCACCATCTCCAACAACACCATCTCCAGCAACACATCCAGTCCGAACGCCGCCCAGGCGATGGTTCTGGATTTCATGATCAACGTCTATGTCTCTCTCCAGGCAGCCGGCAGCGAGCTGCTGAAAAAGTTCCAGGACTCCGGCTACAAGAGCAAAGAAATCCGCGACAAGATGAGCGCGGTGAACAAAGCCCTCGAAAACGTCGGCAAGGTCATTGAGTCCCTCGGCGGCACCCGCCCGCCGCCTCCGATGTGAACCTTCATTCCTTCACTCTCATGAAAACCATTCTGCCCCTTCTCACCGCGCTGATCCTGCTGCCCCTCTCAGCCAGGGCTGTGAAAATCAGCTATGCCTACGACGCCGCCGGGCGCATGACGGCGGTGAACTATGACGGCGCCAGCCGCACCGCCTACGGCTATGACAAAAACGGCAGCCTGCTGTCCCGTGTCAGCACCGTCACGCCCGCGCTCACGCCGCCGCCGCACCTGGCCGCCACCTTCAGCGGCCTCATCACCAACGCATCGCCGGGGGCCGCCAACACCGGCGTCATCACCCTCAAGCTCCTGGCCAACGGAGCCTACAGCGGCAAGCTCACCGTGGGCGCGGTCACTGTCTCCTTTGCAGGCAGCTTCGCCGCCGATGGCGGCACGGCGGTCATCCCCATCACCGGCAAACCGCCGCTAACCTCACTGGACATCACACTGGATGTGCTTGGCGCCGTGCCCCGCATCACCGGCACGCTGAGCGGCACCGGCTTCAACTCCGAAGTCGCCATGGAGGCCGTGCTTTACAACAGCAAGACCTTCCCGCTGCCCGCCGGCCTCGTCGGAGCCTACACCGCCGTTTTCCTGCCCACGGAAAACACCGCCGGCATTCCTCAAGGCGATGGTTATGCCACGGTGACAGTGAAAAACACAGGCGCCGTGTCCCTGGCCGGCAAACTGGCGGACAACTCCAAGCTCACCCACGGCAGCCTGATTCACGGCGTCAATGTCTGGCAGCTTTATATCCCGATGCACAAAAACGCGGGCTTCCTCTCCGGGCGCGTCCTCTTCGCGCCTGACCCCGGATACAGCGACTTCGGCGGCTTCATCTCGTGGGTGAAACCCCTCACAGCGGGCCTGCACTCGGGTGAGTTTGTCACCGGAGTGGATATCGTCGGCGCGCGCTACCGGCCGCCCTTGAAAGACCAGCGCGCGCTGGGCCTCATGAATTCCGCGCCCAACGCCGTCTTCGCCGCCAGCGGCGGCGGGCTCGTCACAGATCCGTTCACGCGCAATGTGACACTCGACACGAAAAACAAGTTCGTCATCCCCGTGGATGCCGGCGCGCTGAAGCTCACCCTGATGCCGGGCACGGGGCTTTTCACCGGCAGCTTCAAGGACGGCGCCGCCACCCGCGCCGTCGGCGGCGTCATCCTGCAGACCCTCAACAGCGGCTCCGGCTTCTTCCCCGGCGCCACCGAGAGCGGCCTCGTCGAACTCACCCCCGCGCCCTGACCTGGCGATCAGCGGTTGAGATTTCGCAGCCTGGCGCCAAGGATGCGCGCGCATGCACGCCGCCGCCAAAGACCAGCCACATCCGCTCTTTGATCTTCTCCTCACCGTCATTCTACCCTCCCTGGTGCTGGAGACGATGAGCAAGCCGGAACGGCTCGGCCCCGCCTGGGCGCTTGTCGTCGCGCTGCTCATGCCGCTGGGATTCGGCGTCTGGTGCTTCATCAACAAGCGCGGGCTGAATTTTTTCTCCATCCTCGGCCTTGCCGCCGTGATTTTCACCGGCGGACTCGGCCTGTTGAACCTGAGCGCCGTCTGGTTTGCCGTGAAGGAGGCCGCCTTCCCGGTCTTTCTAGGCATCGCCTTCCCCTTAAGCCTGGCCTGGGGCAGGCCTCTCGTCACAGAAATGCTGCTCAATCCGCAGGTCATCAATCATCCGCTTCTGGAACGCTCCCTGGACACACAGGAAAAACGCGCCGGCTTTCAAAAACTCCTGCGCCAATCCTCCTGGGCACTGGCCGGCACCATGCTGTTCTCCGCTTTGGCAAACGCCTGGCTTGTGCTCTGGTTTTTGAATGACGTCCAGCCAGGCAGCGAAGCCTACACCCGCGCCATCGGCAGGCAAAACTGGGTCGGCTTCATCGTCATCGGCATCCCTCTCACCGCTGTCACAGCCTGCCTGTTGTTCTGGCTTCTTGGCCGCGTGCAAAAACTCACCGGCCTGGACAGGCACGATCTCATGAACGCCGGTCAGACCGTGCGCCGCCAGGTAGGCTGACTGGCGGGGACGTGGCGGACAGAGAGGGATTCGAACCCTCGGTGCCTTTTACAGCACACACGCTTTCCAGGCGTGCCCGATCGACCACTCTGGCATCTGTCCTCAAGCAGGCTGCATTTCGCAGCGGGCGCAGACTCTGCCGCCTGGCACGGGGCGTGGCAAGTTGATTTTCCATCCGTTTGTTCGGCAACCGCTCAATGGCAGCCGCAACCCGTGCCGCATGATCCACCCGGGGGCATGGAGGGCCCCGCCCCTCCCATAAGTCCGGTGCCGCCAATAATAACCCTTCGTACCGCTCGGCCTGTTTCAGGGTCCGCGGTCAAAGGCGCGTCATTCATGCTTTGACGCACCTCGAACCGGCGCGGCACTTCATTTTCAGACTCGGGGATGACTTCGTAAATGTAGGTGGGCATGGAATGTTGGGGTTGTTCTTCCCCGGCACGAATGACGATAGCCGCGCCTGCTGGCAAGACCAAAAATGAAAACGGCGTCCCCGGTAAGGGGGGACGCCGATTGGAGGAATCAAGCGGAATCAAGCCTCCATGGGTCCCTGAGTGCCGCCTGTCATTTGCTCGCCAGTCACATGAATGGCTCTGTAGCCGCCCGTGACTTTGAAATAAAGAATGAGCAGCAGGTAGATCAGCGCCATCGCCAGCGGCACATAGGATGTGAGCTTCAACGCCATCCTGCCGCCATGCAGGCCAGCGGCCGTCACCGGAGCCTTGTCCTCAGCGGCTGATTTTGACGCGTCTTCCCACCACTTGGCGAGAGTGGCGTGGTTGGCGTCTGTTTTGTTCTCTTTCGCCAAAATTTCTCCGGCTCGTGCCAGTTCTTTGCCGGAGTCGTCCAGGACACCCACTTTGGCACCGTCAAGACCCACGGTTTTATAACCCACGAAGCTGTTTTCATTTCCCGCCTTGTAACGTTCATAAATCGCCGGATGAGAATCTTTAAGCTGTGCGGATGCATGAAAATCTTGCTTGAAACCGATGCCGGGACCGCCAAGAAGCCCGGCAGACAGCATGCCGACGCCACCGACCGCGCCAATGGTGATGGCGCCACCCTTGGGAAAGCGCTCGGAGACGACAGCGAGCATCGTCGGCCAGAGAAAGGTCTTGCCGCAGCCATAAATCGTGGCGGCCACCACGCAGAGTACCACCGAGGTGGCATTGCCCAGCATTTGCAGCCCCACAAATCCAAGAACCGCGCTGACAAACAGCAAGCCAAGCGGGGAAATGCGCTCCACTATCGGCCCGGCAAAGAATCGCAGCGCGAACATCAAGCCCGAAGTGTAAACAAACAGCAGCAGGCCTTTCTGCGGGTCGGCCATGATCGCCCCTGTGATCTTGCCGATCCAGGAGTCCGTGCCCAACTCCACATAACCGACGAGCGCCTGCAAAACGAGGAGCACGATCATGAGAGGCCTAAAGAGCTGCATCACCATGACTCCGTAACCCACGCCAGCCTCGCTCGCCTCGGAGCCGGGCATCCGCTGTCCCATGATCATCAAACCATATAGAACGACAGGGACGAGGAAAAGGGCCATCTGGATTTCCCAGGTCACCGCCTTGCCATCCGTGAAAGCGCCATTCATGGCGTATGAGGCCAGACCACCGACAATGAGTCCGCCCGGCCAGCCCGCGTGGAGAATGTTCAGATAGTGCGCTTTGTTTTTCGGGTATAGAGTGGCCACCAACGGGTTCACAACGGCCTCGCAAACACCATTGCCCACCGCGAAGAGGAACATGCCCCAGTAAAGGCACTGGAACGCGGCCTCTTTGCCACCCGCCTCAAAGGCATAACCAGCGCTGAGCGTCAGCACTGCGGAAACGAGATGTGTCAGAAAAGCGATGAACATCAACTTCCCGTAACCAATGGCGTCGGCAATCAGCGAGCTGAGCATGATAATGACACCAAAGCCGACAAGGCCACCGCCGGTGATCAAACCCAGTTCGGTCATGGTAAACCCATATTTTTCCGCCCATTGGCCGAGAATGCCGGCGCGAATGGAAAAGCCGACGCCGGCGGCGAGGATGGCCATGAAACCGGCCCAGAGGAGCCGGCTGGCGTTGGGTGCGATGCCTTCTGTTTTTGCTGACATGATGTGGTGTTTGGATGTGTGTTTGTTGGGATGAATAAAATCCGATGGCGGCCACCGGGCCGCCATCGGGCTGGATCGAACCTTCCTTATGCCTGCTCCATCTGGCCGCCTTCCTTGTCCGGGGCCATGAGGTCCACCGCTTTATAGCCGCCTTTGGACTTGAAGTAGAGGAACATGAGCATGTAGCAGACCAGCATGAAGGCCGGGAACATGGCCATTCTGCCAAGCGCGGTGAACTGGCCCGCCTTGGTCGCCTCGGCAATCATGCTTTTGTCCTCCTCTGCGGTGACGGCGGCGGCTTTGACGGGGTCCACCCCTTTGTAGGCGCCGAGCACGTATTTTTTATCCACCGTGATCTGTTCGACCAGCGCGCTGTTCTTTTCCTGGATGAGCTTGGTGGTGGTGTCCTCCTGCAGGGAGCCGATGAAGGGAAAGCCCAGGATGCCCACAGCCAGCATGCCGATGCCGGAGATGGCGTTCAGTGTCAACGCGCCGCCTTTGGGACTCTGCTCGGCGGTGATGCCGAGCATGGTGGGCCAGAAGAAAGTCTTGCCGAAGCCGTAAAGCGTCGCAGCGGCGAAGATGATGAGCAGGCCGGAACTGCCGGTCTTTGACAAGGCCAGAAGGCCCGCGATGGCGAGGACAGAGCTGGTGATGAGCAGGCCGATGGGGGAGAGCTTGTGGACGATGGGGCCGGCAAAGAAGCGCAGCACCATCATGATGGCGGAGGTGTAAATGAGCACCCAGCCTGGATTTGCCCCTGCGGCTTTCATGGGTTCTTCCATCAGGGAGTTGATCCAGCCGTCTGTGCCGATCTCTGTGGTCGCCAGCGGTCCCATGATGACGATCATGAAGGCGAGCAACGGCCTGCCGAAGCTTTTTGTCACCAGCCCGAACAGGGCCGCGACAACGCCGGTGTATATCCATTTGGCATAAGGGGCGAAGAAAACGCTGGAAAGCTCCGGCACCTGCTCCAACTGCGCGAAGATGAGGCCAAAAGCCACCAGCGCGCCGAACACGCCGAACTCGCCGAGCATCTGCACATAACTGACGCCGGCCTGCTCGCGCTCGTTGACCGGAAATTTCGCCCCGATGAGCATGACCAGATAAATCACCGCCGGTACCAGCACGAGGCCGAGCACGATGCGCCAGTCGCCGCTGGCGGCGACACCCGCCAGCGCAATGGTGCAAAGACCGCCAAACACAAGACCGCCCGGCCAGCCCGCGTGGAGGATGTTCAGCCACTTGGTTTTGTCCTTGCTGAACATGGTGGCAACGACAGGGTTGATGAAGGCTTCCACCGTGCCATTGCCGAGTCCGAGGATCACGCTGCCCCAGTAGAGCAGGTTGTACCCGCGCGCCTGGGCCGCCACGAGCGCGTCACCTGTCACACCCTGGATGGCTCCATAGGCCATGAAGGCCATGCCCGCGTAGATCAAGTAGCAGACAAAGGAAAACAGCATGGCGATTTTGTAGCCGATGCGGTCAATGATGAGGCTGAACAGGATGATGGAGATGGCGAAGGGCCAGATGCCAGCCCCTTTCAGCGCGCCGATGGTGACTTTATCAATGCCGAAATCCAGGCCGAACCGAACGTCGCACAGATACATGCGCGAAAAGAAGGCGTAGGATGTGGTGATGAGGGCGATGAAGCAGCCCCAGAACAGGGCCATTGAAGGTTTGCCGTCGTTGCTCATGGTTGGGTTGGTATGTGGGATGGATGTTGCTTTGTCGGCCCGCGCGGACGTACCGGCCGGCAGCCAACGGGAGAAGCGGCGCGTTTTTATGCGGGCAGTTGAGGTGCGACAAGAAAAAAAGCGGCGATTTTCACAAATTCGTTAGTCCCCTCCGCGCCCGGCATTCATGCATGAAAGAATCCCGCCCGCGTGCCCGACTCCCTTTCCCACCATGAAGAAAGCATCCTTTTTGCTCCCCCTGCTCGCCGCTGCGCTCGCGCCGGCGGTTTTCGCTGAAGACAATGTCCCCACCGCCGGCTTCACCGCCCTGTTCAATGGCAGGGACCTCTCCGGCTGGTATGGCTGGGGCACGCAGGACCCCGCCGACCTTTGGAACATGAGCGAGGAGGAGCGCGCCGCTTACAAGAAAAAATCCATCGAGGGCGGCCTGCTCGACGCCAAGGGCAACGACAAGGGCGACCATGTGAACGCGCATTGGAAGGTGGAAAACGGCGAGCTGGTCAATGACGGCAAGGGCCTCTACCTCACCACCGACAAGGACTATGGCGACTTCGAACTCTGGGTGGACTACAAAATGCTGCCCAAGGGCGACAGCGGCATCTATCTGCGCGGCACGCCGCAGGTGCAGATCTGGGACTTCACTGAAACAGACGAAAAAGCCGTCTCCCTCGGCAAGCCCAAGGGCTCCGGCGGCCTCTGGAACAACAAGAACCCGGAGGGCAAAGACCCGCTCAAGCTCATGGACAAGCCGCTGGGCGAGTGGAACCGCTTTTACATCCGCATGATCGGCGAGCGCGTGCTCATCAAGCTCAATGGCGAGGTCGTGGTGAACAACGCCGTGCTGGAAAACTTCTTCGCCAACCGCAAGGCCGGCTATCTGGCCTATGGCAAGAAAGACGACAAAGCCAAGGCCGCCGAAAAGCCGCCCGCAGGCTGGATGCAGGATCCGGTTTACGCCAAAGGCCCCATCCAGCTCCAGACCCACGGCAGCGAGATCCGCTGGAAGAATGTCTTCGTGCGTGAGATTCCGGCTGACGAGGCAAACCAAATCCTCGCCCAGGGTGAGGAAGGTTTCACACGTCTGGACAACGGCCAGGACCTCTCGAACTGGCAGGGAGCCGTGGACAATTACGAGGTCGTGGAGGGCAGCATCGTCTGCAAGCAGGGCAAAGGCGGCGACCTGCTCAGCAAGGAGGAGTATGGCGACATGGTGCTGCGCTTTGAATTCAAGCTCCCGCCCGCCGGCAACAACGGCATCGCCCTGCGCACTCCCGTGGGCGGTCACAGCGCCAAGGACGGTCTGGAGATCCAGGTCATTGACACCGACGGCTACGAGGCCAAGACCGGCAAGGAACTCCAGCCCTACCAGGTGCATGGCTCCGTGTATCACCTGCTCGGCGCCAAGCGCGGCTACCTGCGCCCGGCCGGCGAGTGGAACTATCAGGAAGTCGAAGTGCGCGGCAACCAGATCAAAGTCACCCTCAACGGCACCCGCATCCTTGATGCCAATCTCGACGAACTGGACTACAGCGGTGTGAAGACCAAGCCCGCCGGAGTCGAGCGCAAGACAGGCCACATCGGCTTCGCGGGTCACAGTGATCCCGTGGCCTTCCGCAACTTCCGCGTGAAGCGGCTCTGAGCCGTCCTCCCACTGCCTTCCATCACAGCCCGTCCCTAACCGGACGGGTTTTTTCTCATCCTGCCCTGACTCCTCCGCAGGCGCGGCAAAGCAATACAGACAGTTTTAGGATTGCCTCCCATTTCATGGGCGATAATATGCGCGATGCCATGTCAGACGAAATCTACCCACAAGACTCCTCCCCTGACTCACCTCCACCGCGCACCACGGGGGGCAACTGGCGCTGGGAGCCGCCCAGCCCGGAGGAGCTGCAGAAGCTCATGCCCGGCTACACCATTGAGAAGCTGCTGGGCCGCGGCGGCATGGGCGCGGTCTATCGCGGCATCCAGATGAACCTGGACCGGCCCGTGGCCATCAAGATCCTTCCGCCCGGCGTGGAGAAGGAGGACTCCAGCTTTGCCGAGCGCTTCAAGAATGAGGCCAAGCTCATGGCCAAGCTCAACCACCCCGCCGTGGTCAGCGTGCATGACTTTGGCGCCACCCAGGGCGGGCAGCTCTACTTTGCCATGGAGTATGTGGACGGCAGCGATGTCTCGCAGATGATCGCCGCGCAGGGGAAACTCCCTCCGGACCACGCGCTGGCCATCACCGCTCATGTCTGCGATGCGCTGGCCGCCGCGCACGAGCTGGGCATCGTGCATCGGGACATCAAGCCCGCCAACGTGCTTATCAACATGAAGGGGCAGGTGAAGGTGGCGGACTTTGGCCTGGCAAAGGTGGAGGAGCCTGGCCAGCACGGGTTCACCAAGACCGGCTACGCCATGGGCACGCCGGACTTTGTGGCGCCGGAGGCGCTGATGCTGGGCATGGCCATCGATGGCCGCGCGGACATCTACGCCGTGGGCGTGATGCTCTACCAGATGCTGACGGGGAACATCCCGCGCGGGGCCTTCAAGTCGGCTGCGCAGCTGGTGCCGGGCCTGGACCCGCGGTTTGACGCCATCATCACCAAGGCCATGCAAAGCGCCCGCGAGGACCGCCACCAGAGCGCCGCGGAGCTGCGGCGTGAGCTGGATGTGATCCTGACCGTCCCCCTGGTGCGGCAGGACGCGCCGGTCAGCGCGGCCATCCCCGTGGCCCAGGTGGCGCAGGCCCCCGGCCAGCGCAGCGCCGCGCAGAGGCCGGCGGGGAGGAGTGATGTGGGCACTCCTGCCCGCAAAGAAGGCGCTCACGCGGGCAAGAGTGCCCGCACCACTTCCGACCCATCCGCGAAGTCCAAAGCACCGCTCTTCATCAGCATTGGCGCCATCGCCGCCATCGGCATCGGAGCGTTCGTCATGATGAGCGGGAAAAAGGAGCCCACCAAGCCTTCCACCCCGGCCCCCAGCGCTGCCAAACCCGCACCCAGACCTTCTCAATCTTCGCCATCAACTCTTACCAGTTCTACAACGACTGGCAGCGGCACCACCCCCAAATCAAGCAGCACCGCAAATAACATTCAACCGACAGCCACGATACGCCCGCAGTCTGGCAAATCAGCAACAGTCGCGTCTTCGATCCTGCCTACGCCACAACCCGTCCAGACGACCTTGCCGCTCAAGGCGCCCGCAAGACCAACCCAAGTCGGGCAGATTGTCGTCTGGCGCGTTGATGGCAAGCCCATGAGCGAGAATGACGCGCACGTCAGGCCGCCTGCGGACGCGACGGCGAGCGTGCATATCTCCGCGAATGCACAGTCAAGCGGGTTGCACGCCGCCGCCCTCCAGTCCGACGGCACCGTGCGGGTTTGGGGCAAAATTTCGCCAACCCCCGATGAGGTTCGAGACGTTGCCGACCTCGCGGCCTCTTCGGGGCGCGTCCTTGCCATCAACGCAAACGGTGAATTTTTCGCCTGGGGCAGTTGGAGTGAAAGAGCTGACTTCATCCGCCGCATTCAGCAAGGGAGTCACAAAATCGTCCAAATCGCCGCAGGGGCGGGTTACGATTACCTGCTCACGGACCAAGGCCGGATCCTGACGCGGAGCAGTCTGGCAGATCGCCAGGCCGACATCGATGCCAACGGCCCTTTCCAGGCTCTCGTCAATGGCTCTGGAAAAGCCGGGGCCATCACGCTGGACGGACGCCTTCTGGAACTTCACACACCCAACAATGCCAAGCCAAACTTGAAGCCTCTCGCCTTCCTGCGCGCCCAGGCAGATGCCTTCGCGCTGAATCACGAAACGGTCATCGCTTCCAAGGACGGCAAGTTGGTAGGCGCTGTGCCGGAATCTCAGGCATCCAGCTACGCCGGAGTGACCCGGATTGTAGCAGACAGCAGCCGCATCCAGGCCTGGAGGATGGCCGACGGTGCGTGGAAATTCGTCACCGGGGCATCATCGGGCACGATCAGCATCCCGCACTGCGAGCAGCAAGCCGAAGGCTGCTTCGACATCGCCCTGGCTGGCGACTACGCCTTCGGTCTGAAAGCAGAGGCGGACTCTTCGCTCGCTGGCGCCTCCACCTCAAATCTTCCATCCGCCCCTTCAACTCCCGTCCCGGCGGCCTTCCCGCCCGGCCAGTGGGTGAAGGTATTCACGAAGTTCGAGGACTTGCCGGACTCTCTGCGCCAGCCGGGAAGAGGCGTGAAGTTCGAAGACGGGTGGATCCGCTTCGAACCAGGCAAGCCGTTGCGCATTTACGTCGTGGACTCGCTCACCAACTATGCGATTCGCGCCACGATGCAGCGTGCAGGCGATGAGTATAAGAGCAAGTCCCTCATGATCCGTGCCGCACATGGAACCAGCATCGACGGTTACTTGCTTCACGTCCCGAACGACAATTCGTTCTTCGGGGCGGGCCGCAGGGTGAATGGAGGAACCGCCACCACCTACTTGTGGAAGGCGCTGCCTCATGAGTTCCAGCCACCTCGCATCGGACAGGAATACACGCTGGAATGGGGTTGTGTCGGTGACAAGCTCATCGCCCGTTACGGGACCCATTTCGTTAAAACGGTGATCAACACTGACTTGAAGAGCGGCCCGGCATACCTCACCGGAGAAGAACCCGTCCGCGACATCGAAGCCATCAACCTCGACGGCCTTCCCGAAGCGGAGGCGCTCAAACTCCTCGGCGTGGATGAGAAGGGCAATGATCTGCGCGCGCTGGCCGCGCAGCAGGAGCGGCAGCAGATGGAGCAGTCGCAGAAAGACGATGCCCTCGCCGCCATCCCGGAACTCAAGGCGCTGCACGAGCAGTTCGTGAAGCTGCAGGCCGAGCGCGTCACCGCGCCCTTCGAGGCGGAGGTGGCGAAGCTCAATGCGAGTTATCTCGGCGGCATCGACCGCGAGATCGCCAATGAGAAGAAGGCCGGGCACCTTGACGGTGTCATCGCTCTGGAGTCAGAGAAGAAGATTATCGCAGACAAGCAGCCCGTGCCTGCCGCGGACGATGCGAAGACGCCCGAGGCGCTCAAGAAACTCCGCGCCATCTACCGTGACACCCACGCGAAGATTGACGCCTCCCGCGCCGCGAATCTCAAGGCGCTCACCGACCCGCTCATCACGCGGTTGAAGCAGCTCGTCGCCGAGCTCACCCGGCAGGACCGCGTCGCCCATGCCAAGACCGTGCGGGAGTATCGGGAGGCGCTGGAAGCTGGCAGGCCGGCCGCCCCCCCAGCCGCCGCGAGCGGCCCCGCGGCCACGAATCCTGCGAACGCGGCGCTTGCAGGAGCAAGCGCCCTGCCCGCCAAATACTCCAAGGGCGACGACCGCAGGGCGGCGGAGTGGGCGCTCTCCCTCGGCGGTGCGGCCATGGTCACGGTTCAGTACCAAGGCACGCCCGCCAAAGAGCTGCGCCCGGGCGACGATCTTCCCAAGCAGGATTTCGCCATCACCAAGCTCGACCTGGCCTTTGGCAGTGCATCCGCGCCGCCCCAGATTCCCATCACGGACCTTGATGTCCTGGCCGGCCTGCAAGAGTTGCAGCGGCTGCGCCTTTCCGGCAGCCATTTCACCGAGTCCATGCTCCGCATCCTGCCCAGCCTGCCCAAGCTCGACGAGCTTGTCCTGAGCGAGGGAGCCTATTCCGACGGGGTGGTGGATCAGCTCAAGCTGTGCAAGAGCCTGACGGTCTTCACCGTCGAAACCAACAAGAACTTCACCGGCTCCAGACTGGCCGAGCTTACCCCGCTCAAACTCACCACGTTGAGCCTCAGGTCCACCGGCGTTTCGGCTTCCAGCCTTGGCTTCATTGGCTCCTTGGACGACTTGAACAGCCTCACCCTCTGGTTCCACGACTACACGGATGACGACATGCGGGCTTTGGCGGGCCTCACCCGTCTGGAAAGTCTGAACTTGATACGCACGCGCGTCAGTTTCGCCGGACTGGGGCACTTCGCGAAAAACCGCCAACTGACCACCCTCGGCCTGATCCCGCCGCCGGAGGAGGCCACGCCGGAATTCGCGCATGTGGTGGAGATCTTCCCCAAACTGACGCATTACCGCATGAAGTCGCCATGCACCCGCCGGCAGGTCGCCGCACTGGCCGCTTTTCGGAATCTTTTCACTTTGACTATAGAGGACGAACATGCCACCGACGAGTCTGTCCTCGGTGTCCTGGACCTGCCCAGGCTCAAGTATTTGCGGCTGAATTACGGAGGTGGTGAGAATATCACCCCCGCCGCCTTCCAGCAGCTCGCGGCCCACAAAGGGTTGGAACGCATCAACAGCGACGGCCTGCCGCTGCTCACCGACGACGCCCTCATGGCCCTGGCGGACATGCGCCAGCTCAAACAACTCGAACTCGGCCCCACGCCGAAGCTCACGGCCGCTGGCATTGCCGCCTTCAAAAAGAAGCGCCCGGATGTGAAGGTGACGCGGTGAACCGTAGGCGCATTCGCCGGAGACTGTGTCAAAACACACTTGAAGATGTGATAACATG